>Ga0193952_1000089_pt1 | contig 38959 bp, 37 predicted proteins | sample BB_3_MG_FD_140368 | JGI IMG/M metagenome (GOLD analysis project Ga0193952, IMG submission 140368) | Microbial mat bacterial communities from the Broadkill River, Lewes, Delaware, United States - BB_3_MG | ecosystem: Environmental > Aquatic > Freshwater > River > Microbial mats | place: USA... | reverse complement strand
GCTATTACATCTAACCTTTCTAATTATAATAACGGATCGCACGAGTTTTCTATTATTTTAAATATTGGTAAAAATAACAACAACAGAAAGCCTCCCTTTTATTGGATGAAAAAGAAAAACTCTGAAGAAATCCTAAAAATGGAAAACGATAACAACAAAGAGTAATTTTAAACAAATTAATTACTAAAATTTATTAATAAAAAGAGAGCTACTTTATAAGGTGGCTCTCTTTTTTTTGAGTTTCTGGATGTTTACGTATAAATTTCAATACGAAGCTACAAATAACTTGATAAATACTCATGAGGAGCAACAAAAGGGAAGTTATACTTAAAAATATTAGTGAAATAAACCTAGAATAAATTTAATAAATAGTAGAATAAAGTCATAATTGACAGATTTAGGAATTGCTCCAATTGAAGATGTGCAATATCGCTATGAAACTTTGCTTAAATTAAAAGAGCCAGTTTAAACAATGCACCTTTCAATGTATTAATTAATAATTTATCTTTTTTGATGAAGATTATAAAGAGCAAAAGATTTAGATCTTATTAAAAAAAAGTTTTATAAAACTTCACCCAATTACGGAAAGCCGTATGTTTCTAATAACTTTTCAACCTAAATTTGAATATAATTATGGGAAGATTGTTAGTTGAAAAAATGATTCATAAAAACAAAATTTTACGATAGCTCGTAATGTTTTGTTTAAGTAAATTATTAAAAATAATTTTTATAATTACTTATAGTATGAAAGAGAGAATAAAGTCTTACAAGAAATTGTAGGGCTTTGTTTGTTTAATTTAACATAGTTTTAGATAAACCATTGTTATAGTTATTTTATACACAAGTATAAGAATTTTTTTTAAAATTAGACATAAAAAAAACAGTTTAGAAAGCTAAACTGTTCGTTTTGTTGAGATTAAATTTGTAGCGTGATGCAGAATTGAACTGCAGACCTCCGGGTTATGAATCCGACGCTCTAACCAACTGAGCTACCACGCCATTTATTGAGGGTGCAAATATAAAAATAAAAAACTTGTTGTAGCAAATTTATTTGGCTATTTTTTTTAATAATTTAAATTTTTTTAAAATGGATAATTTATATATATTGTGCTTTTAAATAAATAAGATGTCAACAAAAATAAAATTTGAAATAGAGTTCCCAATTCACGCATCACCACATATGTTGTATCAATATTTTGGTACACCTTCTGGGCTATCAGAGTGGTTTGCCGATAATGTAAATTCACGAGGTGAAATTTATACTTTTATTTGGGATGGATCGGAAGAAAAAGCAAAAGTATTGCAAGAGCGACCAGAAGAAAAAATTAAATTTAAATGGTTAGATGGTGAAGATGATAAATCTTTTTTCGAATTTAGAATTGAAGTTGATGAAATAACTAAAGATGTTTCTTTAATTGTTACTGATTTTGCAGTTGAAGACGAAATAGAAGAGTCTAAAATGTTTTGGGAAAATCAAATAGATGAATTAAAACATACAATAGGCGCATAATAAACAATAGTATTACAATTTATAAACAACCTTGTAGAAATACAAGGTTGTTTTATTTAAATTTGTACTTAAATTTTTTAAAATGATAAATTTTAACGGTTCAATTCTAAAAGATTCAACAAGACTATTTGGTGAGAATAATAGGGCTTTTAAGTATGGGGATGCTCTTTTTGAAACTATAAAAGTTATTAATTCTAACGTAATTTTTTTAGAAGATCATTATTTTAGATTGATGGCTTCTATGCGTATGTTAAGAATGGAAATTCCCATGAATTTTACCTTAGAGTTTTTTGAAAAGGAAATTATAAATACAACAAATTCTAATAATTTAGAAGCAGCAAGAGTTCGGTTTACAGTATATAGAAATGATGGAGGTTTGTATGCACCAACAACAAATTCATGTAGTTATTTAGTTGAGGCATTGCCTTTAAACGTAGTTGCAAAAGAAGCTTATACATTAGATGTTTTTAAAGACTATTATTTGTATTCAGGGTTGCTTTCTACAATTAAAACTACAAATAAAATTACCAATGTCTTGGCAAGTATCTATGCTAAAGAAAATGAATTGGATAATTGTGTTTTATTAAATGAGAGAAAACATGTTGTAGAATCGATAAATGGAAATATTTTTGTTTTAAAGGGTACCGTTATTAAAACACCACCAATTGAAGAGGGCTGTGTAAAAGGTATAATGAGAAAAAAGATTATTGAAATGCTTTCAAAAAACAATGATTATACTTTAAAAGAAGAAGCAATTTCACCTTTTGAATTGCAAAAGGCAGATGAAGTTTTTATAACAAATGTAATTGTTGGTATACAACCTGTTACAAGATATAAGAAAACTACTTTTAAAACAACAATTTCAAAAGTATTGGCATTGCAAATAAAGAATCTAGTTTAAGGCGGGGTTTTTAGGGGCATTGGCCCAAATTTGATATTCACCACCAAAAGCCATTAATTGGTTTCTCCAAATATCATCACTTTTTATAGTAAGTAAATTGGGGTATTTATTTTTCGTTATTATCCAAGTAGATTCATTTAACTCTTCATTTAACTGATCTATAGACCAGCCTGAATATCCTAGAAAAAAACGAATATCTGAAGAATCTAAAGTTTTTTCATTTAAAAGTTTTGTAAGTACATTAAAATCGCCTCCCCAATAAAAATTTGTGTCAATTTGAATACTGTCGGGAATTAATTCAGGAACTTTATGAATAAAATATAAATTTTCTTGTTCAACCGGGCCACCACTATAAACCGTAAAGTTACAATCTATTTCAGGAATTAAATCTTTTAAAAGAAATTCTGTAGGTCTATTTAAAATAAATCCAATGCAACCATCTTTACTATGTTCTGTTAAATATATTACAGACCTGTTAAATTCTTTATCGTTGAGAATAGAAGGTTCTGCAATTAATAATTTACCTTTTGTAGGTGTTTTATCTAACATAAACAGTTATTTATTTCTTAAATATAATAAAATTTGTTCACAAAAAAAACTCTTCAAAGAAAATGAAGAGTTTAATTTATAATAAGAATAATTCTTATTTATTAGTTTACTGCATCACTAAATCCAGCTCCCGCTTTAAATTTAACAACATTTTTTGCAGCAATTTGGATAGATTTTCCTGTTTGAGGGTTTCTTCCTGTTCTAGCCGCTCTTTTAGAGATAGACCAAGTTCCCCATCCAACTAATGCAACTTTATCACCTTTTTTAAGTGTTTTTGTTACATTTTCTGTTAATGATTCTAATGCTGCTTTTGCTGCTGCTTTTGAGATGCCAGCATCAGCTGCCATTGCATCAATTAAATCTGATTTGTTCATAATTTAAATTTTAAATTAATTGGTTAAACATTTTTTACTTGTAATAAGCTTAACAAAGTTATATGGAATAAGGGTTTTTGCAAGTTTTTACCCATAAAATTTATTGTTTTGTTAATAAATGGTAATAAATGTTAATAACATAGTTCTTTTTTGAAGAAATATTAGCTAAGCCCTTTAAAATTAGACTTAAATCATTTTTGAATTTGCCTGAAATGTATATCCGTTTAGTAAATTTTTACTGTCCATCCTTTTTTTGCCAGCTAATTGTAAACTTTCAATTTTTATAAAACCGTTTGGAACAGCAACCTTAATCTCACTTTTTGTTGTTACAATGAGTCCAGATTCTAGGTTGTGCTCTTCAATTATTGGAGAAACATCAAAGATTTTAACCTTTATTTCTTCATTATTATTAATTAATGTAGTCCAAGCTGCAGGATATGGGTTTAACCCTCTAATAAGATTGTATATATTAGTTAATGTATCATTCCAATTTATATGACAAGTTTCGGTAAATATTTTTGGAGCTGGTTTTTCTTCAATTTCTGGCTGTTTTATAGTTTTAACAGCTCCTTTTTCTAATTGTTTTACAGTTTTAACAACTAAATTGCTACCAACAGTCATAAGTTTAGTGTACAAATCACCTAAAATTTCATCTTTTCCAATGGCAACTTCTTCTTGCAGAATTATATTTCCTGTATCAATTTTTTCATCAATAAAGAACGTTGTTACTCCTGTTTTGGTTTCGCCATTTATTAGTGCCCAATTTATAGGTGCTGCTCCTCTGTAATTTGGTAGTAATGAAGCGTGTAAATTAAATGTGCCAAATTCTGGCATTTGCCAAACTATTTTGGGTAACATTCTAAAAGCAACTACAATTTGTAAATTGGCTTGTAGCTTTTTTAATTCAGCAATAAACTCTTGATCTTTTAGATTGGTAGGTTGTAAAATAGTTAGATTATGTTCTAAAGCATATTTTTTAACGGCAGATTCATTTAATTTTCTTCCTCTTCCAGCTGGTTTATCGGGAGCAGTAATTACTCCTACTACATTAAATTTTGCTTTTACAAGAGCATCTAAGGTTGCTACTGCAAATTCAGGTGTTCCCATAAATACAATTCTTAAATCTTTCATTAAAGGTTTAGTTTAAATTTATTTTGCGAAGTTATGGCAATTTTATTTTTTTCTAAGAGTATTTTTAGAGAATTTAAGAGTTGTTTTTGATTGCATTTTAATATTTCAGACAACTCTTGTGAAGAAAAATTTTGTATTTTTAGTAGTTTTATAATCTCAGTTAAAAGTAAAGCAGTGGTTTCTGTAGGTGCATTTTTAGCTACGCAAACATCGCATTTACCGCAAGGTTCTTTTATAATTTCATCAAAATAGTTAAGTAGTTGTATATTTCTACAAGTCTTAGTATCTCTAATAAAATTTATGGTGGCTGTTAATTTTTCGTATTTTATAGAGTACTGTTTTTCTATATTTTTTGAAATGCTATTTATGGTGTAATTATCTTCTCGTATTACTAAAAATGAGAGTCTAGAGTTTGAGTTTTCAAAATTATAAGTTACAATTCCGTTAGTATTTAAATCTCTTAAAGTTGCAATAATACGCTCTTTTGAAACTCCTAACTTTTTAGATAATTTAAATTCGTCAATTATTGTATGATGTTCAAAAATACCACCATAACTTCTTAAAATTAGTTTAATTAAGTCCTTTTTTGAAGGGTATTCTTCTAAATAATTAAATAATTGATTATTGCCAATAGTAAATTTTAATGTAGATTTTTTTGTAAAGTTTTCATCCAATAAAATAATATTTTCTCTTTCTAAAACTTTTATTGCATTGTATGCTGTTAAAATATTTAATTTATAAGTGGCACAAAATTCTTGGATAGAGAAGTTAAAAGATTCTAAAGGTTGTTCACCAAATGAAATTTTATAAAACTGGTTTAAATTAAAATAAACTTCTTTAATGTATTTTGTAGTTGGTGTAGTGGTTTTAAATCGTACATCGGCATCGTATAAATTGGCTTCATTTGTTAATATTAACGAATACGATTCTTTTCCATCTCTACCGGCTCTTCCTGCTTCTTGTATATAGTTTTCTAAACTATTGGGTATATTTAAATGTATTACAACACGCACATTTGGTTTATCAATTCCCATTCCAAAAGCATTTGTAGCAACCATAATTGGGGTTTTGTCGGCGATCCAAGTTTCGTAAGCAGCGTTTTTTTCTTCTAAAGATAATCCACCATGATAATAGGTGCTTTTAAAATTCTGTTGCTGTAAATACTTGTTTACTTCTTTTGTTTGCTTTCTGTTATTGGTATAAATAATTACAGATTCCTTTATATAATTTAATATTTTAAGCAAGTTTGCATAGTAATTTTCGGTATAAATTACTTTGTATGTTAAGTTCGTTCGTTTTAAAGATTTTTTAAAAACAACAGCATTCTCAATCTCTAAATTTTGGGTAATATCTTCAAATACTTTTTTAGTTGCAGTTGCCGTTAAAGCTATAAATGTTGCAGTTGGTTGTAATTCTTTTAAAATGGTAATTTTTAAATATGAAGGTCTAAAATCGTGTCCCCATTCTGAAATACAATGCGCTTCGTCAATTGCTATAAAAGAAACATTTAATTGTCTTATTTTGTCTTGAATAAAAGGTGATTGCAATTTTTCTGGAGATAAATACAAAAATTTATAGCCACCAAATTGTAAATTATCAAAAGCTACAACTATTTCTTCTTGAGATAGTTTAGAAGTTAAAGCAATTGCTTTAATATTTTTTTCGGTTAAACTTTCTACTTGGTCTTTAATTAATGCAATTAAAGGTGAGATTACAATACAGACACCTTCTAAAGCCAATGCAGGAACTTGATAACATAAAGATTTTCCGTTTCCAGTTGGTAATAAAACTACACAATTTTCACCCTTAATTACAGTATTAATAATTTCTTCTTGTGGTGCTCTAAATTCGTTATAATTCCAATAGGTTTTTAATATTTTTAACGGCGTAATCATTGTTGAATACAAGTTAAAATAAAATTAGTTCTTTGTTGCACTGTTCCAGTTGGAACTTCAATAATTGGATATTTTAATTTTTTATAAGTACGTTCTAAGTGATTGTGAATTGCTAGGGCTTGTTCAAAATCCTCATAGCGTTCATTATCGGAGATATAAATTTCTTCCCAAGGAGGCATTAAAAAAATATAGTCGTATCGGTATAAATTACTTTTATTTACATAAGTTTTTGGGTAATCTATACTAATATAATTCATATAGGCGTGTACATCTGGAATTCCTCTATCAAAAAATACAAGATTGTTGTTCTTTTTCTCAGCCTCAATGTATTGGTTTACACGACCTTCTAACAATAATTCGCTAAAAAGTAAGGGGTTTTTTAAAAAAAGTTGTTCTATACCTTTTTCACGAGCGTTTAAAGTTACTTGCCTTGAAATTTCTGGCATACACAGAAAATTTCTATTTGATAATTCATCAATTACAGTAGACTTTCCTGTTCCTGGACCACCAGTTATTACAATTTTATGTTGCATCCTACAAAAATAAGGTATTCACTAAATTATACTAAAAATATTAATGTAATTTTGTCAGTAATATATTAACAATTTACACTTGGTATTATATTTGTAAACTTTATTTTTAAAAACAATACATGGACAATAGAACACAATTTTATAAAAAACTAAAAAAGAAATTAAAACAAGATACTAGTTTTCCTACAAAATATCTTTTTAAATTTATTGTTCCTTCAGAAGTATCAAAAATAGATGCTATAGAAAACTTGTTCAATCACCAAGGAGCAGTATTATCCAAAAAAACTTCAAAAACAGGGAAATATACAAGTGTCTCTATTCATATTATTATGAAAAAACCAGATGATATTATTTTAAAATATCAACAGGCAGAAAAAATAGAAGGAATCATATCTTTGTGATTTTATTAACTTAAAAACTAAAAAATATAAAATAAATTGCACCGTTTTAAATACTATTAAAATTATAAGTTTAGAACAGGAAATTAGTGTTATATGAAGTTAAATTATTTTTTTATCATTTCAATTTTAATATGTTTGAATGGTTTTTCACAAAACAAGCAAACGGTATTATTTTCTATTGATAATGAGCCTTTTTATACACAAGAATTTCTTGAAAATTACAATAAAAATTCAAGTTTAATTTCAGACTCTATTAATAGCTTAGAGGGATATTTAAAACTGTTTATTAATTATAAACTTAAAGTTAAAGAAGCAAAAGACCTTAAATTAGATACGTTTCCTAGCTATATTAATGAATTGAATGATTATAAAGAAAGGTTGGTTAAGCCTTATTTAAAAGACAAAAATATTACAGAGAAATTAGTTTCAGAAGCATACGAAAGACTTCAAAAAGAAATAAACGCAAGTCATATTTTAGTGTTTTTAAAACCCGATGCAACTCCACAAGATACTTTAGCCGCCTATTCAAAAATAATTGAAGCGCGTAAATTAATTGTAAATGGCATTTCTTTTGCCGAAGTTGCAAAACAATTTTCTGAGGATCCATCAGTACAACAAAATGGTGGGAATTTAGGATTTTTTACAGCATTTCAAATGGTGTATCCTTTTGAGAGTGCTGCCTTTTCAACTGCAAAAAATGACGTTTCTAAACCTTTTAGAACTAAATTTGGATACCACATTTTACAAGTTCACGAAATTAGACCAGCTCTTGGAGAAATTGAAGTTGCTCATATAATGATTGGGAATAAGGATTTAAATTCAAGCAAATCTAAAATTGATTCTATTTATAATTTACTTCAAAATAACGAACCTTTTTCTAATTTAGCAGCTAAGTTTTCAGAAGATAAGGCAACAGCTTCTAAAGGTGGTAGACTTAATAAATTTGGTTACGGACAAATGGTTGAAACATTTTCTAAAGTGGCTTTTAGTTTAAAAAATGTTAATGATATTTCAAAGCCATTTAAAACCCAGTATGGTTGGCATATTGTGCAATTATTAAAAAAGTATCCATTAGAAAATTTTGAAACTATAAAAACCAGTTTAACACGAAGAGTTGAGCGTGATGATCGTTCTAATTTAATTGGAAGATCCGTAATTAATAGATTGCTAAATTCGTATAAAATTGTTGTAAATAACGAGGTTTTGAATCAATTTAAAACCAAAGAATTGAGCACTCTAGCTAATCAAAATTCAACAATACTTACAATAAATAAAAAAGAGATAAAACAGTTGGAATTTTTAGCGTATTTAAAATCCGTTAATTACCAACATGTTTCAAGTGCATTCAGTAAATTTAAAGAACAAGAAGTTTTAAATTATTACAAAGAAACTTTAGAATTTTCCAATAAAGAATTTGCAGCAACGTACAATGAATTTAAAGAAGGATTGTTATTGTTTGATTTGTTAGAGCAAAAAGTTTGGGATAAATCTAAAGATAGTATTGCGCTTTCTAATTACTTTAATACTTTTAAAAATACTAAATACAAAGAAAAAGAGTTGACAAGTATTAAAGGAGTTGTAATTAGTGATTATCAAAATTATTTAGAAAATTTATGGATTGAAACTTTACATAAAAAATACAAGGTTAAAATTAATAAATCAGAAAAAAAGAGATTAATTAAATTAAATAAAAGATAAAATTGAAACAATTAATAGGTTACATATTCTTGTTTTTTGTATTGCAATCGTGTAATTATTTTACAATTAAAGACGATACTCAAGAAGCAATAGCACGTGTAAATAATACATATTTATACAAAAAAGATTTAAAAAATGTGGTGCCTCTAGATGTTGCTAAAAACGATAGTATTTTACTTGTAAATAATTTTATTAATAACTGGATTAAGCAACAGCTTTTATTATCAAAAGCCCAACTTAATTTAGAAAGTAAAGCAAATGAATTTGAAGGTTTAGTAAAAAAATATAGAGAAGATTTATTTATAAATTCATATAAAGAAGCTGTTGTTAAACAGTATTTAGATACTACAATTACAGAAAATGATATTGAAGAATTTTATGCTAAAAACAACCAGAATTTTAAATTAAACGAAGAGTTATTGAAGCTAAAGTTTATTAAAATAGGTAAAGATGTTTACAACAAAAAGGAATTGATAAAGCTATTTAAATCTTCTAAAAAAAGAGATTTAGACAGTCTTCATGCAGCGGAATTATCTTTAAAATCACACCATTTAAACGATTCGGTTTGGGTAAAATATACCGACCTAGTTTCAAAAGTAGCCATCTTAAAGAATGAAGATAAGGAGCAATTATTAAAAAAAGATAATTTTATTCAAAAAGAAGACTCTTTAAGCTTATATTTGGTGACCATAAAAGAGGTGTTAAAGAGGAGCGAAACTGCTCCTAAAAGCTATATAACACCAACAATTAAACAAATGATTTTACACCAGCGTAAATTATTATTATTAAGAAATATAGAAGAAACATTAATAGATGATGCAAGAAAAAAACAACAATTTGAAACTTATTAAAATGAAACAACATATAACTTTAGCACTATTACTTTTAATTTTTACAGGCGTAAATGCACAAGATAGTTTAACAAAAACCACTTCAAATTCAGAAAGAATTAAAGTAGATGGTGTAGCCGTTGTAATTGGTAAAAATATTGTTTTAGACTCTGATATAGATAAGTTTAAAAAAGAATTAAAACAACGTATTGAAGGTAAGTTAGATATTACAGATTGCGAAATTTTAGAAGAGATAATGGTACAAAAATTATTAGCACACCACGCTGTAATTGATAGTATAGAAGTTTCTGAGGCAGAAGTTAATTCGGAAGTAGAACGTAATATTGCATATTTTGGACAGCAATTAGGTTCTATTGAAGCAGTTGTTGAATACTATGGTTTTACAGATGAAGAAGATCTTAGAACAGAATTATATACCATTCAAAACGAACAATTATTAATTCAAAGAGAAAAAGCAAGTATCACAGAAAAAATAGATGTTACTCCAGAAGAAGTAAGAACCTATTTTAAAAATCTTGAAAAAGATGATAATTTACCAGAATTTAGTGCAGAAATTGAATTGGCTCAAATTGTACAAACTTTAAAACCAACTGAAGAAGAAACCAACCGTGTTATTGAAAAATTAAATAGCATTAAGAAGGATATTGAAGATGGTTATAGTTTTAGATTAAAAGCCTTAATAAATTCTGATGATCCTGCCGTTTCTGGAAATGGCGCAGGAGCTGGTGGAAAATATACAATTACCAGAGAATCTAACTTTATTAAAGAGTTTAAAGAAGTTGCTTTTAGTTTAGATGAAGGCGAAATTTCTGAACCGTTCGAGTCTGGATTTGGATTTCATATTATTCAAGTTGAAAAAGTTAAAGGGCAAGAGCGCGATGTACGTCATATTTTAATTCAACCAATTATTACACAAGAGGAATTAGACGCTTCAAAAGAGGAATTAACAAAAATACGTGAGCAGATTTTAAAAGGAGAAATTACTTTTGAAGAAGCTGTAAGTAAATATTCTGATGATATTGCAACAAGAAATAACCAAGGTTTAATTTTAAACCCGCAAACAAACGATACACAATTTGATTTAACTCGTATGGATCCAAACTTATATAAAAGAGTTAGTAGTTTAAAAGCGGGTGAAATAACAGAACCTTTTTATGATGAAGTTAGAGGTGAATCTAAAATGCATAAAATTATTTTACTAAAAAGTAAAAATGAGACGCATACAGCTAATTTTATTGATGATTATGAGAAGATTCAACAATTAACTTTACAGAAAAAACAAGAAGAAACTATTGATAAATGGGCAAAAGATAAAATTGAAGATACCTATATTAAAATAAACAAAGATTTTAAAAAATGTGAGTTTAGTAAAAACTGGAAAAAGCAATAATATGTCTGATGTTGATACTTTAAAACAGTTAGTTCTAAAACATAAAACTCTAAAGAAGGAAATAGCTAAGGTAATTGTAGGTCAAGATAAAGCGATAGACCATATTTTATTATCGATTTTAAGTGGAGGACATTCCTTATTAATAGGTGTTCCAGGCTTGGCAAAAACCTTAATCGTTCATACTATTGCTCAAACTTTAGGACTCGATTTTAAACGTATTCAATTTACACCAGATTTAATGCCATCAGATATTTTAGGAAGTGAAATATTAGATGAAACCAGTCATTTTAAATTTATAAAAGGGCCAATTTTTAGCAATATAATATTAGCAGATGAGATAAACAGAACACCTCCAAAAACACAGGCAGCTTTGTTAGAAGCAATGCAAGAACGCTCTGTTACTGTTGCAGGTCATCATCATATTTTAGCAGAACCCTTTTTTGTGTTAGCAACTCAAAATCCAATAGAGCAGGAGGGAACCTATCCTTTGCCAGAAGCGCAATTAGATAGATTTATGTTTTCAATTCAGTTAGACTATCCTACGTTTAATGAAGAAGTTGAAGTTGTTAAAAACACTACTAATGATGAGAATCCAACTATTAACCCAATACTAAGCTCTAAAGAGATTGTTGATTTTCAACATTTAGTAAGAAGAATACCCGTTGCTGATAATGTTATAGAATATGCGGTAAAATTAGTTTCTAAAACCCGTCCAAACTCTTCAAACGCAACAGAACTGGTAAATAATTATATTGATTGGGGTGCAGGACCAAGAGCTTCTCAAAACCTAATTTTAGGCGCAAAAGCTAATGCAGCTGTTAATGGTAAATTTTCACCAGATATAGAAGATGTTCAAGCAGTAGCTTTTTCAATTTTAAAACATAGAATTGTAAGAAATTATAAAGCCGAAGCCGAAGGGATTTCAGAAAAACAACTTATTGAGTCGTTGTTTTAGTTTGTTGAAAGTTTAAAGTTTTCGTTGCTATGCGGAGTTTAAATAGCGTCGAAGCCCATCATAATTGAAAAGTTGAGAGTCTTAAGGAGTTTAGTTTTTATTAAACTATCTTGTCATTCCTGCGAAGGCAGGAATCTATTTCCATAAATCTAGTCAACTACCTTAATATCTTCAGTATCTTGAGAATTTTCGAAGAAGCTAAACATATTTCCACCATATTTTTTTTGATAGCTTAGTTTGTTATGTGTATCTAATTTGGTGTGTTTAGAATGTTCAACAATAAGCAAACCATTATTGTTTAGTAATTCATTTTCAAAAATTTGATTTACAATCTTTTCAAATTTTTCTAATTCGAAATCATATGGAGGGTCTACAAAAATAACATCAAATTTTGAGTTAGATTTTTCTAAATATTTAAAAACATCACTTTTTATAGTATGAATATCGGCTTCTAAAATTTTAGAAGTTTCATTTATAAATTTTATACAACCAAAATTAGCATCTACAGCTGTAATATTTGTAGTTCCTCTTGACGCAAACTCGTAGCTAATATTTCCAGTTCCAGAAAACAAGTCTAAAACCACTAGGTCATTAAGATAATAAAGGTTGTTTAGAATGTTAAATAAAGCCTCTTTGGCCATATCAGTTGTTGGTCTGACTGGTAATTTTTTTGGAGCTTGAATTCGTTTACTTTTGAATTTTCCTGAAATTATACGCATTAAAATTGATTTAAAACTGTAAAGTTGGCATGTGCCGAAATTCCATTCACCAATGTTTTCTGTTCTTTTGGTTCATAAAATTTAATATTTCTAATATATTGGTAAAGTATGGTATATAATTCAGATTCTTTCTCTATATCGCCTAAAAGAATTAAATTAAACTCTTCGGGGTTTAAATTAAGTTGTTCAGCGGTAAAAAGAATGTAATAAATAAAGTCTTCTTTGGTTTTAAAAGAAAAACAATTAAATAGTTCTAGTTTTTTATTTTTTAACACCACTATTTCAAAATTTAAATTAGAAACGTTTACAAAACAACAAGCGTTGTTTTGGTTTTTAAATTGATTTAAAAGTGTTTCAATCAATACAGTTGAAGAGTGTTTAAATATAAATGTTCCGTAAATATCAATTAAAAAATTATTAATATTAACAAAAGGTATATAGACATTAACTATTTCAGAATTATTTATTTTATCGTATGTAACGTAATCATTATCAAGTACTTTTATGGTATTTTGTAAATAGTCCTTTAAGTTCTGTTTATTAAAAAAAGGTAGCGGAACTTGAGTTACTAAATTGTTTAAGTGCGTTACGTTAACAGATGTATATTTTAGTTGTAGCAATGCTTCTTGCGAAAATAATTGTTTTACTAAGTTTAAATGTTCAAAAGGTGTAGGAGTATTTGTAAATTCGTATTTAGCAAAGACAGCAAATCGATTGCTAGGTTTATTATATACACAAAAAGAAAATCCATCCAAACTAAGTTGGATGGATAAATGGTTTTCTTCTAGATTTTTAAAATCTAAAGAATTATTCGTTATCTTTTTTATCTCCTTTATCATAAAATGGAGGCCAGTTACCGTCTTCGCTAACTTCACCTAAAGAACCAACTCTTACAAATTCACCTCTAATTTCTTCACCACCAATTGCTTCTTTCTCTTGTTTTACTAAATTAATATCCATTCCTTTTAAAATAAGTGCTTTATCAACTTTTACTTCAAAAACAGGAGCTTTTAAACCTGCTATTTTTTCAATAAAACCAACTTCAATTTTAAATTTTTGGTCAGTCTCTGGAATTTGCATCATATTTTTATAATTAGTTCCAGTAAATTGATTTCTAACATCTTCATATCCAATTGTATCAACAACTCTTTCTTCAATTTCTTTTGTAATACCACCACCAACATTTATGGTTTTTGGTACGTTTCTAGTTTGTGTTAAGGCAAACTTAGCGGTATCAATAAATTTAATAAGATCTTCTCCATTAGCTGTATATTTTCCTGTCACTTTTTTATGTGCAACTTGTGCATCACGTATAAGTTTTAGGTGAGTAATAACTTTGGCATACCTTTCTTTTTTCTCTTTATTAAATTTAATTGGTTTTCTAATTTCAAAGTTAATTTTATAAACTAAAAGTGCTGCAAGTCCAATTAGTACTATTGAAACTATCCAATGTAATTTTCTAGGAATATAATTAACAATAGCATACGCTAAAAGCCCTGTAACCAAAATACCCGCTAGGATAATCAAAATTGTTGTCATTTGAATTTTCTTTTTTAATGTGTGTACGCAAATCTACAAATTTTTTTTAATGAGAAAAACTTTTATGGTAAAATCAATTTGTATATTTGAATTTTATTAAAAATATGATTAAAACACCATCAGATTTCTACAGAAATCTACTTGAAAAGTTCCCATTTGAACCTACTAATTCACAAAATATTTTATTAGATCATTTGTCTAATTTTATTTTTGATACTACCAAAGAATCCTTATTTCTAATTAAAGGATATGCAGGTACTGGTAAAACCACAACAATTAGTACTGTTGTTAATAATTTATGGAAGATTGGGAAAAAAGCGGTGCTATTGGCACCAACAGGTAGAGCTGCTAAAGTTATTTCTGGATATTCTAACAGACAAGCATTTACAATTCATAAAAAAATTTATTTTCCAAAAAAAAATAAAGGAGGTGGTGTAGATTTTACTTTGCAACCAAATAAGCATACCAATACAATTTTTATTATTGATGAAGCTTCAATGATTCCGGATAGCCCAACTAATGGTAAACTATTTGATAAAGGTTCTTTGTTAGACGATTTAATTTCTTATGTGTATTCTGGAGTGCAATGCAAAATTATTTTTATAGGAGATACTGCCCAATTACCACCAGTTAAATTAGATATAAGTCCTGCGTTAGATGCTAATAAATTGGCACTTAATTATAATAAAGAAGTCACTGAAATTGAATTGAATGAGGTAATGCGACAACATAAAAATTCTGGAGTTTTAATTAACGCAACGGAATTACGTATTATTATTGCGAATAATGGCTATGAAACGTTTCAATTTAAATTGGGATATCCAGATTTAATTAGGTTAATAGATGGTTATGATATTGAAGATGCAATAAATGCTGCTTACGACAATATTGGTGTTGAAGATACCGCATTTATTGTGCGTTCTAATAAACGTGCAAACCAATACAACCAACAAATTAGAAGTAAAATAAGAGGACAAGAAAACGAAATTTCTACTGGTGATTTTGTAATGATTGTAAAAAATAATTATTTCTGGTTAAAAGATTCTAGTGAAGCTGGTTTTATTGCAAATGGTGATATTTGTGAAATTTTACAAATTTACAATACCAAAGAACTATACGGGTTTAGATTTGCTGAAGTTAAAGTTAGAATGATTGATTATCCAAATCAAAAACCTTTCGATACTGTCTTATTATTAGACACCTTAACTTCAGAAACGCCATCTTTATCTTATGAAGAATCTAATAAATTGTACCACGAAGTTGGTAAAGATTTTGCACATGAAAAATCCAAATACAAACAGTTATTAGGTATTAAAAACAGCAAATATTTTAATGCATTACAAATAAAGTTCTCATATGCAGTTACGTGCCATAAATCGCAAGGTGGACAGTGGAAAACAGTGTTTGTAGAACAGCCTTATTTGCCTGATGGGCAAAGTGTTGAATACTTACGCTGGTTATATACGGCAGTAACTAGAGCAGAGGAAAAAGTATATTTAATAGGCTTTGAAGAAACGTTTTTTATTGATTAAGTTTTAGAAATAAATTTTTAATCAAGCTATTTAAACATATTCATTCCAGGAATATTTGGCATGCCATCTTTTGCTGCAGCAGCAAGTTCTGTCTCACTAATTGTATGGGCTTTTTCTAAGGCCTTGTTTAAGGCTATTAACAAATAATCTTCAATTTCTTCTTTGTCTGTTAGCTCCTCGGAAATTGTAATATTTTTAACCAATCTATTTGCTGTTACAGTAACTTTAACCTTACCGTTCCCAGCTTCACCATCAATAAAAATAGTGTTTAATCTAACCTTTGTAGCTTCAACTTTTTCTTGAGCTTCTTTAAGTTTTCCCATCATACCAGATAAATCTCCAAACATTTTATTTTAATTTTAACAAGTTACAAGCGCAAATATAGTATTTTTGCAACTTAGTAAAAAAGATTAAAATGTCTGAAAATAAGATTTCTGCTCCAATTGCAGAAAAAATTGAAAAAAAATTAACAATTCATAACGATGAAAGAATAGATAATTATTACTGGTTAAATGATAAAGAAAACCCAAAAGTAATTGACTATTTAAATGCTGAGAATAATTATTACACAGCTAAAACAGCTCATACTAAAAAGTTTCAAGAAGATTTATTTGAAGAAATGAAATCTCGAATAAAGGAAGATGATGAGTCTGTTCCTTATAAAAAGAATAATTATTTTTACACTACGCGTTTTGAAGCTGGAAAACAATATCCAATTTATGCACGTAAAAAAGAGTCGTTAGATGCTGTTGAAGAAATAATGTTTGAAGTTAATTTGTTGGCAGAAGGATATAATTTCTACAAACTTTCAGGTTTATCCATAAGTCCTAATAATAAATATGTTGCATTTGGTGTTGATACTATTGGTAGAAGACAATTTACATTGCAATTTAAAGATTTAGAAACTGGAGAAATACTTTCAGATAAAATTGAAAATACAACAGGGTCAGCAGCCTGGTCAACAGATAATAAAACAGTTTTTTATACGCAGAAAAATCCGACCACATTAAGAAGTGAAAAAATATTTCGTCATATTCTAGGAACAGATCCAGCTATAGATGTAGAAGTGTTTTATGAAAAAGAAGAAGCGTTTAGTACCTATATTTATAGAACAAAATCCGATAAATATTTAATTATTGGTTCGCACAGTACTGTTGCTACAGAATATAGAATTTTAGAAGCGGACAATCCAACTGGGGAATTTAGAGTTTTTCAAGCTAGAGAACGCGATTTAGAATACAATATAGCGCACTATAATAATAGTTTTTATGTATTAACTAATAAAGATAATGCTACTAATTTTAAGTTGATGAAAACTTCAATTCTAGAAACATCAAAAGAAAAATGGGTAGATGTTATTCCACACAGAAAAGATGTTTTACTAGAAGATATTTCTATATTTAAAGATTTTTTAGTTTTAGAAGAACGCAGTAATGGACTTAATAAAATTAGAATAATACGTTGGGATAATTCAGAAGATTATTACCTGCCTTTTGAAGAGGAAACCTATTCGGCTGGAGTTTACTACAATCCAGAATTCGATACAAATGTAATTCGTTATGGTTATAATTCTATGACCACACCAAGCTCTGTTATAGATTTTAATGTAGATGATAAAACTAAAGATGTTAAAAAAGAACAGCAGGTTTTAGGTGGTAAATTTGATAAAACTAATTATAAAAGTGAGCGTTTATGGGCAACAGCTAAAGATGGAACAAAAATAGCAGTTTCATTAGTTTATAAAAAAAGCACTAAAATTTGTAAAAACACACCATTACTTTTATACGGTTATGGATCTTATGGTCACACAATTGATGCAGGTTTTAGTTCTACACGATTAAGTTTATTAGATAGAGGTTTTATTTTTGCAATTGCCCATGTTAGAGGAAGTGAGTATTTAGGTAGAAATTGGTACGAAAACGGTAAACTTTTAAACAAATTAAATACTTTTTATGATTTTATAGATTGTGCAAAGTTTTTAATAGATAGACAATATACTTCTCCAAAACATTTATATGCCAGCGGTGGGTCTGCAGGTGGATTATTAATGGGAGCTATTATAAATATAAACCCAGAATTATTTAATGGAGTTGTTGCTTCTGTGCCTTTTGTTGATGTTGTTACAACTATGTTAGACGATAGCATTCCGTTAACAACAGGAGAGTATGATGAATGGGGAAACCCAAATAAAAAGGAGTTTTATGAATATATGAAATTATATTCTCCTTATGATAATGTAAAAAAGCAAAATTATCCAAATATGTTGGTCACAACAGGACTTCATGATTCTCAAGTGCAGTATTTTGAGCCAGCAAAATGGGTGGCTAAATTACGAGATTTTAAAACAGACAATAATATTTTAGTGTTACATACAGATATGGAAGCTGGACACGGCGGGGCTTCCGGCAGGTTTGATGCTTTAAAAGAGATTGCAAGAGACTATAGTTTTATTATTGATTTAGAAGTTACACAATAATTAAAAAAAAATATTAAATTTGCATATTGTAGATAATTAATCAGAATTTTTAATTTTAGGTTTTGATATTTTAATTAAACTATTTAAAATGACACAAAATAAAGGTATAAGTAACAATATTCTAGAACTTATAGGCGAAACTCCCTTAATTAAGCTAAATACAATAACAAAAGATCTTCCCGGAAACTATTACGCTAAATACGAAGGCTTTAATCCTGGGCATTCTATGAAAGATAGAATTGCATTGCATATTATTGAAGAAGCTGAAAAGCAAGGAATATTAAAAGAAGGAAGTACTGTAATTGAAACTACATCTGGTAATACAGGTTTTAGTATGGCCTTGGTAAGTATTATAAAAGGTTATAAATGTATTTTGGCAGTTACATCAAAAGCAGCTCCAGGTAAAATAAATATGCTTAAAGCAATGGGTGCAAAAGTATATGTTTGTCCTGCACATGTGCAAGCAGACGATCCAAGATCTTATTATGAAGTAGCTAAAAGGTTGCATGCCGAAACTGCAAATTCAGTATATATAAATCAGTATTTTAATCATTTAAATACAGAAGCACATTACAATACTACAGGACCAGAAATTTGGGAACAAACTAAAGGTGAAATTACGCATTTAGTTGCGGCTAGTGGTACTGGAGGTACAATATCTGGAGTTTCAAAATATTTAAAAGAACAAAACCCAAACATTAAAACTTTAGGTGTTGATGCTTTCGGATCAATTTTGAAAAAATTTCATGAAACAGGTGAGTTTGATAAAAAAGAAATATACCCATATAGAATTGAAGGTTTAGGTAAAAACTTAATTCCAACAGCAACAGATTTTGAGGTAATAAATGTTTTTGAAAAAGTAACAGATGAGGCAGCAGCGCACAGAGCTAGAGAATTAGCAGTAACCGAAGGTTTGTTTACAGGTTACACAAGCGGAGCAATTGTACAGGCTACAATGCAATATGCTGAACAAGGTATGTTTAATGAGGATTCTAAAGTAGTTTTGATATTACCTGATCACGGATCACGCTACATGGAAAAAATATATTGTGATGAATGGATGAAGGAACAAGGATTTTTTGATTCCCAAAAACACGCACATCAAGAAGTTGAATTTATTAAATAAATGATTCTGAAAACAAAAAAAGAGGCTTTAAAATTTAATTTTAGCCTCTTTTTTTGTAATATTAACATTTGAATAGCACAAAAAAAATACCGTACTTTGCACCACTTAATATAAATGTAATATTGCATTTTTTGCAAAAGAATATATATGAAAGATTTATTTGAAAGAATAGTTAAAGATAAAGGTCCATTAGGAAAATGGGCGAAACAAGCTGAAGGTTATTACGTTTTTCCAAAGTTAGAAGGTGAAATTTCTAATAGGATGAAATTTAATGGAAAGGAAGTAATTACATGGAGTATAAACGATTATTTGGGATTAGCAAATCACCCAGAAGTTAGAAAAGCAGATGCTGAAGCTGCTGCAGAATACGGAATGGCTTACCCAATGGGAGCTAGAATGATGTCTGGGCATACAAAATACCATGAGCAATTAGAAAATGAATGTGCGGAATTTGTAGATAAAGAAGCTGCATATTTAGTAAACTTTGGTTATCAAGGAATGGTTTCTGCAATTGATGCACTTGTAACCAAACACGATGTTATAGTATATGATATAGATTCTCACGCTTGTATTATTGATGGTGTTAGGTTGCACCACGGTAAACGTTATACCTATAAGCATAACGATATTGAAAGTTTAGAAAAAAACTTACAACGTGCTACTAAAATTGCCGAAGAAAATAATGGAGGAATTTTAGTGATTTCTGAAGGGGTTTTTGGGATGCGAGGAGAACAAGGTAAATTAAAAGAAATTGTAGCTTTAAAAGAAAAGTATAATTTTAGATTACTTGTAGATGATGCACACGGTTTTGGAACTTTAGGTGAAGGTGGTAGAGGCGCTGGATTTGAGCAAGGCGTACAAGATGATATTGATGTATATTTTGCAACTTTTGCAAAATCTATGGCTGGTATTGGAGCCTTTTTTGCTGCGGATAAAGATATTATTCAATACTTACAGTACAATATGCGTTCTCAAATGTTTGCAAAATCGTTACCTATGCCAATGGTAAAAGGAGCGTTAAAACGTTTAGATATGTTGCGTACTATGCCAGAGTTAAAAGAAAAACTTTGGGAAAACGTGAATGCACTGCAAAATGGATTAAAAGAAAACGGTTTTAATATTGGCAAAACAAACACTTGTGTTACTCCAGTATTTTTAGAAGGTGATATTCCAGAAGCTATGGCAATGGTAAATGATTTAAGAGAGAATTATGGAATCTTCTGTTCAATTGTTGTATATCCTGTAATTCCAAAAGGATTAATTATTCTTAGATTAATTCCAACAACAACACATACATTAGAAGATGTTAGAATAACTATTGAATCGTTCTCTGCAATTCGTGAAAAACTTGAAAAAGGTATTTATAAGCGTATTGCTGCTTCTATGATTTAAGAAATTTAAATATATTTATAAAAAAACAGTCTAAAATTTTAATTTTAGACTGTTTTTTTATTGTATATGTAGTTTGTTTTAAACTAATATCCTTCAGAAATGTTTTTTAAAGCACTTTTATTAGAAATTTTAATGCGTTTTCCATGCAAATCTATAACACCATCTTTTTTTAGATTAGATAACAGTCTAATAGCAGATTCAGTTGCAGTTCCAATAGTATTTGCAATTTCTTCTCGTGTTAAAATAACATCTATAAAATCTTCATTATCAACTCCAAAAACTTCTTCTAAATGCAATAACGTTTCAGCCAACCTATCTTTAACAGGTTTTTGAGCCATTTGTGATATTAAAGTATTTGCTTCATTTAATTGATGAGAAATATTTTTCATTAAATTTAGAGAAAACTGATTATTGTCTTTAATTGTATCTAAAATATCTCCCTTAGGAATAAAACAAACATGCATATCTTCAAGTGCAATGGCATTTAGACCAACTAACTCTTCACTTAATAAAGATCTATGACCTAATAAATCACCACCCTTAATAAATTTAATTATTTGTTCTTTTCCGTTTGTATTTAATTTTGTTAATTTTCCTTTACCATCTTTAATACAATACAGACCATTAATGGTATTACCTTCTGTCATTAAATTTTCCCCTTTTTTTATAAGAAGAGTTGTTTTATGATCAGAAAATGTTTCTAATTCTTCATTTGTTAATGTTTTTAAGGCATTAAATCTTTTAATAATACATTGTCTGCAGTTCGACATATAATCGGCATAAGTTTAAATTAAAACGATGCAAATTTACAAAAATTTATAATAAAAATTAGCTTTAAAATATGATATTTGTCATTGTTATACTACAAGAAATCAATAGTTTTGCAATGTTAATTTAACAACATGAGTATAAATAATTGTTATCATTGCGGTACAGATTGCGGCAAAAAACCGGTAGAATTTAATAATAAATATTTTTGTTGTAATGGTTGTAAAACTGTTTATGAAATATTAAATACAAATGAATTAACTTGTTATTACGATTTAGAGTCTTCTCCAGGAACAATTCCTTCCGATATTAAAGGAAAATATAATTATTTAGAGAACGAAGAAATAATTGAAAAGCTTTTAGAATTTAATGATACCGAAACTTCTGTCGTAGAATTTTATATACCTAGCATACATTGTAGTTCTTGTATTTGGGTGTTAGAAAATTTAAGTAAACTTAATAAAGGCGTAACTATTTCGATGGTTAATTTTCCAAAAAAGATACTACGCATTACATTCAAAAATAAACATACTAACTTAAAAGAATTGGTAGAGTTAATAACTTCTATTGGTTACGAACCTTATATAAGTTTAGAAGATGCGGATTCAAAAATAAATAAAGTTGATAAAACACTAATTTATCAGGTATCTATAGCAGCTTTTGCTTTTGGAAATATTATGTTACTATCATTTCCAGAGTATTTTGAAGTAGATGAATTTTGGTTAGAAAAATACAAACATTTGTTTAGGTTGTTAATGTTTACAATGGCTGTGCCAGTTGTATTTTATTCGGCAAAAGATTATTTCACTTCTGCTTATAAAGGATTGAAACATAAAACATTAAATATAGATGTTCCTATTGCGTTGGGAATTTCAGTATTGTTTATTAGAAGTTCTGTTGAAATATTTTTAGATATTGGTTCTGGCTTTTTTGATAGTTTGGCTGGCTTGGTTTTCTTTTTATTACTGGGTAAATTTTTTCAACAAAAAACCTATAATTTTTTATCTTTTGAAAGAGATTACAAATCGTACTTTCCAATTGCAGTTTCGTTAATTTTAAACGATAAAGAAACTAATATTCAAGTAAAAGATATTAAAAAGGGAGATAGACTTTTAATAAGAAACGAAGAATTAATTCCAGTAGATGGAATTTTAATTAATGGAAATGCCGCTATAGATTATAGTTTTGTTACAGGAGAATCTATTCCTGTTATAAAAAAATCTGGAGATAAATTATTTGCTGGTGGAAAACAAACTGCTGGAGCCATAGAAATGGAAGTAATAAGTTCTATAGAGCAAAGTTATTTAACGCAATTATGGAGTAATGATGTTTTTAATAAATCTAACGAAAAATCCATAAAAAACATAACAGATTCTATAAGTAGATTTTTTACGATTGCAATTTTGATAATAGCTTTTCTGGGAGGTGTTTTTTGGTATTTTTATAATGTTCAAATGTTATTTAATGTTGTTACAGCGGTATTAATTATTGCCTGTCCCTGTGCTTTGGCATTGTCTGCTCCATTTTCTTTTGGAAATATTTTACGCATATTTGGATACAAAAAGTTTTATCTAAAAAATTCAGAAACGATAGAAAATATTTCTAAAGTTGATACTATTATTTTTGATAAAACAGGTACAATAACGTCAAGTAATAAAACGCAGCTCACTTATTTTGGAGATCCGTTAACAGATGAAGAAAAAAGCGGTTTAAAAAGTGTTCTTAGAGCTTCAAATCACCCACTAAGTAGGTCTTTGTATGAATATTTAGATATAGATTCGTTGTTAAATAAGCCATCTAGTTTTAATGAGATTTTAGGAAAGGGAATAGAAGCAACAATTAACAATACCATCTTTAAAATTGGAGCCTCTAGTTTTGTTGAAGCAAAAGCGGTTGCTGTAAATGAAACCTCTATTTATGTTAAAATTAATAACAATTTTAAAGGTTATTTCTTATTTAAAAACAGTTATAGGGAAGGAACAAAAGAAGTTTTTGACAAATTGGGGTTGCATTATAATTTGGTAATTCTTTCAGGAGATAATGATGGTGAAAAACAATATTTAGAGCAGCTTTTACCTAAAAATACAGTTTTTCAATTTAATCAAAAACCTGAAGATAAATTAGAGTTTATAAAGAAACTTCAAGGTGAAAATAAAAAGGTAATGATGATTGGTGATGGATTAAATGATGCAGGTGCGTTAGCGCAAAGTAATGTAGGAATTTCTATTTCTGAAGATGTAAATGTCTTCTCTCCAGCTTGCGATGCTATTCTAGATGCTAAACTTTTCAACAAATTACCAGAGTTTTTAACACTTTCTAAAAAAACAATTTCAATAATTAAGGTCAGTTTTATTTTATCTTTTTGTTATAATGTTATAGGTTTGTATTTTGCCTTAACGGGTATGTTAACTCCCGTGGTTGCTGCAATCTTAATGCCATTAAGTTCAATTACAATTGTGGTGTTTGTAACTATTCTAACAAATTGGGTTTCAAAGAAACTATAATTTTAAAAAGTAAAATATAAATATGAATAAAATTGTATGATATTTATCATACAATTTTACAAATTAAATAATATTTTTGTGTTTAAATCAAAATCAAAAACTAATTAACTAAAAAATGGAAGTTGTCTACATAACAATAGGCGTTAGTATTATTGTTGCCGTGTTTTTTTTCATTATTTTTATCAAGTCAGTAAAATCTGGGCAGTATGAAGATACCTATACACCGTCCGTTAGAATGCTATTTGATGATGAATTAGTTAAAGAGAAAAAAGAAAATCAACAAGAATAAATATATAATCATTAACAATTAATCAAACAAGTATGGAAAAAGAACAGTTTTATTATGATAATAAAATAGTTAAAATGTTTCTTTGGGCTACAATTCTATGGGGAGTTGTAGGAATGTTAGTAGGGCTTTTAGTAGCACTACTTTTTGTTTTCCCAGGATTATTAGAATTTACAGGTTCAGATAATGCAATTTCGTGGTTAAGTTTTGGTCGTTTACGTCCTTTACATACCAATGCGGTAATTTTTGCCTTTGTGGGTAATGGTATTTTCTTAGGAATTTATTACTCAACTCAAAGATTACTTAAAACTAGAATGTTTAACGATGTTTTAAGTAGAATTCATTTTTGGGGCTGGCAAGCTATTATTGTTGCAGCTGCAATTACATTGCCTTTAGGCTTAACATCTTCAAAAGAATATGCAGAGTTAGAATGGCCTATAGATATTGTTGTAGTTTTAATTTGGGTTGTATTTGCAATTAACTTATTTGGTACTATTTTAAAACGAAGACAACGACATATTTATGTTGCCATTTGGTTTTATATTGCCACAGTAATTACCATTGCTGTTCTTTACATATTTAATAATTTAGAAATGCCAGTATCTGCATTTAAAAGTTACTCAGTGTATTCTGGAGTGCAAGATGCTTTAGTGCAATGGTGGTATGGACATAATGCGGTAGCGTTTTTCTTAACAACACCTGTACTTGGGTTAATGTATTATTTTGTACCCAAAGTAGCCAATAGACCTGTGTATTCTTATAGACTTTCTATAATTCACTTCTGGACTTTAATTTTCTTATACATTTGGGCAGGACCTCACCATTTATTATATACAGCTTTACCAGAGTGGGCACGAAATTTAGGAACTGTATTTTCAGTAATGCTTATTTTCCCATCTTGGGGTGGTATGATAAACGGATTATTAACCTTGCGTGGTGCTTGGGATAAAGTACGTGAAAATCCAGTATTAAAATTCTTTGTAGTTGCAATTACAGGATATGGTATGGCAACTTTTGAAGGACCAATGCTATCATTTAAAAACTTAAATGCAATTGGACATTATACAGATTGGATTGTTGGTCACGTACACATTGGAGCCTTAGCTTGGAACGGATTTATGATTGCAGGTATTGTATATTGGTTAGCTGAAAAATTATGGAAAACACCACTGTATTCTAAAAAATTAGCAAATACACATTTTTGGTTAGGTACTTTAGGTATATTATTTTATGCAATTCCGTTATATGTGGCTGGATTTACACAAGCATTTATGTGGAAACAATTTAATCCTGATGGAACATTAGTTTATGGTAACTTTTTGGAAACCGTAACACAAGTTATTCCAATGTATGCTATGCGTGCAATTGGAGGTACATTGTATTTAACAGGATTTGTATTGTTAGCAATTAACATTATAAAAACTGCAAAAGCTGGTTCTACGGTAGAAGATGAATTAGCCGAGGCCGCACCATTGAAAAAAATTAGTGGTAAACGTATTGCTGGAGAAGGTTTTCATACTTGGTTAGAAAGAAAAACTGTATTATTTACAATTTTAACAACAGTTGCTATTTTAATTGGTGGCTTGGTAGAAATAGTACCGTTAATTTTAGTAAAATCGAACATACCAACTATAGAGAGTGTAAAACCTTATACACCACTTGAATTAGAAGGTAGAGATATTTATATTAGAGAAGGTTGTAATAATTGCCACTCGCAAATGATTCGTCCGTTCCGTTCAGAAGTTGAACGTTATGGAGAATACTCAAAAGCTGGTGAATTTGTTTACGATTTCCCATTCCTTTGGGGATCACGTAGAACTGGACCAGATGTGCATAGAATTGGTGGAAAATATAACGACAACTGGCATTTTAATCATATGTTAGATCCGCGTTCTACATCTCCAGGTTCTATTATGCCACGTTATTCTTGGTTAATTAAAAACGATATGAATGCCTCTAATTTAGAAAGTAAAATGGAAGGACTTGTTGGGCTTGGAGTACCGTATACCGAAGAAGAAATTAAAGGAGCTAAACAAGCATTATTAACTCAAGCTAAAGAAATTGAAAATAATTTGAGACAAGACCCTGAGTTTGTTAAAAATTATGGATCAAGTAATATTGAAAACAAAGAAATAGTAGCTTTAATTGCCTATTTACAGCGTTTAGGTACAGATATTAAAGCCAATAATACAGCCTTAAAATAAGAATAGATGTTAAAATTTATAAAACACAATTTAGAAAGTATTGAAGGGGTTGAAATTTATCCAATAATTTCATTAGTCTTATTCTTTTTAGTTTTTTCAACAATGATAGTATTTGTTTTTAAACTTCCAAAAAGAAGAATAGATAATTTAAGTAATTTACCTTTCGATAACGATACTAATACTAAAGAAAAATCAGATGAATAAAAATTCAGAAAACATATCGGGTTGGAAAAAGTTTATGAAATCTTTAACCAAAGCCCACGAGCTAGGAACAGAAGAAGACATTTTGTTAGAACATGATTATGATGGTATTAAAGAGTTAGACAATGTATTACCTCCTTGGTGGTTATACGGTTTTTATATTACCATTGCAATTAGTGTTTTTTACTACATTCAGGTATTTTATAATTCTGAAGAATATAGCCAAGCGGAAGAATTTGCAACGGAAATTGCAGAAGGTAAAGCTCAAGTAGAAGCCTATAAAGCTGCAAATCCAGAGTTGTTTGATGACAGTAATATTGTGGCATTAACAGATGCTGAAAGTATTGCAAAAGGAAAGGAATTATTTACATCCAAAACTTGTACAGCTTGTCATTTAGCAGATTTAGGAGGAAGTATTGGTCCAAACTTGACAGATAATGTATGGATATTAGGTGGTGGAGTTAAAAATATATTTAACACATTAACCAATGGTGGAAGACCAGGAAAAGGAATGATTGCTTGGGAAAGTACAATTAGTAGAGAAGAGAGAATTCAATTGGCAAGTTATATTATCTCAATGCAAGGAACACAGCCAGCAAATCCAAAGTCTGCAGAAGGTGATATTATTTGGCCTGAAGAGTAATATAAAAAAGGAAGTGTGATGTTTTAGAATCATTAATTATTAGTAGATATATTGCTTATTTGTGATTTTACTTTCAGTTAATACTTCCTGTTTTATTAAAAATAATAAGATATTTTGAGGAAAAGAAGTGGGTTTATAATAGTTAAAAAATAAATCTACTTCTTTTCCTTTTTTTGTCACTTTTGTTTCCATATAATAAATCAATTAACTTTAAATTTGTTTAAATTTTTATACAGTAGCAATTATAATGGATAAAGAGAATAAAGAAATATTTAGAGACTCAATTGCAACAATTGATGAAAGTGGAAAAAGAAATTTTATTTTCCCAAAAAAACCAAAAGGTAAATTTTATAATTACAGAACTATTGTTAGTTGGTTTCTTTTAACATTTTTAATAGCTGCTCCCTTTATTAAAATCAAAGGAAATCAATTTCTGTTATTCAATGTTTTAGAACGTAAATTTCACATTTTTGGGTTTCCATTCTGGCCACAAGATTTTCATCTATTAGTAATTTCAATGTTGGTAAGCGTTGTATTTATTATTTTATTTACAGTAGTATTTGGTAGAATATTTTGCGGATGGATGTGTCCTCAAACCATTTTTATGGAAATGGTGTTTAGAAAAGTTGAATATTTAATTGAAGGAGATAGATCTAAACAAATTAAGCTTGATAAGCAAAAATGGGATGCCGAAAAAATTAGAAAAAGAGTCTTTAAATGGTTTGTGTTTTTTATCATTTCATTTATTATTTCAAACGTATTTTTAGCTTATATAATTGGATCCGATAACGTTTTGGCCTATATAACCGCAGGTCCTTTAGAGCATGTAAGTACCTTAATTTATTTATTAGCTTTTACAGGTGTTTTCTATTTTGTATTCGCTTGGTTTAGAGAGCAAGTGTGTATAATTGTATGTCCTTATGGTAGACTTCAAGGTGTTTTATTGGATGATAAATCAATAAATGTTGCGTATGATTTTGTTAGAGGAGAAGGTGAAAATGGAAGAAGTAAATTACGCAAAAAGGAAGATAGAGAAGAACTTGGTTATGGAGATTGTATAGACTGTAAGCAATGTGTGCAGGTGTGTCCAACAGGTATTGATATTAGAAACGGTACGCAATTAGAATGTATTAATTGTACAGCCTGTATAGACGCCTGTGATGCAATTATGGATAAATCTGGTTTCGATAGAGGTTTAATCCGTTATGCTTCTGAAGACAATATAGAGAAAAAAGAAAAATTTAAATTTAATGCACGTCTAATTGCTTATTCAGCAATTTTAACCATTTTAATTGGGGTGCTAATTACAATGTTATTTTTACGAAACGATATTGAAGCTACAATTTTACGATTACCTGGACAAACATTTCAAAGTACAGCAACAACTATTAAAAATGTTTATACAGTAAAATTAATTAATAAAACTACAGAAGATGTTGAGGATATTGATATTAAATTAATATCGCATCCAGGAACTGTAGTTTTGGTAGGTGGTAAAATAAATATTAAAAAGCAAGGTTTAAAAGGAGGGACTTTGTTTATAGAAATTAATAAAAAAGACCTAAATTCGTCCAAAGAAAAATTAAAAATTGGTATTTATTCAAAAGGAGAACTAATTGAAACTACCACAACTAATTTTACAGGACCCTTAATAATTAAGTAATCATGAAAATTAAATTTACTTGGCCAATGGGTATTATTATTGCATTGGTATCTTTTATTATATTTATTTTATCCTTTGTTTATAAAGCACATTTTGTAAATAAATACGATCATCATTTAGTATCGGAAGATTATTATAAAGATGAGCTAAACTATCAGAAAGAAATAGATCAACAAAATAAAGGAATAGCTTTAAAAGAAAATGTTTCTTTAAAAAAAACGGTAGATGGTTTGTTAATTAGCTTTCCTAAAGAATTTGATTCTTCAGCTATTTCTGGAACAATATATTTTCAGAGATTGTCAAATAATAAAATAGATTTTGAACTTCCAATTAAATTAGAAACTAACCAGTATTTAATTCAAAATGAAACCTTAGTTCAAGGACGATGGGATGTTAAAATTGAGTGGAATGTTGATGACAATAAATATTTGTTTAAAGAAAAAATAATGTACTAATATGCTATGGACTGCACTGGTTTTAGGCTTAGCTGGGAGTTTTCACTGTATAGGTATGTGTGGACCAATTGCATTTGTGCTACCTGTAGATAAGTCTTCCAAATCAAAATTAATATTTCAAACATTTTTATACCATTTAGGTAGAATTCTTAGTTATTCATTAATAGGATTACTTTTTGGTTTTATAGGTAAAGGACTGTATTTAGCAGGTTTTCAACAACGATTATCTATTTTAATGGGAGTTGTAATGATTGCTATTATTCTAATTCCTATATCGTTATTTAATAAATACAATTTTTCAAAACCTTTATATAAAATAATTGGAAAAGTAAAGCAAAAACTTGGTTTGTACTTAACTAAAAAGTCAAATAAGGCATTATTTTTAATCGGTTTTTTTAATGGTTTTTTACCGTGTGGATTAGTTTATATGGCATTACTTGGTTCAATTTCAACCGGTAATGCAACCAATGGAGCTTTATATATGGCAATTTTTGGAATAGGTACAATCCCTTTAATGACAGGAGCAATATTTTTAGGAAATTTTGTAAATTTATCATTAAGAAATAAAATTCAAAAAGCAATTCCAGTATTTGTGGTTATTATTGGATTATTATTTATATTGCGAGGATTAGGATTAGGGATACCTTACATTTCTCCTTCAGATGCAAAATTGCAAATATCTAACAATCCGGCAGATTGTGTAACCATTCAAAAGTCAGAATAATATGGCAAAAACTCCAAGTTTAACTAAAGAAGATTTTGAACAAGCTTCTTCAAATAAAGAGATTTTAGAAATTATTAAGCAGAAAAATATTAATATTGATAAAGTTAAAAATAGAATTTTTTATGAAGAAGAACTTAAAAAATTACAAATTGAGTTAGTAAAACTACAACAATGGATCTCTAAAAATAAAAAAAGAGTTGCAATTATTTTTGAAGGTAGAGATGCCGCTGGTAAAGGTGGTAATATAAGAAGGTTTGCAGAACATTTAAACCCAAGATCAACCCGTTTAGTTGCACTTACAAAACCAACAGAAGTTGAACGTGGGCAATGGTATTTTAGACGTTATATTAAAGAATTACCAAATTCAGGTGAAATTGTTTTTTTTGATAGAAGTTGGTATAATAGAGCAGTGGTAGAGCCAGTTATGGGGTTTTGTAACGAATCTCAGTACGAAAATTTTATGGTGCAAGTTCCAGAATTTGAACACATGCTTTGTGAGGATAATTTAATTTTAATTAAGTTCTGGTTTTCAATTTCTAAAGGAGAACAATTGGCTAGGTTTAACGCAAGAATTGAAACACCGCTAAAAAGATGGAAATTTAGCCCTGTAGATAGAAAAGGACAAGAACTTTGGGATGACTATACACATTATAAAGAACAAATGTTTAGTAAAACCCATACAAGTTATAGCCCTTGGATAATAGTGAGAGCCAACAATAAAAAAGTAGCACGTTTGGAATGCATTCGGTACGTATTATCACAATTTAATTACGAAGGTAAAGATAAAGCACTTACTACATTACTTCCAGATCCAAATATTATTATGAGATATCATCGTGCCTCAAAACAATTAGATTAATTATGCAAGAGTTTACTTTAACATCAGAAAACGTAGAAATTCTTAACACAAATAAAGGGCTAACGGCATTATTATCTAGAGAACCATATAATCTAGAAAGAGCTGTAAGATATGTTAAGTATGAAAAACGCTTAAAAAAGCTACAAATTGAATTGATAAGATTACAAACTTGGGCTATAAACGAAAACGAACGCATTATTATAATTTTTGAAGGACGTGATGCCGCAGGAAAAGGAGGAGCAATTAGACGTGCTACAGAAAGAATGAATCCACGGCACATAAAAAAGTTGGCACTTCCTAAACCTACTGAAGATGAAAAAACACAATGGTATTTTCAGCGATATGTAAATCAATTTCCAAAAGGTGGTGAAATTGTTTTTTTTGATAGAAGTTGGTACAATCGGGCAGTTGTTGAACCTGTTAATGGGTTTTGTACGCAGGCTGAATATGATATATTTATGAATCAAATAAACGATTTTGAACGGATGATAACAGAATCTGGAATTCATTTAGTGAAAATTTATATGTCAATTTCTAAAAAAGAACAAGCAAAGCGTTTTGAAGACATTAAAAATAATCCGTTAAAACAATGGAAAATGACTCCAGTTGATGAAAAAGCACAAGAGTTATGGGATGTTTATACGGACTATAAAAATAAAATGTTTGAAAAAACTGCAAATAATGCTGTTAGTTGGAAAATAATTAGAGCTAATAAAAAAACAATGGCTAGAGTAAATGCCATCAACCATATTTTAAAAAGTATTCCTTACGATAAAAATCTTGAGATATAAAATACATAGAAATCGTTTCTGTTTTTTTGTTTAAACTTTTCTATGTCTAAAATTGCTATTTGAAACGAGTCTGCTAAAAAAATATCAATTAATAAATAATTAAGCTACCTGTCCAACAGACAGGAAGCGAATAGCATGTGACCGTTAAAATACTAATATTGCCACATGAAAACGAATAATGAATTAGAACTAGTTTGGAAATTTGTTAACAATACAGACCGAAATGTATTTTTAACGGGAAAAGCAGGGACAGGTAAAACTACTTTTTTACACAAGTTAAAAAATGAATCTTTAAAGCGTATGGTTGTGGTTGCTCCAACTGGAGTTGCTGCCATTAATGCAAAGGGAATGACTATTCATTCTTTTTTTCAATTGCCTTTTGGTCCCATTTTACCTGATTCTGAGCAAAATAAAACTTCTAGCTTTAATAGAAAATTCAGCAAAACTAAAATCAATATTATTAAATCTATGGATTTATTAGTAATTGATGAAATTAGTATGGTACGTGCAGATTTGTTAGACGGAATAGACAAAACATTAAGGCGATTTAAAAAGAGAACTAAAGTTTTTGGAGGTGTACAGTTATTAATGATTGGGGATTTGCAGCAATTATCACCAGTAATTAAGGAAAACGAATGGCAATTATTAAAACCTTTTTATAAAAATGGTTTCTTTTTTAGTAGTCATTCATATCAACAATGTAATGCTATTACAGTAGAATTAAAACATGTTTACCGGCAAAAAAATCAAAAGTTTATAAAAATTTTAAACGAAATTAGAAATAATTCCCTTTCACAAGCTGCAGCTGATGAATTAAACAAGCGTTTTTTACCAGATTTTGTTCCAAATGAAAATGATGGTTATATAGACCTAACAACACATAACAATAAAGCAGAAAAAACCAATCTACTAGCATTAAATAAATTAAATTCTAAACCCCAAACTTACACAGCAAAAATTGAGGGGAAATTTCCAGAATTTTCTTATCCTAATAAAGAAGAGTTAGTTTTAAAAGTAGGTGCACAGGTACTATTTATTAAAAATGATAGTGCTCCTGAAAAACGGTATTTTAATGGTAAAATTGGTAAAATTGTTTTTTTAGATAAAGATGAAGTAATAGTTAAATGTCCGAATGATGAAGCTAATATTGTAGTTACACCAGAAATTTGGGAAAATATAAATTATACAGTACATCCAGAAACTAAAGAAATCTCTGAAAACAGCGTTGGTTCATATACACAAATTCCATTAAGATTAGCGTGGGCAATAACGATTCATAAAAGTCAAGGATTAACTTTTGAAAAAGCGATTATAGATGCACAGGCTGCTTTTGCACACGGTCAAACGTATGTTGCGTTAAGTAGATGTAAATCTTTAGAAGGTTTAGTGTTAAAAAGCAGTATAAATTCTAACCAAATTATTAGTGATAGCAATGTAATTTCATTTAACAAGCATGCAGCAGAAAATCAACCTGATGAGTCTATTTTGCAAAAATCAAAATCAGAATTCCAACTGAACCTAATTGCCGAAATATTCGATTTTTTTGAATTTATTAAACCTGTTAATCGTGTTTTAGACCTATTCTATAAAAATAAAACGAGTATAGAAGGAAATGTAGAAACAACTTTTAACACTATAAAAAATACAGTTGTTAATCTTCTAAAAATAAGCAATACATTTAAAACACAATTATATAATTTATCGAAACCTGAAATTGAACCCGAAGCTAATAAAAGTATTCAAGAACGTTTTATAAAAGCTCTAAACTATTTTAATGAACAAACAACAAATGCAATAAGTGAGCCTTATAAGATATTTAATTATAGCACAGACAATAAGAGTGTAGAAAAAGAAATAAATAAACAATTAGATATAATTGAAGAGTTAATTAGCACCAAATTAAGTTTTTTTAATGGATTTACAGAAGGATTTAATACACTAAAATTTTTAGAACTAAGAGCAGATGCAGTATTTTTAACTAAAGAAAAACCTAAAAAAATACGTAAATCTGTTATAGATGGAACAACAAATATTGAGTTATTTGAGCGTTTACGTGAGTTAAGAAATACTATTGCAGAAGAAAATGATGTAATTCATTATCAGATTTTTACACAAAAGGCATTGTATCAAATATGTGAGACATTACCTACAACAAAAAAAGAACTTTTAAATATAAATGGTTTTGGAAAAATACGCGTTAAAAAATATGGTAATGCTATTTTAAAAGTTATAAAAGCTTATTGTATTGAATATGATATTAGTGTTTTAAATCAAACAGAAATTTTTAAAGAAAAAAATCTAAACGTAAAAAAGAGCCCAGCAAAAATGTTTCATTAAAACTGTTTAAGTCTGGGAAAACTGTTGTTGAGATTGCTAAAGAAAGAGGTTTAACCGAGGGAACAATTACTGAACATCTCTCATCCTTTATAGATTCAAAAGAAGTAAAAGTCACAGATTTAATTTCAGAAAGTCATTATAGAGAGTTAACAAAGTTAATTCCAACAATTAATTTTGAAAATCTTTCTGATTTAAAACATCAAATAGATGAAAAGTATTCTTACACCGAATTACGTTTAGTTTTAAATGATTTAGAGAATTCTAGAAATTAAGAACAGCTAATCATATTCACTAGTAAAATGTAATTTAACAGTTGGGTATTTACTTTGGGTCATTTGAATAGTAAATGCAGAATCTGCTAAAAACACCAATTGATCTTGCTTATCCTTTGCTAAAAAGCGTTGTTTTACTCTTTTAAATTCTTTAAATTCTTCATTTTTAGGATCTTCAGGATGAACCCAACAGGCTTTATGTACAGGTAAGTTTTCATAACTACATTTAGCTCCATACTCGTGTTCTAAACGATATTGAATCACTTCATATTGAAGAGCTCCAACAGTTCCAATTATTTTTCTTCCATTTAAATCTAATGTAAATAATTGGGCTACACCTTCATCCATTAATTGGTCTAATCCTTTATATAGTTGCTTAGATTTTAGAGGGTCGGCATTATTAACATAGCGGAAATGTTCTGGAGAAAAACTTGGAATTCCTTTAAAGTTTAATATTTCACCTTCAGTAAGTGTGTCACCTATTTTAAAGTTTCCAGTATCTTGTATTCCAACAATGTCACCAGGGAAAGACTCGTCTACAATTTCTTTTTTTTCAGCAAAAAAGGCATTCGGACTAGAAAACTTCATTTTTTTATTTAAACGCACATGTAAATATGGTGCATTTCGTTTAAAAGTTCCAGAAACAATTTTTATAAACGCCAATCTATTTCTATGGTTTGGATCCATATTAGCATGAATTTTAAAGACAAAACCAGCTAATTTTTCTTCTTTAGAATCAACCAAACGTTCTTCAGAATTTTTTGGTTGAGGAGATGGTGCAATTTCTATAAAGCAATCTAATAATTCTTTTACACCAAAATTATTTAATGCAGAGCCAAAAAATACAGGCTGTAATTTACTCTCTAAATACTCTTTTTTGTCGAAAGGAGGATATACTTCTTGAACCAATTCAAGCTCTTCACGCAAAGTTTCAGCAGCTTTATCACCAATAATTTCATCCAATTCGGGAACAGAAATATCGGTAAATTCTACACCTTCAGAAACAGTTTGTTTGTTATCACCAGAATAAACATTTAATTTTTGTCCATAGATATCGTAAATTCCTTTAAAATCATAACCCATTCCAATTGGGAAACTTAAAGGTGTAACACGCAATCCTAATTTTTGCTCTACTTCATCTAATAAATCAAAAGCATCTTTACCTTCTCGGTCTAATTTATTAATAAATACAATCATTGGAATGTTACGCATTCTACATACTTCAACCAACTTTTCAGTTTGTTCCTCAACACCTTTTGCAACGTCGATTACTACAATTACACTATCAACTGCAGTTAAAGTTCTAAATGTATCTTCAGCAAAATCTTTATGCCCAGGAGTATCTAAAATATTAATTTTTTTGTCTTTATAGATAAAAGCTAAAACAGAAGTTGCAACAGAAATACCACGTTGACGCTCAATTTCCATAAAATCGGAAGTAGCACCCTTCTTAATTTTATTGTTTTTTACTGCACCAGCTTCTTGTATTGCGCCACCAAATAATAACAATTTTTCTGTTAGTGTTGTTTTACCAGCATCTGGGTGAGATATAATACCAAAAGTTCGTCTGCGTTGTATTTCTTCTAAAAAACTCATCTATAAAATTTTGAGGTGCAAATATAAGGTATTCTTATTGAAAGATTGAAGTATTAAATAGTTCAAAATTTAAGATTTTTCAATTTTTGAATCCTTCAATTTTGAATATACTTTTTGTAAATTTGCGTTTATTAGAAATATTATGAAAGAAGAACAAGTTATTTTAGTAAACGAAAACGATGAACAAATTGGTTTAATGCCAAAAATGGAAGCGCATGAAAAAGCAGCTTTACATAGAGCATTTTCAGTTTTTGTATTTAATGAAAAAAATCAATTAATGTTGCAACAACGGGCAGCTGATAAATACCATTCACCATTATTATGGACAAATACTTGTTGTAGTCACCAGCGAGATGGAGAAAGTAATATTGAAGCTGGAAAAAGACGCCTACAAGAAGAAATGGGATTTGTTTGTGAGTTGGAAGAAAAAACATCTTTTATTTACAAAGCTCCTTTTGATAATGGATTAACCGAGCACGAATTAGATCATATTATGGTTGGAAGGTATTCAAAAGATCCAGTTATAAATAGAGAAGAAGTAGAGACTTTTAAGTGGATGACACTAGAACAAGTAAAAGATGATATTGCTCTAAATCCTAAAATTTATACAGAATGGTTTAAAATTATTTTTGAAAAATTTTATAGTTTCTTAAAGTTGTAATTATGAAAGTAACAGTTAATAGAAAAGCCCATTTTAATGCAGCTCATAGATTGTACAATGCAGACTGGACAGATGCTAGAAATGCAGTTGTTTTTGGTAAATGTGCCAATCCAAATTACCACGGACATAATTACGAACTAATTGTTGCTGTTAAAGGAGAAATACATCCAGAAACTGGATTTGTTATGGATATGAAAGTTTTAAAACAATTAATTGAAACTGAAATTGAAGCACAGTTTGATCATAAAAATTTAAATGAAGAAGTTCCAGAATTTAAAACGTTAAACCCAACTGCCGAAAATATATCTGTAGTAATTTGGAATAAATTACGTGATAAAATTGACAAAAATCTTGAGTTATCTATTACACTTTATGAGACTCCAAGAAACTTTGTAACGTATAGTGGTGAATAAAGTTTTAATGTATTTTAGATTTTAAATAGGTTAAATTAAAAGAAGTCTATTGCTTATTAGTATCTTTTATAGTGCTTCCTTTTTTTATTGCTTTATAATTTTCATAACACAATAACACAGCTTCAATTAGCTGCAAGTCACTAGCTTGTTTGATAAAATAATCAGAATAATTACACTCGTTTAATAATTCTGTTAATTCAGTTGCATCCATTTCTAAATACTCCATCATTAACTCTCTATTAAATTTTGCTTCTAAAAGTTGACGTAATTGATCATCATCACGCATTCTTTTTAGTTTTTTTAATTGTTTTGGTCGTTTTCCAAACATATTATAAACAAAATCAATAGGTCTAAATAGCGCATCTACAGGCGAATTAAATTCTTTTCTTTGTCGTGTACCAACTTCATAGGTTTGTGGTAAACCATTAATGTGAATTCGAGCATATTTGTCTTTTGGAACATTCTTAGCATCAATTTCTAAAACTCCAATTAATTTATGAGATTTTACTACAACTTCACTAATTTCTTCTGCTTTTTCGTAGAGTTCAATAACAAGCTCGTTTCCTTTTAATAAATCGTTGGTTATTTTTAATTTAATAGATTGGTATCCTAAGTAAGAAACATAAATTGTATCACTTACAGCAATGGGGATATTAAATTCTCCGTTTTCACCTGTAATAGTTCCAAAAACCGAATTTAAATTAAATATATGCGCACCTTTTAAAGGAGTTTTGTCTAATTGATCTACAATTTGTCCTTTTAAAGTAACAGAATTAAAATTATTTTCTAGAGTATCTATTTTAGTTAATTCTTGAGATATTCCTTTCACTGAAATTAAAAACAAGATGATATAAATTATTCTTTTTTGCATATGCAATGATAATAATTATTAGTTATTAATTAAGTTAAAGATTTGAGAATTTTTAATCATCTTAAAACTAAAAAGCCTTCATTTAATAATAAATAAAGGCTTTAATATTTATAAAAGTGTTTAATTAATCTGTTTTAAAATTCCAAACTTGGCCAATTGTTTCGCCACCTTTATCATCTTTTGCAACAACTTTCCAATAATAAGTAGTTGCTCCATTAACATCTACATTAAATGTTTTAGCAGTTTGGTTAGTGGCAACAATTGTTGTTGGTGCTTCTTCAGTACCAAAATAAACATCAAAAGAAAGTGGATCATTATCAACATCAGAAGCATTCCATTCTAAAATTGTACTTGTTTCCGTAACAGTTGCATTTAATGTTGGAGCAACAATCTCTGGTGAAAAAGGTAAATAATTTGAAACACCTTCTCCTTCCGTATAAAAAGAATTTACAGTTGAATATGCACTCGCTAAGTTCTTGTTATCCTTTGCACTTACTCTCCAATAATATGCTACACCTTTTTCTAATGAAAATAATTTAACTGTGCTAGAATTAGCTACAGATTGTACTATTTGAGTAAATTGATTGTCTTTAGCTATTTGAATTTGGTATGTTACAGGATCACCATCTTTATCTGTTGCAGCATTCCATTTAAATTCTATTGAATTATCTATACAAAGTAAATTTGCCGAAGGATATATTAACGTTGGAACTTCTGGTGCATTATTTACTGGTTCTGG
>Ga0193952_1000087_pt1 | contig 39603 bp, 38 predicted proteins | sample BB_3_MG_FD_140368 | JGI IMG/M metagenome (GOLD analysis project Ga0193952, IMG submission 140368) | Microbial mat bacterial communities from the Broadkill River, Lewes, Delaware, United States - BB_3_MG | ecosystem: Environmental > Aquatic > Freshwater > River > Microbial mats | place: USA... | reverse complement strand
TTCATTTATATTTAGTTTTTTAATATACTCATCTTCTGCATTTAAAACTCTTTTTTTAGCCATATTAATAAACTTTTCATATGCCCCAAAGAATTTGTCTTCATCATACGAGTAATACTCCATATGCTCAGGTTCTGCATTTGTAACAATTGAACAATATGGATTTGATAATAAAAATGATGCATCAGATTCATCTGCTTCAAAAGCAACTAAATCATTTACATATCTAAAATTTGAATCAAAGTCTTTTGAGATTGCTCCAATTAATGCAGATGAATTTAAAATAGAAGCTAAAATTGCCGTAGTTGTAGACTTACCATGAGCACCTGCAACACAGTAATTTTTCTTATCACCTAAGATAATTGGTAAAGCTTCTTTTCTAGATAATGTTCTAATCTGTTTTAATCTTGATTCCATTAATTCTGGGTTTTCATCAGTTACTGCTGCTGAGTAAATTACTAAATCTAAATCTTCAGAAATATTAGAAGCATCTTGAGGACATGAAACTTTTATACCTTCATTCTCAAGTTCTTTTGTAATAGGTGAACTTTTCATATCAGAACCACAAACTTGGTGACCATCATTATTTAAAAATCTTGCTAAGGCAGAAAGACCTATTCCACCTATTCCTATAAAATGTACTTTCATTAAGCGTCCAGTAAGTGTTGTAATTTTGAATATTGTTCTGTTAAAAGTTCTTTATTTTCTTCTAAATATGTATCTGTATCAAAGTTAAAATCAACCATGAAATAACCATATTGCTCATGTTCACTATTCTTATCAAAATCAACTTTTGTTTCATAGAATTCATCTACAGAAATTTTATCATTAAGTGCAATAATTAAAACATTTAAACCTTTTTCTAAAAGTTCATCTTCGATAATATTTGCTAAAACAAAAAATAATTCTTTTGCTCCATCATAATTGTCATATGACCATTTCTCAATAGCATGCTCATAAAAAGCTCTTACGTAAAGTAAATTATCATCAACTAAATTTAGCTTTTTGTTTTCATTTACAATTTTTTCTACATTTTCAAATGCTGTTTTTAAAATTTGTTCATAAAGTTTATTGATTTTTTCTTCATCTAAACCTAAAACTAACATAGAATCCAAAGTCTCATACATAGCAGAGATATTTTGCTCTTCCATAGATTTAACTCTAGTTTCTTCTAAATAATTTAAAAAATCTGGGTTAGTTCTCGCTTCATTTAGTTCATTTTTATCCATCAATAAAATCCTTTAATCTAGTTAATACTTCTTTTGTTTTTTCTTCATTTTCTACTAAGGCAATTCTTACATAACCTTTTCCAATTCCTTCTCTACCTAAGAAAGAACCTGGTAATACTTTAATATTTTTTTGTCTATAAAGTTCTCTTGTAAATTCTATTTCATCTTCAACTTCTAGCCAAATATAAAAAGTTGCTTTTGGAGGTTTTATACCTAAAAGCTCTTCTGCTAACTCAAAATTCTTTTTATAAACAGATCTGAAATATTCCACATGAGTCTCTTCACTCCAAGCAGCTGCTGCAGCTAGCTGTAAAGGTACTGGAGAAGCACAACCAACGTAAGTTCTATACTTCATATAATCTTTTAATATCTTAGCATCACCAGCAATAAATCCAGATCGTAATCCTGGAGCTGAGCTTCTTTTAGAAATTGAGTTCATTACTAATACATTTTTAAATTTGTCATTTCCAACTTTAATACTAGCTTCCAATAATGAAGCTGGCTTATCATTTTCATCAAAATAGATTTCTGAATAACACTCATCATTTACTAAAATAAAATCAAATTCTAAAGCTTTTTGAACCCAAACACCAAGCTCATCTGCTGTCATATCAGCAGAAGTTGGATTATTTGGATAATTTAAAATTACTAGATCGCATTTTTTAAGCTCATCATCACTAAGTTTTGCTTTAAAATCATTCTCTTTAGTTAAATTAATATGAATTACTTCTGCTCTACTTGCAATTGCTGCACCTTCATAAATTTGATAAAAAGGATTAGTAAAAGCAATAGTTGGATCTTTCTTATCAAATAAAGCAAATTGAGGAAAGTTAAATAAAACTTCTCTAGTTCCAAAAGTAGGAATAATTTCACTCATTTCTAAATCTACATTAAATCTAGTAGATACAAATCCTAACATTGCTTTTTTAAGTTCAGGTAAACCAGCACTTGCAGGATATTTTTGTAAAAATGATGTTGAATCTTTAAGTGATTCTTGTATAAATTGTGGTGTTTCAAACTTTGGTTCACCAATAGTTAAAGCAGATAATTCATACTCTTCAGTAGGAATTACATCAGCTAAAATTTCTGTTAATTTTTCAAAAGGGTATTTTTCAAAATTCATTCTTTATTTTCCTCTCATTTAGTCTTCTACAATAGGTATTAATAATTGATTGTATTTATTCATATCAAATGAAATAAAATCACTATTTGTATAAAAAATCTTCCAAGTAAATCTTTTTTTGAACATATCTTCTTTTAAAGGCAAGATTTGAAGCATACTTTTCTGCTTTTTTAGTTCTCTTACTGGATTTTCATTGCTAGATACAATTTCTATTTTTTCATTAAATATTTTTGATAAGTTTTCAAAATGATCTAATAAATTTGATTTATTTTCTTCTTCCCCAATTGGGTCTAAATCAAAGATTTTTGTTTTTGTTTTAATTTGACTTGCAACATCAAAAACAATTGGAGAAATTTGTTCATATGAATGAGTATCATTTAACATAACAACTGTTTGTTTTACAGATTTCAGTTTTTCATCACCAAGCTTAAATATTGGCACTTTTAAATCTAAAATATGTCTGATTTGTTCTTTATCTTTAAACATTTGTTTTGTTAAAATCATCATTCCAATATCATATTTTCTAAAATCTTCTTTTAGAATTTTGCTAAAGCCTTTATTTCCATAATCAATTCTTAAAATAATACTATTGAAGTATCTAAATTCATCTTTTATATAATTCATAATACCAACAGTTGTTGGTCTTGTTATTCTTACTATAAGTTTGTGATTTTTTAATCTTTGATTTAATACTTTTGCTTCTTCTACAGCTTTTTTAACACTTTTTTTATCTTGTAAATATAAATCTAAATATAGATAAATATTATGTCCAAATGGCATTGGGAATTGTCCTTGTGTTTTACCAATTGCATTATAAACTTGCATTAAAACATAAGGTTTTCCAATTATTAAAATTACATCATTTGGTTTGATTACAAGTGTTGGTTTAATATTTACAAGTTGTTGGTTTCTATAAAGTCCAAATATTCTCCACTCTTTTTGCTCAATAGAACCAATATATCTATAAGCATAAGAGCTTCCAAAAGGAACTCTAATCTCCATAATCTCACCTTGTTTAAGACCAATATTTTGGGCAACAACAGGAATATTTGGAAGTCTTTCAACCATACCGTTTGCTAAAACATCAATTCCTTTGTAAACATTTACATTGGCATCTTCAATATTTAGTCCCCAATAATCTAATACTGTTAATTGAAGGTTTTGCTTATGATTCCTAATATTTTTAATTACACTTAACATTTCATCTTTTGAGTTTAAAGCAATTAGAACTTCTGTATGTATGTTTTTATCTAAAACCATTGCTAGTTTAGATTTTGAAGTAGGATCAAACTTGTAGAAAGTGAAGTTGGAAGGTTTCTGTACTGGTAAAATCACATCACTCATGTAAATAACATCATAGGCATTATCACCTGTATTAGAATCTACAATTCTGTGCATTAATTTCTTTGCAACTATACCATCTAAAATAATCAATATCTTTTTCATTTAGATATTATATCTTAATAAAATTAAGAGTAGATTTCAGATAAATTACAAAATAAAAACACTCACTAAAAAGTAAATGTTTTTAATAATAAATCTTTATTTTTCACAAGATTCTTTTGAACAAGTATTTATCTTAAAAGGTGTATATAGTGGACACCAGCCCATTAGTGCTGTAGCTAAAGGAATAATTCCAATTAGTCCTAATAGTGAGGTATTAATAATTCCTACAGCAAGAATAATAATTCCTAATATTATCCTAATTATTCTATCAGTTTTCCCTAAATTTTTATTCATTTTTAGTCCTTTTAATTTTTATAAAGACATGATATATGAATTAATTTTTTATTTCAGTAACCTGTGTTACATAACTAAAGTATTTCGATTTTTTTTCTGTGAAGTTTAATATATTTTTTATTTTCTAAGCTTTTTAAAATTCTACTTATTACAACTCTTGAAGTGTTAAGTTCATTTGCAATTTCTTCATGTGTTATTAAAATCACTTGCTCATTTTGTTTTTTTAAAAAGTCTAAAACTCTAACATCAAGTCTTTTAAATTTAATATCTTCTATTAACGTAGTTAAAGCATTAAATTTTAAAGAGAACAAGGTAAAAATATATTCTTGATAAAAAGGAGATTTAATCATAAGTTGCTTTGTAATATCTCTTGGAACTAACCAACCTTTAATATCACTAGTAGTTTGAGCCGTAGCAATTGTTTTTGTATTTGATAAAGTGCTTGAAGTGTTAATAATACACTGTTCACCTTTACTAATTTCATATAATGAGATTTCTTCACCAATCTCCCCATAAATTAAAAGCTTTACCTCTCCTTCTTCAAGAAGTAATATATCCTCACAGATATCCCCTTGATAAAAAAGAGTAGTATTTATAGGAGCTTCAATATATTTAGAATTTTCTTCTAAAAATTTCTTATCCTCCAAACTTAGTTTATGAAAAAAATCAAACTTTTTCATTAGTTAAAACTTTTACTTCATCACTTTTTAAAGGCATTTCAATTATAAACTCAACACCATTATCTACATTTCTAGCGTAGATTTTACCTTTCATATTTTGCTCAATAATAATCTTAGACATATAAAGACCAATTCCCGTACCCTTACCTTGTTCTTTTGTAGTAAAGTATGGTTCAAAAACTTTGTTTAAAATATCTTCTTTTATTCCACCGGCATTATCTCTTATATAAATAATACCTTTGTCATTTTCTTTTTTCAAAGAAACATAAACTTCTGGCATTTTAATTTTATTTTCAATCAATGCATCTTTTGCATTTGATAATACGTTTAGTAAAGCTTGGGCAAATTCATTTGGAAAACCTGTTACATATAAGTTTTCATTTATATCTTTATGAACTTCAATATTATAGTTTTTAAAAGTAGAACCAATTAGTTCAAGTGAGCTATTTAAACTCTTACTTAATAAAAAGTCTTTTTTCTTTTTATTTGGCATAAAGAAGTGCCTAAAATCATCAATAGTCTTTGACATCATTGTTGTTAAATCCATAGATTCATCAACAGATTTTTGCATAAACTCTTCATTTAATTTACCCATTTGATAAGATAAAGCGATATTTTGAATAATAATACTTAAAGCATTTAAAGGCTGTCTCCACTGGTGAGCAATATTTCCAACCATTTCACCCATTGCAGCAAGTCTTGATTGTTGTAAAAGCATCTCTTCTTGCTTTCTTCTTTTTTCAATTTCAAGTTTTACTTTTGTATCAAGATTTTTATTTAATTCACTTAGTTCATGGGATTTATCTTCCAAACTTTCATTTGCAAGTTTAATCTCTGCTGTACGTTTTTGTACTCTTCTTTCTAAATCTTCATGTGAATTTTTTAATCTTTTTTGAGATGTACTTAATTGGGAAATCATATTATTAAAAGCCCTTGATAATTCACCAATTTCATCATCTCTTAGGGTTTCTACCCGTACATCTAAATTATCAGAAGTAATAGAAGATACTGTTTTATTAAGCTCAATAATAGGGGCTGAGAATAATTTAGCAATATAATAAGCAATAATAAAAAATAGAACTGTTAAAGAAATAAGTAAATAGAAAAACTGTAAATACATACTAGAAATTCTTTCATTATACTCTTTTAAATCAAAACTTAAATGCAGCCATCCCCATGATATACCTGAAAAATAAATAGGATAAGTATAATGAAAAACTTCCTCATTTAAGACATCAGAATACAAAATTGCATAAGATTCTTCTTCTGTTTGCATCTTTTTTAAAGTATCTGGAATTGTTTTTTCATAAGACCATGAGTTCTTCTTAATATTAAAATATGTGCCATCATTTTTTGCAATAATTACATTTTTAATTTTTTCATTTTTTCTAATATATTCACTATTAAATTCAATCAAATACGAATTATCATCAATGATTAATGCATCAGAAGAGACAAAAGTGATTGATTGAGCTAAACTTTTTGCTCCTGAATGAAGAAGTTCTAAAATAGATTGTTTTTGTAAAGTGATTCCAATAAATCCAAAAGTTACAGATATTAAAATAATTCCAATGAACAAGAGTCTAAATACTTTTATAAATAATTTATTGCTTTTTAAAGAGAACATTTATTACTTTCTTCTATACTGATTTTTTAATTTTAGATATTCTTTATAAAATTTTTCATACTTCTTTAATTCATCATCTGTAATATAAACAACTTTATTTAATGAAGCAATTGCAAGAATATCTTGTCCATAAGATGTTGTGTTAAACTCATTAATAATAGTAGTAAGTTTCATCATAGTTTCTTCAGATAGATTTTTATTAAACATCCCAAAAATAATTGAAAACATTCTAGGAGATTGAGATATTATCTCTAAATCTTTTTTAAGTTGTGGATTTAATTCTACTGCTGTATCATAAAGTTCATTACTTACTACAGCTAAAGTATTTTGATTAAAAAACACTTCATATATAACTTTTATTTGTTTTGTTAAATTTATCTCTTTTGAAACTACACTTCTATATGGTTTTCCAAAATTCTCTAAAGTATATTTATCAAACCATAACTTCGCAGCCGAGTCTTCTGCATTAAATACAATATCAAGATTTTGTAATCTTTTTGAAATATCTTTTTTAATTTTTTTGTTTTTTATTAAATAGTATTTTATATATTTTTCATCACCAATTTGAAAAGTATAATATTTTTTTGATATTCTTTTTAAAATAGCTCTGTTTTTTAAAAAAATAACAGGATTAATCATAATAGTATCTAAAGTTTTTTTATCAAGATAATCTTCAAGAATAGTTGCTTGATCTTCATAAAACTTCACATTAATTTTAATATCAGTTCTTTTTTCTAGTTTATTTATCCATGCTTTAAATGCTATACCAGCCTCTTTTTGAGAAACATAAATATTTTGATATAAAAAGCCTAGGTTAACTACAGGCATTTTACTTTCTGATAATACAAAAGTAAAAAACATGAAGAAAAGTATAATTATTTTTTTCATTTAACTCTTTCAGATTTTAACTATTTTAATAATAATTATATATTATTGCTAAATTTCACTTATTTAATTAAAGTTAAGTATTTTACTCTTGATTATTTTTTAAGTTCTACACCTACTAAATTATCAATTTTAGATAATGAAATCAAATAATCATGTACATACTTTAAATAATCTGCTTTTACATATGCTTCAATATACTGAGCTTCTATAACTTTTTGAGGCTCAATTGCATCAATTTGATAACCCTTTATATTTAAAACTCTATTTTGTTTTGCCAAATTTCTAGCTTTTTTTAATGTTTGAACTTGCTTATAACCAATTAAGGCATTAGTTAATTCATTTTTAATTTGTAAAGAAACACCCTCTTTTAACATATCTTGAATCAAATATAATTTCTTTTGCTCAAGTTTTTTTTCATTAATTTTATTTGTTGTTCTAAGTCCATCAAATAAGGGTAAAGTGGCTGCAAAACCTATATCCCATGAATTTGCTTGATCATCATTTAAAACACCAAATTCATAAGAGTTATAAGTATTTGAAACAGAACCCATTAATCCAATACTAGGAAGATGCCCTGCTTCTTGTTCTTTTATCTGCTCACTTGATATTTTTAATGCAATATCCATTTTTCGTATATCGCTATTTGTTTTGTAAGCTTCTTTTACTAATTCATCTAGTTTATAATTTGTAGGTAATAAATCTTCTTGATCATAAGAAATATCAATTTGTGAATCATATGGTAAACCAAGAGAATTAATTAGTGCGGATTTTACTAAAGTTTTATTTGCTTCAAGTTTTGCCACAATTGATTCTATTAAAGCAACTGTAACTTGAATAGATAAGTAGTCAGTTTTTTTAACGTTTAAAGATTCTCCACTTTCATAAAACTCTTTTGTAAGTTCTGAGATATATTCCATTCTATTTAATGTAGATTGGGCAATTTTATGTAATTCGTTTGTTAAATAAAATCCGTAAAAATATTTTTTTACATCTAAAATAACTGTTTCATTGCTTCTTTTTATACTATTCATTGCAAGAAGTTTATTTAATTTAGCTTGCTCAATTAAAGAAGAAACCTTACCTCCTGTATAAAGTGCATACATCATATTAATTGAACTTTTTATTGTATCTCTACCATATGCTGTAACTTTTGAATCTAATTTGATACTATCAATATTTATTCCTAATCCTGCATTAAGTGGTACAGTAAGTTCAGCAGGTAATGAGATATCACCTTTCATTTGAAAATTACTATCTTCTTTTACTCTATGTCCTGCAACCATTGCATTTATAGTTGGATAATTTGCGCTTAAAGCTTGTTTATATTGAGCCTGTGCTATTTCTAAGGCTATTTTTGAAATTTTATTTTGTTTGTTATTTTCTAATGCAATATTAATTGCTTCTTTCAAAGAGATATTCTTGTTATTTGCAAACATAAGGTTTGTTAAAACAACCAATAATATAACGATTTTCATTTATTTTCTACTCCCAATTTCTCTTCTTATATTGTAGTATATCCAAAAATAATACTATCTTATGACTATTACTAGATTACTACAAATTTTAAAAATTTAATTTTTAGTAAAAATACGCAATAATATTTAATAATTAAAAATAAAGATGTTAAATGAATGACAAAATACTAAAAGATCTTACTATTTTATACGTTGAAGATGATGAAACTATAAAAAGTAATACTATTATTACATTAAAATTAGTAAGTGCTATAGTAATTGACGCATCAAATGGGAAAGAAGGTTTAGAAAAATTTAAAGAAAATGTAAATAATATAGATATTATCTTAACAGACTTATCAATGCCAATTATGAATGGTCTTGAGATGGTTGAAGAAATACAAAAAATTAGAAATGATATTCCTATTATTATTACAACTGCCCACCAAGAAATATCTTATTTAAAAAAAGCTATTGAACTGGGAGTTACTTCATATATTTTAAAACCTATTCAAATTTACAACATCATAGAGTCTATTATAAAATCAATGGAACCTGTTAGACTAAAAAAAGAACTCATTCAAAAAAATCAAGAACTTATAAAATTAAATAACACCTTAGAAGAAAAAATATCATTAAGAACAAAAGAACTAGAACTTTTAGCTTCCACTGATCCTTTAACAGGAATAAATAATCGTAGAAACTTTTTCAAATTAGCAAATGAAAAGTTTAAAACATCAGGAGAAGATCTTTATGCAGTTATGATTGATATTGATAATTTTAAAGATTTAAATGACACATATGGACACAAATTAGGCGATGAAATACTAATCTTACTAACAAAAACTATTAGTGATAAACTTCATGAAGATGACGCTTTTGGAAGATTAGGAGGAGAGGAATTTGCAATTATTTATAATAGTACAGACTCAACTCACATAGATAAGATTGAAGAATTAAGAGCTAGTGTTGAAAATTTAAGATATCAAGATATAGAATTTACTATTAGTTTAGGAATTGCTCAAAAAACACAAAATGATACTATTGATACTTTATTAAGCAGAGCAGACAATGCCCTTTATGAAGCAAAAGGCTCAGGAAGAAATAAATTAATTTTTAGAGGGAACTAAAAACTTTATTATCAACTCACTTTAGGTATAATTGCGAAATTTTAAAAAAAGGTTTTTAAATTTATGCAATTTAAACTAGAAGCAACAAGAAACAAAGCAAGAGCCGCAACTATAACAACTGCTCACAGTACTATTAAAACACCAGTATTTATGCCAGTAGGAACTCAAGGAACAGTAAAAGCACTAGATGCTAATGATTTACTTTCAATGGGTGCAAAAATCATCCTTGGTAATACTTACCATTTATATTTAAGACCAGGAAGCCCAATAGTAAAAAAAATGGGTGGATTACATGGTTTTTCAAAGTTCCCAAATTCATTTTTAACTGATTCAGGAGGATTCCAAGCCTTCTCACTTAGTGATAACTCAAAACCTGACAAAGATGGGATTATGTTTAAATCACATATTGATGGAAGTAAACACTACTTTACACCAGAATCAGTACTAAATACACAATATGAATTAGGTTCTGATATTATGATGATTTTAGATGATTTAGTAGCCTTACCAAATACTAAAGAGAGAATCAAAGAGTCAATTGAAAGAACTACTGATTGGGCTAAAAGAGCTATTAAATATCATAAATCACAACAAGAAAAAGGTATTGGAGTAGATCAAAATATCTTTGCTATTATTCAAGGTGGAACAGATAAAGAGTTTAGAGAGATTTCTGCTAAACAATTATGTGCCCTAGAAGATTATGATGGATTTGCAATTGGTGGATTAAGCGTTGGTGAACCAAACCAAGATATGTATGATACAGTTGAGTGGACTACACAATTTATGCCAGAAGATAAACCAAGATACCTAATGGGTGTTGGAACTCCTGAGGATTTAATTGAAAACATCCATAGAGGTGTTGATATGTTTGATTGTGTAATGCCTACTAGAAATGCAAGAAATGGTACTTTATTTACTTCAACTGGAAGATTAAATATCAGAAATGCACAGTTTAAAGAAGATACAAGACCTCTTGATGAAGAGTGTGATTGTTATACTTGTCAAAACTTTACAAGAGCATATTTAAACCACTTATTTAGAGCTGGTGAAATTACAATTAATAGATTAACTTCTATTCACAATATTCACTACTATTTAAATCTTATGACTCAATCAAGAGAAGCTATTTTAGAAGATAGATGGGATGAGTTTAGAGCAGAGTTTTATAAAAAAAGAGAGAAGTAATTCCTCTTTTTTTATTTTTCATCAGGCTTTTTATTTTCTATTCTATTTAAAGCTTCACCTTCTGGTTTTAAACTTTGAATAACTTCTATTTTTGAAGCTAACAATTCCTTTTGATTGTTTTTTGTAGGATCTACAATCTCAGGCGTAATAAAAAAAACTAACTCACTTTTTCCTTCTTTAAAAGCCTTACTTTTAAATAAAAACCCAAGTACTGGAATATCTCCAAGTAAAGGTATTTTATCTATATCTTTCGAGTTTGAGCTTTTCATTAACCCACCTAAAACAATAGTAGATTTATTTTGAACAATAACAGAAGTGTTTATAGACTTATCAATAAAACTAGGAATTCCATCAACTTGATTTACCCAATCAATTTGTGTTGACTTAGTATTTATATTTAGTTGAACATAATCATCATCTACAATATTATTTGCAGCAATTTCAAGTTGCAGTCCATAATTAATAGGTTTAATCTCAGTAGTTGGAAGCCCTTCTGCTGTTGAAGACTGTGCTTTTAAATATATAGTTCCACCTGCATGGAATTTTGATTTATCTTTTTCTAAAGTAATAAGAGTAGTTTCATCTAAAATATTTGCAACTCCCTTACTTGATAAATAATTTAATGTAAGCCCTACATTAAAGAACTTTCCTAAATAGTTTGCAGTTCCAGTAAGCCCACCACTTAGAGTTACAGCATTTTTCATAATACTATCTAATGCATCTTCAACCCCAAAATTTCTTTGATTATTAACTAGTGAGTTTTTATCTCCACCTAAGGGTTGATTTGTTTCAAGTTTAGTTGTTGGATCAACTACATTGTAATAGTTTTTTCTAGATAAAACCCAATTATGCTTAATAGTTTCACCCTTATCATTGTTTATTTCAACAGCATAAAGTTTCACTCTTACCATTTTTACTGGTTTATCAATTTTAAGCATATCAATTACTTTTTTCTCAACATCAACACTTGCTTTTGTAAAGATATCTAAAAGCTTTTTTCTCTCTTTATCGTTTTTGATATTACCTTGTAAAACAATATTATCATTGATTTGTTTTACTATTAAGTTTGGATATTTTTGTTGAGTTAAAACAATAATATCTTTGATATCTTTAATTATATTAAATGATAATTGTAAAGTTGAACTATCTCTAAAAGTAATCAAAGCATTTTCATTACTAGTTTTTCTAGCAAAAATTCTGATTTTACTTAAAGGTAATTTAGTACTTTCTATAAATTCAGCAGTAATATTATCACTATTTGTTAATTGAATTCTTTTTATACTTTTATTAAATTTAATAACTTTAAAACTATTCGCAACTATAAAAACTGTTCCATTTTTAATATCACTTTCATTTAATACTTTATTACTCATCTGTGCAGAAAATACATATGTATTTACTATTAGTATGCTTATTATAACTCTTATAAAAATTTTCATACCAATCTCCTAATTTGAAATGCTTATTGTTAAAGTACACTCAATTTGTGAACTATTTACTTCATTAAAAACAACAGAACTTGAAACAATATTATTTGCTCCACCAGTTGTAAAAACCGAATTTGTATATGTAGTTTGCGTATTAAAAATTGCTTGATAATTATCTGTTCCAGCATCAGTATTACATACTAAATCAGCAGCTACAATATCAACAACAGTGTTTGACTTTAGATTATTTAATCCAGAAATTATATCACTCTCATTTTTGTCTAAAGCTATCATTCTTGAACCATAATCACTTAGTGAACTCATATTATCTTTTACTCTTAATATTTTTGAATAATCTAAAATCATAAAAAATAGACTTACAAAACCAATAAACATAATCATCCATAATAAAATATTTTCTACTATGGCATCTTTCATATTGCTATTTTTTTTAATTTTAGTTTTCATCTTATTTCTTTAAATATTTTGAAACTTTTTCATAAGCTATAGGTGTTACTATACTTTTATGCATATAGTTTCCATCACATAGTTTATACCAACTTGTATCATCTGTTGATACAGAAACATAAGGCACCACATAGTTTTTATGTAATGATTTTACTAGTCTTGATTTTATAGAAAAATTTGCTCTTACATTTGCATATCTAGCAGTAACTAAAAGTAGTTTATCTCTTTTATTACAAGTGTTAGCACCACTTTTTGAAAAGCTCATTTTCTTTGTTTTATTTAAATCTGGTTTATCTTTATATTCAATTACTGCCTCATGGATAAATGAAGAAGCACTTGATTTATACCATTTATAAGGGAAGTTTTTTCGAACAAACTTTTTCTTCTCTTTTTTAGCTTCAACTTTTTTTGCAATTTTTAAAGCCTTTTCTATTTTTATTATAGGTTCAGTAATCTCTTTATATTTTGTCTTAACCATCCAAAGTTGTTTACCTTTATTATAGTGATCAATTAAAGCTAATAAACCTAAATCATCAACATCTAAAATAACATCATCAGCTTTTACTTCAATTACTTTATCAACTTTTTTCTTTTTCTCAATTACTTTGATTTTTTTCTTTACTATACTTTTTAAACTACCATGTCCATCTCTTAAAAAACCTAAAACTTTTACATTTCTTGCAATATATTGAACATCAAATTCATTCGATTCTTTTTTTGAATATTTTTTTAAATCTCTTGGATATGCAGAAATTATATTTATAATATCATTTGGTTCCACCGAAAAGTTTGGATTTCTAAAAAGTTTAAAAGCCATGTTATAACTATTTTTTTCAAAAGGTATAATCTTCTCTTTACTATCTTTTACAATACTTGGTGATAGTTTTTTCTTAATAAAAATTTCATTTTTATAAATAGATTCTTTTGTATATTTATTTAAAATCTCTTTTAAAACAAGTGGTTTATTTAAAATATATTGTCTTGCTATTGTAGTTTTATTAAGATGCTCTTTTGTAAGTAAAGTATCTTTTTTCAAATCTTTTTTGGCAATATATACTGTTACCATTTCATTTTTACTTTTTATAATATTTTGATTTTTTTTATAAAGATAAAAAGATATTCCTACTGCTGAAAAAAGTAGTGATACAAGCACTAAAATTATTGCTATTTCTTTATTAAACTTCATGGTTCATCCCTTACATCGACATATCAAGCTTACCAGCCATCATCGGAAATAGTATAAATGCTGCCACTGAAGGCAATACAAATACAAAAATTACTAACATTAAATATAGATTTAAAGTACTAACTTTTCCTTTGATTTTGTAAAACTTTTCTTGTCTCATTTCTTCACTTTGAGTAGCAAAAATATTTTTTACACCAATACCTGTTTCTTCACTTAAAATTAAGAAGTCAATAATCTTACTCATATCTTCACTATCAACTCTTTTCTTTAAATTTTCATAGGCTTTCTTAGTTGAATAATTCGTCATTTCATACTCTAAAATTGATATCTCTTTTAATAACTCTTCATCAATAATCCCATTTGCTTTTCTAGATACTTGGAAAAAGGCATTTTTTAAACCTCCCCCTGCTTCTAAAATTACATTTACTAAGTTTAAAAATGTTCCTAAATCATTGTTTATTTTTTCAACTCTTTCAGCCTTTGAGATTGCAAGATAAATTCTTCCACCAAAAAATACACAAATCAAACCAACAGCAATACCAATAAGCCCAATTTTTAAAGAGAAAAATAAAGGAAGTGCAATACCTATAAATAATCCCATAACAGTAAATACAAGTCTTCCCTCATGGTATTCTTTTTTTGTAATTCCTGCTTGAATTAATCGTATAGTTAAATTATCACCTGATGAGTCAGTTTTTAATTTTTTTTGTTTATCAACAATTGCTAAAGTATCAAGTTTAGATAAAAGTACAATTTGTTTTTTTCTTGAACTTCCATCATAAAAGAACCAGCCTATGATTAAAGCTATTACTAAAATTAATGGTATAAAATATAAAAGACTCATCACTTAACCTTTGCCATTACTTTGTTTATAAATAGTCCAAATGCAATCCATACAATAATAAAAAACATTTGAATATTTCCCTCATTTGACTCAAAAAAATGTTCATTTAAAACATCGTCTAAAGACTGATTTAGCATAAAATATAAGAAAATCACTAAAGCAATAATCATATAAGAACCAATTCTAATCTCTTGTGTTGATGATAAAATTTGCTGTTTTATTTCTTCTTGATCATGTAGTGTTTTTCTAAGTGTTTCAAGTGTATTTGAAAACTTACCACCAGATTGTTTACCAATTGAAATAACTAAATAAAAGATTCTAAGCTCTTTAGATTCAACAATATCAAACATTTTTTTGAAGCATTTTTCTTCACCAATAATATCTTTTTCATTAATATAGATATTAAAAACTTCTCTTGTAAATTTTGATTTTGAAGTTATTACAGATTTTTTTAAACTCTGTTCAAACCCAACCCCACTTTTCATCATACTAGTAACTTTATCAATAATGATTTTTAGTCCAACATTGAACTCTTCTTTTCTATTTCCAATTATCTTCTTTAATACTAAAAAAGGTACAAAAGAAGCTATAACAAACAAACTTCCTAAAATTACTTTTGAACTTACTAAAAAACTTATAAACAGACTTAATAAAATCCCAAAAGCTAATGAAATAAATATAAAATAAACTTCTGCAAAACGTTGATTAAACCCTGCAAATGCCAACTTGTTTCTTAAAAAACTACCATCTTTTTTACTAAGTTGTTCTTTCTTTTTATTCTCCTCTAAAATTTTATTTGTATCTTCTAATAAAATAGAGATTATTCTATTTTTTTTATTATATTCAAGGTAATATTTATAAAGAAAATATCCTGTTGTTATTAATAATACTGGTATGATAACTATTAATACTATTACCGTTGAATCCATAAAATCTAACCTTTATAATACATCTTTAAAGTGAGGCCATTTATCATATAATAAAGGATCCTCATCTTCAAAAATCTTCATAAACTCATCTTTCCAACCACACATTTTAGATGGTAAATCTTTTTCTAATTCATCAATTAACATTGATTTTGGCATTTCAAAATCTGGTTGAAAAATACTTAAATCAATATCAACACCGTACATATTCATTTGTTCAACTATTCGTGATGGTGTGGAAACTGCTTTAAACTCACCCTTTGTTTTCTTTAAATCACTTGTATCTCTTTTAAATTCAAAAATATTATTTAAAGAAATCACTGCATTATCTTCTATTCTTCTCTCTATTTCAGATATTGTTGTAATTTTTCTTGAACCATCAGGGAAACGAATAAGCTGAATTATAATATCAACAGCAGATACAATCTGTGCTCGAATAAAGTTAATGTTAGCTGTTGGCCTAGCTTCTAAATACATATTTTCAATTCTTACAAGGGCTTCTTTTGTATCATCAGCATGAACAGTAGTCATTGATCCTGGATGCCCTGTATTCATGGCATTTAACATAACTACAATTTCAGGACCTCTACACTCACCTACTACAATTCTTCTTGGACTTGATCTAAGAGCTGATCTTAATAAATAATCTAGTGTAATAGCACCCTTACCTTCTTCATTTGCCATTCTAGCTTCATACTGTCTAATTGAGTGACAAGGCATTTGAGGTTGCATTTCTCTTGTATCTTCAATAACCATAAGCTGTTCATTTGCTTCTATAAACCTAGTCATTGCATTTAAGAAAGTAGTTTTACCACTTGAAGTACCACCAGATACAATAATATTACATTTTCCTTTTGCAACTTTTAGTAAGAAATAAGCCATTTTATAATCCATTTGACCTGTCTCAATAAGTGTTTCAAGTAAAAGTGGGATTTCATTAAACTTTCTAATAGTAATACATGAACCATCATTTGCAGCAATAGGAGGAATTTGAACTTCAACTCTTGAACCATCTTGAAGTTTACTAGAAACAATAGGATGAGCTTCATCAATTTTTCTATTATTTTCAGCAAGCATCTTATCTATAGTTTTTCGCAACTCTTCTTCACTTCTAAAAGTATAAGGAGTTACAACAGTTCGACCTTTATAAATAATATCAATGTAATCTTTTGTATTTACAATAATATCATTAAGCCCACCTCTTGTAATATCCATAATTGAACTAATAGGCCCATAACCTATAATATTGTTGATAATCAACTCTTTTATATGTTCTAAAATCTCTTTTTCTAAACCTTCTGTTCTTCTAAAAGATAAAATAAATTCAGGTAAAACTTCTTCAAGTTTATCTCTTGTTAGTTTTTTATCTGATTTAAGGTTTAGAAAAAATGAATCATTAATATCATATGCAATCTCAAGAAGTTTTTCATCCTCATATATTTTAGGAAATATAATATTGTCTTGTTGTGATTGTTCTTTTACTTTTTTAATCTTTTTTTCACTAATTACTTCAAAAGATTTTTCTTCTTTTTGATCATCTGATACTGATGTATTTAGCTTTGCATCATTTTTATTCTCTTCGTTTTCGATTAAAAACCTAAGATTTCTCATTATTTAGCCTTCTTAAAAATTGAAAATAGACTCTTTTTTTGTTTTTGAATCACTCTATCTTCTTCTATATACTCTCTATTTTTAAGTATTTTTGTAATTTGATTTACAAAAGTAGAATCTTTAGATAATTGACTTGCTAACTCACAATAGTTCCAACACTTACCTAATGTTTCATAATCATTTGGGATTTTTTCATACTCTAAAACATCATCACTAATAGAAGTACTCATAATTGAGTCAAAGTCATTCATTGATATTTCATTTAATGAATTAACTCTATTTACAATAAAACTCATTTTATCTTTAAGCCCTGCTCTTTTCATAAGCGAGTAAAATGTTTTAAGAGTTGAAACATGAGGAATAGCAAGTTCTGTTAAAACCCAAATCTCATTTGCTAGATCATAAATAGTACTTTTAATAGGAGAAGCATCAGCAACCCCAACATCAATAATAATATAGTTAAAAGATTCACTTGATTTTAAAATATAGTCTAAAAACTTTTCAATAAACTCTTCTTTATCTAATAAATCTTTATCAATATGTTTTTGAATTCCATTTATTGCATAAAAATTTTCACGCACTTTTACTAAACCATATTCTAAATTTTTCTCAATATTAAAATCCCCTGCATCAAGTAGATCTATAATTGAGTGTTTAGGTACTGGATTTTGTGATAAAAATAAATTTGAAATAGCTTTTGTAGTTGATAAATCAATAAATAAAACATTTTTTTCATGTCTATTATGAGCTAAAATATCAGCAACATTCATAGCAATTGTAGTTGTACCAATACCACCACAAACTCCAGAAATTGAAATAATTTTATTATTTAGTTTATTTTTGTTTTGTATTTTATATTTTGTTTCTAAAATATATTTTTTCACAAGTTCGGGAGAGAAATCATCATAAGCTATATAACTTAGAATATTTAACTTTCCACATTTTAAAGAAAGAGAGTGATTATTAGGCCCTATTACTATTACAAATTCATTATATAAATCTAATAAATCTTCATTTTTAGCTATTAATTCTTCATCAGCAATTGCATATATAATTATATTTTTTGAATTTTTAAGTGATAGTTTATTTGTAATTGATGATAAATCACTAATAATATCTATATTTGCATTTAATAACATTTCTAAATTAGTTTGTAACTTAGAAGAAAAATGACTACTTTTATCATCACTTACTATATATAAGTTTAATGGTGCGTTTTGATATTGCAGTTCTTTTTCTATTTCAAATATCTTTTTTAAAGAATCAATAGCTTTATATACTAAAGATTTAGAAGCTTTTGAAAAACTAACTTTCTGATCAAAAACTATTTTTCCAAAAATAATATCTTTATCTTTTAGTACTATTGAATATCTTGAGTCAATTAAGTGAATATCTGCATCAATTTCTTCTTCTGCATTTACTGTACATTCATACATATAAGAGTTATATTTGAAGTCGTACTTCAAATAAGTTAATTTCTCAACCTCTGAAATCATTACAAACAATTTTAAAATTTCTAAAAAATTTTCTTTTCTTAAAATCAACTCTTTTTGAATATGAGAGCTATCTTGATATGAGTTATAATCCATATTCAATCCTTCTTATTGATTAAAAAACTGATTATAAATACTTTGAGTACATCCAGTTTTTGAATACATACAATCATAACATTCACTATCATTTTCACATCTAGTATCAATAAAATCACTCCATTTAGTACAATTTTGATCTTTATTAATACATTTACTACAGCCATTTCCAATGCCATTACAATGTTGTTTTGTTGTTTTATTTAAAATTGGTTCTTCAATTACTTCTTCGGAACAACTAGCTGTTATAATTCCATCATTATCAACATCCATAGGATCAAGTTTTTTGGGAACTGAAATCATTGTAGTATCTAATAAGATATCGTTGAAATCTTTATCTCCACCATTTGGTAAATCCTCTAATGCAAAGATATACTCATGATTAGCATCTGTTTTGTATTCTATATCATTTGCAATTGCATAGTTTACCCATTGCTCATAAGTATGATTTTGTCCATCAATTTGTCCACTCACATATCGCACATATAAGTCATGTACAGATTTAGGAATTATTTGCATATGATCATAGCCATTATCACTGTTATAAACTGTTTCTTGGAAATAAATTGGAGCTTTATTTGTTTGTCCATCGATACTTACATTTGGAAATTCATTTGGAAAATCTGCATTTGGAGGATTACATCCACCAATTACAATAGCACTATCAACACTTGCAGTTTTATTTCCATATTTACTATAACCATTTGCTACAATAAATATTTTACTTTGAGGCATTTTGATATTACCTAATTCATCCCCGATATTATGAGCATTTTTATTTGCAAGTAAAATATTTGGATTAGTAATACAACCATTACTATCAACTTCATAAGTACCTATCATATTAAAATACCCAGCATTTGAGCCACCATATCTTAAACTTACATCATAGCTTGCATTTTCAAGATTTACATCATTTGTAGCACTTACACTTGGAATTGAAAATTCATCAAGTTCTAAAAATCTATACCAAAAAGTTTTTTCTTTATAATTTGAGATTGTAGCAGTAACACTATCAGGTGTACCATCTGTGTTTGAATCTCTCCAAGTATATGAGATGTTATTATTAGATAGTAACTGTGTTCCTAGATTTGTTTTTCCAAGAATTGAATTAGCAATGTTTTGAGCTGAACAAATATCTTTTTCAATCATATAATGATTTGCCATAGCATTAGCAGAATTAGCAGCTAATTTTTTAAGTTCATAGATTTTACTTCGAGCTTGTCTTTCATCATTTACAGTTGCAACAAAAGCAAACATACCGGCTAAAACAAGTAGACCAATAAGTAGTTGATCGATTATAGCTTTTTTCATAAATCTTCCTTTTTAAAAAGGATATATTTCTAAGTAGAAACTAACTTCAGTAACTATTGCTGCAAGAAACATAGCTGGCACCATAGGTGCGACTCTTCTTTTTTTAATTTTTTGAAAATAGATTAGAAAAATTGCTTGAAAAATACCTGCAAGTAATAAAAATAAAGGAAATAAAAAAGGCTGTAAATAAAACCCAAGAACCATCATATATTTAATATCACCACCGCCTAAAATCATCGTTCTTTTTAAAAGTATAATAACTATAAAAAAAACTAGAATAGCAAGAGGTATAACAAAAGAAAACAAAGTTAATCTATTTTCAAAGAATCCAAAGACTAATAAAAAAACACTTAGTGTTATAAGCATCATATTCGGTACCCTATATCTTGTACAATCAGTATAAGATAAGAATGCCGAAAAGATATAAAACGATAAAGTAACCATAGTCTTATTCTTTAATTACTTTATTAAACTAAGTTTTTATTCGCTTGGAGTAGCGGCATCAGTTGTTACTTCTGTAATTTTCTTAGCTGCAGAATCTTTTACTGCGTCTGTTTGATCACTAACCCATGAGTTCAAACCAATTACTGCTGCAACACCAACAATTACTAATAATAATGTAACAAGGATTTTATCCATTGCACCTCTGTCATTTTTTAATCTTCTTTTTAAAAACTCTAACATTTCATACTCCTAATTTTGTAGTTTATTGGAATAAAAATAATTTATGTCATAGTATAAGGGTAGCAATGTATTAATATGTAGTTGCAACCCGGCTATCTCTAACAAAGACCCGTGGCTTTCCGTCCTTACCTCGCGATAAGTTTGGCTAAATTTATTTTTTACTTAATGTAAGTTTGACACATAAAAACTTACACTTTGCTTAAAATTAAATAAAATAACTTTTTGTAGACAATCCATACTATACTATAATAATCATATAAATTTTACTATTATTTCTATAGTACACTCTCTTAAAGCCTTACAAACTCTTTTTGTGATAAAATAGCAAAACATATAAAATCTAAGGAAGAATATGACTGTAGATGATAACTTAATTGCAAAATTATCTAAGCTATCTAGTTTAGAAATTGATGAAGCAAAAAAAGAGAATCTTAAATCTGAACTTGCTGATATTATTAACTTCGTTGAAAATTTGAACGAAATTGATGTTTCAGGAATTGAAGCTACATTTTCTACAATTGAAGGTGGAACACCTTTAAGAGAAGATGAGGCAAAACAAGATTTAGAATTATCAAATCACATTTTATCAAACGCTCCAAAAAGTGAAGATGGCTACTTTGTAGTACCAAAAATTATAGAATAGGAAATATAGATGTTTAAGGTTTACGGAATTAAAACCTGAAGCTCTGTTAGAAAAGCCTTAAGTTTTTTTAAGGAACACAATATTGAAGTTGAGTTTATTGATACAAAAAAAGAGACTCCAACTTCTACTTCTATCAGATCTTGGGTAGAGAAAGCAGGAATTGATTTAGTTTTCAATTCAAGAGGAACTAAATATAGAACTTTAGGTTTAAAAGAATTAAATCTAAATGAAGAAGGTAAAGTACAATGGCTTGAGAAAGAGCCTATGCTATTAAAAAGACCTATCGTTGAAACAAATGACGCTGTTGTTGTTGGTTTTAAAGAAGACGATTATAAAGAAAAGTTTCTATAATAAAAAAGGGGAAGTTAAAATAACTTCCCCTTTTTTTATGTTTGTAAAATAAAAGAATTAAACAATAATCTCAGATCTTGCTTCTTTTAAAGTATCAGCAATCATAAATGCTAATTCTAATGCTTGATCCGCATTTAATCTTGGGTCACATTGTGTATTATATCTAGAAGCTAATCCTTCTTGAGTAATAGCAGAACTTGTACTTCCTGTACATTCAGTTACATCTTGGCCTGTCATTTCTAAGTGAATACCACCAGCATATGTACCTTCTGATCTATGAATTTGGAAGAATTTTCTAACTTCAGATAATACTGCTTCAAAATCTCTAGTTTTGTAACCATTATCTGCTTTGATAGTATTTCCATGCATTGGATCAGATGACCATAATACATTTTTACCCTCTTTTTTAACTTTTGCAAGTAATTTAGGGAAATGATCTTCAATTTTATTTGCACCCATTCTAACAATAAGATTTAATCTTCCTGCTTCATTTTCTGGGTTTAAAGTATCAATTAATTGAATTAATTCATCTTCTTTCATAGAAGGTCCAACTTTACAACCAATAGGGTTTTTAATACCTCTAAAGTACTCAATATGAGCATCTTTTAAATCTCTTGTTCTATCACCAATCCATAACATATGTGCAGCACAGTTGTACCAATCACCAGAAATAGAATCTTTTCTAGTTAATGCTTGTTCATAGTTTAATAATAAAGCTTCATGAGAAGTAAATAAATTAGTTTGATTTAATTGAGCTGTGTTTTCACTAGTGATTCCACATGCTTTCATAAAGTTTAACGCTTCAGTAATCTTATCTGCCATTTGTTCATATTTTGAACCTAGTTCATTATCTTTAACGAAGTCTAAATTCCATGACTGAACAGAGTTTAAATCTGCCATCCCACCTCTTGAGAATGCTCTTAAAAGGTTCATTGTTGCAGCACTTTGGTTATATGCTTTTAATAATCTTTTTGATTTAGGATTTCTAGCTTTTTCTGTAAAGTCAATATCATTAATAATATCTCCTCTATAAGAAGGTAAACTAATACCATTTATCTCTTCAAAATCAGCAGATCTTGGTTTTGCAAACTGTCCTGCAACTCGTCCTACTTTTACTACAGGACATCCACCTGAGAAAGTTAAAACTACTGCCATTTGCATCATAACTTTAAATAAATCTTTAATATTATTTGCATTAAATGAAGTGAACGATTCAGCACAGTCTCCACCTTGTAATAAAAAAGCTTTTCCATTTACAACATCAGCTAATTGATTTTTTAAACTTAATGCTTCACCTGCAAAAATTAAAGGTGGATATGAACTTAATTCATTCTCTACTTTCTTTAATTTTTCTAAGTCATTATAAGTTGGTTGTTGTTTGATTGGGAAATCTCTCCAACTACTTGGATTCCAAGTTTTCATCTATTTGCCTTTTAATTTTATTTAATAATGCACGATTTTATCGAAATGTTACTTAAGGAGTTCACCTATAAATGTAACTATAATGTAATATAAGAAGTGTTTGTAAAGCTTGAAAAAGAAGAAGTTCTAACCCATTAATAAAATTTAATGGGTTAGAAAAGATATTAGTTAATTAATTTTCCTAATAAATCTTTGAAAGAAACCTTGAATGAATCTAAACCATCAGTTAATAGTTTTTCATATACAGTTTCCATATTAACACCTTTTTGAGCTATCATCTCAAAGTATGTATTACACTCATCTAAAGTCATTATTTGACTAACTTCTTTAGAACCATCATGTAACCAATCTTCGATAGTAGTTAAAGGTGCAGTATTTACTGAATTTGGGTAGATTAATTTATCTACATAATAAGAAGGTGCTAAGTCATTTCCTTTTACACCAGTACTTGCAAATAAAGTTCTAATATTATTGTTACCAAATTTATTAACTTCGTGGTAACATTTAGTTGCATTTACAATACCTAATTTAGATGTTTCTAAACCTTTTGTTGAAAAATCCCCATCACACATTCGATCGAATCTTGATACAAATACAGAAATAACTGCTTTAATATCTTTATTTGAATCTTTAATACCTTCATCTAGTGCTTGAGCACATTTAATAGCTTGGTCTGGTGAAAAGATTAATGTTGCATTTACATGAATACCTTTTGAAGTTAATTCTCTCATTGCAATAAATCCAGCTTCAGTTGCAGGAATTTTAATCATTACATTATCAGCACCAATTGAAGAGTGTAATCTAACACCTTCTTCAATAGTTCCCTGGGCATCATCACATAATAAAGGATCAACTTCAATAGAAATAAACCCATCATTAGCATCATTTTTGTGTAACTCATCTAAAAGAACAGCTGCTCTTTTAATATCAGTTAGTGCTAATTCTTCGTAAATTGTTTTTGCATTATTTGCTTGTAACATATCAAGTTGTTGTTTATATGCCACAGAGTTAGAAATTGATGATTCAAAAATAGCAGGGTTTGAAGTTGCACCTTGAATAGTTCCATCTTTTATAATCTCTTGGAATCTATTTTCTAGAAAATCTCTTTCAATAAAATCACACCATAAAGAGTAATTAATATCTTCTTTTAAGCTCATCATTTTTCCTTAAATATGTTTTAAGATTTGTGTTAAATCTTTTGTATCAACAATAATATTTGCTTCTTTTTTAAGCACATCTTTTGCACAAAATGCAATTCTAGTATCAGCATGTTCAAACATTGATAAATCATTTGCACCATCACCACATACTAAAGTATCTGCTTTAGAAACTCCAAGAATGTTTTGAAGTCTTTGGATCATATCTCCTTTAGAGAAACCAAACATCATATCTCCACCAACTTGACCAGTTAGAACTCCATCTTTTTCATGTAATACATTTGAGAAGTCAGCATCTAAACCTAACTTATCTTTAGCAGGTGAAGTACCAATTCTAAATCCACCAGAGAAACAAACTACTTTGTAACCCTTTTCTTTTAGTGCAGGAATTAGTTCAGTAGCTCCTGGCATAAGTGGTAAATCTTTACAAATTTCAACAGCTTGAGCATAATCTAAACCTTTTAATAAAGATACTCTCTCTATTAAAGACTCAAAGAAATCTAGCTCTCCAGCCATTGCTTTTTCAGTAATTCCAGCAACCTTCTCTTCTAAACCTAATGGCTTTGCTAAAAAGTCGATAGTCTCACCATCCATAAGTGTTGAATCAAAATCAAAAACAGCTAATTTCATTAATTTTCCCTAGTTTTATTCTTTAAAGGTTATAATAATATCTAAATTATACTAAGGAAAAGTTTTTCGAAATGAAACTAGCAAGCATTGATATTGGATTAAAAAGAATTGGAGTTGCTATTTGTCTAAGTAGTGATATTGTAACACCACAAAGTGCAATTTTAAGAAAAAATAGAAACCAAGCAGCAAATGATATTAATGCATTTTTAAAAGAGTGGGAGATTGAAAAACTAATAGTTGGACTTCCAAGTGCAAGTGAAGATATGCAAAAAAGAATTCCACACTTTATTAAATTATTAGAACTTAAAATTCCTTATGAATTCCAAGAAGAAAACATGAGTTCTATTGAAGCAGAAGATATGATGAAAGGTGAAATCAAATATAAAAAAGATGGAAGAGTTGATTCCTTAGCTGCGAAAATCATTCTAGAGAGATACCTAAGAGCTAACAAACAATAAACACTAAACAGTTATACTCCAAGGAAATAACCTATAGGATTTACTGTGTCCCAATATGAATTAATACTTAATATTATCAAATCAAAAGAACTAATTATTCGTGCTTTAAAAATTGCATTTTTTGTAGGGATAATATTAAATATCATAAATCAAGGGGATTTAATCTTCTCTCTTAAATTTGAAGAAATTAATATTTTTAAAGCTTTACTTACTTTTACAGTGCCATTTTGTGTTTCAATGTACACAGCAGTATCAATGAAGTTAAAATTTCATGTGGGTGAAAAAGCTATAGAAGATGTAACTTTAAGATGTAAAGTTTGTAATAAATGTAAAAGTTTAAAAAAAGAACAAGTAATTCCTTTTTGTGAAACTTGTGAAGAAAAAACTATTTGGAAAATTAGTTCAATAAAAGATAAAAAGTGCGATAAGTCTTAATCTTGATATTTTAATCTAATCTCATTAATATCTTCAAAATTATCAAAGAACAAATCCACAAGTTTAGGATCAAAGTGTTTCCCTTTTTGATCTTTAAACAAATCAAAAATTCTATCTAATTCCCATGCCTCCTTATAAACCCTTTTACTTCCTAGCGCATCAAAAACATCAGCAACAGCTGTAATTCTTCCATAAATATGAATTTCTTCACCTTTTAATTTTTTAGGATACCCTGAGCCATCCCATTTTTCATGGTGTTCATGTGCTACTATTGATGCTGCTTTTAAAATAAGTTTATCAGAATTTTTCAGCATATTAAATCCCAATGTAGAGTGGGTTTTCATAATATTAAATTCTTTATCTGTAAGTTTTCCCGGTTTATTTAATATCTCATCTTTAATTCCAACCTTACCAATATCATGCATAGGACTTGCAAGTTTTAATAAGTTTGCTTCATCCTCAGATAATCCATACTTTAAAGCTAAAATCTTTGAATACTCAGCAACTCTTTTTACATGATTTCCAGTCTCTTTAGATCTAGTTTCACCAATAGCACCCATTGTATAAACAATGTCTTTTTGAATATTTATAATCTCTTCATTTGCTTTTACAGACTCTGTGATATTTGTGCCATAAGCCATAATTTTTTTCATATGCTTTACACCTTGAAGTGAAAACTGATATATATTTTCATCATCAAACTTATGTTTTATTTGAATTAATTTATTATCATTTAAAATATCTTCTAAGTCTAAACTATCATTTAAAAAATCAAAAACTAAGGTACTTGGGAAAAGCTTATTTGCAGGGTTATTTTTAAAAACAATATTTGCTTTATGATCAATAATAAATACGGGTTCTGGGTTATTTTGAGGAAGTAATGATAAAAAGTTGTTTTTCTCTTTTAATTTTTCATTTATTCCCAAAACTGTATATAAAAAACAATTACTTGTAAATACTGTATAAATTGTCACAAGTCCCATGATTAAAATCATCCAACTTTGAAAAATATATGCCATAAAAAAAGAAGCAATAGATAATACAATTCTTATATTAGAATCCATTCTTGTCATATTACAATTATTTGAACAATTCATATTTACATCCTATAAATTTATTTCTTCTCCACAACAACTACAGCTATTGCAAAACCAGCATCATGTGTTATAGATACATGTGATTCTTTAATGTTAAATTTTTTTCTTACTCTTTTTTTATACTTTATTTTTGGAGCATTTTTTTTAGTTTTTGATATTTTTATATCATGAAAAGAACAATCTTTTCCGATACCTGTACCAATAGCTTTAGAAGCAGCTTCTTTTGCTGCCCAAAATCCAGCAGCAGTTTCTGGTCTTTTTATTAATGCAATTTCATCTTCACTTAAAAACTTCTCATAAGCTTTTATCCCAAATCTTTCATACATTCTTTTTATTCTATTTACTGACGTAATATCTATACCTGTCATTTTAAACCTATTTGTGTATAATTTTGTTATGAAACTATTTATTAGAAAACTATTATATCTTATTACAATGTTATTTATTATTAGTCTTATTTCATTTATTGCAATAAATGCAGCACCGAACTCTTTTTTTGCAAGTGGTGAATTAAATCCAAATATTACAGAAGAGTCTATTACTCAATTAAAAGCTATTTATGGACTTGATAAACCACTATATATGCAGTATTTCTCTTGGGTTGCAGCTATTGTTCAACTTGATTTTGGAATTTCTTTTGCAAGTGGAGAAATGGTTAAAAATGAAATTCTAAATAGAATAGAAGTAACCCTACTTATAAATATTATTTCTATGGTTTTAATCTTTATTATTTCCTTATATTTTGGGATAAAAGCAGCTTTAAGTAAAAACTCATTTTTTGATAGATTTACAGGACAATTATCCCTTCTTAGTTTCTCTATGCCTTCATTTTATTTAGCATTATTATTAGTACTAGTTTTTGCTATGAAATTTGAAGTATTGCCAATTGCAGGATTACATTCTGTAAAAGATGACGGAAGTTTAGCATACTATTTAGACTATGCTTGGCACTTGATTTTACCTATATCTATTATAGTTTTTGGTGGTATTGGAAGTTTAATTTTATATATTAGATCACTTACTATTGAAATCCTAAAATCAGACTATATTTTCTTCGCACGTTCACGTGGATTAGATAATAAAACTATTCTAAGATACTATATTTTACCAAACCTTTATCCTCCTGTTATTACTCTTTTAGGTCTTTCACTGCCTGGTATTATTGGAGGTTCTGTAATACTTGAAAAAATATTCTCAATTGATGGAATGGGACTATTATTTTTCCAAAGTGCTTTATCTCACGACTATCCAGTGATTATGGGAATTCTAATTATTGGTGCATTTTTAACACTAATTGGAAATATGATTGCAGATTTAGTTTTACTAAAAATTAATCCAAATTACAACGAAAATTGATATAATTGCATCTTTTAAATAAGGATGCAGTTTGAAAATTATAAAGACTATTAAAGAATTACAAGAAATAAGAAAAACTATAAATAGCACTGTTGGTTTTGTTCCTACTATGGGAGCTTTACACGATGGGCATATCTCTTTAATAAAACAAGCAAGAAATGAAAATGATATTGTAATAGTATCTATATTTGTAAACCCTACTCAATTTCTTCCAGGGGAAGACTTAGATGCATATCCAAGAAAAGATGAAGCAGATAAAAAAATCTGTGAAATGTGCAAGGTTGACTATCTATTTATGCCTGAAATTTCTACTATGTATGGAAATGAAGAAGTATTAATAAAAGCACCAAATAAAAGCTATATGCTAGAAGGTGAAGCAAGACCTGGACATTTTGATGGAGTACTTCAAGTAGTACTTAAACTATTTGGATTAACACAAGCTACAAATGCATATTTTGGAAAAAAAGATGCCCAACAATTAGCCTTAATTCAGCAAATGGTAAAAGATTTATTCTTAAATGTAAATATAGTTCCATGTGAAATAGTAAGGGAAAATGATGGCTTAGCTATGAGTTCTAGAAATATTTATCTAGACCCAACTCAAAGAAAAGATGCTTTACTTATTTCAAAATCACTATATACAGCAGCTTCTTTAATAGCTAAAGAAGAAAGAAATGCAAAAATCATAAAAGATAAGATTTATGAAGTAATGGAAAAACTAGATGTTGAATACGTTGCTATTGTAGATAGAGAATTTAATGAAGTTCAAGAAGTTGAGTTAAACAACTGTGTAATTTTAGTAGTTGCTAGATTTGGTAATACTAGATTACTTGATAATATTTGGTTATAAGATATTAGAAGACTAAACTTCTAATATCCAACCTGAGACATTTGACTTAATAAAGTTATCCCAAAAATAAAATATAAAACAATCCCTATTATAAATAATAAAATCACAGCTCGTGCATAGTTTTGCTTACTTGGATGTGTATTACTACTTATTGCCCAATATAAAATTACTATTATATTTAACACTGGTATTGCCGTTATTATAAAAGTTAATAACCAGTTACCTACACCTATTGGTTCATAGTTCTCATTTTCCATTTTATCTCCATATTATTATTTATTTTATTTTTAAAAAAGAAATATCTTACAAAAATTATAATAAATAACACGTTTAATGATTAAAATTTAAGTTTTATAATGTACAATTTAATAATTAATATCAATAAGGATTAACATGAATTTAAAAAAATTAGCTTTAGCAAGTACTTTATTAGTTTCTTCACTTTTCGCAGGAAACTATAATGTTGATGTTGCACATTCAAGTGTATCTTTTAAAGTAAAACATATGATGATTTCAAATGTAAAGGGTTCATTTGGAAAATTTAATGGTTCATTTGTATATGATGAAAAAACATCAACTCTAAAGTCACTAAAAGGTGAGATAGAAGTAGCTTCTATAAATACAGATAATCAAAAAAGAGATAAACATTTAAGAGCAGATGATATGTTAGGGGCAAAAGAGTTTCCAAAAATTACATTTGTAATTACTAAAATCGAAGGGGAAGAAGTTTATGGTGACTTTACACTAAAAGGTGTAACAAAAAATATAAAACTTGACTTTGAAAATGGTGGGACTATTAAAGATCCATGGGGAAATGAAAGAGCTGGATTTGCATTATCTGGTAAAATCAGTAGAAAAGCTTATGGGGTTACATACAATAAAGTATTAGAAGCTGGTGGAGTTGCAGTGGGTGATACTGTAAAACTTGATATCGAAATTGAAGGTATCAAAGCAAAATAACTACTAATTTAGAAAATAGATTATTCTATTTTCTAAATCACACTATTCCCACATTTTTTTCATTTATACTTTTTTCATAATAAAAAAGGACAGAATAATGAAAAAAATACTATTAGCTTCTACTCTTGCAGCTTCACTTTTTGCAAATGATAACTTCATCGAACTAGGTTTTGGTTTCTTAAAATCAAAAGACAATTTCTCAACAGAACAAAATAAAAATATTTCTACTTTAGCAAATGCGGAAGAAGAAAGCCAAACAATTCCGTATTTTGATTTATACTATGCATATAAATTAAATAATATGAGTAATATTTATTTAAATGCAGGTGTTGAAGGTCTTAGATTAGGTTCTGAAATTGAAACAGGTATTGGATTTTTTGATATTGGATTAAAAGCAGATCTAATGGGTGAAGAATGGGAAAATCCATTTTTAACAGGTACAAATAGAAAAGAAACAGATACAAAAGAAGTTGGTGCGTATATTGGTTATGGATTATCTTTTGCCCAAAATCATGAAGCAATGATTAAATATGAGTACTCAAACAAAACTTATGATAAAGAGACAGTTGCAAATGAGTTAAAAAGAGAAGGTAATAGACATATTATATCTTTAGAAAATATGTTCTTTACTCAAGCTTTCAACAATAAAACAGCACTATTAACAAACTTAAACTACGAAATGTACAAAGCAGATGGAAAAGCAAGTACTTATAATAGATATGATTTAGAACTAGGTATTTCTACAGATCTTAGTAGTAATTTAAATTTAACTACTATGATTAATGGTGGGAAAAAAGATTATGATTCAGTAAACCCAATCTTTAACAAAACTGTTGATGCTTCAATTTATGGAGTAAAAGCTATATTAAAATATGACAAACCATTTTCATATAAAAATACATACGTAACACTAAAAGCAGGTTATGAAAAAGAAGATGCAAATGTAGATTTCTATGATAAAGAAGATACTTTTGCAGTAGCTACATTTGGATATAAATTTTAAGAGCTTTAGCTCTTAAAATAACTTCTATTTAAATCACACCTTATTCACATAATTTTATGCTATCTTTTTACTAACTAATTAAAAAGATATTATATGCTAGAAACAAAACCCTTTATTCTATTTTTAAAATATGCAATCCCTTCTATTTTAGGATTACTTGCCATTTCATCAGCTAGTATTATTGATGGATACTTTATAGGAAACTATGTAGGTTCAACAGGACTTGCAGCTATAAATATATCTTATCCTATAACTACAATATTATTTGGCCTTGCTCTAATGTTTGCAGTTGGTAGCTCAGTTATTGTTGGAAAATTAATGGGTGAAAAAAATATAAAAGAAGCTTCAAATATTTTTTCAAAAGCTATTATTTCAGTTACTTTAATAAGCATACTTATGTGTCTTTTATTATATTTGAATCTTGGAAATATTTTAGGAGCGTTAAATGTAACAGGTGAATTAAAAGAAAAAACTCTTTTATACTTACCTATTTTATTAACATTTTTACCCTCACTAATGACTGCTATTGTTTTAGATTATTTTGTAAGAGTAGATGAAAACCCGAACTTATCTTTTTTAGCTCTATTTTTAAGCTCTATTGTAAATATAGTATTGGATTATATTTTCATTGTAAAATATGATTGGGGAATAGAAGGGGCCGCATATGCAACTGGAATTTCACAAGCATTTATTATTGTTTTATTAATACCACATTTCTTCACTAAAAAAGCTACATTAAAATTAGTAAAACCAACAGGAAGTTGGTTAAGTATTTTAACAGCAGCTAAAAATGGTGCTTCTGAGTTTATAAATGAATCTTCTGCGGGTATTACAGTTATGATATTTAACTATATTATGCTTAAAAATTTTGGTGCAGAAGGTGTTGCTTCATATACAATAATTGGCTACTTTATTATGATTAGCTTTGCTATTTCAGACTCATTGCAGCCTATTATTTCTAAAAATTATGGAGCATTATATTTCAATAGAATCAAAAGCTTTTTAAAACTTGGATTTGCTTCTATTTTAGTAATAGAAACATTAATTACATTAGTGATTCTTACCATGCCTGAACTTTTAATAGGTATATTTCTAGATGAAAGTGAAAGTAATACCAAAAATATCACTATTGAATTTATTAGCTATGCTTGGCCAGCATTTTTATTATTAGGAATAAATATTTTAATCACATCATATTTAACATCTATACAAAAACCTATGTATTCAGCTTTTATCGCCATATTGAGAAGTTTAGTACTACCTATTTTATTTATAAGTATTTTACCTCTTATTTTTGGGAGCAAAGGTATTTTTATGGCTTTAGCACTTAGTGAATTTATCACACTTATTATCTCAGTAAATATATTTATAAGAAATAACCCAAATAAAATAAAAGTATAAATTTCTTTATACTTTTATTGTAAACATAGCACCATTTTCAATATTTGAAACTTCTAATTTACCATTTAAGCTCTTATCCATAATCATCTTAGACATATAAAGCCCAATACCTAAACCTTTATCTTTAGTAGTGAAATATGGCTCAAATATTTTATCTATGACTTTTGTAGATATTCCGCCAGCATTATCAGAAATATCTATTTTAATATGATTTTTTTCTTCCTTCATACAAATCTTCACTTTTGGATTTTCTATATTCTTACTGATAAATTCATCTTTTGCATTATTTAAAATATTAAATAAAACATGCATAAATTCACCTTTTAAACTTTTAATATTAATATTAATATTAATATTTTTATATTCTGAAAACTCTACTTTTATATTATGAGCACTAAAGCTTGCACTTAATAGATTTATAACCTCATCAATTGAGGAATTTAAACTAAACTCTTCTTTTTGTTTTGTCACATTGAAAAACTCTCTAAAATCATCTATTGTATTAGACATAAATTCTAATTGTATATTTGCTTCTTTTGTTTTTTTATTGAAGTATTCTTCACTTAATTTCTCTTTTAAAAATGCTGTTTTCAAATTCATCATAATATAAGAAAGATGAGTTAAAGGCTGTCTCCATTGATGGGCAATATTTCCTATCATTTCACCCATGGAAGCCAGTTTACTCTGGTGTGCTAAAAACTGTTGTTGCTCTAGTTTTTCTTCTTCTAGTACTTTCATTTTATATGCAAGAGCAAAGGCTAAGACTAGTGACTCCATTGGTGTAACTATATGCATTAAATATATTGGTCTAATAAGAAGTTGTTCTTCAGTAAAATAAAACTGTATTTCTATAAATAAAAAAGATAAGATAACTAAACTCCAACCAATTAAATAAAACAATGCAGGCTTGTAACCTTTTAAATAGATAATTACAGCAGAAATCAAATAAACAATTAAAAGAGTAGATAAAGGAAGGTTCTCTTCAAAGAAGTAATAACCAAAGATGTATCCACTTAAGATATCCATAAAATAAATAGCAATAGTAAGATTTAATAAAAGATGCATTCTTGGAGCATTTACTTTTGTATTTAAAAAACTCTTGGTAAAGAAGTTAGAAAATATAAAAAAGAAAAAGAAGATAATATCCATTATTTCTCTATCTCCAGCAAACTCTCTACTTCCAGCAGTCATTAAAATAGCCAGCATTGATATTTGAGTTAAAGAGTAGAAAATATAAGAACTTTCCCTATTAAATAAATATAAAGCAAAATAATATAAAACAGCAGCAATTAGAATACCATAGGCAATTCCATATAATCTTGTGATCATGATCTGTGTTTTTATATATTCATCTTTTTCATATACTTTAACATGAGTATTAACATAACCATCTTCATTAGTGATCTTTATATACAAAGTCTCAATAAATTTATCTTTTGAGAGCTCTAAGGTTTTGTTCTCATATACTTTACTTATAGAGATATTATCTTCTAAAGTAATGTAATTAAAACCATTATCTAATTCTATAACTTTAGGAGTATCATCCAACTTACTTTTATCAAAAGTAAGCCTTAAGAAAAAATCATTTTTACCATGTCTTATAATAGGGAATTTTGTTCTTTTAAATTTTTTAGAATCTTTTATACTATTTATACTTAGATTTTTATCTTCAACAGTTAATATTTCTACTTTTTTAATATATGAAGCATTTAAGAAAGAGTAAAAAAATAAAAATACAATAATAAGTTTACTCATCATCTTCCAATATATTAATTTGATATCCAATACCTGAAATATTTTTTATATTATGTCTTGACATTTTTTTTCTAACTTCTTTTACTATAGAACGAAGAGCATCTTCACTCATATGACCTTCCCAAATATATGAATTAAACTCTTCATACTTTACAGCTCTTTTATTGTTTTTTATTAATAGTTCTAAAAATAATAGCTCTTTTTTTGTTAGTGAAATTTGTTCTTTATTATGAAATAGACTTTTATTTAAAATATCAAAAACAAAATCATTTCCTAAGTTAAAAATACTTTTATTATCATGCACATCAATAATACAAGCTTTTAAAACTGGTAATAATTTATCTTCTGTAATTGGCTTAATTAAATACTTTATTAAGCCTAATTCAACTGCTTGAAGTAAATATGAGGTTTCTAAAAAAGCAGTAGCTACAATAATCTTAGTTTTTATATCTTTTTGTCTAATTACTTTTACCATATCTAGACCATTTAATTTTGGCATTTTTATATCAGTGATAATAATATCTGGTTTATATTGTTTATACTTTTCTAAACCATCAACACCATCTTTTGCTTCATAAACATTTTCACAATAAAAGTTTAAATACTCAACTGCATTTGAGCGAATAAAATCTTCATCATCAATATATAAAATCTTTAAATCTTTTAATTTATCCATCTATGCTTCTTTTAGTTAATTCTGTTAAATTTATATTTTATCATATTAAAAAAAATGGGGAAATTATGAGTTTTCCCCTCTTTTCCACATATATTTCTTCTATAGTAACATTCAAGCAAAAATGTAAAGGAATAAAATGGAAAAATTAATTAAATTTTTTCTTACTAAAACTAGATTAAATTATACTGCGTTTATCTTCTTAGTGATACTTGGAGTTATTTCATATCAAACCATTCCTAAAGATGTATTTCCCCCTATTAAAATAGATAAAATTGCCCTTAGTGGTGGTTATGCAGGGGCAAGTATTAATACTTTGAATAAAATGGCTGTTACAAAACTAGAAAAAGATGTTAAATCTTTAAATGGTGTTAAAAAAGTAGAAGCATTTATTAAAAGTGGTGAGTTTTCTATAATACTTACTTTAGAAAAAGGTTTAGATAAATATAGTATTTTAAATAAGGTAAAAGATATTATCTCAGATAATAAAGGGGATTTACCAGAAGATATGGATGAACCAAGAGCTTCAATAGTTGATTGGTCTTTCCCTCTAATCAATGTTACTGTTGCATCTAATTCTAAAACTCAAGATGAACTAATAGAGATTGCCGATAACTTAAAGACTTCACTCTCTTCTATTGAAAATATTTCAAAAGTTGAATTATATGAAAGTACTACAAGAGTTTATGAATTAATTTTGGATAATCAAAAAATTGATTTATATAAACTTGACAAAAATATCCTTCAACAACAAATTAGAAATATCTCATACATCTTTCCCTTAGGAAAAATTGAAGACAAAAAAGGTCACTTGTTTTTATCTTCTAAAAATGGAGCTAAAAGTGTAGAAGAGTTGTTAAGTACTATGCTTAAAATAAATGATAAAACTATTTATATAGGAGACTTTGCAAGTGCAAAAAGAAAGTATCAACAAACAGATGTTTTATCTTTTTTAAATGGCTCTAAAAACGTAGAGCTTAGTTTATTTAAAAATGAAAAAGCCAATGCTATAAGCTTAGTTAAAAAAGTAAAAAAAGCAGTTGAGAAAGCTAATACAAAATATGAAGATATCTCTATAAATACTTTTTATGACACTTCAATTCTAATCAAAAAAAGACTAAACACTGTAATTTCTGGAATCATGTTTGGTTTACTTCTTGTTAGTATTGCTATATATATTCTTATTAATAAAAGAGTTGCGTTTATTGTAGTTCTAGGAATTCCTACAGCTATTTTAATGGGTGTAGTTTTCTTATCCTTTACTTCTTATAGTATTAATATGATTACCCTAATTGGAGCCTTGCTTATAATTGGTATTTTAGTAGATGATGCTGTTATTATTGCTGAGAATATACAACGTCATATTGCAAAAGGTGAAGATAAACTTCAAAGTGCAATTGAAGGAACAAAAGAAGTAATCACTCCTGTATTAGCTTCTTCTTTAACAACTGTTTTTGCATTTATTCCCATGCTAATGTTATCAGGAGAATTAGGGGAGTTTTTAAAGATGATTCCTATTGCTGTTATTGTTCTTATTATTGCTTCTATAGTAGAGAGTTTTATATTCTTACCAATTCACGGTCTTCACCTTTTAAATAAAGATGATAAAGAGTTAGATTGGAGTAAGGCTAATAACTTATATAGAAAATGCTTAGAAGGTATTTTAAAATATAAAAAAAACTTTGTTTTTGGTTTTGCTATTAGTATTACTCTTCTTACTGTTTTTTTAATATCAAGTATGAGATATCAAATGTTCCCTGATTTTGATGGAGATAGATTCTTTGTAAGAGGAAAGTTCCATATTAATCATACTGTTGAAGAAGTACATGCAAAAACAGCTTCTATTGAGAAAAAACTACTTAAGATAAAAGACGAATTAGGATTAAAATCTATTTCTTATACTGTAGGATTAAGAACTGACAACCAAGAAAATGTTGAAATTAAATCTTCTGTATTCCAATTTAATATAGAAGTAAAAGAGAGAGTTCCTCAAAACTTTGTAGATGAATATATAACACCAATATTTTCTTTTACTACAGAAGAAGAGGATAGAAGTAGAGAAAAAAGTCTTGATGAAATAGTAGTACATTTAACAAAACTATTTAAAGATTATAACCCCAAAGGCTTAATAGAATTTGCTATAAAAAAAGAAGGTGCAGGAATTACAGCAAATGATATAGAAATCTTATTATCAACGGATAATGAAAAACTATTAGAAAGTTCTATAAAAGAATTAAAAGATGAGCTATCAAATATAGATGGGATTATCTTTGTTGATGATACTGCAAAAAAAGGTATTAAAGAGCTAAAAATCGAAATAAATGAATATGGCCAATCTTTAGGTTTTACAGAAGCTGGAGTATCTTCTGTTTTATCTTCATCATATTTAAAAGCTACTCAAACAAAAGGTTTAGATGAAAAAGGTGTTATTGAATTTATAACTTACGATATAAATAAAAATGATTTTGAAAAACTTGAAGACTTTGAAATACAAATTCCAAATACTAATAAACAAATTACACTAAGTGAAATTACGAACTTCAAATACTTTACAAATTATGACTCACTATATAAACAAAATGGTTTAAGTATAAAATCTGTAGTAGCCAATGTAAACAATAAAATTATAACTTCAACAGAAACAATAGAATTAATTCAAGAAAAACTTGAAGAACTTGAAGAAAAAGGGGTAAAAATTATACTTCAAGGGGAAGATGAACAAAATAAACAAATGGCAAAAGAGTTAAGCTTTGCATTTTTTATTGCCATTTTCTTAATATTTATTACTCTTTTAACAATGTTTGATTCTTTTAAATACACATTACTTGTTTTATCTGTAATTCCATTTTCAGTAACAGGGGCAATATTAGGACATCTTTTATTAGGAATGAATCTTACATTAACTTCTATTATTGGTATTCTAGGTCTTGCTGGAGTTGTTATAAATAATGCAATTGTAATGCTCGATTTTGTTAAACATACAACTACAGAAGATGATTTAATAAGAAGAGCTACACTTAGACTTCGACCTATTGTAATTACTTCAATTACAACATTCTTAGGTCTTTCAACATTAATCTTTTTTGCAACAGGTCAATCTAAGATTTTACAGCCTTTAGCTATTTCTTTAGGTTTTGGATTACTTTGGGGAACGGTTTTAACTTTACTTTTCCTACCTGCACTATTTGCAATGCTAAACAAAAAAATTAAAGGATAATTTATGAAAAAAATATTAACTTTTGCCCTACTTTCTTTTACTACACTTTTTGCAAAAGAGTATATGGCACAAATAAAAGCATATGAAATGTATGAAATAAAATCACAAGCCTCAGGAGTTGTTGATTTTGTAAATAAAAAACTTGAAGCATCATATGTTTCAAAGAAAAACTTACTTATAAAAATTGATTCAAAAGATGAAATTATTGAATTAAAAGGTCAAAAAAACTCTTTAATTGCACAAAGAGAAATTGTACGAATAAAAGAAAAAAACTATCTTGCAAAAAATAGAATAAAACAACTAAGTCAATATGATAAAAACAATGAAAAGCTTTCTTTTTTAGAAGCAAAAAAAGAGCTTATAAATACACAAAAAACTATTAGTAAACTTCAAAATGATATAGCAAAAAAGAGATTTGACATTCAAAATAGATATATAAGCTCAATTGACGTAAAAAAAGGTGAGTACGTAAATATCGGGGATAAACTTTTTAATATGTATGATATTTCAAAACTAAAAATCACTTTATATTTATCAAAAAATGAAATAGAGAATATTAAAAATAAAACTCTTTTTGTAGATGATAAAAAAACTACTTTTAAAGTTGAAAAAATTAACAAAATAAAAGATGAACAAAAAGTTTCAAGATATAAAGTTGAATTCATAAAAGATAATACCAATAAAGAAAACTATTTCTTCGATACAGTTGTAAAGGTTGAAATTAAATGAAAAAGATAATCTTAGCTCTTAGTATTAGTACTTTAATACTAAATGCACAAAATATAAAAGATGATAAATTAGAAGATATTCAAAAACAGAAAGAAAAAAGTATCTTAGAGAGTAAACTTCAAAAAGACTCTTGGATAAATGCCCTTGATTTAAGTGCTGATTACACAAAAAATAAAAATATAGATTCAAATAAAAGTTCTTCAAAAAAAGTCTATTTAAATTTTAATCAAGATATTTTTAGATCTGGTGGAATTTTATACACTATTAGAAAAGGAAAACAACAAGAACTATTGGCAAATGAAGTTTATAACAATGAAATCACAAGTTTAAATATAGATATAAATAGTTTAGTTTTAGAAAT
>Ga0193952_1000086_pt1 | contig 39980 bp, 68 predicted proteins | sample BB_3_MG_FD_140368 | JGI IMG/M metagenome (GOLD analysis project Ga0193952, IMG submission 140368) | Microbial mat bacterial communities from the Broadkill River, Lewes, Delaware, United States - BB_3_MG | ecosystem: Environmental > Aquatic > Freshwater > River > Microbial mats | place: USA... | reverse complement strand
GACCCAGTTCAGCTGACCAGCAGATAGCGCTCCAAGCATTATCAGCAGCAGATGTGCGAATAGTCCAATTAATCCCATCTGGTGATGTCATAACTCGATTTCCTGTGCCTGATTCCGCAACAGCACAAAATAGACCCAGTTCAGCAGACCAACAGATAGAGCGCCAATTATTATCAGCAGCAGAGGTTCGAATAGTCCAGTTAATCCCATCTGGTGATGTCATAACTCGATTTCCTGTGCCTGATACCGCAACAGCACAAAATAGACCCAGTTCAGCTGACCAGCAGATAGCGCTCCAAATATTATCAACGACAGAGGTTCTGATAGTCCAGTTGCTAACAATTAAGTCTGAATATCTGTCCTTCAATGGTGGTTTAAACGCAACTGTATTATTCATGCTATCTATCAGCGTTAAAACGTCACCGTCATTTCCGACAGTCGGCAACCCTGCACCTGCTTGAGCTGCTGCTGCAGCAGTTTCTGCTGAGTCTTTAAATATCTCTGTTTCATTCCTATAAACCAATGTCTGGTTTTTATAGTCCTCCACAGTTAACTTATCAGTCTCTACATCACCTGCTGTGCTATTAATACTACCAGCCAATGCGTTAGCTTCTGTAGCCCACTGGTTGATCTGAGGGGCTGTTGTTGAAGTATATGTAAGATAGTTGCCAACATCTCCATCAAAAGTCTCTGGTTCATCCCTATTAGGAACGTTACCAGTGTATTCAGTAATAACTTGATCAATACTCATAGTATCTCCTTAGATAATTTCTTCCACAACTAAAGTCATCGTAGTTGTTGAGAAGTCTCTTAATACTTCCTGAAATCGCCTGTAGTATCCATAGGTTGTTAGCTCAGGTCTATCAGGGTGTCCTACATAAACTAAAGGTTTAGCTCTATATTGAGCTAGTAGTTTCTTAACTTTATTTGTATCTGTTGATTCAATCTCTACATCGTATTCAATCCTGTCAGCAAACCCCCTTTCAACGATTATGAAGTTTCCAAAGTCATCCACTTCTTTCGTAGAGTAATCATTAATACCTACAGAAGATCCGTATTGAGCGCAACCGATAGTCTGCACACTACCTAGAACTAACTCACCAATCTCTACATCACCAGCACTACTGTCAGCAGTGATAGTTATCTCAGCATTGGTGTATAACGGAAGGTCTAACTTCACAACTGTTGTAATACTTTCAATAGGCGAGAAGAACCAGTCAGTATATGTATAGACTAACTCCCTTAATTGCACATCTTTTGTATATTTAATCTGCCCACCAGCCTCTACAGTAATGTTTAGAGTGCTAGCTTTGATGTTAATTAAGGCAACACCAGTGATAGATGAAGAACTCTGTAAGGTTAATGTGATATTAGAAGGGTTTACACTGGGTGATCTTGTCTTAGTGTCGAATAACCTCCAGTCGTTAGTAGAACCTGTCCTTAACCAATAAGGGTTCCCTGAAGGGTCTAAAGGGTTGGTTGAAGGATTCTGATTAGTGTTATTGATAAGGCACTCGTACTCTGAATGAACACTCTCAATCTTAACCGTATCTCCTTGCGTGTAAGGGTTTCCACTACTCCACTCAGGTAACGTTGATGGTGTAATATTATTAGAAACAACAACACTGTCTGTAATCGTAATAGGTTTTATAATCCTCATATCATCTCCTTTAAGGGTCTGACATCCTTGTCAGAGGTATTTATAGCTAAGTCCTCTCAGGAGGGAGTCCAGCAGTATCAAACTTGTCTAAGATATCGAACATAGGTTGTAGATAAGATAGCTTCCTGTTAATGTTATAAGAGTCTGACTTAATAACACCTATCAGTTCTCTAATAAGTTCAACCATCTGATTATCACCTACAGAGTTCCTGATAAGATCAGCTACAGGTGCTGTCAACACCATCTCACCTTTATGAAGATTAGCTACATAGTTATCGTAAGGGATGTTGTCAGCACCTTCAGCATGGCTTCCATGAATCTTAGGAAGACCTTGAGAGTCAATCCATTCATTAGTACCGTCTAAGAACTTATCAATCCTGTCAGTAGATATACCAAAGCTTTTAGCTCTGTTATATAAGTACATCCAAGCTTGATTATTAGCACCGAAGCGTTCTATGGCATCATTGATAGTCCACTGAATATCCGCATCAGACACCGTAGGTTTATCAGGGGTAATACCTGAACCTGTATTAGGTAACTCTCTGTCGTTAACCCAATTAAGAGAGCCTGACAGTAAACTATCAACCCTGTCAGTATCTACACCATACTGACTTGCAAGGTTGTATAGATACCTACTACCTTGTTCTGACAGCGCACCCTGAGAGTTTGTACCAAAGGTTGTGAAAGCTTTCTGGATATAAGCTTTAATCTCACTATCAGATACCTGACCTCCTGTACTGCCTACAACAACACCTGACTGTTCCTGAAGAGCTTTTATGACACTAGATAGGTCACCAAACCCTGTGTTGATTCCTTGCAGCCAATCAGATTGTTTTTTAGCCTCTGTGAGCTGGTCTTCCAAGGTCTTAATCTGAGAGTTCATTAACTCTTCTTGAATCAGTTTATTATCTTCAAGCTCTTTGAGGGTCTTCTCTTCTATTGATAACTGATCACCTGTAATACTATCTAATTCGTAGAGGCTGTTAAGCGCTCTTGACTGCTCCCTAGCATAATCCAAATAGGATGTGAAGGTGCTCATATCAGGAGAACTTAAAGCGCTACTGATAGATGAGATAACGTCACTATCAACACTACCGCCAGCTCTCGCATCTACAAGGACATTATCAAGTCTTGTTAGGGCTGCTGACCGCCTACTCACTGACAATGATGTTGACTGTAGAGATACAGATTCAATAGCTGACTTAATAGCTGACACAGCATTGTTAAGTTTACTAATAGCTACCTCAGAAGAGTTTATACCTTCTGTAAGGCTTGTGAAGATTGAACTAAAAGAGTTCTCAATAGTGATAACTTCAGCGTCTATCAGGTTTGACAGGTTAACAATGAGAGCGTTTGTATTATCGTTAAGTTGATCTTCAAGTAATTCTTTCTGTTTCTTCAGCAGAACTTCTTGCTCTTCAAGAGTCTTGTTGTACTGCACCAAAGCATCTGCTGCGGCTAACACTCTTGCACGTTCTTCGGGTGAACTTACTTGTTCATAGAACGCCTTGACTTGTTCTTTTGATGCTGATAGGTCTGACTCAGAGAAACCTAAAGAAATGAAATCAAACTTCGCATTAGCTATACTATTCTCAAGTCTTTCCTGTTCTGTCAGGTAGTTCTCAGCGAAAGACTGTGAGAGGCTGCTTAGAAGACTTTGAGCATCTTCTTTACTAATGTTCTCTATTTCAGACAGACTGGTGATCAATCTATCATTGTACTCAACTACAGACTCTTTCAGGGTGTCACCAATCCTTGAAAGTATTTCATCTGAGTTTTCAACAGCTGCTGCAAGATCTTTAAAGTTTTTACGTATTGAACTGTAGACACTAGCTAATCCAGAGAAATCCATCCCTTCGGTTAGTTCAGTTTCACCAGACCCAATCATAGTAACGATATCACCAAGTCTCAGACCTTCAGCTAATCCTTTCTCCAACATCGGACGGATACTTGAGATAAATTCTTGGTTGAACTTATCACCCGTTATAGCTCTTGATACTATCTGTGATGCAACATTAAACTCTATATCAATAGCATCCTGATAGGCTTTCTCATACTGTGACTTTAGTTCTGCTGCACGACTTTGTATTTGACTATCACGATTTACAAGTACATCAGCGCCAGTAAGCCTTAGAGATTCATTTACATTCTTGGCAATATTTCCAAGTTTGATGAAAGTTTCTTCAAATGTTTCACCAACTTCTTTAAACTTCTCTATAGCAGCAAAAGATTGTTCAGCTGTTTTGTTTGTGTACTCTTCGATACCATCAGCTAGAGATCCATCCTTATTGCTCAGAACCCCTGTGAAGGTGCTAACACTACCTCCTAGTGACTTAGCAGCAACCGTCATAGAATCAGAAGATTCAGTAATAGAGTTTGCTAAACTATCAAATTCCGCTATAGATAACTTAGTGTATTCTGTCCAGCTCTTAGAGCCTAAGAAAGATGACCTCTTGAATGACTTTGACAGTTCTGCACTAAATAGCTCTCCTGACTCGATACCAATTCTATAACCTTCACCTTTCAGCGTTGTTTTAGAACCTGATAGAATACCACCTACAAGACCACTAACAACACCACCGCCTACAGCACCTAAAGCACCACTGAGAAGGCCTCCTCCAAGACCACCACCTAAAGAGTCACCTAAACTCTTAGTGATAGACTGAGAGATACCTGTACCAATTGATGAGGAGATTGTAGAGGCTATACCAGCACCAATACCACTATAGTCACCTGTAGCAATAGCATCTGCTAGACCATCTCTAAAACCACTAAAGAATGCTGTGTAAGCCATAGCTTTAGCTTTCTTAGCCTCTTCACTATCAGCACCTAATGTGCTATCAATCTCTGCCAGTTTATTCTGGAGTTCTGTAAGACCTGTGAAGTCCCAGTCAGAGTTTACTTGGTCTTCAGCTTGCTTTAATCTAACATTCAGTCCATCTAAATGATCCAGTGTCGCTTTATTATCAGCAAGAATACCAGCATTAACAGCTCTATTGATCTCTTCTATCTGCTGAGAGAGTCCACCAGTAACACTGCTTAGATAATCAGATGTGTCTTCAAAACCTTTGAGTATATCTTGAGTTTCTTTAAGCGCCTGTCTCTGCTTATAGATAGCTTCAGTCTTTTGTTCAGCTAACCTTATGGCTTTCTCTTCACCTTTGTTATAGTCTGACAGGGTAATAGTTCCAGTCTTCAGCTGATCACTATATTGCTTCTCATAGGAAGCTTTAGCCTGTAACTTAGAGTTATAACGTGCAGTTGATAGTTCAGATTCACCTACCAGATTTAACTGGCTCTGCAAGCCAGCTATGTAATCGTCAAAAGCCGTGTTAAGGTCTTTCTGAGCACCTTTAGTTTCTTTCAGGGATTCAACATACTCAAGTTGTACCTGATTCATCGCCTCTTGATAGCGTTTGTAGTCTAAACCTTGCTCTAATAGCTTCCCTAATGTAGCTTCTTGTTCATTAAGTTTCTCAATAGCAGAATACTTCTTAGGGTCTGTTATCTTCAATAATGCAGACTCTATAGCTTCAAGGTTCTTAATTACAGGAGGTTTACCTTCTCCAAAATCACCTGTAAGAATCTTCTTCAGAACCTTGTCGGTAAACTCTTGAATCCTCTCTCTGTTCTGATAAAGACCTTCAAGTTCACCTTCAAGATCTTTAACTTGATCTGCAAGTTGTTTAGTGAAGTTATCGTCTATACGTGATGTGTCTCTAGCTTCAGATAATTTTTTAATCTTCTCTTCTTGCTCTGAGATTAGACTATCAATCTTGTCAAGCTCTTTGATTCTACTTTCAAGCTCAATACCAGCTTGCTGTTTATTAGCCAATGCCGTTAGAGCATCATCTAACCCTTTCACCTCTTCAGCTGCTTTACTGATCTTATCAGCCATATCATCAGATTGAGCGGCAACAGCACCTAACGCAGTAGATAACGCTAAGAATGCCGAAGCTCCTGCTAATATTGGTAGACCTACAAGAGCACCTAGAGCTGCTACAGTACCACCAATAGCAAGCAATGCGCCACCTGACATTAAACCTACCAGAGCACCTAGAGCTGTTTGAGAGTCTATAAGGTTCTGCGTCAGTTCATCAATAGACTCCGACAAACTTCTGGTAACACCACTAGCTTGATCGAACTTACCTAAACTAACAGTGAATGCATCTGTAAGCCCTTGCCAACTCTGTGTCACAGTCTTCAAGGATAGGTCAAACTTTACCCCGATATCGTCAGATACTGCTATCAGACCTTCCATAACATCTTTAGTGCTGATAAGGCCTTCTGAGGCCAACTTTTTAAGCTGACTGGAAGTGATCTCACCAACATTACCAACTTTACTAAGACCATCTGCTAGAGCTTCTGAAAGACCCGGAGTCTGTTCAAGAATACTGTTAAGTTCCTGACCAGAGGTCTTGAAGTCACCTGCCAGTGCCTGAGCAAACTGGATAACAGCACCTTCAGCCGCAGCTGTAGAAGCACCAGACATAGCAACAGCTTTGGATACAGTCTCAGTGATTGTAAGGATCTCTCTCTGACTGTAAGCGTACTGTTTGTTAACACGGTTAAGTTTAGAATAGAGGTCTACAGTAGCTGCAAGAGATGTACGTGAATTGAAAGCTACCTGTACAAGATCACTTGTAGCCTGTGTCAGACCTTCTGTAGAGCCTGTAACAACTACCAGTTTGTTCTGTAGTTCTGTGTAAGCATCAGCAGTTCTTAAGAGATCTTCAATGATCATAGTGCCTGAGAACATGCTTGCAGCAATACCAACACCCATCATAGAGCGCTGTAAGTTACGTGAAGACTTACCTACCTGATTGTTAACATCATCAACTTCTTTCAGTTGCTTCTCAAGAGCTTTCAGTTCTCTGGCAGAGTCTGAATTAACATTGTTAAGTTTAGCTCTAGTGGCTACTAGTTTCTCCTCAACCCTGATAGCTTCTTTTACATTAGCATTGTGCTGATAGTAACCCTGAGAGAGCATCTTAAGCTTAGCTTCATTCTCAGCAGTCTGCTCATTAAGGTGGTCAGTGAGTTTAGCTTCCTTTGAGACTTCTGTAATAGCTTTACGTCTAGCTTTAACCATCTCATTAGTGAGTAGAAGCTCTTTACCTACTTCAGTGTTGTATAGTTCTAGCTTATTATAGTTATCATCTACAGCCCCTGTAGCCCGTCTCATAGCTAGTTCAAGGTCTGTCACTTCATTGTTAAGTTGGTCTGTCTTCTTCCCTACAAGATCACTTACAGCAAACACCTGATTGAGCTTGTAGGTGTAATTATCAAGCTGTGTAGAACCACCTACAAGATCTAATTGAGGGATTCCAGTCTTACCCATAGGGTTACTAGGTGGTGTATTAGAAGAAGCTGTAGGGGCGATTACAGCACCCTGAGACTTGAACTTAACAGCGGCTGTGAGGTTTAGACTGTTAAGTGTGCCTTGTAATGACTTAGTAGTATCTGCTTTAGTAGCGTATAGCTCAACCTTCTTATTCAGTGTGATGTTATCAAGGGATTCTTTAAGGTTCTTCTTAGTAGCTGATTTACTGAGAGTGACTTCAAGTTCTTTCTTTTTATCTAAAGCTTTCTGTAACTTATCAGCTTGCTTTGTCAGGTCTTTTAGGAGGCTTGAAACCTTCTTAGCACCTTCTTCAGCTTTCTTAGGGTCAATGGTAAGGCTTAACCTTTTCTCCATATCTCACTCCTGTTAATTCTTATAGAAACAAAAAGAGGGAAGCTGTAAGTGTCTACAACCTCCCTCATATAATCTAACTAGCAGACTTCTTATTTTGATTGTTAACGTGCTCTAAGTAGACACTATCTAGTGCTTGCATCACTTTAAGGAAGCACCTCTTAGAATCTATCATTTCAAACTCGTTGTAATAGTTAGTAATCTCACTTATAGGGATAGCTCCCAGAGACATACCAGATTGTCTGCTAAGGTTTAACGTGTAGAAAGTGTTAATATACCAGTGATCTTCAGGAGTGAAGACAGGTTTGTTTACAGCACCTTTAGGAGTCTTACCAGTTTTCTTTGCAATGATGTCATATAGTCCTGACTTATCATTGTTAGAATGCTTTAGTTGCCACTCGAAGGCTTTTTTACTTTCTCAGCTTTCTTAGCTTCTTTTACACGCTTATAGTCTTCTTCTTGAGTTGCTGTAGTGAGCACGAAGGTGTAGAACTCTGAGTTGTCTTTAAGCTCTTGAGCTACAATGTCAGGGTCAAACTTCAGTTCATTACCTTCAGTATCTACAACACCTCTCCAATCTTTGATCATAGCTTTAGCTAGATGTTTATTCTTAGCTTCTTCATCTTCCATCTCGTTAGCTTCTTCACGGGCTTTGATGAAATCTTCACTAGACATGTGAGTAATCTTAAATTCACCACCGTCTTTAAATTCTTTCCAGACACCTTTTTGTTTAGCGTCTACGTCAATGTTGTTAATAATAAAAGCCATGCTGTATACCTCATCCGTTATTGTAAGATTAAGTCCGTTAGGTTAAGATGTTAAAAGAGGCTGTCAGTCTTCTCACACGGACAAACATGAGAAGCAGCCTCACAAACTGTTATTGTTGTTATGTATTATATAATGATAGAATTACTATAACCTGTCAAGATAATTATACAGGCTGTAATGCCATCTGAGATGAAAACCTACGATTAAACTACGTTAGGTGTACGAGTGATGCGTATAGGAGTGCCTTCTACATCATCAATAAGAGCCATAAAGGTCATAGTGAAGGTTACATCCTGATCCAGACCACCAGCCTGTGGAGTGTCACCTGAGAGCTTAATGCGTGGTAGGAAGATGGTGAAGGAGTTAGTACCGTCAGTTACAGTGTACTCCAAGGATGCCTCTGAGTTAGCTAGAGCGCTTTGATAGAGAGCGAAAGCATCTGCATCAAGATACATAGTAGCTGTACCAGAGATGTTACAAGTACCTATCTTCTGATCTTTAGGTGTGTCACGACCAATACAGTTGATAGCACGTAGATTGTTGTCAATAGACAAGTCAAGACCTGTCAGACATACTGTAGCCTCTACACCATCAATCTTAACACTACCAACATCTGAAGATGCTGTCATAAGCGGTGTAGTTGTAGCAGGAGCTGTACTACCAGCACCTACCAGAGAGGTTGTAGCGGTGACGCCATCACTACCCGCCAAACCTACATCACCTGTGATGATACTACCAAACGCTAAGGAGAAGTTGAAAGTGCCTACGCGCATACCCTTGAAGCCTACAAACTTCGTAAGATCCGAGTATTCCTTCTCAACACTGAAAGAACGGTAAGTTGTACCCTGTTCTACGATGTCCCATAGATTAACGCCATCTTGTGCCCATGTACCACCTAGAGCAGCTTCTACAAACTCATCAAAAGTGTTAGCAGAGAACTCAAAGTTGAAGCCACCATTAACTGTAGTGTTAACTTTAGGCATATCACTTACAGCACGGTCTTTACGAATCTCACTGGACTGTGTAGTCTCTGGAGAAGCTGTAAACGTCTCAGAAGTCCATCGTAGTGTCTTCCAGTCTGTACTATCTACTGGAGTCTCACCGTAAGTTGTTTCTGGTACATAACGGAGTACCACCGCATTGGAATCAGACATGTATTATGTCTCCTTATAAGGGTATATTTAGCTAAATATCTCTAACAACAGTTAAAGATTCTGGAAGAGGCTTAAAAGTTTAAGTCGCTCTGAAAGGGATTGAGACAGGGAGCAGATAATACTCATCATTATAACTAATAGGTCTACCAAGCTCTGAAGCATCTGTAGTGACACTAGAACCGTTGTAATTAATACGTGATCTTTCCATCACCTCACAAACCTTATCAGCAATCTCAAAGGCTCTGATATCGGATGTAAGGACAGGTACACGTACATCTACAAACACAACTCCTGAGTGTCTAGTGATAGTTCCATCACCTTTTATGATTGTTTGTCCGTTAGTGAATCTAATATTGAAAGAAACGAAAGGGTTCTTCTTATCAGCTTCTTTTAGCTGGACATTATCATACTCGACAGGAGTCTCGGAGTAGTTAGTATAGAAATGATTGATTAGAGCTGCCCTCACCTCAGAAGGCTTCATATTCATTTTATAGAGTCTCTTAGTTTCTCAAAGGCTGTTCTGTAAGGTCTGTAAGGTGGTGTGGTAGTCACTGTACCAGACTTATTAGTCCAACCTGTATACTCTACTTCAAGGTTATACTCAGTGTTGTTCTGAACAGCTACAGTTTGGAATGGCTTAGACTGCTCCACCTTATAGTCAGCTCTAAGGGTAGTCATAAGACCGTCTTCATCTCTGCTGTCATTCTCTTCATCATTAGGAGTATTATAGACAACCACATTATTAGCAATCCAATTACCAGTGTCTACAGGAGCATAACCAGAGGCTGTAAGAGGCTGTGCTACATTGTGCATGAAAGATCTTACAATATCTTTCTTAGCTTCCTGTACAGTGTCTCCAGCCATCTCATAGAAGCAATCTGACAGGTCACTCCAATCATCTTTAGCCATCACAGCCTCCTGATAATTAAATGCCAGAAGATGTCTGTAGGGTCATTTAGCACTTGAATAACACGCCACTTATTAGACAAGCTATCAGTAATACTGTCATTCTCTAAGGGACGTATAAGAGAACTGTCAGAAGCTTTCTTCAGGTCTGTTTGAAGGACTGTAAATTGACTATCAGTGTTAGTGATATTCACACCATCCTGAATCTTTACATCCACTTCTCTGAACATACCGCTGACAGCTTCTGAGATACCATTAGTACCACCTGTCTCTACACCTGTCACAGGATTCCTCTCACCGTCTGTAGCTTCCCTTTCAAATGTGACAGGTTTTAACATAGACTTGAAGGTGGTTCTCCAAGCGCGGGTATGGTTTCTTGTAAGGAGACTTTTATGATCCCTCATAGTAGTCATCCTCTAAGTAGTAGGAGGTGTCTAAAGGTGTTTCACCAACCTTTGTAAGCTCTGGATAACGCCTATCAAAGTTCTCCATATCTTTAGTGAAGTCGTTAGGTGTAAGGGATTTGTCTTCTCTATTAGCGTTGAAAGATGACCTATCAATACCTCCAAAGAACACGGGAGATTTACCACTACTAAACATCTTAGACTTCTTGTTCTCTCTCTTAATATCCTCATAGATGTCTTTATAGAACTTCGCAGTGTTCTTATTCTCAATACGAGTCTTATCCACTTCAGATACTTCAGCCTGAGCTGTGAAGTCTTGCCAGAGTCTAAAAGCTGCCTGTTCAGCAGCTCCCAGAACACTTCCATTTGCTACGTTTAAGTAGTAGTTGATAGTTTCATCTTCAAAGGTATAATAGTCTTGACTCACATCCCTTACCATATCTCTTACTTGACTGATAGAGTCTGTAAGGGCTGGATCGTATGTGAAGGTCATATTATTAGTGTCCTTTGTTAAGTTTTACGAATATCTAAGTCTAACTGTCCTTGATACCATGAAAGGTCAACTACGAGGATTGGTATTGTTGTAACATCGTTATTTATGACCTCTACAACATACGATGTATTCTCTTTAAGAATCCTCTCACCTTGAGGGGTACCATAAGAAACAGACTTATTAGTACCAGAGCCTACAATCTTATGAGGACTCCATAGATCACCTTTCACTGTTAATGTCGGATTCAATGTCACATCAACTTGATTTACTACAGAGTTTCTGTCATTCAAGTTAGATACTAACACACTGGTTCCACCTGTAACTGTAGAATCTCTATATATGTCATAGTTGATATTAGAGAACTCTCCAGAAATACCTCTCGATTTTACAATAACCGGATCAGATCCTGTAGTGAATGAAAAGGTCTGAGGTGTATTACTCTGGATGTTCTCAAAGATTATCTGACACTCAAACTGTGTACCATTCTTAGAGTTAATTTCAGTATAACTTTGAACAGTAAAGGCTGCATTACCCTCGTAGACGTTACCGTCAATAATTGAAGTGTTTTCCTGCACTACACTCATTGCCACACTCCAAGGTTCTCTACAAAGACCTGATAGTTCTTACCAGACTCTAAGTCTACTGGTGTGAACTTGAAGCTATTAATACTGTTACCAACTATCAACATACTGTCAGGTTCTGTTAAGCTTATCTTAGCCATCCTACCATCTTTTGTTATCACATCCTGATACCTGTCGTTGGTGCTATTTAACGCTTTAACGATCAAGTACCCACTGGTAAGGAGTTGATCAGCTTTTACAAAAATCTGATAGGATCTTGCATTGTTATTGACGACTACTTCAAAAGTGTCTGTAGAGTCTGATGAGATTTCTTCAGATTTACTTATACCGTATCCCATACCAAACCTCCTTTAGTTTGCTATATAAGAAACACTGTAATGTGATGTTTTAGTGTTTCTTAAATAAGAAACTAAAAAGGCTGCCAAGCCTAAGTTGACATGACAGCCTTATAATTACTTTTAGTTGCTAGTAGTACACTTGACAACAGCCTGCGGCCTTTTAACCATTGGCAGGTAGTTCATTTCAGCAAAGATTTCATGGTAGAAACCACGAGGATCAGTGTGTTCAAATGCGTACATCGGTTCACCCAGAGTGTTTACGAAGTCTAAGTGGTCTGCTGGGGCGTTGTAGCCGGTGAACAGGTCATCTACACCCATAGGGAATGCGTAAGCATCATCAGCTTCAATCAGGTCAACTGTAGCACCCTGATAGTTGTACTTACCACGATACTCTACAAACACCAGACCTTTATGAGCGAATGTACGGTACAAGCCAGTACCTAGACGATCTCGTACTACCTGCTCACCATTCTGTTGGTTAGTGTTCAGGTAGTTACCGTAGTAGGTTTCAACCTTAGAGTGGCTTACCAGCTTACCGAAGAAACTAGGAGAGCACAGTACAACAATCTCATCCGGCACAGAACCAGTAAATAGGTTATCTTGGATGTGAGCAATTACTTCTTCAATCTTATCATTGATCTTAGTAGCTGCTGTACCAAGTACAAAGTCTACAGACTTCTGAGTAACACCAAAGTCGGTGTACAGGTTACTGAAGGAGTTACCATTAGCTGTTACAATGTCACCCTTGATAGCTTGTACTCGCAGGTGCTCTTTAGTGATCATCAGGGACTTGCGAAGTTGCTCAAGCTTACGTGTACGAGCCCTCATCAGAGTGTCAGGTTCATTGTCAGTACCATACAGACGAACACCCTGTAGGTCTTTAGGTTCAATGCGATCCTGTACAGCAAAATGAGGGATAGCGAAGGCACGGGTTACATACTTGTCATCTTTACCAACTACAGAATCACGTACACCACGTGGGGTGTCGCCAATAAGACCAATAGTTTGATCACGGGATTCGATGGTGATATTGTCTTGTGCAACACCTTGGTCAGAGAACAGACCCATATTACCAACCAGACCCCACATATTAGGGAAGGAGTTAATACTACGGGTAAAATCTGTCAGAGTACCGTTGTTTAGAAAATTACGAGCGTTTGCCATTATAGATTACTCCTTAGTAAAGTTGAGTCTTAGTTTTGATGCCTATAGCTGCCAGTTCTGCCAGAGCTGTAGTAGTCTGACCAGCGTCATGTGCTACATCAAATACAAGAGACTGTTCAGCAACAATCATAGGGCCATCTACAATCAACTGTACTTTGGTGTCAGTAGTTGCAGGGACTGTAATGTTCTCTGCTACGATAGCTACAGCTACTTCAGAACCATCTACAGCTGCTGGATCACTTGGTACATACTTACCAGATGCTGTAATCTTGCCCATAACACTACCAATAGTCAGTGCGGTTTCAGACGCTACATTGACAATACCTTCTTCCGGACACCAGCCTTCTTGCTGCCAGAATTCTTTCTTAACTAGATCACTGTAACGCTTAGGTTGTGTGTAAATTACTCCACTCATCTTTTAATACCTCTTATTTAGATTCTGCTGATTTCTGAATGTTTTGAGCAAGCTGTTCATCTAATGTAAGATCTTCATTAGTAGCTTCCACGTTATGACCTTTCTCTACGAAAGTACCGTCTTCAACTTGCTTGATAATGTTCTGAGCTTTCTCCAAAGCAGCCATAATAGGTTTCATTGAGTCGTCACCTTTAGCTTTCATCAGAGCTACTGCAAACTCACCTTTAGTTTCTTCAGTGACACCTAGAGATTTGTAAAGAAGAGCTTCTTGCTCGGCAGCCTTTAACACCTCAGCTTCTTTAGCTGTTTCAAACTCTGCCAACTTAGCTTTCAGACCTTTCTCAAGTTCTTCGTACTGAGCTTTCATTTCAGCTTCTTTAGCTGCAAGAGCTTTTTGGAACTCTTCCTGCTGTTCTACATCAGACATTTTATTATCCTCATTTGGGGTTTCTTCAGCTTCATTAGAAGCCTTACTAACTTCACTGACAGGAGAAACCCCACCAGCTTCTTTATCAGTGATAACATTGCCAATCATCTGAGAGGCTTCTTCATCACTAACACCTTGAACAGCTTTGATAATCTCTTTGAGACTTTCAATCTGCTTACTATTCATTTCACTTGTATCTTCAGCAGTTTTCATTAACAGTGTACTTACACCATTAGCTCCACCACCTTGATCAACACTGACAAGAGCCATATGAGCATTCTCACCCTTAAAGCTCATATCAGTGATCAACCTTTTAGCTTTCTTCTGAGTCATCTTTAAGCTCCATATACTTCGCTAGGAATGCTGGTGAGATACCAGTCCAGTAACCCTTCTTAACACCCTGCCAGATACTATCATCAGCAAACTGCCACACTTGCAGCCAACTACCCTTAGTGATATATTTATCACCTAGAGTCATATCTACAGGTGCAATGTAGGACTCTACAATCGTTGCTACAGAATCATCTGTCATTACTAGATGACCAAGGTTAGTCTTCATACAATCTATATTAAAGCTATGACAAGCCTTAGCGATTGTATCTACTTCCCAAGTGTCTTCATGTAAGTCAAACTCTGTAACATCCTTATAGGCCATCATAGCTAGAAATGTTGCTTGCTTCTTCTCAGTGTCTACAGCCTTACAGACTTCTACAGGAGACTCTAACTGTTCCTTATCAGAGCCTCCCAGAATACCGTCAAGTAAGCCTGAGAAAGCTTTCAGAATACTTTCTTTCTCTTTCATTAAGCTTCTCCGTTATAATTACCTTCTAGTGACCTCACAAGACTCTTCTCAAGATCTTCCATTTCATTACTAAGAGGATTATTCTTAGCCGCTGCATTCTCCATAGCAATACGCTGAGATGTACTCTGGTGAGCTGCTGTAGGTTTATCCAGATAGAGTTCTTCTTCATCCCTATCAGGTGCTCCAATCTCACGTCTAGCAAAGTTCTCAAAGGTCTTGTCAGGTGTGATGTAACCGTCAGCTTTCTGTAAGAAGTCTGCAATCTCAGAGATAGTAGGACTTGAAATAGGCTTATGAACCAGCTTACAGATTTCTTTAAGATCCCATCCATTACGAATATAGAGATCTTTAATAGCACGTCTGTTAAACTGCTCACTGATCACTTCAAGGTAGGCTTCCAGTGACTGTACAAATGTGTTAACCTTGTTATCACTTAAAGCAAAACTACCAGTAGAGCTACTGCCCATTAGAAGGAAGTCATTCAGAAGACTTTGAGCAACCCTGTAGTCCCACCTCTCAATAATCTTAGAGGTGTCTAAAGAGCGCCCACCAGCGTTCTGAATAAGCTCAAAGTCAAAGAACAGGTTGCCACTTTCATCTCTATCAGAGGGAAGCATTAAACCTGCCTGTTCATTATTTCTCATGTTCTGTAAGGTCTTTAACACTTGCAGGTATGATTGATAATGTTCAGAATCTTCTGTAGCACTGGTGATTTCACTAGGAGCACGTATGAAAGGAATACCGTTCATTTCACGCTCTACACCGATAGCTTCATGTTCTTCTAGCTTACTCTTAATGTACCAGCTTCTGTAAGCGTTCTTTAAGATTGATCGACCTAGAGGATTGTTCTTTTCACTATCTGTTCTAAAATGTAACAGGCGGCTGTAAGGGATCTTTTTAGTTGTACTCAAATAGAGACTGTTAGTATCATTGAAGGAGTTATTAACCTGATACTGTTCTACATGAGTTACATAACCTTGCTTATCAAAGACAAACCCTTTAATACTTGAAGGAGGTCTAGCAGGAAAGTCCTTCCAGAGTATATTACCGTCTACAACCTTGAAGGTAGGTTCATGGAATCCAAAGCCATTCTTAATGAATGAACAGATGTCACTCATAAGTTGGTCAAAGGATCTCTCCATACCATTAAAGAGGTTGTCACGGATAATGTCAGCTTTCTCTTTAGCATAGTCAGAAGCTTCAAGGCCACCTTTAGGTTCTACATCCCATTGTACCTTTCGCATAAACTGCTTAATCATAAACAGTGTGCCAGCTACAATAGCATCACTTTCCATCTTATTATATGTGATAAGACTTTGAGGGAATCTAAGATCTCTTGCTAGTTCGTCTTCTTGTACTCTACCAGCTGCATAACGTAAGCCTGTTGCACCTAGAACTCTTGGAGCTGTTTTATCAGCCATTAAAAGTCCTCCGATGTAACTTTTGAGGATTCAAACACGAAAGCCTGAAAGGCGTTTTAAGTTCCTTTCAGGCTCTGGTGTTGTATTTCCTTGTTGATAGGATATATAATGTGGGATTAAGGAAATGATGTCAAGTTTTATTTACAGAAATGTTATAGTGTAACATTTAGGCTATAATACCTCTCCAGTTTCCTTGTGAACCAACTGACCATCTTCTGTCATTGTATAACACAATCCACAGTGAGAGATGTCAGAGTCCTCACAGAAACACTCATAATTATCAAACAGAGGTTCAGGTTGATCTGTGAAGTCTTCTTCCAGATCCCAATCAGGACTGATAGTGTTTACGAGAGCCTCGCCATCAACCTTCTTACAACGCTTGATAGGTTTCTTAGTCCCTTTAGGTTTTGTACGTTCCTTGCGAAATGTCTTACCCATGTTCTTACAGTTCCTTAATCAGTCTAGGAGGTTACTTTCAAAACCTTCAAAGGTTACATTAGCTTTCAGAAAGTCTTTATCAAACACTTCTAAAAGGTATTCTAAGTATTGCTCACAGTAATAGTTGAAGTAATTTGCATTGTTAATCAGATGTATCTTATCACCATGCTCTAAGCAATACTGTAAGAAATCTACATCGAGTCTACTACAGTCGCCTGTATCATACATTTTAATATCTAAAGTCATCTTGAAGTTCCTCTCAGTGTTTATATGACAATAAGGATGTTAGAGCGCTGAGAGGAAGCTGTCAAGAGAAATGTTAGAAGTTAAAAGGATTAGTTTTTCCTAGTTCCGCTGGCATGGATAACTTGAAGTTGTCTGGAAGCTTTCTGCCAGATACTAGGAAGTTGTAGGCATCGGATGTTGCATCGACTAGCATTTGTGTTCAGATAGTGTCGTTAATACTATCCCGCTCTCTAAGAGCTGCTTACAGTCGCCTGTAAGATCAGACCATATCATGTGCATAACTGCACCCCACCGCTTCGACTGCACTTACAGTCTACTCTACTCGCTTCCACTAATAGTGGCACTATTAGTGTGCTTTCGATGGCCGTTGAACTTTATACCTATTAAGTATCTTAGCTGCTGATAGTCTCTGAGAGATGTTCCAGCAATTCAATGGGTTTATTGACGACCTGTCAGTTAATCGTCATGTTGCCTTTTACGATCTGGATCAAAGTTTTCCAGCTGTGTGATATACTTATCGTTCCAGTCCCCTTTTACAATCTTAACCATGCCATTTTCAGCGGCATTAGAGAATCCTGAAAACCTTTCAAGCTTACCTTTACGGGTCTTTGCCTTCTTAACCTTATAACCCTTCAAAATAAGAGGTTTAGCGTAGTGCTCAAACTGGATAAGACCACCCGCACCGGCATCTTGAGGGATTCCTATAGGTACGTTCTTACCATCCATAACAGCAGTTTCTTGTATCAACTTAGCAACACCAGCAGGTCGTGCTAGAATCTCTTTAGCATTCATTACATAGAAGCAACCATCCTCACCTAGGCCTATCTTCACACCAGCTGTCCAGTCTGGGTCTGAATTGATCTCACTCTTGACACTAGCTGCTAGATCGTAAGCCCTGATAACCTTATTAAGCTTTGGTAGATCCTTACCGTCAACATATTCAATCCATTCCCTCTGGAAGTAACCTGCCCCTTTCGGTGATACATTCCAACAACAGTAGAGTAATCTTTCCCTAGCAATACGTCCCATGTTCTTAAGAGACGGTAGGTAACGTGGCTGTAGGGACATAAGAACAGGGTTGTCTATGATGCAGCTTGTAATAGCTGTGAACGACATAGGGGCGCAATCATACCCATACTGTGCCTGTAGTTCTTCTGGGTGGTCTGCCCAGATTAACGTACCATTATCGTCTGTGATAAAATACCTCTTCTTACCACTATTCTCTTCAATAGGATATCCGTACTCATCAATATAGAACCCTTCTAGGAACTCATGTATCCAACCCCCGATAGTCTCCTTAGGTGTAGGGTTCATAGTAGCTTTTACAGCTGCATCTACATCGGCATTAGAGCGTAGTCGAGAAAGCATGAACATGAAGCTGTCTTTATCGAAAGTATGTAATTCATCATAGTAGATTCTGGCGTATTCGAGACCGGCGTGATTAGCTTCTGCTGTTGCTAAACCGTGCTCCAAGTGAGAGTATCGTGCCGTAGCACCTGAAGGCCACGTATACATCAAATCTTGCAGCTTCTTCTCAGCACCTAGACGCTCATAGACCCTACCAGCCTTATTAAAGATACCACCAGCACCTTTCAGTGACTTAGTAGTCCTACGGAACGTAATAGACTCATAGTTAGGATCTTTAACATGCTGTAGTTGATCTAAGACCATCGCCTCAGACTTACCCGTACCACTACCACCGATAAAGAATGTTATATCAGAATCCGATAGGATGAACTGCTCTTGCTTGCCGGGGATTGGTCTGATAGTATTAGGATCTTTCCAAGGAGAAGCGTCGAAGTTGCTGAAATCTGCCTTGTCAATCCTCTCAACAAGATCCCTACGAGCCTTAGACTTCTGATTCATAGTCTCTTCAGTGGCTGTAAGTATCTCTACATTAACCTTTTCTCTTTCAGATGTTGCCATGTAACCTCCTACTCCTGAGAGTCGCTTTCAGTTACTGACCAGACTAAAGCGTCATCTTCATTACCTTTATCGTAGGCTTCCAGTTCTTCTTTATGGTCTTCAAGGTATTGCTCTACACCGATATCTAAGATTTCCTTCTGTTGGTTAGCTGGCAGGTACACTTGAATCTGGTTACGCGCTTCTTCCTCTGTTACCTCTACAGACAGTCTAGCCTCCCCATCTAACCCCATCTCAGCTGGCTTCAAGTTCGCTTGCAGTTTATCTCCCAGATACATTGCAGACTTCAACTGTTGAGCTGCTGTAATCGTCTTATACTCCTTCTCATAGATCCCATACTTCCTGAGAAGCTTCCTATCCTTACTCATATAAGCCGCTATCAGCTCCATAGGATGAACTCCCAGAGAATCACAGACACTCTTAGCAGTCTTACGGTTAACAGCTCCTTGAGGCTTACCAGCAGGATTACCACCCTCTCCAGCCCATGACAGATTACCCCGCATCTTACCTGTCACTGTATTGATGATACGTGGATCTTTTACGTTAGTTACCCATACATCCCCTTTCTTGTCCGCATAGGCCTTCCAGAACCACACACCGTTATGATTCACCTTCAAGCTCTTAACAGTCTTGTCAGCTGTTGCTAGGAGGTCTGATAGATCAGCTTCTACTACTGGATTATCTCTTAGCATCTCTTCAATCACTTCCTGATCCTTTGGAAGCCATGACCTTAGCTGTTTCTTTTCACTCATATACCACCTTTAATTTTATTGATAGAACTGAAAAAGGGATGCACCAACATCTCTGCTGATAGCATCCCTGAGAGGAACTTACATTGTAAGCTTATTAGAACATGGAAGAACACTCTAGTTGTTATTAGATGCAAGCGTTATGATTGGCTTTCATGTACACCTAATACCTTCCCTACCACATAGACACGTAGCCGCTCTAAGCAACTGTAGGAGTGGCAGCCCTCAGAGTGGTGTCAACCTCGCTAGAGTGTTCTTTGATGTTCTTGTAGGAGAAGGCCATAACTTGACAGACTCTGATAAATGAATCAAAGAAGCCAGAGGTTATGGCGCTATTAGAACTATCGTTTGTGACCTTTAGATTTCATGTAACTCAGCCATGCAAAAGCTGACACGAATAAGATAATATGTAGGATCGTTGGAAGAAGTACAAGGAACCAACTCCAATCAATCACTGACATCAGTTTAAGTACAATAAAAACTACTGTCAAAACACTCAATAAACTCATAAACACTCCTAAAAGATAATTTAAAATTCTACCAAACCACCTCATAGAACACTACAAGGACAATCTCTAAGCGGTGCTAGAAGAACCTTCTAAGTTTCACCACAGAGAGTCTGATTACGTCTGGTAGACCTCAGACCTACTATAAACGGTCTTCAAGAACCTGTACATACTGCTTCATAATATCGTTCTGAACTATAAGCTTACCACGTTCAGATGACTCTAATTTATCAAACTTAGGTGTCCTGATAAAAGCTTCCAGCTTCTCAAGCTTACCTTCTAATTCTGACAACTCTTCTTTAATACGATCTTTATAGTCTTCCATAAACACCCCTAATAGTCAATTCAAAGGTTGCGCCCACAGCTTCACAGCGTTGACGACTTGCAAGGTTACGAACCCTCACCACTTATCGTTTGACCACCTCCAGCTTAGATACTTTCAGTGTGTATCTTTACATCTTTATACACCTCTAAGTGTCCTACATCCTCCTAGTACAAGCTACTAACTCCTAGAAGGATGACTTTTATACTCTTTGACTGAGTTATCAGCTTTCTATATCAGTAGCTGTAAGCTAACATCACTTCCGATACCTTGTCAATCTCTCAGAGAAGCCTACCAAGAGCCTAATGCTAGACTGCTTCTGAGATTAGCTGACGACAGAACTAAAACCAATCTTCTTCAGAAACCTTCATAGTCATCTTTCATATCACCACCAATCTCTCGCCTGCAAGTTATATAATGCACCTATCAGAAACACTTGTCAATACCTTACAAGCCCTTTGTAATACCCTTACAATACATCTATCAGAACCTGTCACTACTTATCATACAACTTCAATTTCTCTCCCCATCCCTGATAGTCCTTATCAACCAACTGACTGTTACCTGACAGGTCATACGCTAGGTCTTCTGAAACGTCCTCCTGAGAGTATGCTGCACCATACATTACACAGCTCTCGTTAGTGTCACTGTTAATACTCTTGATTGGTTCTAAACAGTCCCTACAAAGACTCTCTTCAGACTGCCAAGGGAAGTCTTCCATGTGATCCTTAAACTTGTCTTTCATCTCGCCTGAATACGTGGTTACAGGACGCATCTTAGACTTGTAAGGCATTGGATTATTACAACAAATACACCGCATTAAGAGCCTCCTGTTAGTTTCTTTAAGTTATTCATAGCATTCTCTCAGTTTTCTTTAAGTTGAACTACAGTATCGTCTATCTCAGAAACGATGTCAAGACTTTCTTCAAACTTCTGAAAGGTGTTCTCTAACACTGGCATTAGGATTCTACAGATCTGTACATACTTCCTAGCTTGCCTGTCAGACATCCCGAACATACACTGAATAGTCTTTGTAGAGATGTTATGGATTGTCTGTAATATCAGATAAACTGTAGTTGCTTTCAGAGCCTTATCAGTTAACCTATCAGTGAGACTACAAGCACCAATGATAGCGTCATTAACAGAACAGAAAGTGTCTGAAGGTCTTCTACCCTGCATATCGTATAGAACACTGTTAACAATACAGTTGCGCTTAACAGGTCTGTCAGCGTCTTCTAGGTGGAACTTTACCTTAGCTGATTTATCACCTAAAGACTTCCGTAGATTCTTCAGATCACTCCAGCCTAGTGTATCAGTGTTATTCATGTTAATTCTCCTCACTATGAATTTCATGCTAACGGCCTTACATTATAAGGAGCCTCATAATTTCTCCAAGGGTTCTTCCAGAGTACTAAAGCTTACGTATATTAGACAGTTCTTAACGGCCTTACACTATAAGGGAACACCTGATAGTTTCTTTAAGGCTCTTTCAGAGGTCTAAAGATACGGATAGATAGAGAAGAAATCCGTTAATACAGACTATAGAATACCTTTAAGGGTCTGTCAAACACTGTGTACACAGAAAGCTGACAATAACTTAAAGAGACTAAAGGTACTGTCAGATTGGGATTTGGTTTCACCATATTTAATCCCTCAACGTGTAGACACCTTTCAGACTCTTATAGCTCTGTTAAACACTGTCAGGAATCTTTATATAAAGTGGTTGACAGGAACTAACAGACCCTATAAGATACCTACAGGTTCACTAACAACAGGAGTAGAAAATGAGTGATTTCCTAAAAGACCTTTCAGGTAGCTTAACACTACCTGTAGTTTATATCTTTACATTGAGTGTAGCTGTAGAACTTTTATACCGCCTGACAGCACTAGATTACCTTGACAGCTCCTTACACTACGCTGGAGGTGTGTTTGTAGGGTTGTCTGTAGTGTTTAGTGTATGTTCACAACTAATCAGCTTAAAGGAGACTGGTGATGTGCTTTAAAGGTTATGCTGAAGTAAACGTGACAGACGCTGACAGGGTTAAGTTACAAGCATTCTCAAAGTATCTTGATGACGTTATCAGTGTTGTTAATAAACAGTTGAAGGAGTGTGATAAGGAGCAGTTCTGTACTATCGAAAAGGGATTTTTCAGGACACGTAAATGCTACTGTTATTATGACGCTAAGGATTGGATTAACGTTAAGTTAACAACAAAGTGTAAACTACCTGTGACGGTGAAGATTGTAGGTCATGTATTTTCAACTTATGACAGATTCGTAGACCACTACCTATACACTTACAGCCACCTAAAAGAACCTCTCAGAAAACTGAAAAGTCTCTTTGAATCTGATAAGGTGTTCCTGTCAGATGACCTACACGAAGCTTGGTGGGAAATTAAAGATTCTGACTGGACACCTATCAATGAACTGGTAGAACATTTAGAAGGGCAAGTATAATGTATATTAATTTAGTGAAAGATTACGAGGTAAAACCATTTGGAAGGTACTGTATAGAGTCTAGCCATTGCGGGCATACATCTGGAGAGGAAGTTAGGGATTTCATCCTAAAGCAACATTTAGACGAGCTTAAGGATGGTGAGGTGCTGACTATAGACCTTACAGGGTCAAATAGGTTTCATCTAAGTTGGCTTGAAGAGTGCTTCGGAGGGTTAGTAAGACATTACGGAGTTAATCCACAAGTCGTTAATATTATACACAATGAGTGTCCAAGGATTGTAGAAGATGCTTATAAAATGATGGAGAATGCGTGGAGGGTTAAACATGGATTCTAACAGTGCTAAAAAGCTGGTAGAATACCGTTTAGGGAAATATAGTAGAATGGATCAGGTTAGCTTACACGCCCTCTCAGCGGACGTACAGGAGCTTCTACAGACGCTTATCTATCAGCACAACTTCTATGTACACGCTGATGATGATCCTACCACCTACTTTGTAGGACTACAGGTGGTGACTGACAGCTCTGGTAAGGATTCTGTAAGGTATTTGTGGCAGTATGGTGCAGGACATTATAGTAAGCTGAAAAGGAAGGTGAAGATGTATCAGGGGAATGGCTTTGATTATGTTGGAGGTAAGCTATGAAGGTGTACACATCAAAATCTAAAGGTGGGTAGTACGAATTGTTAGGTGTTTCTAATGGAGCTGGAGAACTTAGAGGTGAGCGGCTGATAGTGTATCGTTGCATGATCTCTGGTCAGATATATCACAGGATTCGTGAAGATTTCCATGAGCGAATGTTAGAGGTTAAGGAATAATGACAAGGGTACAAATGCTGTGAGTAATTACCAGATGAAACAACCTGAACCCGTCCTTGGAAACTCAGCTGAAAGGTGCTTTAAGATGGATAACTACAAGATCATGGTAGACATCCCTCAAGGATACTTACACGGATTCCCTAGAGAGGTTCCTGAAGGTCTCTTAGAGTGGACTAATGAGAGGTATGACTTTAAGGACTTTAAAGGCTATCAGGAGTGGCTGAAAGGTCTGACAGGGTTTGAGGTGGAAGGTAGTGTAAGGTTTTATAGGATTCCTGTAGAATGATGTTGACACACCTCTCAGACTAATATAAGATCACTAACAAGCCTGACAGATTCCCTGTCAGGTCTTTTAAGAAACTAATAGGAGAGTCCTAGATGGATAATTTTGCTAAACTGTATAACAATGAAGAGGTTGGTCAGGTTCTTGTAGTTATGATGACAGACGAGAACCATAACCCTTGTGTAGATGTCATGTTTAAACCTGAAGGTCTTGGAGTATGTAAATATTATATTTACCCTAAAGATCACCTGTCAGAGGAAAAGAAGTGGGAGTATATTGAAAATGTGTTTGACAGTATTACTGAAGAGAAGGCTGTTAATCAGGCTAAAAGTGTTATTGAAGCATTAGAAAACTATTAAGGAGATTGGAATGGATAAACTAACTGTAAAACTGAATGATAAACTTGTAAGTGTAGAGATGGATGATAATGGTCGTTATTGCCTGAATGACATCTATAAGGCTTCTGGAGCCTCTGACAGTAAGAAGGCTTCTAAGTTCTTCCGTGGTCAGAATGACATTGAAGTGATCTCTGTAGAATCGGGACAAAATGTCCCCATTCCTGAAGACTTCGATAGTTATGTTATCAAGACAGGTAAAGCCCGTGCTACTAAGATATTCGGTAGTCTCAACACAGTCTTGAAGTATGCTATGTTTATTGATAAGAACTTCTATAAGAGTGCTGTCAAAGCCTTTGAACATCTGACAACAGGCAACGTCACAGAAGCTGCAAGTATCGCTTCCAGTATCACATTGACACCTGAGATTATTAGTCGCTATGAGAAACTGGAGAAAGCCTTGCAGAACACTATTGCGAGTGTCTATCCAGAATCACCTCACATGCACTCCAATTTCTTCCGAGTGATCACTAAAGCTGCTACAGGATACACTCCTAAAGAGCTGACAGGAGGCTTTGGAAGCACTGTGAGTTACATTGAACAACGTGGTCATCTACCTGCAATGAACGCTTATATCGCTTGTCTACAGTTGACTAACACGCTTTTAGTAGCTGGTGTTACAGACTATCATGCGATTGCAGCGGCTCTGGGAGTGGAGACTGGTAAGAATAAAGATGTACTGATGAAGGCTTTCATTGGCTGATAGTAGTTGACAGGGACTGTAAGGGTGTTGTAAGATCATTTTAGGTTTTAAGAACCCTTACAGTGTCTTGGAGAGGATAGAAGAATGAATAACAAGTACGAGTTAACTAAAAACATACCTTTAGAGTTCTGTCAAGTTATTGATGGAGTGTTTCACTACACCTCTTACGGGAGTACAGATCCTGATATTGAATGTCAGATTACTTTCAAAGATATCAGTAGTATCAATATCAGTGAGGTAGAAGTATTAAGCACTCTGGTGAATAAGGCTGACAGTGCTACGGTTTTTCTAGGACTGGATGTGATACACACTAGAGGAGATTTTTAAGAATGAGTATTAGCTATGAAGATATTAAAGGAATCTCTATGCGCTTACATAAAGCTAAGCGGGGTATTTATTCTTACATAAACATCTATAGTTATGGTGAAAAGGTGCTCTGTAATTTTAGACTTGAAGTAGGTGATACACTAGACTACATAAGTGATCTATCGACTATAATTGATAAAGCTAAAGATGCTAAGGTTTATGTAGATGACATTTTAGTATACACCAAAGGAGACATCTCATAATGCATATGAAAACAACTATAGCTTGCCTTCCAGCTCCTAGAAAATGGAAGCACAATATCAAACACTATCAGGCAATTTCTGATAACAACTTCCAATACTACTCTAACGATGTGGAAGGGCTGGTAGTGTTCTATAAGGGTATCTGGACAGCTTACAATGAAGTAAGGAAGTTTATTAAGAGTCTGCCAGAACTTGAGAGAGAAAGTTGATATGGATCATCAGTTAACACCAGAACAAATATTAGAGAACTTCCAGCGTCTCAAATGGAACACCTTCAGTCTACTTGAACCTGTTGGTGTACATGTGTTAGTTCTAACAGAAGATTATCAGGTGCTGAAAGGGTATCGTAAGGTACATGCAGGTGGTTATAGCAAAGCTCCACAGTATTACCATGTAGAAGGTGGAGAACCTTTCAGTGAAAATGTAAAGCCTGTTATGTGGGCTTATTGTTAGGAGGAGAACTAAAAGATGTACTATAAACCTAAGCATTTCACCTTACAGGAACTTGTAAGTCCTAAAGTGTATGAGAAGGAAGGTGAGAAGTCTTTACGACTGTTGGATGCTGGGCTGCTGACAGACCTTGACATCATCCGAGAGTACGCTGATGAGCCTATCATTATCAATGACTGGATCTGGGGAGGAAACTATACAGAGTCTGGACTACGTACTGTAGGTGACTCGTACTACTCTCCAACCTCTGGTCATGCCTCTGGTAGGGCATTTGATCCTAAGCTTGCAAGATGGTTGAAAGGAGATTATAGTAAAGATGCAGATTGGCTGAGAGGTCTTATCATGGATCTGAAAGAAGCTGGTAAGCTGAAGTGGTTGACAGAACTTGAAATGGAGACTGATACGTGGGTTCATATAGGCTCTCGTAATAACCCTCCAAATCATAGAAGTTTGTTTGTATTTAATCCTTAGAGGAAAGTTTAAGATGATATATGCAAATAAACAGAATATTGAGAGAAGAATAGAGACTCTTTATAAAAATGTAAATGACTTGAAAAACGGTAATAAGAAGGCAATAAGCTATTATTACTTAGACGATCACATGAACTGTTGTGATAAGAACATTGACAGCTTTATCGATGACCTTAGAGCTTTAGACGAGCTAGTTAAGTCTGAGTACAAATACTCTACTGTTAGCTTTGATAGTGATGGTTTTGTCAGGTTCATTGGAACAGGAAATATGACAGGACGTTATAAGGATAAAATGATTGATAAGTACCTGAAAGAGATTTCAGAACTAGAAGAAAAGCTCTCAAAGTTCGATAACAAAGACTATGAAGTCTACTTACAACTGAAAGAAAGATTTGAAGAATAGGAGCTTGACATGAATAACGAATACACGTACATTATGCTTGTAAACGACCTAGCAGAACTCTGCAACAAAACTGACAGCAATCTTAACGCCGATAGTCTATCTACAGAACAAAAGCAGGGTCTTGTAGGACTTGTATTAACACGCATACAACCATTCCTAGTAGGTCGCTATAACATGACCTTCCAGAATGCTGAAGACGTGTTATTGAAGTTCATTGAAGTGATTAAGGCAGAACCTGAACAGTTCTCAGAGGATGTCTTTAAGGCTTATAAAAGCAACACTACAAACGTACACTAATAGGAGAAATACTATGAGCTATATTAAAGTTTGGTGTGAGTACGACTTCGGAGGTTCTTTCGGAGGAAATAACAATGAGGGAGTGTTCGAAGTACCTGATAGTTGTGAAGACATTGAAAGCCTAGTTCTTCAAAAACTAACGGAAGCAACCTCTTTAGACGCTGAAGACTTAGATGACCTGTACGACTGGGAATTTATCACTATTAAAACACTAGGAGAAACACTATGAGTAAGTCCGGCCTGAAATACCTAAAAGAGAAAGAGCTGAAAGCGGTTCGTAAAGAGATTGAACGCGAGGTTATTACTTCACAGCAATCTGTAGTCACCTTGAAGGCTTTAGAGATGTGTAAAGAATTTGTTACACAGTTTGAAGACACTCTTGAGAAGTTTATTGAAGAAGAGTATCAGGAGAATAAAGGTAAGCGTCAGTTTGCAGATGCTATCAAACGTAAGCTGATTAACGGCTGTCAGCACTGGAAGAATGATGTTAAGGATGCTGTATGAAACCCATTACAGAACTATATTATGAACACGCTGTAACTAACGCTACCAATTATGTAAGCCACTTTGACAGTGCTTCTGGATGTTACCTGACAGCACACTTTGACGCTGAAGATATTTACATTCGTATGGTAGATACTGTACAGGGAAGCATTAGTGACATTACAGATGTCTCAGAGGATTGTGTCAGCTACTATGAGACAACCTTTGAGGAGCTGGAAGGAGTGCTAGGAGAAGCGCTGTTAGATATGATTATGAGTAACTTTGAGGGTGTGTCAGATGGAATGGATTGAACATTCACCACCTTACAAGACTGGTAAGTGTCCTGTAGAGTCTCATGTAATCGTTGACACTAAAGACAGGTCTGGGAAGATCACTACAGGTGTTAAAGCGAGTGATATCGGCTGGCACAACTCTTACAGTAGCTTTGATGTAGTTGCTTATAAGGTTGTAGAAGATCCTTACGATGAGATTAGGAACATCCATAAAGAACTCTGTAATGATATTAATAATGCCTTGCAAGATAACCTGTTAGTGGTTGTAAACAGACAAGAACCAGAGCTAGTACACAACGCCTTTATAAACAAACAGGGTGAGATAGTTATTAAGACTTCTGGTTATGGCTTTTGCACAGACAATGTGAGAAAAGATGAAGACTATGAAGGGTGGCTGTGGTCACAATTTAAGTTCTATAAAGAATATAACGATTAAGGAGATTAAAGTGTATAAAGCGATTACAGAAGGTAAAGGTGGTATTACAGCTAAGGTTGTAGCTAAAAGTGTTTCAGAGTCTGGTAAGGTCATCTGTACATTTGAGTTAGAGTACCCACGATTCATTCACAGTGAGATTATGACGCACCGTTTATTCTCTCGTAACGCTATGAGTAGTCGCGCAGTACCTATTAGTAAAATGATTGAACAGGTTCGTGAAAATCCTGCAACACCTATCCATTGGGGTAAAAACCAAGCAGGTATGCAAGCTGTTGAGCAGTGTGTAAATGCAGTTTTAGATGATATCGGTCAGGAGTTCTCTGTAGATGAATGGTGGGAGCTATCGGCAGAAGAAGCAGCAAAAGCTGCGGAAGCTATGGCAGATGCTGGGTATCACAAACAGATCGTAAACCGACTCTTAGAACCTTTTCAGATGATGAAAACTGTACTAACGGCTACAGAGTTCGATAACTTCTTCTGGCTACGATGTCACTCAGATGCTCAACCAGAAATTAAAGAACTTGCAGACTGTATGTACAAATCTTACAAGAATGCTGTCAGTCAAGAACTGACAGCTGGAGAGTACCACACACCTTATGTAGATTACTTCATAGATGATGAGCACGGTATAGGTTACTGTGTAGACACTGAAGATGGTGTTGTCATGCTATCATCAGAAGAAGCTCTGAAAGTGTCTGCCAGCTGCTGTGCTCAAGTCAGCTACAGAGTTTTAGATAACGGATTGGAGAAAGCTTTAATGATCTACGACAAGCTTGTAGAGTCACAACCAGTTCATGCTAGTCCTTTTGAGCACCAAGCAACACCTATGAGTGCACCTAAAGATAACCCTTTTCATCCTATGGGAGATGTTGAAGGTGTCACTCATCAGGATGTCGATGGTAACTACTGGTCAGGAAACCTAAAAGGATGGATTCAGTACCGTCAGTTGATCCCTAACAACGCTTGCTGGGATTACAAAGACTAACCCTCACAGCCCTGTCAGACTCCTCCAAGAGCTTGACAGGGCTTCTATAGGAATCTTATATGCACTACATGAAAGGTGATTTATATAATGACTCTGAGTTCTATAAGTATGACTACGTAGGCTTCACGGCTAACAGTGTCCTGACAAAAGATGGTAGGCTTGTTATGGGTGCTGGTAATGCTAAAGTTGTCAGAGATAAGTTCAAAGGTATTGACAAGAGGCTTGGAGAGGTTATAAGTGGTTGTAAGAACCCTGAGACGTACCTGATAGTTAAAGATACAGACACTAACATCTTTGCATTACAGACTAAAGTGGATTGGAAGGATAAAAGCCCTTTAGGCTTAGTGAAAGCATCTATAAAGTATCTAAAGGTGTTAACTGAGAGGAAACCTAACAGGTTATTTGCAGTACCTTATCCTGCTATCAGTCATGGAGGGTTAACTAAAGATGTTCTTGTAAAATACATAGAGGAGCTTCCAGATAATGTATACATCTATGAGCTATAAAGAAGCACTGATATCAATCCAAGAATACCTTGACAGTCCTAGTGTAGATATAGGCTTGGCAGAGTATTCAAACTTGTCTAAGATCATTAAAGCAGCTTTGGAGGAACTAGATGAGAACTCGCAGGGTTGTGAAGAAGACTAAGAAGGGACTGTCAGATCGTAGAAGGCAGTCTGAGAGAGAATTTGAAGAGGAACTGAAAGATGATGGAGAGATATGACAGCGACTAATGATGTAACAGGTGATAGACTAGCTACCAGAGCTTCGAGTGTTTATAAAGATAAATTCGATAGCGTCTTTAACACTGAAAACACTTGCAAGCACTATAAGAATGGTTTATGCTTTAAGTCAGATCGAAGTGATACTAGCAGTGTTTCTGCTAAGTGTCGTAAACCTGAAGAGTGTGATGTGAAAGAGGACTTGTAAGATGTCTTTTCTACTCACTATAACAATACTACCAATGATTCTGACAGCTCCAATCTGGTATTGGGCTATTCAGAAAACTAAACAGCGACCTTACAGACCCTGTGGGAAGCCTTCTTATTTAGGATATTGATAATCCTATCAACTATTAAAAGGTATTAATATGAAACTACTAACAACATTAACAGCTTCTGCAATTCTTGTAGCTTGTGCTCCTGCAATGGCTGAAGATAATAATCGCAAGCACTGTGAAGACTTGAGTGATGCAGCTACAATGGTTATGTCACAACGCCAAGAAGGTGTACCTCTACGAGTTATGTTAGATGTACATAAAAAGCAAGGTTGGCAATACCTCGACAGTATCGCTATTGAGGCTTACAGTAATTCACCTCTTTACAGTACAGATGCTTATCGTAAGAGTGCAATCTCAGAGTTCGCTAATAAGAAGTTTTTAGAATGCCTGAAAGGTGTTAACAAATAGTCTTGACAGAGACTAACAGAAAGCCTAACATGAGCTTATAGAGCCTGTGTTAGGCTTTTATTTTATCTGAAGGGAATGTATGAGCACTGTAACAGTAGACTATGAAGAGGCAATCTCAGATAGCCTTGAAGAACTCCTGTCAATCAAGCTGAGAGACGTTGACTGTAACTATGCAAAGATGGAGAAGACCAGTCAGGGTGATTTCTCAGAAGGGTTGACCGAAACCTATTATGTAGACGGTAAGGAGATTCTGGAAGTGTTCTATAAGACGGTTGTAGAAGACTGTAAGATTAAACTGTTAATGGAGGTGAAAGGAGAATGACAGCTAAACTAATCGTAGCAGGTGGTAGAGACTTCATAGACACTACCAGAGGCTTCAAGACCTTAGACAAACTGACAGCTAACTTGAAAGACATTGAAGTGGTCTGTGGAGAAGCTAGAGGTGCTGACACTGTAGGTAAGCTCTGGGCAGAATCTAAAGGTTATCCTGTAAAGAGCTTTCCAGCTGACTGGGATAAATATGGTAAGGCTGCTGGTCACGTCCGTAACAGTGAGATGGCAAACTATGGGACACACCTGATAGCCTTCTGGGATGGGTCTAGTAGAGGCACTAAGAACATGATAGAGTCTGCTAAGAAGAAAGGATTACTTGTAAGAGTTGTGAGATATTAGATGAAACCTGAAATTATATTTATCATTATTGTCTTATTCATAATCTGCTTGTGGTTGTGGACTTGGGTGTCTGACAGTAAACCGGACAACGAGTGTAAAGAGTCTAAGGAGGAGGTTGACAATACTGATCAGCAAACACTAGACTACTTGTACGTCCTGTCAGAAGAACTGACAGATGTTAAGATAGTATTGGGGTCTAGAAATTCCATTATAGATGTAGGAGATGACCAGTACATTATAGGGGGTTGTCTCGAAGGTAGTTTTCGAGCGATGCGTTTAAGTATTCGTAAGGATAAGCTGATGTTCGTCACTAAGAAGGGCATCTTTAAGGGGCTGTCAGATGAGGACATAACAATCCTAATAGGACTCCTTTTAGAAAACCCTGACACTATCATTGAAGACAAACGTGAATGGATGACAGAAGAAGTGAAAGCACTTAACAAGCGTGTACAGGAGAGGTTAGAGTCGTGAAAAAGAAAACTATTAGCCGTTCTAAGTATTACAGGATCTGCAGGTTGATCCTTAAACAGTCACCAACTTACAACGCAACCTTTGAGGTGTTTCCAGACCACTCAGAAGACCTTGCAATGAATCTGACAAAGGTTTACTATCAGGGTTTCTGGTATCACCTCGAGAAGGTGGTTGATAAGAAAAGCTGGAAGGTTGTGTCAGCTAAATTTTATAGGAGCTTGGAGAGTGAAAAAGAAAACTATCAGCAAGTATAAGTGGGATAGAATCCGTAACAGTGTTCAGCGAAGGGATGTACAGCGTTTTGGAGTGTATGATAAGAATGGACAGATAGATCTTATAATCTTTGACATTTACCTGAAAGGTTTCCTATACCGTTATGAGCATTCTTGCAGGTATTGGAGTGGTTATGGAAGACCTGATAGGTGGTATCGGTATGACTTGAGGGAGGTTTAAGAGATGACAGACTTAATTATAGGTGTTATTGTAGGTTGCATAGGAGGAGTGATGTCAGTCTTCTTACTGGTGGTGTACATCAAAGAGGTAAGACCTAAGAGGATCTATAAGCGTAAGTTAGAGCACTATAACAAACTCTTATACGGAACACCTAAACGTATCAAGACAATGTATACCACTTATGATTTATTTGAACACTCTACCAAGCCTATCTGGATTGACGGTGAGGTTTATGGTAGGGTGTTCTACGGACACTTAGGCAGGTGGCACGTTAATGAGGAGTCTGTAAGACTTGTAAGAGTGTCAGATGGTGAGAAGTTCTTTTTAGAGCCTGCAAGGTTTCCTCACTACCCTGCAATCTGTCTTTGGAGTCATTCAGACAAACGGTATGTTAAATGTAAACAATTTGCAGTGGTTGAAGAGGTGTATTAGAGATGTTTAGATATAAAGACTTAGATACAGAAGTGAAAGATAAGTACGTGGAGATGTTCAAGGAGCTTTCAAGCATTGTAGAGGATGACAGGTTTGACTGGGATAGGAAGTTTGAGTTTTGTTTTGATTCAGGACTTCACTCTGAGATGCAAGGACTTTATAAGGTTGACTATTACGACCCAGACACATCCAGTAAGGAAGATGTAATGGCTTTCTATCTAGCAGCTAAGGGAATGTGTAAAGATATGAGGTGGTTTGAATGAAACTCATAGCAGTAACCTCACAGGGAATCTTGTACGTTGACACAATCCTAGAAGCGCTGTCAGACTCTTCTACGTATTTTGTGATGGAATGGACAGAAGGTAAATGCCACTATTATTACCCTAGTAAAGCTGAAGGAGACATAAAATGAAACTGAAAGTAACAACGGTAGCAACCATGTTAGTGATCCTGACAGGTTGTACAAGTGACCTTACAGAAGCTTACGCTAAGTACCAATGTAAGGATCTAGGAGGTGTCTACCGTATCTTCCTCGGTGGAGGTGACTTTATCTGTAATGACGGTACAAGACTGAAGAAAACGAGAGAGCCGCTACCTAAAGGGTGGCGTGTAGGAGGCACTGAATGAACTACTTAGAAGAATACAACCAACTGAAAGAACTCTTACAGGAATCTTCCAGTCCAACTAACAGCACACAGCTAGAAACCTTTAAGTGGTTGCACAGTGTCTGGATTGAGAAGGGTAATGAGGTACTGGAAGGGTTGCAAGGATTCTATAATTACACAGTTAAACACTACTGTGATATTGATATGTCACCAGAAGATATTATATCTATAGTAAGTAACAAGATCCCTGAAGAACTTGAAGCCTTCCCAGAAACCTTCAAGAAAGACAAGCAGGAACTCTATAAGAAACTGTTAAGTTTTGAATAAGCGTTTGACAACCCTCACAGTGCTTTGATAGGCTGTGAGGAAATTAAACAAAGGAGAAGAATATGAAAGAACATTATAGTTACTGGAAGATGCTGAAAGGAAATCTGTTCAGTCTTAAAGGTGAGCTGACATATTTTGGGTTATTTGCATTATGTGTCCTAGTAATGATCCTAATTGATGTTAACTTAGAGAGTGTTAAAGTAGAGCGCTTCTTAGTGCTATGGCTGGCTCTGACAGTTTCATATACAATCTTATATTTTCTGGTAAGATCACTATTAAAACTAATCTACATAACACTTCTATGGTATGTGTTGAACTCCTCAGAGTGTGATGAGAAGATGGTAGAATATTATAAGGAGATTGTAGGATGAATAGTAAGCAAGAGAATATGGAAAAACTTGTTCAAGCCATTCAGGATAGTCTAGAGAATGAGCCTGAACTGTGGCATATAAGCCCTTGCACTATACACCATAAAGGGTCTCGTTTCAGTGGTACAGAGTTCTGGATAATTGATGGGTTCCTAGCGTACAATGGTAGAACCACAGAGGATATATTTACAGTAGATCAACAAACCCGACTACTGAGAAGTTTTAGAGTAACTGAGAGTAAAGTCTGTAACAGCACACAGCAACGGCTTGTAGATTCTCTTGAGGATGTACGTGAGGTTGAAGGTTACTTCAGTCGTAATAACTTCTGTAAGGATCTCTCAGAGGTGTTAAAGAAGTATGGAGTCAAGAGTATTAACATGTTCGCAGAAGGATTCTTCACAGACGAAAGATGCGAGATGAAGACCTCCTCTGAGGATATTGTCTTGACTAAACACCAAATTGAAAGGTTATTATAGAGGGAAAGTTATATGAATTGTACAGTATGGGGTAAACACACAACCTCAGAAGTGTACGACAAAAGCACTGGTAAAACAGAGCCAAGTTGCTTAGAGCACTCTGGTAGAGTCTTTGAGTTTGGTAGTGATCACTTGAAAGAGTTAAATAACAAATCCCGTGATACGGTTCTTATGATGTCTACAGAAGACACTGAAGGATTAGACTTAGAACTCCTTGACAGACTTGACACCACCTTGAAGCTCATTGATATGTTACTGATAGATCATAAGAGAGCTATCCATTACGGTGTTGCAGACAAGATTGAAGAGGTTAGTAGTATTCTTGCAGATGTTTATCAGGAAGTGGGAGGGAAGGTTGTATGAACATGTGGAAATCTAACAGTACACTTGAAAGACAACTGGAAGAATCTCGCAGAGAGTGTGAGAAGCTGAAAGAGCAGTTGGAGACAACTAAGAAGATGCTTGAACATCAGGTTAAGGAGAACTCAGAGCAAGAGTGGCTTCTGAGAACTTATCACAAGTGTACAGAAGCTATGATCACTCGTAAGGCTGAAGGGTTCTGTAAGGTGCTGGAAGCTCTTAGTGATGAATTCAATAGTATAGGTCATTACAATAACTACATGAAAGATGACCATAAAGGACATTACTCCACAGAAGGTGTACAGTATATCTTGAAGTGTGTCTATAAGGATACTAGGAGTGCATCTGAGACTAGACAGTTCTCTAAGGAGCTGTTAAGCTTACTTACAAAGACTGAGAGGATGTGAGGATGGATAAACTGACAGGAAACTACAAGCACGTACAGGAAGGGCTTGTCTTTAAGAAGCTGGTGTTGTATGTTGAGTGTGACTGTGAGGTTTTTCATGTTAATGATCATAAACCTATGAAAGTTAGACAGTGGAAGAAAGCAAACCTTGAAGAGTACATTAAGTTAGTGAAAGATGGAGTGTTGAAATGAGTTGGGATTACCGTGTAGTGAAACGTAAAGTGCAGGTATTTGGGAACGTGATTGATACATACGCCATCCATGAGTGCTATTATGCAGATGGTGTTGAGCGCAATATCAGTGTAGATCCTGTTAATGTAGACTGGTGTGAATCTTTAGAGGAGTTAGGAGATACTTTAAAGTTGATGCAAAAGGCGTCCGGTAAACCTTTGCTCGATTATGATGACTATTAGCGGTGTAAGGGTGTAAAATGAAACCTAACATTTATTACGGAGAAGTAAAATGAGTTATTGGAAATACCTTATTCAGAGTGTTCCTAGTCACTCTGCCAAACAACTAACTATTAAAGACTACCAGCATATTATGAAAGGTATTCCTTTAACTAAGGAAGATTTTCAGTTCATGATCGAGTTTGCTGAAAGGACACTTAATGGTGGTCAAATAGAATATGATCACTTTGTGGAGGAAGGGGGTTTAGATATACTACTGGTTATGTTAGCTAAGTATTTAAACGAACAGGAAATTGTTGTAAACTGAAACCTAACAGCGTACACGACCTTGCACGACATATCATTACTCTTGGACTGTCATTTGAGGACATTGATGAGATGGGTTTACAGTGGATTAATGGTATTAACGATGGTACACTCAGCTTTGGATACTACAAGGCTCTGAAAGATGGTGGTGGAGATCTTGATAGAGAGTGTCAGGTGTTAGAGTTGTATCTGAGAGATGTTTTTAAGCCTTATAGGAAAAGTACACGGGATACGTGACAAACGTGTACCTTACAATGATTACGGAGAAGTGAATGAACACTGAAAAGCAACAAGAAGCTATTGATAAGATCCTGTCAGGTGCTAACATATTCCTGACAGGTGGTGGTGGTGTGGGGAAAAGTTTTGTTATCAATCAAGTGTCAGATGACTACACAATCCTAGCAGCACCTACAGGTATTGCAGCACTCAACATTGGAGGTGTCACTTGTCATAGCTTCTTTGGACTACCTTTAAGTGGTGTAAAGGAGAATGATCAATATAAGTTCCCCTCTAAGAACCTACAAGCGCTGAAGAGTACTAAACGTATCATCATTGATGAAGTGAGTATGCTGCGTTCAGACTACCTAGACCTGATAGACTTGAAACTTAAACACGCCTTAAAGAACTCCTCACCTTTCGGTGGTAAGCAGGTAGTGCTGACAGGAGACTTCTATCAGCTTGAATCTATCGTACAACGTTGGGAGGCTATCAAGTTCCAGACAGAATATAAGAGTGCTTTTGCATTCTCAGCTAATTGTTGGGACTTTGAGACTGTAGAGCTCACAGAAGTTAAACGTCAAGCTAACAACCACCATACCAGTCTTCTGAACAACATCCGTAAAGGTGTTGACTATGAGAACGCCTTAGAAGAACTACAGTGCCTAGCAAAACCCTATAAGAACTGTCCAGACACTCTACACTTGTGCTGCTACAACAAAGACTCTGATGAGATCAACAAGCACTGGTACAATGAACTGAAAGGTAAGAGTAAGTTGTTCCACTGCAAGAAGACTAAAGGTTTTGGTAAAGCTGTACCAGTGCCTGAAAGTGTTTCTATCAAGGTGGGCTGTAAGGTGTTGTTGTGTGCTAACAATCCTGATGATGGTTATGTTAACGGTGATAGAGGTGTCGTGACAGGGTTTGATAACAAGAGTGTAGATGTCCTGTTAGACTCTGGAAAGTCTGTCAGGGTTAAACAATACACTTGGGATAAGGTGGGTTATCAGGGCTCTGAAGGAGGTGTTAAGAAGTGGTCTGAAGAGTCTTATACACAACTACCTATTAAGCTTGGGTGGGCTGTGACAGTACATAAGAGTCAGGGTATGACACTAGAGAAGGCAGCTGTACATATCGGTAAGGGGTGTTTTGGTCATGGTCAGCTTTATGTAGCTTTAAGTCGTATTAAGGATCTGACAGAGCTGTCATTTGTTAAGCACGTTAGTAGTGAGAATGTAATCATTAAAAGTGAGGTGAAAGATTTTTATGGAAAAAGATATTAAGTTTGATGATATTGTCAGTATGTCTCCTTGGGAGGTTTATGACATGTATTATGAAGATGTGATAGAGAGAAGCCTACTGGAAGCTTATAGTGCTTATCACAACAAGCAGAAGAAGGCTGTAATTGTACAGAAGATTATAGATAGTGGTAAACAGGTGTTGTACCCTACTAAACAGTTCGGTCAAGAGGCTGTGAAGTATAGCTTAGATGGTAAGCATTACAAAGATGCAATGCTTCAGGCAGCTGTAGATGTAGGTGAGAATGAGGAGTGGCTTAATGCAGTGAAAGGTAAAGACTTTAAGTACACTAAAGACGCTTTAGATTACGTTAAAGACCATCCTCAGAGAAAGATAATGGAAGCTAACGATACATGGGATCAACCAAGTCTACGTAAGACAACATCTGTAAGTGTGCTTACAAAAAGTGTAGGCAAGGCTAAGAAGCGTAGTGATAAACTTGAACAGGTCTTAGAGGCTAATAAGAAGCTTGAAGCTGAGCTGAAAGAGTTTAAAGCTGTACAGGAGATGCACGGAGAGGAGATCAAGCACATAAAGTCTGTAGCAGGCTTGGATGATAAGGTTAAGGTATCCATACTAAGATCTAAAGGTTTGAATGCACCTCAAATTATAGAGATTACAGGTTTCAGTAGAAGTAAGGTCTATCGACTCCTGAAAGATCTGTCAGGGACAAAAAGGGACAAATCCTAACATTTTTCCTATATAATACTAAAAGGGAAAACTACATGTGTCTCAAAGTGGGACGAATATGGGACTTTTAAAACTGTTTTTTCCTATATAATACTTTAAGAAAATTCCCTACAGGTTTCTACACACAGAGCTGAAAGGTTCTATAGATTCCTGTAGGACTTTCACACGTCTATAGGAATCTATCCGTGAAGAGGGTGGAGTAGTCGAATAGACAAACCCTCAATCTGTAAGCACCTATAACCCTGTAACTCCCATCACACCCACTGTGTACACAAAACCTGTGAGTTCCTTACAGACTCTACAGACCTTAAAGATGGAGGATGTTGTACACATCTATTCCTCCTCTACCTGTAGACTTCTATAGCCACTATCAACCATTACACTCCTACTATACGTGTACATTAACGCTGCTACTCACGTACACCTAACAACCCTGTAATTTTCTTTACCTTTCTATAAAGATACCCTTATATACACTTCTGTTCTATAAACATCTATTCTTATATCTAAACACTCTATATCAATACCCTTACAATACCTGCTAGTGTTCTTACATAGGCTGCTAATAGCTTACAGGGGCGGACAGATGCCCATTAGGTGTCTATTAGGCCTATCAAACCTATCTTTCCTAAGAGTGGGTATAGTAACTGATAGATTCTATGTTATAGGTATCTTCAGTCATCCCTATGGGTATATCCCTATCTATCAAGTTATCACTAATAGTCCTTACAGAGCCTGCTAGAACCTTACAGATCCTCTATACCCCTCCCTCTTAGAAACCTTTTAGAACCTTACAAGACTACTAGAGACTTACAGGAGGTTACATGAACCTGTTAGAAGAGTCTGAAAATGAACTTTTAGAAATCTGGTAGGTGGGGTTCTGGAAGTTTCTAATAGCGCCTGTGGTGCTTAACACACCCCCTCCCAGCCCTTCAAGTCCTCCTAGAATCTCACAGAAATACCCCTACCAGTGTACCCACACAACCTACTAGATCCTTACAGTATCCCTCCTAGGTCTGGTAGGTGTTCTGGGAAGTGTTGATAGCTTTGGTCTATAGTTATCTGCTAGTACTCTTAGAAATTCATGATAAGAATAATAACCGTGAATTTTTACAGATAGGTGAAAGCTATTATAAGAGGCTGAAAGGATAGGATTTACATGTTCTGCTAGGGAGCTGGTAGGACTTGCAAAGCTAATAGAACTGCTAGGGGGCTTATAGTGGGTATAAGGAAAAGCTTATAGTGTACTGGAATGGTACTGTTTAGGGCTGGTAGGAGACTATTAGGGGTTATGTTCCACGTGAAACACTGATAGAAAATACCTTTAAAGCGTTTTAGGTTGATAAACCTTACAGACACTGATACATAACACTAAACCTAACAGATGCTTACAGGTACTGATAAGAGAACCTTATAGAGATGATAGAGACTGTTAATAGAGTTAATCCTTACAGGACGTTTACAGCAGACGAAAGAAAACCCTGTAAGGTTCTAACATGTTTAGTGCTAGACTCTTACAGGGTTATAATATGTTTATTCTGGTCTACTATCCTAGTAGGATGTCTGATAGTCTTTTAATTCCTTCATTATCTTATAGATCCTCTTCAAATATACCAAAAGGCGTCACTT
>Ga0193952_1000085_pt1 | contig 40323 bp, 35 predicted proteins | sample BB_3_MG_FD_140368 | JGI IMG/M metagenome (GOLD analysis project Ga0193952, IMG submission 140368) | Microbial mat bacterial communities from the Broadkill River, Lewes, Delaware, United States - BB_3_MG | ecosystem: Environmental > Aquatic > Freshwater > River > Microbial mats | place: USA... | reverse complement strand
AGTACCTTTTGCAACATTTCCCATACCCATAAAAAAAGCTCCCATAAGCGTACTTGTGGATCCACATGATTCTTCCATAGCACCAAAAGCCATATCCCCAAGCATTTCACTAAATTCCACTCCCTTATCACCGGCTTTTATTATGGCATTCAAAGCCGCTACAATAGCGGTTCCATGATCACCATCTCCGGCTACAGCATCTAACTTGGAGAATTCTTCGGAACGGGTAGTAATATTGGTTTGCGCTAAACTCATCATGTTTTTGAAAGCATCTATTGTCAACTTTTCCATAACTTATTTTTTACCTATTACTGTCCAATATGGTGCATCTGAAGCACAATCCTTTAGGTATTTAACGTGATCATCATCACACTTCGCCAATATCATTTGAAAACCAGATTGTTCCTGTACAGTTAATATTTCGGTAATTTTACCATCAACTAATTCACAGCCAGCCTCTTCAAGAATCTGACAAGCTTTACGAAAAACAATATTCATTTCCATATGTGTAGTTGCACCTACTCCATTAATATATAAAAGTACTTTATCATTAGATTTGGAATTTAACTTTTCCATTAATGGTTTAATCATATAAGTTGCGGTGTCATCAGCACTCATAAGTTCCATTTGACCTCCACCTCCTTCTCCATGTTGACCCATTCCAATCTCCATAATACCGTCGGCAAGTTCAGCTATAACCCCTCCATTTTGTGGATGCGTACATGATTTCATTGCAACAGCTAATGTTGCAACATTGTTATTGAACCTCTCTCCAATTTCACAAAGTTCATCAAGTGATTTTCCTTCTTCAGCAGCAGCTCCTAATATTTTATACAAAGGGACACAGCCTGCTAATCCACGACGATCTTCATCAGGTGTTGTAAGACCAGAACTTATATCATCATGAGTCAAAATACTCTTTACATTTATATCGAAGCGTTTTGCCATTTGCATTGCCATATTAGCACTCATAATATCACCTGCATGATTAAGCACAACTAAAAGGATACCGGCTTCACGATCAAATTCCTTAAGAGCTTGAAGAAGACGAGGAGCACCAGGAGCGGCAAAAATATCGCCAACAACTGAACAGTCCAACATTCCTTCACCTACGAAACCACTTAAAGCAGGTTCATGACCAGCTCCTCCTAAAGTGATAATAGCAACTTTATCCTTAGATTTTGGAAGAGAACGAACCACAGTGTTCTCACCTAAAAGCTTTACTTTATCTCTATAGGCCATTGTATATCCTTCCAACAACTCTTTTGTTATATTTTCGGGATTATTAATAAACTTCTTAATTTGACAAGTATTTGTTATTTCTGACATAATTTAATGTTTTTCAGGGTTGAATATGATAATATTATGATCTAAGTTGCATAAGCTCAATAGGAGCGCCTTCTTCTTCTATAAACGCTATGGTTAAACCATCTTTAGGAGAGAATGGCTCAATTAGAATTTTTTTTCCTTCCATTTCAGTTTGCAAATCTTCTACTTGATAAGCAATGTGTGCTGTTGATTGAATCAGCTCCGGAAATTCAGAATCTGGTTCGAATCTCAACCATTCAATTTTGTTTTCACTATTAGCATAGTCTGTAACAAATACTTTGGCACCTTCCATATAGTTTTCATCAGCCTGAATAACTTTTGTTGGAATACCAATGTGATCTAATTTTCTCATTGTAAATACTTTTAAACTATTAATAATTGTGTTGATTTCAGTAAAATGCATAGTTGTAACAAAAAGTGCATCTTAAACTTTTCAACTAATTTCTTCTTTATACATTACCTAATATATCGGTAAACGAAACATCTGGATTTGTAAAACGTAGTGCGGAACCATCATGAAAATTGGCATACTCAGAAACTACAGCGCCTTGTTCACCTGCCATCATAAAATGTGGAGCTTCTAATTTTCCCAAAGTTTGTAAACCATTCAATTTCAACTCATTTACATTAGAAACTGTGATAAAATCTTTCTGACTCTCGGGTGTTTTAGGATTATTATCAGTTGTTTCTCCTTCCCCAAAATTGAAAATGGAACCACCTCGAACATGCCAAGTTTCCATTTTAGCTGGATTATCGGTTTTTAAATGTTTGTGCTCAACAATCATTTGTCCCGGTAATAAATAAATTTCATGTGCGAAGTAGGCAAACTCTTTACTGTTGTGCCAAAATACACCTGCCATACCAACATTCGCAAAATCGCCTAATCCAAAATCGGTGATAAATATGTTTTTCTCTAAAAACTCATCAAAAGGCACATGATAAAATGCCATTAACTCCTTATATGCATTTAAAGCCTTTTCTGGATTTAAAACTCCATTGTCATAGAAATACTCATTCGTATACTTCTTCATTTCTGTTTTATTTAATTCTGATTTATTTTCTCCTGAAATACAGGAGTAAGAAGCACTAGATACAATTCCTAAAGAACCTATAGCAGCAACTTTTATGGCATCTCTTCTTTTCATTTTTTTATTTTTAGTTTAATTTTTGTTTATATTTTAATTTTCACAAAAGCCTCAATTTCAACAAGTAATTCATCTCTACATACATCTGCCTCAACATAAACTACGTTTACATTTGGCAATCGTTTTTCACAAACCTGCTTAACTGCCTCATAATCAGATATATGTTTTACATATACTCGAATTGATTCAAACTGGGCCTTCGATTTGAATTCGATTGAATTCAACACCTCTTTTGTTACTAAATTATTAATATGATCAATTGTAATATTTGTTTGATCTTTAACATTATTCTGTCCCAAACTTTCCTCACCAATAATGGCAGCTGTTCCTGAAACAAAAACTAAGGCATTAGTATTTTCTATAATTAATTTTGCTCTCTCAAATTTAGGAGTGTATCGTTGCTTTAAGGCTTGATCTTCTGCTCCTAATAAAACTTCATCGGAATAGATATGTGCATCAATTTGTTTAGAGTTCCTAATAGGAATTTCTCCATTATGTCCTTTCATAGCAATTACATCAACCAATAAAGGTGCATTTTTTGTTCCTATACCAGTTGCAGATGGATAACCTTTATTCCATTTGGTTTTCTCATAAAACAAAGCCCTGATATCGTTAAATTGTTGATAATGTTGAAAGTCATTTTCAAACATGGTAATACCTGGGATAAAATTCCATTGGCGAACGATGGATGAAATAGGCATATCTTCAAATTTGAGTATTTCATCAATGCTCTGGAAAATTAATCTTGATTGTTTAGAAATTAACTGATTGATTTCTCCACAGATTCCTGAAATAAATATCATTTTCTTATCACCTTCTTCAACCTTGGCATAAGTAATACCATTGTGAGAATTGTAAAAAACATTACTTTCTTTTTCGGCATGAACAAATTCTAAGATAAGCTCTGCATCAAGAGGTTTTTGAGCTATGTAAGAAATTTCTATTGCGTCAGGTCCAAACTTTGACTTTACAACTTCTTTAATAAAATTTAAATTTTTAACATACCCCTCGCAAGAATAAGAATCTGCAAAAACACTCATTTTTAACAAATTGTCATTTATATTCAACTTAGAAAAAGCATCAATAAAAGTCGAATTAAAATCCCCTTTCAAAAAAGAACTCACATAATTAAATTTCACATCTAACATTTTACCAACTTCAATTATAAGGAGTTAACATATTCAATTAAATTTTTCACCTCTTTTTTACTCAAGTGAATGGATTTCAATCCATGCCCTTTCTCTCTAAGTAAAACATCTAAACTCACGGCAGATCCATCGTGTAGGTATGGTGCTGTTCTCCACACTTCTTTAAGTGTTGGTGTATCCCAACCTTTTTCAAATTCAACTTCACCAATTCGATGCATCTTCAAATCAGTATACAAAGGACCACTATGACAATAATTACACTTAGCTCGTTTAAATACACTTTTTCCTTTTTCGGCATTTTTACTTAATTTTCCATCAACTAAATAAGGGCTTGGCAATGGCTTCAAAGATTTTAGATATTCATCAAGAGCAAAAGTTCTTTCAGGAGCAACCTCTGCAAATTGAATATGAATAAAACCGGCACGTACAGCAGCTTCTGCATCTGGACGAATACCAGAAATCATTGCCGGTGGTGTTTGATGAGCAAAAAGCATACTCTTACAATTTTTAGGATTCCCAATTCCATCATTCAATAAATCCCAATTCATACCATCGGTACGAGCATCACCTGGATGACAACCATTACAAGATTGCCAACCTTGAAAACAATAACTGGCATCGTTAAAATATTTTTCTCCCTTTTGTGAGACACTTTCTTTAAACTCTGGATTGTATGTAATTGCTGAAACTGAAAGATTAGATCGATTAACTATAGAGAGTTTATCAGAAAAATAAGTTGGTATAAGAATTTCTTTTTTATCCATAACAAAAGCTCTCGGTCCATTACCTTCAATTTTAAAACGCTCACGGATTCCATTTAAAAACCGAAGGTTATACGACAAGGTTGGCTTATCTTCTGTATTTTCCATTCGCTCTTTTAGCTTATTATAATCAATTACACTAAGATCATGTGTCCCTGATTGGCTCACAACTAAATTTTTAGTATCACAGGCAAGTCCCCAAACACCCGCAGCACCAGCTTCAGGTTCATCAACCAAAAAAGTACCGATTAGACTATTATTACTAGTACGAACAACACTTACTCCACTCGTATTCATCCATCCTTGTTGCAGTTGTGATGTAGGCACTTGAAATCGTCCTAGATTGTGTGAAACAAATACATAATCTCCCTCAGGTGAAAGACAAATATCTCGTAAAGCATTGCTTCCGTTTGTTAATGCAATATGTTTAACAACTTTAAAGGTTTTAGTTGAAACAACACTCAGTTTTGCCGTGACAACCTCTTCCTCTGCATTTTGCAGGGGTAAAAAATTAGTTATATACAAAGTTTTCTCATCTTGGCTTAAAACTAAGGATCTAGGCTCTCTTATTAATTTAACCTCACGATCAACCTTCTTTGTTAGCAAATTAACCTCACTAACTGTATTATTATACTGGTTACAAACATAGAGTTTAGTACCATTTTTTGTAATAATAGGTGAAACAGCACCCATACCAACTGAAATACACCAATCAATTTCTTTGGATTCCACATCAATACATGTCACAAAACCTTTTGCATAAGAACTTGTTACATAGATCTTATTATTTTTAAATGCGACTCCAGTTGGTGGTTCAGAAAATGCCCATTCATATTTGGATTTCAGACTTTCACGATCGTACATAACGACCTTTTTAGTATTTTGATGCGCCATAAAAACGATCTCACCATTATTGGAAATTGCAATAGCACTTGTTCTAAATACATTTTGATCCTGGGCCTTTGCTCCTATTGAAAGCAAAATAAAAAAAAGAAAATAGCTAAACCTGAAAATCGTTTTCATACCATACATATTATTCATTATAGCCAAACTGACGTGAAATATTAAGACAAATTTCTCGAATTGTAATTCCTACTTCATCAAATTTTTCAAACGGCAATCTGGCTGAAGGTGCCGTTACCCATATAGCTGAAATAGGATATCCATATTGATTAAATATTGGAGCTCCAACACAATGTACTCCTTCTAATTCTTCAGCAAAATCGATACCATAACCACAAGAGCGAACTTTTTCAAGTTCTACTTTAAAATCATTTTTATTTGTAAAAGTACGGTCATTAAATTTTTCAAAAGAAAGGTTATTTATTATAATCTCCCTTTCTGATTTAGGTAAAAATGCTAGAATAGCTTTTCCTGGTGCAGATGGATGCAAATTAAACCGTTGACCAACTTTCAACATAAATGTAAAAGGATGAGTTCCTAAAACCTGCTCAAGTAAAACTCCCTTTCCCTCTACCAATGCCCCAACTAAAATTGTTTCTTTTAGATCATCACGTAATAAACGCATCAATGGTAAACACTTCTCAATAATACTTGGCTCAGAAAGGGTTGACAAACCAATATGTAAGAATTTTTTAGACAATGCAAAAAGTGAAGGTTGATCAGACTTCGTAAGGTATTTACAATCTACCAATGTTTGAGTAATTCTAAATATTGAACTTTTAGGAAAACCCAAACGCGTCTGCAATTCAGTTAAACTTAACCCCTTAGGGCATACTTGTAAAAGCTCAATAATAGCTAATGCTCTCTCAAGATTTGGCACGGAATAAGATTTCTCCACGATTTCAGTTGTACTAGCTGATTGTTTCATATATGAATCTCTGTTTCATTTTTTTATTATAGCTCAAATATATTTCTTTATTATTTGAAATCCAACATTTTTTAGAATATTTTTCCATATATGAATCATAGTTTCATAATTGAAACTTACAATTCATTGAGCACATAAAAAAAGAAAATATAGTTTCGATCCTTAAAATAGTAGCAAAATTTATTAAAGTATATAAAAATTACATGACACTTCCCTAAAAATAGCAGTTATAAACTCCAATTTAATATTGCTATACTTAGCAATTTGTACTTACAGTTTTAATGTATTTTTAGAAAGGTTGACTCTTGATATTTTCTATTGACACCTTTTTTATGGTTTGTCCTAGCCGAATTTAGCCTTCATCAATTAACAAATCTGATATAAGATGTTTGATTTGAATTGATGAGATTTTAAAAAGTAAAATAAATGATGTAGAGTTTATTTTTACCATGGCTTTTATTGGAGCAATTGTTAGTTACGGAATTAAGACTTTCTTAAGATTATTGTTTACTTCAAAATAAAAATGACAAAAGTGTATATTCAATAAGCCTTTTCTATCTACCAACCAAATTCTTATAAAAAACACCTTCTTGATTCATAAAAGTGCTATTTTTTCTATTTAAGTCTAATCTTTCTCCTTTAAAATTTGTTGCAGGTAATCTCAATTCATTGTAAATACATGCCGTAGCAGCGAAGTCCCATATACTTCCACCACCATTCTCTTTTTTCGGAAACTTTAACATACAAGCCGGTCCATTTTCCAATACATGGATTGCGTTTAATACTGAGCCTGACCCTGATATTTCTTTTACTCCATTCAAACTCAATTTCTTTACCGATTCATCAAGTAATCTTTCAATTTCAGAAGAAAAGGATGTCTCTTTTAGCCTTCGATCGGTTATATATGTTAAATGGTTATTTGTATGCTTAATTTTCCAAGGGATACTATTTTTAAATACCCCATTCCCTTTTATTGCATAATACAATGAATCTGTACTAGGATCAAAAACAACACCAATGTATGGTGTGCCGTCTTGTGCTACTAAAGCAATTGATACAGAAAAGCCCGGTTTTTTATTGATAAAAGCAAGTGTTCCATCCATTGGGTCAATACACCAAAAAAAATCTTTTTTGAATCTGCTATCATCATCTTCAGTTTCTTCAGATAAAAGTCCTATATCAAATTGCACACAGGTAGGAAGCAGATGAGATATAATTGCTTTTTCACATTCTATATCTACTGCAGTTACTACTTGTGAAGCATAGCTCGTCCCTTCATTTTTTTTTCGCACGATAACGTCGTCATTCATATATTTCTGAATGATTTTCCCTGCTGAAAGTGCAGCCTCTATTGCAATATTATTCAGTTGTAACAGATTCATTTTAAAGACTTTTTATCACTTCTGCTGTAACACGTTCACTATAACTATTAATTTTCCAGTGGTCCGGACTCCAACCTTTTAAAAAGCGATGAAAGTCAGCCCAGGCTACTCGATATAAAGATCGCCATTCTTTTTCCAATGCTTCATTTTTTTCCTTTAAAGCACTTTGTAAATGCTCAAAATAAGTATCCAGGATTTGAGCTTCTAAACGTTCACAATCTTTTTCGTTTAGACAACTTCCAATAAAATAAGCCACATCTTTCATTCCACAACCACCACCCACATACTGAAAATCTACTCCTGCAACCTGTCCATCTTTAGAAAAACAGAAGTTTGCCAGTTTCGCATCCCCATGAACAAACGTTTTATATTTACACCTATTGAGTTTATTATCAATGGTAGCAGCTGCCTTTCTTAACCTTTGATCAGCCAACACCTCTAATTCCTGCGGTCTGGTTTCCAAATGCCAATAGGTTCCAACTTCCCAAAGCCCTTTTGGAACTTTACCAATGAAAGTAGCATGGAACTGTGCCAACCATCTCAAACACTCAGCAATTTCTTCCCAATTAACAGCTGTTTTACGTAGGGGAAATCCAGCTTCATCTAGATCCTCTAACACAATTAGCACCTCCTCATTTTGTGTCTCAATAGCTAAACATTTTGGTATGCGGGCAATACAATTTTTACTGTATTTATTGTACCACGTAGTTTCTACTTTGTATGAATTAATTTTTCTTTGATGACCGATATTAGTGTTCCATCCACGAGGATGATAGTTCTGAACAGGCAATTGAACGTGTTTTACAATTACACTTTTTACAGAAGAATTCTCCAATCCAACTCGTATTATTTTTCCATATCCACTCCACAATTCCTGGATTATTTCTTTTTCAAATAAAGAAGAAGCTCCTGTTTTCTGCAGAATGATCGATTTAAAATATTCATTCATAAAACATCAAATATAATTGTATTCCCTTAATAATTTCTTCTTAAACCAAATTTTAGTTTTGTTTAAGGCTAATAATTTTTAACATTTAACTAAAATAATTTAGCTAATGTTATCATATTTTTAGTCCCTCTACTTTTCACATTCGAAAAGGCTATTAAGAAATCTATACAATATGTCATTTGTTAATTTTGTTTTGATCCTACCTCTTTTTATGTATTTATTCCAGTCAACTAAAAATCTAATTAATTTATACTCTTTTTCTTTTACATATTGTTCTTCTAGATTTTCATCTCCTCTATAATAGATTCCAGAAACAATTTCAATATTTTAAATCCTGGAGAAACTAGTTACAGATTTATTTTAGTTTTTTTGTAGTTGGTGAAATTTCTTCCTCCTGATATTATTACTTTCATAATTAGATTTATTCATTTTTGCCTTGACACAAAAACGAATCAAAAAAGTCAAGACTGATTTTAATTTAATATTAATAGTTTGTATTTATTAAGATCACAGCAATACAACTTTTAATTGTGAACTTCTAAATTGGTAAACAAAATTCAAATTTTTAATCTGTTTACCTTTTAGTTACCATAATATATCAAATAATATCAAATTGTATGATGGTCCAAAAACTAAAAAACCCTGCAAATCATAGAGATTGCAAGGTTTTGAGACTCTTTAAAAGAGTTTGTAGTGATGGCACTAGGATTCGAACCTAGGACCGCCTGCTTAGAAGGCAGGTGCTCTATCCAGCTGAGCTATGCCACCATTAATTATATATCATTTTTTATTTTGTCGGGGTGGCAGGATTCGAACCTGCGGCCTCCACGTCCCAAACGTGGCGCGATAACCGGGCTACGCTACACCCCGAAAATAAAAAATGCGGAGAGACAGGGACTCGAACCCTGGCGACAGTTACCCGTCGACAGATTAGCAATCTGCTCCATTACCACTCTGGCACCTCTCCTTAATTATGTATATGAACTTGTTTTTGCGAGTGCAAATGTAGCACTACAAATGCTTTTACACAACCTTTTTTTCACTTTTTTTAATTATTTTTTTTCATAATTATTCTGGGTATTCAATTCTAACATGATAAATATTCTTTAACTTCTTCTTTAACACCTTTTTAATGATTTGAAGTTCCTTAAACGTAATATCGGCATTCATAAATTGTCCATCATCCATTTGCTTATTTACAATTTTTTCAACCAAATTATCAAATGCTTGGGCAGATGGCTCTTTTACACTTTTAGATGCCGCTTCTACAGAATCGCACATCATTAAAATTGCTGTTTCTTTTGAAAAAGGAATTGGACCTGGGTATTGAAAATGCTTCATATCAACTTCTCCTCCACTTAATTCCTCTTCTTTTTTATAAAAATAATAAACTAATGTTGTTCCATGGTGGGTTCTAATAAAGTCAATTATCCTATCCGGTAAACGATGTTTCTTAGCCAATTCTACACCCTTAATAATATGATTTATTATTATTTGAGCACTATCCTTTGGGGTTAACTCATTATGCGGGTTTACATTGGTAGATTGATTTTCGGTAAAATACATGGGGTTATCCATTTTGCCTATATCATGATATAATGCTCCCGTTCTAACTAACATTGAATTTGCATGAATTTCATTTGCACATGCTTCAGCTAAATTTGCTACTTGCATAGAATGATGAAAGGTTCCAGGAGCTTCTTCAGCAAGTTCTCGTAATAATTTAGAATTTGTATTAGATAATTCCTTTAAAGATTCATCAGATACTAAACCAAACATTTTTTCAAAAATATAAATCAATGGTAACACAAATAATGTCGCAGCACCATTTAATGAAAAATACAAAAACTTATCCCAATTTAAATTTTGAGCATTCCCTTCCTGAATAATAGAAAATGCGAAATAAGCTAAAAAGTATACAAAGGTAATCTGCAATACCGAAATAAATAAATTAGCCCGCTTATAAAGCTCTGAAATCGTTAAAATAGTAACTATACCCGCAATAATTTGAAGAAAAATAAACTCAAAACTATTTGGAACAATAAAACCAAGTAATAAAACAGTTAATACATGCGTAAACAAACCTAATCGTGCATCAAAAAAGGCTTTTAATACCAATGGTAATATTACAATAGGAGCTACATAAACATACTTAGCATCGTATTTTACAATTAAGGTAATTAACAGAACAATTAAAATTGTATTAAAAAAAATAAAAGTTACCTTATTATTGTTTTCGTATATTTCAATTCTATATTTTCTCAAGAAAAGAAGCAACATTAAAAAGGACAAAGCAACCAAAATAGTATAACCAAAAACGATCCAATTGTAATTAGACTTACTCCAAACCTGAGATTCAAATTCTCGTTTAATTGAATTTAATTTCGTTAATTTTTCACCTTCTACAATATCACCTTTAAATATAATTCTCTCTTTTTCTGAAACTAATCCTTTTGTATAAGAAATTTTATTTAAATTTTCTTGAAGTACCTTATCTGTAAATCCTTCATCAAAACTCACATTCGGTTTTAATTCTTCATACAAAATATTAATAATACCATTTTCTTGAAATGAATATGGTTGAATTCCAATTTTTGAATTTATATAACTCAAAATTTGCGATGCTCTAAACAGTCTATCTAGTTGAATATCTTGGATTTTATTTCCTTTTCTTAAGGTTATATTAGATTTTTCAACAATTTCATTTCCTGTACCGTCCAAATAACCATATTCATATATAGAATTAACAATTCCCATTGTTTTATCCATTAAATCCATTCTATCCCCTTCATTTATTTCGGAATTAGACAATAATTGAGTTATCTTATTAATGACTGACTTTTTTACTGCTATTTCAATTGTTTCATTGAACTCATAAAAATGTTTCGAGGTTTTCTTAATTTCAGCTTTTTCAATTTCAACTTCTTCTGAAGATTTTTGAATTGCAAAATCAAAAGGAGCGTAATAATTTTCATATTGCCAAGGTTTTCCTTTTTGAAATTCATATTTAAATTGCCCTCCTTTTGGAAAAAGATAAACAACTAAAAATATGGTGGCTATATAAAGAAATAGCTTATAGATTAATGAATGATTTACAAGTAATTTATTTATGAAGTTTTTCACGAGGTATGCATTTGCTCTTCAAAAATAACAATTATTATGTTATATGCATTTGCTATCAGCTTTATTTTTTAGGATATCCTCTAATCTAACAGGTAAATTATTTTTTATCCATTTTTTATAATTCTCAAAACCTATCTTTTTATATATTGAATCTATCTTTCTTTCAATTTGATGATGCTCCACTTCAGTCTTCATTTTCATTTGAACAACCTCTGTGTATATTTCATTAATTTGTGACCTCGTAGTGTTTCTAACCTGAGAATTATGATTGATTAGCCATGCCTCAAGTAAATCATCTGTTAAATATTCGTCCAAAATTATTTTAGTCATCTTCTTACCATGTTTTTTAGAATCCTGAATGTTCCCTTTTCCTGTAACAGCATTTCCAACAGCGAATACATTTTCAAATCCCCAAACCTGAAAATTAGAATCTTTTTGCATTTTAAGTAACGAATGTTCATAATTCAATCCCTTTATCCCCTCTGGAATACTACCAATTGATGAAATTAAAACATCAACCTCCATTTGAACTGTTTCTCCTTCTACAGCCTTTAATTTACCTTCTAAAAGAGACATTTTTTGAAAAACCACTTTTTTCAATTTTTCTTCTTCTTCAATAAAATGAACTGGTATACTTAATGGTACAAATTCAAACATGTATTTAGCAACATATTTGTTCAAAAGCTTTTCTGAAATACCTTTAGCTGATTCTATACTTTCTTTACTATCATCCTTTGATGCTTTTAAAGGCATGTCACTGGCTGTACGTCTATAAATTAACTTTGCTTTTTTAACTCCTAATTCATCTAAGGAAGTACTATATTTTTTTAATATTTCTGATACACCATGCTTTTCAAGAGTAAAAACATCAACATAAATTCCTTTTTTTAAATAAAGTTGCTTTTTAACCAATTCAATCATTACAATTTTCATCACATCTAACGATGCTAAACCTCCTCCTACAACTACAACATTACCTCTAATAAAATAATTTTGACCTTTATAATTTTGCTCATGTTTATGGTTAAACCAATTAATTAATGAATTTTGATAAATAAGATCTTTATCCTTAAATTTCTCTATAAAAGGTAAAGGTAACTTTCTATCTTTCCAAGATCCATTAGCAATTATTATAGCTGAAAAACCCCAAGCTTCTTTTAATTCTAAAAAATCAATATCAACTCCTATTTTTGTTTTTGGAACAAATAAAATATTTGGATGTTGAAGTTTAGTGTCAATACCATTCATTTGACGGTTTCTAAGATTTATATGCCATTTAGGCAACCCATCTTCAATTTTTCCATAGGGTAAACTATTCATTTCAAAAACAACAACCTTAAACCCTTTTTCTACCAGTAAACTAGCAGCCTCAGACCCTGATATTGAACCACCAATAATTGCAACATAATGTTTTTTAGAAGTTTTATTTAAATCCATAATTCATTGTTTTTCAATAGATAACGTAAATTACAAAACAATCTACTTTAGAAAGTAATAATTATTACAAAGAATAATCTCCTTTTTAAAGTCTAAAAAATTGGACAAAAATGATTAAATTCGCACTAAAATTATTCTAATCATCATTTATGAAAGAAGTTGTAATTGTATCTGTAGCCAGAACTCCCATTGGGAGTTTTTTAGGAAGTTTATCTTCCGTACCTGCACCAAAACTTGGAGCAATAGCCATTAAAGGAGCTCTAAATAAGATAAATTTAGACCCAAATTTAGTTGACGAAGTTTTAATAGGAAATGTTGTGTCTGCTGGATTAGGACAAGCTCCTGCTCGTCAAGCAGCAATTTTTGCTGGAATTCCCAATACAGTACCTTGTACAACAATTAATAAAGTATGTGCATCAGGAATGAAAGCCATAATGATTGCATCTCAAGCTATTAAAGCAGGTGATGCTGAAATTATTGTAGCTGGAGGGATGGAAAGCATGAGTAATATTCCTCATTATTTAGCAGGAAGAAAAGCAACAAAATTAGGAAACCTTAATATAGCTGACGGACTTTTAGTGGATGGTTTAACAGATGTTTATGACCAAAAACATATGGGAACATGTGGTGATTTATGTGCTACTGAGTATAATTTCACTAGAGAAGATCAGGATAATTTTGCAATAGAATCTTATACCAGATCGGCTAATGCTTGGTCAAATGGAAATTTCGCAAATGAAGTTGTACCCGTAGAAATTCCTCAAAGAAAAGGTGAACCTATTATTTTTTCTGAAGACGAGGAATATAAAAATGTAAAAATGGATAAAATTCCAAATTTACGTCCGGTTTTTAGTAAAGAAGGAACTATAACTGCTGCAAATGCTTCTACTTTAAATGATGGTGCAGCGGCATTAGTTTTAATGAGTGCAGACAAAGCCAAAGAATTAAATTTAAAACCAATAGCTAAAATTAAAGGTTATGGAGATGCAGCTCAAGAACCCAAATGGTTCACAACAGCTCCAGCCAAAGCTTTACCTAAAGCTTTATATAATGCAGGCATTTCTCAAGATAATGTAGATTATTTTGAATTTAATGAAGCTTTTTCTGTTGTTGGTTTGGCGAATACTAAAATTTTAGGGTTGAATCCGGATAAAGTAAATGTTAACGGAGGTGCGGTATCTCTTGGACACCCTTTAGGCATGTCAGGAGCTAGAATTGTAATATCCTTAACTTCAGTACTTGAACAAAATAACGCAAAAATAGGTGCGGCTGCTATTTGCAATGGTGGTGGTGGTGCAAGTGCGATTATAATTGAAAGAATGTAATTATTATATGCACTACGGAATTTGTAATTTAAGTATTGTTCCTTTAAGAATTGAACCTAGTGATAGCTGTGAAATGGTTTCGCAAGTATTATTTGGTGAGCATTTTAAAATAATTGAAAAACGCAAAAAGTGGAGTAAAATTAGAATTTCTTTTGACAATTATGAAGGTTGGGTTGACAATAAACAATTCGATGAAATATCTGAAGAACTTTATTTTAATCTTGAAAAATCTGAGTCAACATTATCAAATGAATTGATTGAAATTGCAGCGGATAAAAATAATAACTTTACAACGGTTCCTTTAGGTTCAAATTTACCCTTTTATGTAAACCAAAGTTTTTCAATAAATAACAACAACTATACTTTTGAAGGAAATACAGTTTCAAATAAACAACCAAAAGAATTAATTATTGACATAGCATATCAGTATTTAAATGCACCCTATTTATGGGGAGGTAAAACACCATTTGGAATTGATTGCTCTGGATTTACTCAAATGGTATATAAACTTTGTGGCTATAAACTTTTACGTGATGCCACTCAGCAAGCCACTCAAGGGGAAGTCTTAAGCTTTATAGAAGAAAGTGAGCCTGGTGATTTAGCTTTTTTTGACAACAATGAAGGTGATATTATCCACGTTGGAATAATTATGAAAGATAATTATATCATTCATGCTCATGGTAAAATAAGAGTTGACAGATTGGACCATAGTGGTATTTTTAATACAGATACACATAAACACACTCATAAGCTCAGAGTTATAAAGAAAATTATATAACAAAAAAAAAGCTCACAATGTGAGCTTTTTTTTGTTATATATTATTAAAATACTATCCTTTTAATTTGTCATAGGCAACACGAATTTCTTCCAATTTACTACCCATATCAAGGTTTTCATATAATCCCATTAAAGTCTGTACGATATTAATACTCTCAGGACTTAACTCATATGCTTTTTCATAAAATGGAATAGCTTCCTTGTATATTTCAAATTGTTGAGCTTGTAATTTATCATACTTATCAAAATCAGATAAACTCTTATTCATTTCTTCAATAACTGGGTTTGCTTTTTCAATTATTGCAGCTCCAATATTGTTGTAAGCATCCGCATAATCAGGTTTTAACTCAATCGCTTTTTTAAAGTAAGTTATAGCTTCATCAATTTTCTTTTGATCCATATTCATAACACCAACATTGTAATACAAAGTAGGCTCAGTTGGATTTAAAGTAATTGCTTCTTGTAAACGTTCTTTAAATTTATTTGTGTCTCCTAAATTATAATAAACATTTGCTTCATCAATTAATAGTGAATAGCTTGCTGGAAATTCTTCTCTTCCTTGAGTGATTACTTCTAAAGCTTTATCATAATTTTTCAAAGCAGAATAGTTTTGAGCCAAATACTTAAAAAGCATTTCACGTCTAGATTCTTTTACTTCTTCTCTTGGATTTTCAGCTAAACCTAATTTTACCTGAAGGTTCATAGCTTTTTTATCCGCATAAGTTACATCTTTTCCATTCTCTTTATTTGTAGCTATAAAAATTGTTGAAATCCCAGTATAATTTATATCTAAAAGTTCTTGAAATAGTGTTATTGAATTTTCATAGTCTTTTCCAAAAAAGTAAACTAAAGCCGCATTGTCTAAAAACGAAGTATCTCTAGGACTTAATGAATATACAGCATGGAATTTTTTAGCCGCGCTAATATAATCACTGCTTTCCTTTGTTTGTGAAGCTAGACTATAATCGCTTGAAGCTTTTGCTGCAACTGAACTAACTAATGTGTTAATTAACCCTTTAAATTCATTCGAGTATTTAGCTTTATTTGTTTCTTTTTCATAATCAATTAATTTATTAAATGCCGCACCTACTTCAAGTGGATCCGCACTTTCAGAACCATTTTGATAAACTGCTTTCCCTTTTAAATAATAAAATTTTGCAGTTAATTTTTGATCAGCATTTGCTAATAATCCTTCAGCAGCATTTAATGCCGTAATTGCTCCGGCAAAATCATTCGATTTAATTGCCTTTTCCGCTGTTTTTAATTCAGCTTTTTGTCCAAACATCGTCACACTTACAAATAAAGCTGACAATAATATTAATTGTTTTCTCATTTTAATTGATTTATTCTTGATTCGTATTCTCTTCATTGTTATTTTCAATTTCCGTGCCATTTTCACTTTCATCTAATTCTTCTTCTTCATGCAATACTTTTGCAACTGCTGCAATAGAGTCATTACCCTTTATATTTATTAATTTTACTCCTTGAGTTGCTCTTCCCATAACACGTAAATCTGCCACGGCCATTCTAATAGTAATTCCAGATTTATTAATAATCATTAAATCATCCTCATCTGTTACATTTTTAATAGCTACTAAATTACCAGTTTTATCCGTAACATTAATAGTTTTAACTCCTTTTCCTCCACGGTTTGTAATTCTATAGTCTTCTAAACTTGAACGTTTACCATACCCGTTTTCCGAAACTACTAAAACATTACTTTCCTGATTATCAACAGCAATCATACCAACAACTTCATCTTTATCATGTGATAAAGTAATTCCTCTTACTCCTGAAGCTCCTCTACCCATTGGTCGTGTTTTACTTTCTTCAAATCGTATAGATTTTCCAGATTTTAACGCAATCATAACCTGACTATCTCCTGTGGTTAATTTAGCCTCTAAAAGCTCATCACCATCTTTAATTGTTATTGCATTAATTCCATTTGTTCTAGGACGAGAATATTGTTCCAAAGAAGTCTTTTTAACTTGACCTTTTTTAGTTGCCATAATAATATAATGGCTATTCACATATTCCTCATTCTTTAAATCCTCAGTAACCAAGAATGCTTTAACCACATCATCTTGTTCAATATTTACAAGGTTTTGAATAGCTCTACCTTTTGAAGTTTTTCCTCCTTCAGGTATTTCATATACACGCATCCAAAATACTTTTCCTTTTTGTGTAAAGAATAGCATATATTGATGATTCGTTCCAACAAATAAATGTTCTAGGAAATCTTCATTTCTAGTTGCAACCCCTTTTTGACCTCTTCCTCCTCTATTCTGAACTTTATATTCATCTAAATTTGTACGCTTTACATATCCAGCATGTGAAATTGTAACAACTACTTTAGAGTTAGGAATCATATCTTCAATTGATAGATCTCCTCCAGCATATTCAATTACAGATCTACGATCATCACCGTACTTATCTCTAACGGCAACTAACTCATCATGAATTATTTGGTAACGTCTGTCTTCGTTTGCTAAGATATCTTTCAAATCAGTGATTAATTTCATGATATCGTCATATTCAGCACGCAATTTATCCTGCTCCAGTCCGGTTAATTGACGCAAACGCATTTCAACAATTGCCTTAGCCTGAATTTCAGTTAAATCAAATCTTTCAATTAAACTTTCTCTTGCCTGATCTGCATTTGATGATCCTCTAATAATTTTGATTACTTCATCAATATTATCACTCGCAATAATTAGTCCTTCAAGAATATGAGCTCTAGCTTCAGCCTTTTTAAGTTCAAATTTTGTTCTTCGAACAACAACCTCATGTCTATGTTCAACAAAATGATGAATTAATTGTTTTAGGTTTAATTGCTCAGGTCTTCCATTCACCAATGCTATATTATTAACACTAAATGATGTTTGTAAGCTCGTATATTTGAATAATTTATTTAAAACTATATTTGGAATTGCATCTCGCTTTAAAATGTATACAACTCGCATACCATTTCTATCCGATTCATCGCGAATATTTGCAATACCTTCAAGCTTCTTATCATTTACCAGTTCAGCAGTCTTTTTAATCATTTCTGCCTTATTTACTTGATAAGGAATCTCAGTAACAATAATGCATTCACGACCGTTTACTTCTTCAATAGTAGCTTTGGCACGCATAACAATTCTACCTCTCCCGGTTTCAAATGCATCTTTCACCCCCTCATATCCATAAATAATACCTCCTGTTGGAAAATCGGGAGCTTTTATATGCTGCATTAATTCAGATATTTCAATATCACGGTTATCAATATACGCAAGTGTTCCGTTTATTACTTCAGTTAAATTATGAGGCGCCATATTTGTTGCCATACCTACAGCAATACCAGAAGCTCCATTTACTAATAAGTTTGGAATTCTAGTTGGTAAAACCGTTGGTTCATTTAACGTATCATCAAAATTTAATTTATGATCAACTGTATCTTTCTCAATATCAGACAACATATCCTCTGATATCTTTTGCATACGTACCTCAGTATAACGCATTGCCGCCGGGCTATCGCCATCTACAGATCCAAAGTTACCTTGACCATCAACCATCATATATCTTACACTCCAGTCTTGGGCCATACGTACCATTGAATCATAAACAGAAGTATCTCCATGTGGGTGATACTTACCAAGTACTTCTCCTACAATTCTTGCTGATTTCTTATACGATCCTGTCGCTTTAATTCCAAGTTCGTGCATACCATACAAAACTCTACGATGTACAGGCTTTAAACCATCTCTAACATCTGGTAAAGCTCTTGAAACAATTACTGACATTGAATAATCAATGTAAGCAGATTTCATTTCATCTTCAATATTAATTGGTATCAGTTTTTCTCCGTCTGCCATATGTTTTTTTTATTTTTTTTAGTGTCGTATTTTAACAAAGCAATATACAATTTTTAACATTTTTACAACTTAAATACCCCTTTGTTTTTCTAATATTTATCAACAATAAACACAATTGTTAAAACAACCTTAACTTATTGATTTACAGTTATTATCACCCCATAAATTCGACTATTAAAATAAAATAATTAAAAGAGGAACCGTTTTTGTATAAAAAAAACAAAAAAATCCGTTAATTTTACAATATAAACACAAAACTATGGACGATAATTTTTCACCAAAAGTTAAAGATGTAATTGCTTACAGCAAGGAAGAAGCCTTGCGTTTAGGTCATGATTTTATTGGTACCGAACATCTAATGTTAGGTTTACTTAGAAAAGGAGACGGGAAAGCGATTGAAATTTTAAACTCTTTAGATATAAATCTAGATCATTTACGTAAAAAAATAGAAATATTAAGCCCCGCAAATGCTTCTACAGATTTCTCAAATGAGAAGAAAAGCCTTCACTTGACAAGACAAGCAGAAAAAGCCTTAAAAACGACTTTTTTAGAAGCTAAACTTTATCAAAGTGATTCTGTAAATACTGCACATTTGCTTTTATGTGTATTGAGAAACGAAAATGATCCAACAACCAAATTATTACATAATTTTGGTGCTAGCTATGAAGATGTAAAAACCGTATTTAAACAAACTTACTTGACAGAAGAAATAAATTTACCAAGAGCAGAAAGTCCTTCGGATGATGATTTTGATACACCTAAATCAAATCCGTTTGAGCAACCTAAAGGAAATAAACCTTCAGAAAAAAAATCTAAAACTCCTGTTTTAGATAATTTTGGACGTGATTTAACACGTTTAGCAGAAGAAGGAAAACTTGATCCGGTTGTTGGACGTAAAAAAGAAATTGAGCGCGTTTCACAAATATTAAGCCGTAGAAAAAAGAACAATCCAATGCTAATTGGTGAACCTGGAGTTGGAAAATCAGCAATTGCCGAAGGACTAGCCCTAAGAATTACTCAACGTAAAGTTTCAAGAATTTTATTTAACAAGCGAATTGTATCTTTAGATTTGGCAAGTTTAGTTGCGGGAACAAAATATCGTGGCCAATTTGAAGAACGCATGAAAGCTTTAATGAATGAATTGGAAAAAAATGATGACATCATTTTATTTATCGATGAAATTCATACAATTGTTGGTGCTGGAGGAGCTACAGGATCATTAGACGCTTCAAACATGTTAAAACCAGCATTAGCAAGAGGAGAAATACAATGTATTGGCGCAACCACATTAGATGAATTCAGAACAAATATTGAAAAGGACGGTGCTTTAGAGAGAAGGTTTCAAAAAGTTATTGTTGAACCAACTTCTGTTGAAGAAACTGTACAAATTCTAGAAAATATTAAAGATAAATATGAAGATCATCATTTAGTTTCATATACCGATGACGCCATAAAAGCATGTGTAAAATTAACTAACAGATATATGACCGATCGTTACCTACCAGACAAAGCCATTGATGCTTTAGATGAGGCCGGTTCTAGAATTCACATAACAAACATTGTGGTTCCAAAAGAGGTTTTAAATTTAGAAGCTCAGTTAGAAAAAATTAAAGAAGATAAATCAGCTGCTGTTAATGGACAAAAGTATGAAGAAGCTGCCAGATTGCGCGATGATGAAAAACGAATTGAAGGCTCACTTCTCGAAGCTCAATTAAAATGGGAAGAAGCTTCTAAATTGAATCGTGAAATTGTTACTGAAGACAATGTTGCTGAAGTGGTATCTATGATGACTGGTATTCCTGTCAATAGAGTTGCTGAAGCTGAAAGTCAAAGACTACATGATTTACCAGATTTAATTAAAGGAAAGGTTATTGGTCAAGACGAAGCTGTTTCTAAGGTTGTTAAAGCTATTCAGAGAAACCGAGTTGGACTAAAAGACCCAAACAAACCAATTGGTTCATTTATATTTTTAGGTCAAACAGGAGTAGGGAAAACACAACTTGCAAAAGTTCTGGCTACTGAACTATTTGACTCAGAAGATGCTCTTGTTAGAATTGACATGAGTGAGTATATGGAAAAATTTGCAATTTCAAGGTTGGTTGGTGCACCTCCGGGTTATGTTGGATATGAAGAAGGAGGACAATTAACTGAAAAAATAAGACGTAAGCCTTACGCTGTTGTTCTTTTAGATGAAATTGAAAAAGCACATCCTGATGTATTTAATATGCTACTTCAAATTTTGGATGATGGACATATTACTGATAGTCTTGGAAGAAAAATTGATTTCAGAAATACAATTATAATCATGACTTCGAACATTGGTTCGCGTCAATTAAAAGATTTTGGTACTGGTGTTGGATTTGGGACTGCATCTAAAACTGCACAAGCTGATGCAAATGCTAAGAGCGTCATAGAAAATGCACTTAAAAAGTCTTTTGCCCCTGAATTCTTAAATAGAATTGATGATGTAATTGTATTTAATGCTTTAGAACGTGAAGATATTCATTCAATTATTGACATTGAATTAAGAAAACTTGTTTTAAGAATTGAAGATATCGGTTACAATTTAACATTAAGTAATGAAGCGAAAGATTATATTGCTGACAAAGGATTTGACAAGCAATATGGAGCAAGACCACTAAAAAGAGCAATTCAAAAATATATAGAAGATACCTTAGCCGAAGAGATTGTAAACTCTAAATTGAATGAAGGTGACTCAATATTTATGGATTTGGATAAGAAGAAAAATGAGTTAACCATAAAAATTAATAAAGGTTCAGATAAGGTAGAGTAAGCTTTTCCAATTTCTTAATAAAATTTTAATACCTTTAAAGAACAATCTTTAAAGGTATTTTTTTATGAAAACTTCAACAAAATTTTGGTTAGGAGTACTAACTTTTGCTCCCATATTTTTATTTTGTCTTTTTTTTGGATTCTTTTTTACAATATTTTTTGAAAACATTATTGAATTAGATCAAAATCATGGAGATATTCCTGTTGAACTGATTCAATCCTTATTTTGGTTAACATGTTTGATTATTGTTGCTTCTATTTTCAGCCTAGGCATCAAAATATATTATATTGTGCATACTAACAACAACACAAATAACAATACCAATAAAAAAGTAATGTGGACTTTACTGTTAATATTTACAGGTATTATTGGATCTATAGTATATTTCTTTAGCGAAATAATTCCAATAGAAAAACCTGAAAATAAAAATCAACAATAATCAATAAGTTTAAAATAATTATAAGTTGAAAATTTAATTAAGAATTAATTCTATTCATTAACTAAATACCCTTTTAAAAACCCTGAACCATATCCGCTAAATTGAATTAAGGTTGTAATAATACTGGTGAATGCAACTGCAATATTTTTATTTTTAAAAAGTGAGTCTAAAAATATCAACATAAAATAAACACCAAATATCACTATAAATAATTTAAAGTCAACAATTAAAAATAACAATGAAACTATAAGCGATAATAGAAATAGTGATGGAAACCAAAACGTTAATTTTGCAGTACCAGGATACTTTCTATTTAAAAATGGTCTACCCTTTCCAAAGGCAAAAGTTTGTTTATAAAACTGTTTAAAAGTGGATCTTCTTTTATGAAACACATATGCTTTTTCAATAAACTGAGTTTTAAAATTGGCATCCCAAAGTCGAAAAGTTAAATCTATATCTTCTCCAATCTTCATTTTACTAAAACCTCTTGTAATTTCAAATGCTTTTTTTGAAATACCCAAATTAAAGCTTCTTGGTTGAAATTTACCTACGGCTTTTTTACTTCCTCTAATTCCTCCCGTTGTTAAGAAGGAAGTCATACTATAATTTATTGCTTTTTGAATTGTTGAAAATGATTCATGCGCAGCATCAGCACCTCCAAACGCATCGGTAAAGTTGGTATTTAATCCTTTTTCAACTTCACTCAAATAATTAGAAGGAATTATACAATCTGAATCAAATATTATAAAATAATTTCCAGTTGCCTTTTTCATTCCATAATTTCTGCTTGCTCCTGCTCCACTATTTTTTTTAAAGAAATATTTCACATCTAAAACTTTAGAATATTTCTCAACAATTTTATCAGCCTTTGAAGTAGATCCATCTTCTACGATAATCACTTCAAAATTTTTATCAAAATTTTGCGTAGATAAACTATGCATCAGTTCTTCAATTTCTTGAGGTCGGTTATAAACAGGAATTATTATAGAAAAGTGTAGTTCCAAGTATCTTTTTTTTACGATTTCAAAGTTACTATTATTTAATGATTGCATCAAAACTAATAAATTTAAAACGGCTCGAAATAAAAAGGATTCACAATGTAAAAACAATGTGAATCCTATAAATATTTTTATTATTTATTTTAAAGAGCTGGTTCTAAAACTTCAGTTTCAGCCAATCTATATAGGTCTAAATCTTTACAGTCAAAATGATACATATAATTGTATTTTTCACTATTTTCAGAATATACCAAATTCACAAATAATTTTGCAGATTTAGCAAATTCATCATTACGTTGAGAATTTAAAACTAATAAATACCCCATGATAATGTTTCCTGCCATTTCAACTAACCTTCTTGAATGGAAATCTAACAATTCATTATTATCACAGTCCATCACTTTTTTAGCAATTTCTTCATAATGAATGGTCATTTCTTGAAGAGTTCCTCTAATTGCCGAGTTTTCTTCTAGAACCTCACTATCATATTTTCTAATTTGCTCAAGAAACACACCTGTTGTTACACCTTTAATTGCTGCAACAGCTTGTAATTGTGTCGTTCCTTCATAAATTGAAGTAATTCTGGCATCTCTATAAATTCTTTCAATTGGGAAATCCTTCATAAATCCAGTACCACCATGAATTTGTAATGAGTCGTAGGCTATTTTATTACAAGCTTCACTAGCTGTTAACTTAATTAACGGAGTAAATACATTTGAAAGTTTTAAATAAGCTTTCATTTCAAGTCTTTCCTCTTTTTCTAGTATTCTTTCCTTCATTGCCTCTTCATAAGCCTTAGAAAGATCAACAAATCCTGTAGTTTCATATAATAATGAACGTAATGCATCAACACGCACCTTCATATTTGTTATCATTTCATAAACAGCCGGAAATTCGATAATTACCTTTCCAAACTGCGCTCTTTCCTCTGCATATTTTAAGGCTTCCCTATAAGCTGCATCAGCAATACCTACGGATTGAGCTCCAACACCTAAACGCGCAGAATTCATTAAGGCCATTACGTATTTAATTAAGCCAAATCGTTCTTTACCAACCAATTCAGCTGGTGCATCCTTAAATACCAACTCACAAGTTGGCGAACCTTTAATTCCAAGCTTCTTTTCTAAGTGCCTAACTTCAACTGCATGATCATTTCTATCATAAATAAACATTGACAATCCTCTGGCATCACTTGTACCCTCTTCTGATCTTGCTAAAACTAAAGAAATGTCTGCATCTCCGTTGGTAATAAATCTTTTTACACCATTTAAAATCCAGGTTTTCTTTTCTTCGTCATACACAGCTTTTAATTTAACAGATTGTAAATCAGATCCTGCATCTGGCTCTGTTAAAACCATTGCTGCGGTAGCACCATCACGATTAAAACGAGGTAAATACTTATCTTTTTGTTCTTCTGAACCAAACTCATAAATTGTTTCAGCACAATCCTGAAGTCCCCAAATATTTGCAAAACCAGCATCTGCTCTTGCAACCATTTCTGCTGCCATTACATATGGCAACAACGGGAAATTTAATCCTTCATATTTTCTAGGTAGTGACATACCAACTAACCCAGCTTCATATAAAGCATTATAGTTTTCAGTAGTACCTTTGGCATAAATTACTTCATTATTTTCAATATGAGGTCCTTCAATATCTACAGATTCTGCATTAGCAGCAATTGTTTCACCGCAAATTCCACCTACTATATCTAATATTTTTTCATAACTATCTATAGCATCATCATGATTTAATGGTGCATAATCATAATGCTTTGATTCCTCGAAATTACGCTCCTTTAATTTTACAATTTTTTGAACAATTGGATGCTCTAAATGAAATTTAAAATCGGGAGTATCTTTGAAAAAATTATCCATTATATACTTTTTTATTTTTTAAGCTCTATTTAAAAGCTTGTGAATTTTTAATTGATTTTATTTTGCGTTCTCCTTATAATATTTAATCATTTTAGGAAGAACAACTCCTAAATCTCCAGTAATTACATAATCTGCAATTCCATTAATTGGAGCTTCAGGATCATTATTAATAGAAATAATCATAGATGCATCTTGCATTCCTGCAGTATGTTGAATTGCTCCTGAAATACCGGCTGCAATATATAATTTAGGACGAACCGTTGTTCCTGTTTGTCCAATTTGACGGTTATGATCAATAAATCCAGCGTCAACTGCAGCTCTAGAACCTCCAACTTCACCTCCTAATATATTTGCAAGATTTCTCAATAAATCAAAGTTTTCTTTTGATCCTACACCGTAACCTCCAGCTACAATGATTGGGGCTTCTTTTAAATTAACTCCTGATTCTTCAATATGACGGTCAATAACCTCAATAACAAAATCTTCATCACTTACAACTTCATTAACATCAACAGAAATAACTTCTGTTTTATAGTTAGCGTCAAAGATTTCTTTTTTCATTACACCTTCTCTAACTGTTGCCATTTGAGGGTGCATGTCCCAATTGATGATATTTGCCATAATACTCCCCCCAAAAGCTGGACGAATGGCATATAATAAATCTTTGTATTCTTTCTTTTCTTTCTTTACAAAATGGTCACCAATATCTAATATTGTTGTATCGGCAGTTAACCCACAGTTTAGTTTTGAAGCCAATCTAGGCGCTAAATCTCTACCAACTGAAGTTGCACCAAATAGTACTATCTGAGGGTCTTGTTCTTTTAATATTTTATGAGCTAAAGCTGCATGTGGCAACGTAGTGTAAGGCTCTAACCTTGAATCATCAGAGATAAATAATTTATCAACTCCATAAGGAGAAATTTGACTTTGAATATCATCTAGATTTTTTCCGCATACCATGGCATCTAACGGACAACCTAATTTTTGAGCTAAACGTTTACCTGCTGATAATAACTCTTGACTTATTTCTGCTACTTTCTGATTTTCTACTTCGCAATAAACAAATACACTTTTCATTTTACTAATTTTAAGTTATATCAACTACCCAATGGTGTGATGTTCAATTAATTCTTTAATCATTCCTTCAATATCGCTATCTGAATCCGTCAAAACTTTAGATTCATTAGCTGTTAATACGATACTTGAAACACTTTTTACTTTTGTTGGAGAACCAGGTAAACCAATTTTGTTTAAATCTGCTTCAATGTCTTCAACACTCCATTCAGGAATAATCAAATGAGGTCTTTCTTTATGTAATTCTTCCAATACTGGATCTCCTTTTCTCATTTCAGTAATAGTCCTTGCATATTTGTATTTCATAACTTTTTTTGCATGTCTAGATCTACATTCTGGAGAAGAACCATGCACGGTCATTAAACAAGGGTAAGGAGAAGATACAGTTTCAACACCTTTTTCTAAACGGCGTCTGGCTATTATTTTATCTTCTTTTATTTCTAAAATTTCTTCAACATAAGTAACTTGAGGAATATCTAACTTATCAGCACATTGCGGTCCAACCTGAGCTGTATCACCATCAATTGCTTGTCTTCCTCCAACTATTAAATCATAGTCTGCTATCTTTTTTATTGCTTGAACTATTGTATAACTAGTTGCCAAAGTATCGGCACCTCCAAAACGTCTATCAGAAATCATTATTCCATCATCAACACCACGATAATATCCTTCGCGAATAATATCTGCAGCTTTTTGAGGCCCCATTGTTAATATAGTTACTTTGGTTCCTGGAATTCTATCTTTTATATTTAAAGCTAGTTCTAGCGCGTGTAAGTCATCTGGATTAAATACAGTTGATAGCTTTCCTCTATTTACTGTACCATCAGGCTTCATAGCATCTGGTCCAACATGTCTAGTGTCTGGGACTTGTTTTGCTAGTACTATAATTTTAAGTGGTCTCATAGTATTATTTTAAGTCATTTTTATTTTAAACTTCTCAAAATTAACTGAAATAATTCGTGAATAATATGACAAACCTCATACTTCCATAATAACAATGAAAATAATTGATAAAATTCATGTAGAATTCAAAAAAAAGTATTACAAAAAAAAGGGGTGATTTTATATATAAAATCACCCCTTCTAAAATCTTATTAAAAAGCTTTTATTTCTTAGCTTTCTTTTTAGGTTGTTCAATAACCTCTTCTTCAATTTCTCTTTTCATAAATTCATCCATAATGGCAGTACTCACACCCATATTTGAGAACCCTCCATCGTGAAATAAATTTTGTAAAGTCACTTTCTTCGTTAAGTCTGAAAATAAACTTATGGTATAATCAGCACATTCTAACGCAGAAGCATTACCAAGTGGTGACATTTTTTCAGCATAAGAAACAAATCCATCAAATCCTTTAACTCCACTACCGGCAGTTGTAACAGTTGGTGATTGAGAAATTGTATTAACTCTAACTTTTTTATCTCTTCCAAAGAAGTATCCAAAACTACGTGCCACAGATTCTAAATATGCTTTGTTATCGGCCATATCATTATAATCCGGGAATACTCTTTGAGCAGCCATATAGGTTAACCCAACAATACTTCCCCATTCACTCATAGCATCTTTTTTATATAACATGCTCATTAGTCTATGAAATGATAAGGCTGAAACGTCCCAACCTGTTTTAGTAAAATTATAATCTTGATTCGTATAATGATTTCCTCTACGAACATTTACAGACATTCCAATTGAATGAAGTACAAAATCAATTTTACCACCTAAAATTTCAACTGACTTGTCAATTAAATTTTCAAGATCCATCATTGATGTTGCATCTGCTGGAATTACTTCTGCACCTGTCTTTTCAGCTAATTCAGATATCGTACCTAATCTTAAAGCTACTGGTGCATTCGTTAACACAAATTTTGCACCTTCTTCATGTGCTCTTTCTGCAACTTTCCAGGCAATAGATTTAGAATCTAATGCTCCAAAAATAATCCCTCTTTTTCCTTTTAATAAATTATACATAATAATATTATATTATTGATTTTTATTTTTAATAGTTCGCAAATATAGTAAATTCTTAATTTAGAAGTTGTTTTGCATGATCTATAGCTGTAGTGGTGATCATTTTACCTCCTAACATTTCAGCAATCTCAGTGATACGCTCGTTATCTGACAACTCTTTTAACTGAGTTACAATATTATTTGAAATGTCTTTTTTATAAACTTTATAATGCTGAACTCCTTTTGCTGCAATTTGAGGCAAATGTGTAATAGTAATTACCTGCATATTCGCACTCATTTGCTCCATAATATCAGCCATTTTTTGTGAAACATCTCCAGAAACTCCAGTATCTATTTCATCAAAAATAATTGTTGGTAAATTCAAGTATTGAGAAAGAATGGATTTAACCGAAAGCATTATTCGAGATAATTCTCCACCTGAAGCTACTTTCTTTAATTCTCCAAAATTAACTCCTTTATTTGCAGAAATTAATAGTTGAAGCTCATCTTTACCATTAGAAAAATATTGATTTGTATGTTCTAATGTTAGCTGAACTCTCGTATTTTCCATTCCCAAAGTAACTAATGATTTTTCAAGCTTCTTAACAAATACAGGAATCGATTTCTTTCTAGCATTGGAAATTTTTAATGCTAAGCCATCAATTTTATCTGAAATATCTTTAATTTCTATCTCTTTTTCTAAAATAATTGAAGATGAATTCTCAACAGCATCTACTTTAATTGAAAGTTCTTCTTTAATTTTATTTAATTCAGAAATAGACCCAACTGAATGTTTCTTTTGTAAATTATATATTAGTTGAAGCCTATCATTTAATTTCTCTAATTCAGTCCCGTCAAAATTTACACTTTCATTTGCTCTTTCAACTTCATCAGCTATATCTTCAAATTCTATTCTTAAGCTTGATAATCTATTAAATAATTGCTTATACTCATCAGAATACGACTCAATCTTCCCTAAATTATTAACTATAGAATTGAATAAAACTTTTAATCCGATTTCTTCGTTAAATGCATTTTCCTGTGCTTCAGAAAGATTTAACTTAATATCTTCTATATTATTAAGTTTATCTAAAGATTGTTCAATAATTTCCTGTTCGTCCTCTTTAAAATTTGCCTTTGACAATTCTTCATACAAGTGCAAATTATACTCATATTGTTCCTTAGATAAAGTCTGGTTTTTTTGAAGTTCCTTTAATTCTTTTAAATGCTTATTAAATAGTTTCAATCCTCTTTTAAAAGATTCAATCTTCTTTGCATTGTTTGCAAGAGCATCTATAATTTCAAATTGAAAATTTACGTCTGATAATTGTAATGTTTGATGTTGTGAGTGAACATCAATTAGCTTTTCACTTAAAACCTGTAAAACTTGTAATGTTGTTGGTGTATCATTAATAAACGCTCTTGATTTTCCACTTGGTAAAATCTCACGCCTAATAATAGTTTCTTGTTCAAAATCAATATCATTGTCATTGAAAAAAGTTTCTAACTTATAATTTGAAATAGAAAACTGTGCTTCAATAACACATTTACTGGAAGCATCTTTTAAGGTTGCCGAATCAGCTCTTTTTCCTAATACCAATCCTAGCGCACCTAATAAAATAGATTTACCTGCGCCAGTTTCTCCAGTTATAATTGATAACTTATCTCTAAAGTTAACAGATAAACTTTCTATTAATGCGTAATTTTTTATGGAAAGGTTAGTAAGCATTTTAATAATTTAATTTTCAAAAATTACTTTATTTCATCCCACTTGGTTGCATTAACCGGTGAAATTTTAAGTAAATCTTCTTTTAATTTAAAAGTATCAAATCTTGGACCATCTGAATATATACTCACTATTTCAGTTGCTTTTGAATCCATAAAAACACGTAATAAAAACGCATTTGGCCTTACTTCATAGATTGATTTTAATCCTTCTAAAGATTTTGCAATTATTAGCTTGGATTTACTATTGTCATTACTCATACCATCTAACCCTTTTAAATGATATTCGTACATAGTTTTTCTAAATAAATTGTAGGTTGGTGATAATAAATTATCTACCAAAGTAAAACGAGTTCCTGTTCCATCATTTTGGTTCCAACCAACAAAACCACTTTGTTGGGCCTGAACTACAATATCTTGTGCACGTTTAAAATGAGGAGTTCCACCATTTAATGAAAACGTATCACCATCAAACCCTAAAATAGTATAAACATAAAATGAAATTACAGATACTAAATTTGATTCAAATTGATTTTCATTAAACTGCAAAGGTTCAAATTCTGCATATTGAAATGAAAAGTTATTATCCTTAAAATTAAATACAGGTGTTAAATAAGAAGAATTATAAACTGGTCTTGAAGATTGAATTTGAATATGACCTTTAAAATCACTTCCTTTTTGCTCTAATATAGTAATGGTAAAATTACAAGTTATACGTTCCTGAGGTTTATAATTAAAATTTGTCCATCGTTTTTGATTTACAAATTCATTCAATGAATTTTCTAAAGTTGTAAATATTTGTTTGTTTGAACCAGGAACTTTATCAGCATTTACAGTAATTGAACAATCTAATTCCTGTGCATTCACATGCACTAGAGTTAACAAAACAACAAATATTTGCAGTACTTTACGCATACACTTTTTTCAAAATTTCATTAAATATATCTTCAGCAACATCGGCTTTAGATTTTAGACTAAATTCTGAAATTTTTTCGAATTTATCAATAATCGTAACTTTATTTGTATCTTTTTTAAATCCAGCACCTTTATCCTGCAGTGAATTTAACACAATTAAATCTAAATTCTTCTTTTTAAGTTTATCAGTTGCATTTTTAATTTCATCATTAGTTTCTAATGCAAAGCCAACTAAAACTTGTTTCTTTTTAATTTCACCTAAAGAGGCTAAAATATCTTGTGTTTTTACTAATTCAATAGACATTGAATCCGTAGATTTCTTTATTTTCTTTTCAGAAACAATACTAGGTTTGTAATCTGAAACTGCAGCAGAAAGAATTGCTATATCTGAAGTAGCATATTTCTTATGAACTTCCGTATACATTTCTTTTGCACTAACTACATCAATTCTTTCAATTAATGAATGAGAAACTTTTTCACTCGATGGCCCAGTTATTAAACTAACCTGAGCACCTAAATTAGCTGCTCTTTTTGCCAGTTCAAATCCCATTTTTCCAGAAGAATGATTTCCAATAAAACGAACTGGATCAATTGCTTCATATGTAGGACCAGCAGTAATTACAACTTTTTTATTATATAGCGGCAAACCATTAATTATATCATTTTCAATAAATGACACCATATTTTCTGGTTCTTCCATTCTACCTTCTCCATATAACCCACTAGCTAGAAAACCACTGGAAGGAGAAATAAATATATTTCCAAACTCCTGAAGTTTAGCTATGCTATCAGATGTAGAAGGATGTTTGTACATATCTAAATCCATAGATGGTGCAAAATATACTTTGCATTTGGCAGATAAATAAACAGCCATTAAAAGATTATCACAAACACCATTTGTCATTTTAGCCAAAGTATTGGCTGTAGCTGGTGCAACCAACATAAAATCGGCCCATAAACCTAATTCAACATGGCTATTCCATTCTTCCGTATCTTCTTCACCTTTTTCATAAAATGAAGTAGCTACAGGGTTATTAGATAGTGTTGATAAGGTTAAGGGTGTAACAAAATCCATTGAAGCAGGTGTCATTACAACTTTTACTTCAGCACCTGCCTTCACAAAAAGACGAACTAAGTGTGCTGTTTTATAAGCAGCAATACCTGCGGTAACACCTAAAAGAACTTTTTTACCGCTTAAAATTGACATCTATTCTTGACTTTCTTCTGGGTTTCTATGATACACTTTCCCTTCTATCCATTCTTGAACAGCAATTGCCGTTGATTTAGGTAATTTTTCGTAAAATTTAGAAACTTCAATTTGTTCCTTATTTTCAAAAACCTCATCTAAACTATCAGTATAAGTTGCAAACTCTTCCAACTTCTCAACCAATTCACTTTTTAGATCTCCGCTAATTTGCTCAGCTCTTTTAGCTATAATAGTAATAGCTTCGTAGATATTTTCTGTTGGAGCTTCAATTTCATTCTTGTCGTAAGTAACAGTTGTATTTGCTGCTTTTGAGTTTTTATAATCCATTAGTTTGTTTTTTTTAATGCTTTTAAAGATTCTAATTCTTCCGTAAGAGTAACTGCTAACTTATCAGTTTCTTTTAAATATTCAGATTTTGCAAATCCTCTTTTAAATCTTTCATGAAATTTAAGAGCATTATTCAATCTTTCTTCCTTCTTTGTAATAAAACTTTTAACTGCCAAATCGTAAGCTGCTTTGAACTTTAAATACAAAGCTTCTTCTTTATAAGATGTTCCTAAATAATCAGATAATAAATTATCAAAAGCAACAATTGCAGCAATATAATCTCCTGTAAAGTAATACTGTTTTGCAATCTCGAATGACTTTTTCTCTAATTTCTTAGTCAGTTCTTTCACATATTTATTTGCATCCTCAATATTACTTGAATTTGGATATTTGTATATAAAATTTTGCATTGCTGTTATAGCTTCATAAGTATCCTTTTGATCTAAGCTATAATTTGGTGAAGCCAAATAGTAACTATGAGCAGATAAATATGCACCCTCTTCTAATTTAGAACTTTTTGGGTAATTTTTCACAAACTTATCAAAATAGTACGCTGCTAAACTATATTGCTTCGTATTATAATGCGATTGAGCTACCATATATTGAATACGTTCCATTTGAGGCTTACCTCTATAACTAGGGGTAACTTTTTCAAACAACTGTATAGCTTTATTGTATTTTTGAGATTCATACAATTTTGTAGCAAGCTCATATTGTTTTTCAACAGTACCTTTATTCAATACTTTTTGATATTCGCTACAGGAAGATACTCCTATAGCCACCAATAAAATGAAAATGTAAATTTTATTTTTTTGCATTTGGCAAAATTAGTTATTTATTATGGATTATTAAAATGATTTTTTTCGCATTGCGAAACCACAAAAATAACTCACAACCAGAACAAAATATTGCTCTACAATCTTAATTGTTTGTTAATAATTAAACAGCTGGGCTTACTGAACTAACAACTGTAAGCTTCTTTATATCATTATCAAACAAGTATAAACCACCTTTATCTTCACCTATTAAGTTAATTTTATCTAGGATTGTTCTTGCTTGTGCTTCTTCTTCTATTTGTTCTGCAACATACCATTGTAAAAAGTTATGAGTTGCATAATCTTTTTCTTCCAGAGCTATATGAACTAATTCATTAATTGATTGAGAAACAAAAACTTCATGTTTAAACAACGTTTCAAACATTTCCTTGATAGATCCAAATTCCAAAGCAGGAGCGTCTAATTCAGTTACTTGTGCATGACCGCCACGTTCATTAATATATTTAAATAATTTAAGCATGTGCATACGTTCTTCATCTGATGCAGCATACATAAATTCTGAAATCCCTTCCAATCCTTGCAACTCAGACCAAGAGGCCATAGCTAAATAAATTTGAGATGATTCAGCTTCAATTCTTATTTGCTTATTTAAAACGGATTGCATTCTTTCTGATAACATAGTATTTATATTTAATTTTGTTATTTTTTTTCAAATTAAATATTAGCAGCTAAGACTACTAATAATTGTCTACAAAGGTATTCAATTTTTGTTGTAAATCATAAGAAGCTTTCACTAAAGGTAAGCGAACATTTTCAGAACAAACATCTAATTTTTTAAGTAAAGCTTTAATTCCTGCTGGATTTCCCTCTTCAAATATATAATCAATACTATTCATTACCATATAATGTAACTTATTCGCGTTTTCTACATCTCCCTTTAACCCAAGTTGAATCATTTGTGAAAAATCTTTTGGCAAACCTTGTCCTATCACTGAGATTACACCTGACCCTCCAGCTAAAACCATTGGTAAAGCAATCATATCATCGCCTGAAATGATTAAAAAATCTTTTGGTTTGTGCTGTATTAAACGCATTGCCTGAACAATATCACCAGCAGCTTCTTTTACTGCAACTATATTCTCAAAATCATTAGCCAATCTTATTATAGTTTCTGGCTCCATATTTTTACCTGTTCTACTAGGTACATTATAAACAATAATTGGTTTAGGACTTACCTCAGCAATTGCTTTAAAGTGCTGATAAATTCCTTCTTGTGTTGGTTTATTATAATATGGAGATACCGAAAGAATTGCACTAAAATCAGATAAATCTGTTGATTTAACTTCTTCAACTATAGCCATGGTATTATTTCCTCCAATTCCAAGAACCACAGGAAGTCTCCCATTATTTGCTTCAAGAATAGTTGCCTTTACTTTTTCCTTTTCAATAGAATTTAATGTTGCTGGTTCACCTGTAGTTCCCAATACAACCAAATAATTTATTCCATTATCTATTTGATAATTCACCAAACGCTTTAAAGCTTCAAAATCCACAGATTTATCGTCATTAAAAGGTGTTACCAAGGCCACTCCAGTACCAATTAATTCTTTCATTATATTTTTTTTAATATCTTTAAATACTTTCCTAATTCGCTATTAAATGACTTGAAATCATGTGATTTACAATCGATCACCAAATCATAAAATCTACCATCTAAATGCTTAAACCCCACATTAAAAGATGTATTACAGTGCAATAATAAAAGGTTGCTATATAAATCATCAACTTTACTATAATTAATTAACAAATCGTATTTTTTTGTTAAACGCTTTTTTAAATGTTCTGATTTTATCTTTCCATACCAACCAAAATCTTTTGGAGAAATTAAATCTTCATCAGTATTTTCTTTATTGATTTTTTGCTGAAAAACAATACATTCAACATTTTTCTGATCAACCACTAATGTATTTGCAATTTCTTTTAACATTGCGTCTTTAAGCGTAACATCATCCAGAATTACAAAAACCTTCTTAATATTAGCCGCCTTTTCTATTGCTGTTTTCTCCAATAATTGAGACCACTTCTTGCCTAAAAAAATTTGATTACTTTTTCGTTTAAATCCTGTAAAAATCATCTATATTTACCCTTGTATTCACAAAACTAATTAAAATCATTAGTATTTCAACAATGAAAAAATTTATTCTTTCATTTTTCCTGCTCATTCTTCTTCAAAGCTGTAAAAATGAACCTCAACATTTAATTAAAATCGAAGGAAAGCTTTTACCCGTTAATTCTGAAATTACAGCAAAACCAAGTATAGAAAACTTTATTAAACCCTATAAAGAGAAGGTTGATAATGAAATGAGTAAAGTATTATCATTTACTCCAATTGATCTCAACAGATATGATGGTGAATTGGAAAGTTCGCTAGGTAATTTAATGGCTGATTTATGTTTTGAAAGAGCAAATCCAATATTCTTATCAAGAACAAAAAAAAATATTGATTTTTCAATGTTTAATTTTGGAGGAATAAGAGCCGGAATTACCAAAGGAAATGTCACCACTCAACATGCTTTTCAATTAATGCCTTTTGAAAATAGCTTAGTAGTAGTTGAATTAAGTGCTGAAAAAATTTATGAATTAATTGATTACTTGATTAGCCAAAACAGAGCCCATCCTATTTCAAAACATGTAAAATTTCAAATAAATAAGGGTTCACACTCTTTTAAAATTAATAGTAAAGAGATTGACAATACAAAAACATACTTTGTTCTAACATCAGATTATTTACAAAATGGCGGAGATAGTATGAATTTCTTTAAAGACCCCATAAATCTTTATAAATTAGATTATAAGGTTAGAAATTCTATCATTGATTATTTTTCTGAAACTGATACTTTAACGACTAAACTTGACGGTAGATTTAAAAATACTGCATTATAAAATGAAAAGAAGAAACTTTATACAACAATCTACAGCGGCTTCAGCATTTGTTACTTTAGGAGGGCTATCATTGCAATCTTTTAGTGAAAAATCGAAAAAACAGATAACTATTTTACACACAAATGACACCCACAGTCACGCTGAACCATTTCCTTCAAACCATTATAAATATCCTAAATTAGGCGGTGTTGCAAGAAGAGCTACTTTAGTTGATAATATTAGACAGGAAAACCCAAACACGTTATTGCTTGATGCTGGTGATATTTTTCAAGGAACACCTTTTTTCAATTTTTATGGAGGTGAATTAGAGTTTAAACTAATGAGCATGTTAAAATATGATGCCGCTACTATAGGTAATCATGATTTTGATAATGGTATTGAAGGATTATATAAGCAATTACCAAATGCAAAGTTTGATTTTTTATCGGCCAACTATGATTTTAAAAACACTATTTTAGAGTCTATTATTAAACCTTACAAAGTATTTTCGAGAGATGGTATTAGAATTGGAATTTTTGGACTAGGAGTTGAACTTAAAGGATTGGTTGATTCAAGAAATTATAAAGAAACATCTTACCTTAATCCTATTGAATTAGCTCAGGATATGAGCAGGATTTTAAAAGAAGATGAAAAATGTGATTTAGTAATTTGTCTTTCACATTTAGGATATACATACAATCCTAAACAAAAAAAAATTGGTGATTTAGAATTAGCTTCCAAAACAAAAAATATAGATTTAATAATAGGTGGTCATACTCATACTTTTTTACCTAAACCCACCGTTACTAAAAATAGTATTGGAGAAAATGTACTTGTAAACCAGGTTGGTTGTTACGGAATAAATATTGGTAGAGTTGATTTTTATTTTGACAAAGACAAAAATAAATCCAGTAAAGGAAAAAGCATAATAGTATAATAGTATAAATTAGATAGAATGAGAATTGAAACCGGATTAAAATTAGGGTTTAAAGATGTAATGATTAGACCAAAACGCTCAACTTTAAGCTCAAGAGCTCAAGTTAGCTTAGAAAGAAATTTTACTTTTTTACATAGTAAATATAAATGGAGTGGTGTTCCTATTATGGCTGCAAACATGGATACTGTTGGTACTTTTGAAATGGCAAAAGAATTAGCCAAACATAAAATATTTACTGCTATACACAAACACTATACTTTAGAGGAATGGAAAGATTTTGTTGATAATTCAACTGAAGATATCACAGATTTTTTTGCCGTAAGTACAGGAACTGGTGCTGAAGATTCAAAAAAATTGGCTGCAATTTTTAAACAACATCCACAATTAAAATTTATATGTATTGATGTTGCAAATGGATATTCTGAACATTTTGTAAAGTTTGTAAAAGAAGCCCGTACACAATATCCTGATAAAATAATTATGGCAGGTAATGTGGTAACAGGTGAAATGGTTGAAGAACTTTTATTAGCTGGAGCTGATATTATAAAAGTTGGTATTGGACCTGGTTCTGTTTGTACAACACGCGTTAAAACCGGTGTTGGTTATCCTCAACTTTCTGCAATAATTGAATGTGCCGATGCGGCCCATGGATTAGGCGGACAAATAGTTTCAGATGGTGGATGTAAAATACCTGGAGATATTGCCAAAGCCTTTGGTGGTGGAGCAGATTTTGTAATGCTTGGTGGAATGTTAGCTGGACACACAGAAAGTGGTGGTAAAACCGTAGAAGTTGATGGTGAAAAATTCAAACAATTTTACGGAATGAGTTCTGAAACAGCAATGAACAAACATGTTGGAGGAGTAGCAAATTATAGAGCTTCAGAAGGTAAAACCGTACAGATTCCATATAGAGGTGCCGTTGAAAATACAGTTCAAGATTTTTTAGGTAGTTTACGTTCAACTTGTACGTATGTTGGAGCTAGCAGATTAAAAGAATTGACAAAAAGAACAACTTTTATTAGAGTTCAAGAACAACATAACGAAGTTTTTTCAAAATAAAAGTAAAAAAATAATAGTAAAAAACACCTTTAAATTATGACATTTAGAGGTGTTTTTCGTTATATCTGATTTTGTCATTTTTTTTCTTGTGTAAACATTTTAAAATTTATCGTCTAAATCTTAAAACCCACAAAATATGAATAAATCTTTATTTTTAATTTTAAGAATCGTTGTAGCTATCATTTTAATTCAAACTTTAAGATATAAATTTACAGCACATCCAGACAGTGTTTATATTTTTACCAAAGTTGGTTTAGAACCTTTTGGAAGAATTGGAATTGGAATTTTAGAGCTAATTGCCGCAATACTCATATTAATTCCTAAAACTATATGGACAGGTGCGCTATTAACAGTTGGTTTATTAAGTGGAGCGGTAATGATGCATTTAACTCAACTCGGAATTGAAATTAATAATGATGGTGGAACTCTTTTTTATATGGCTATTGGTGTATTAATATTAAGCCTACTTATACTTTGGAATGAACGCAGAAAAATTCCGATTCTTGGAAATTTATTTTAATTTTTATCAGATTTATTTTCTAAAATCATAGATCTGTAAATTAAAAACTGAGCAAGAATATAAGTTGACATTACAATTACTTCAAATAGTAATTTTTGAGTATAAAACTTATTTATTGCCAATACACTATCTGACAAAACAAAAACGATCGCTCCTGCAAGCATCCAAAGTGATTTTTGTGATTTCGAATTTAAATAATCGATGAATGCAACAGTTCCGAATACTGAAATTGTTAATCCATAAATTATTACAGGTATTAATAATTCTCCAAGTGAATTTATCAGCAAATAAATTAACATACAAAAGATTACAAAAAACAAAAAGGAGGATCCTATTATGATTTTAATTGAAGATTTCTCAATTCGCTTTATTATAATTTTTATGAATATTAAATGAGCTATTAAGAAAGAAACCAAACCTAAAATAAAATTCAATTCTCCTAAAAACAATAAAAAAACATCACCCAAAAAAGAAAAAAGTAAAGCTAGGATATATACTTTATTACTATTGCTAACGGAAAGCGAATACAAAACTATTAACGATAATAATATGAGTGGCTTAAAAAGTAATCTTAAAATTGGTATTTGAAATAGAACTCCAATTACATCTAAAACAGCAACGCTTAAAAAAACAATAAAAGCAATTTTTATTTTATTCATAAATAATGTTATTTCCAAGAAGGCAATATACAATTTTTGTCTAATCCATTTAAAAGAGGTTGTAAACCATCTATTAAACTTTCTTTCATAATTTTAGAATCTTCCTTGTGGCAACTTAAACACGCTCCTACCAATAATAACTGTTTTTGCTCCTCAACATTAAATGGTCTAAAATCCAACCTTGTTGAATTTACAACATTTTCATCCACCTCTTCCAAAAATGGAACCCAAGCATCTTCAGGTAAATTATCATTTGGATTCAAGGCATAATCAGGATTAAATAGCCATTGTCCAACACCTTTTGATATTTCGTATTTTAATTCTCCCATTCCATACCCCAGAGTTGCAGCATTTGAATGACAAGATTTACAATCTCTAACATGTTTTACTGTTGTATGCGGGGAATTTGGCGCATACAACCTATGAAAAGAAACATCTTCTCCTATTTTTTTTCCAGCATAACTTCCTTTATCAATGGTTAAAATCATACCAGGAATTGCAGGTTCAATTTGTTTTCCTTCTTCATTTTCTCTCACTCCCATTGCTGGTAAACTCGAGGAAAATTCAGCCACATATTCTTTCCATTGCCCCTTACCATATTTCTTATCTAATAAATCAAAAGCTCTTGGTTCATCCTTATCAAATTCATTATGACAACCAATACAACGAGAGGTCCAAGAAGAGTGACATGTTGCACAACTTACATTTTTATGAGCATTATCTCTTGAACAAATTTCAGATTGTGGTTTTAATTCATGAATAACATTGTCTTTTTTTCCAATTAAAAAAGCATTTCCAACAGAATCAACAAAAGTATTTACTAATGGATGATTACCCTTTTTAACCGCAATTATTTTTTTATCTGAATGCTTATAATCTCTATGTAAAAACACTAGTAAACTTTCTCTATCCAAAGAATCATATGGAATTGTATTGGGTTTTTCTTTAAAATGACAATCGGCGCATTGTAATTTCACAGCTTGTTCTTCATGAGAATAGGTATTTCCATCACCCATTACTTCATGTGAAGAATGACAATCTATACATAATAATCCTTTTGTGTGATGCACGTCTTCTTCAATATATT
>Ga0193952_1000083_pt1 | contig 40568 bp, 35 predicted proteins | sample BB_3_MG_FD_140368 | JGI IMG/M metagenome (GOLD analysis project Ga0193952, IMG submission 140368) | Microbial mat bacterial communities from the Broadkill River, Lewes, Delaware, United States - BB_3_MG | ecosystem: Environmental > Aquatic > Freshwater > River > Microbial mats | place: USA... | reverse complement strand
CTGATTGAATCAGATTAATTTCTGGCAACGCCAAATTTTTCAGGTCAAGGCGTGAAGTTGCAGGAATGTCTAGACCTTGCAAAACTTCGCAACGCAGAAATGATAAATTTGGCTAAGCCCCTATGGGCGAGGACTTCTAGTCCGATTCTTTGTTGTTGTGACCCTTGACCTTAGAATAACTAAGGTCGGCGTTCCACGCCTAAAATAATCGGACTAGAAGTCTCGCAGAATTTCAATTTGATTCAATCAGAGGTTCCTTATGGAGGAGAGAAACATGGATACACCAACAGCATTAAGCAAACAAACTATTGTTTTGCACTGGATTGTCGCGATAGGGATGATCGTTATGTTAGCGGTCGGAGTTTACATGGAAGAAAATAAAGCGTATGAGCTTTATCCATTGCATAAATCGTTTGGCGTGTTAATTGTGGTGTTTGTTTTATGGCGAATCTATTGGCGTGCCAAAAATGGTTGGCCTACGCCTGTTCGCCAATACCGGCCGGTAGAAATTAAACTCTCCAAAATCGTTCATTGGTTATTGATTATCGGAACGATTCTAATGCCAATTTCGGGCATGATGATGTCTGGTTTAGGCGGGCATGGGATTCCATTATTTGGGTTGGAATTATTAGCAAGAAATCCTGATCCTGCTGATCCATCAAAAGTCATTGCATTGAATGAGACGCTGGCTCAAGCAGGTAAAGTGATGCATGGTTTAGGTGGCAATGTTTTGATTGCCGCAGTGCTGTTGCATATTGCAGGCGCGCTTAAACATCACATGATTGATAAAGATAATACGCTTAAGCGTATGCTGGGGAAATCTGCTAAGTAAACTCCATGTTTGTTTAGGGTTTCAAAAAAGCCAAAAACAAATACCACTTACCCCTTCGAAGTAAGTTTTAGCCTAGTTAAGTGAAAGGCTCTGTTCGCGATGAGACTGTTTGAGCAAACATCGTTTGCGAGTTTCGAAATCGCCAGAGACTGAGCTTTAGCTAGACTTAACGAACGAAGCGGGGCTGTTTTCTTTCTTGGCTCTTCGCCAAGTTCTTCGTTTGGTTTGTTTCTTTTGCCAGAGCAAAGAAGTGAACGAAAAAACCTTTAGTGAAAAAGTGATGATTATCCAGAGTGGACCAAAGGTTAATAATTGTCGCAAAATTCACTAGCTTAATATTAAAAGAGCAATAGATAGATTGGAGTGCCGGTATTGGTTTTTAAAAGCTTTGGTAGCGAACGAGAGCATTCTTGGATGAACTCGCAGCGTCTTTTAAAAATTAATGCCGGCGGCAGTCTCTGTCATTACAATTCATGGCTTAATTCATGACTTATGTCTGCGATCTAGACAATAAATCAAATTGGCCGTTGAGCGCATGAGATAGGCGTTTTGTTTTTTAGCAAAACGTTTTTGGTTTTCCCAGTAATTTCGAATTTGTGCGGTTTCTTCGGTGGGCTCCATTATTCGATTTTGATCAAACCGATTCCACAAGTTAAAAATCAACCGGCCGGTAGGTTTTAAACACGGTTGTAGGTTTTGATGGAAATCAACATTGCATAGCTCAGAAGGAATCCCTTGGCTATCAAATAGGTCAACCATTATACAATCATAGGCAAACTCTACACTGTCTTCACATTGCTGAGCCAGTTCATCGATAAAAGCTATGGCATCGGCTTGAACGGATTCGATTTCTGGTACATCTGGAAGTTGAAAATATTTGTAAGCCGCATCAATCACAATCTGGCGAAGTTCAACAATGGTCATCTGTAAATTTGGCAAACTGTGATAAAGATGATGTGCCATTGTGCCGCCGCCCATGCCAAGCATTAATACTCGATAGTTTTTGGGATGTTTTAAATCAAGATAGTGGTCATTGACAAGCGCCACCATTTTTTGCTGATATTCAAAGTTTAGCGTCATTGGCGCGTTGCGATAGATGCAGCTTTGCTCAACAGGGGAGTCGAAATGCATCTTTCGAACTGTGCGAGTCTCAATCACACTGAGCTCTCCAAATTCATCACGTGCTTTATGAATGACTGTTCCACCATATTTCACGGTGTCACCTCTTGGGTTGTTGGAGCTGAATTAGTGAGGCTAGACCACCAAAGTCGTAAACGTAGCCCAAGCTCGGAACTAAAACCGACTTCAATGAATTCAATTTCACCTTTTGCATTGACAATGAAATCTGCTGGGACGGCTCTTGCACCAAAAGCTTGCATCCATTTGCCATCAAAGTCATTGACGATGAAGTTGGGTGTGAGTTGGTTTTGTTCTGCATAATCCAGTATGGCTTGATTGTCGCCTGATTGTGTCGCGATACTAATCACCGTGTAGTCATTTGCAATGGATTCAACATTGTCACTGGTGAATTTACAGATGGGACACCAAGTCGCCCAAATATGAATCAAAACCGGTTCTCCTTGTGCGTTGATTGCTTGTAAGTCAATACTTTCGCCAGTGATGCTTTCTAAACGCATCTCAGGTGCTTTGCCTTCGATCACATCTCCCTGAAAAAATGGGCGCAAAGCTAAATAAATGGCAAAAAACACCATGACGGTCAGCAGGTTTTTGACCCAACTCTTTTGCCAAAAGGAGGGAGGCGAAGGTTTTGATTCCGGTGTGTTTTGCGAATCGGACATAGGTGTTCACCACTTGGTAGAAATTTAATAAACGGGAAGCTATTATAAGGCCCAAACTATATTTAGGAGCAGACAATGCAAGCAGATTTTTGGCATGAGATGTGGGAAAGCGGCGTGGTCGGTTTTCATCAGAAAGAGATTAATCAGTTTCTTCAAGATTTTTGGCCAAAGCTTGAATTGCAAGGCAACGAAGAAATTTTAGTTCCTCTTTGCGGTAAGTCGTTAGATATGCTTTGGCTTAAACAACAAGGGCATAAAGTACTCGGTGTGGAGTTGTCGCAAAAGGCTTTAGATGAATTTTTAGAAGAAAATAATTTGCCAGAACAGCCAACCAATCATCCCGCATTTTGTGGGTATGAGTTGCCGGAAATGCGTTTATTGTGCGGAGACTTTTTCCATTTGTCAGCTGAAGATTGTCAAGGTGTGAAAGCAATCTATGACCGAGCTGCGATTGTGGCTTTGCCACCTAAAATGCGCAAGGATTATGCAGCGCACCTTCAAGAAATCCTACCGGCCGGTACAAAAATTTTAATGGTGATTATGGAGTATGATCAAAGCCAAATGGCTGGCCCGCCGTTTTCAGTCAAAGAGACTGAGATTGCTGCCTTATTTGCGGATTATCAAATTGAGCATTTGACAGAAATTGAGTTCCAGCGCAAAGGATGTCCGGTGAATGAGAAAGTGTTGCTTTTATCGCCCAAAATTTAAAACGACAAACCTTAGTTGCTGACGGTTCTGTCGCGACCAGCTTGTTTTGCTTTGTAAAGCCGGCTGTCTACGCGCTGGTAAAGTGATTCTTCCGTGTCATCTGGATGTGCCATATCGACACCGAGGCTAATTGTGAGGTTCTTTTGATTGTCGATTTGAATGTTGCTCTTGACATAAGTACGTATTTTTTCGGCAAACTGAATGGCGGAGTCTAAATGGGTGTTGCTCAAAAGTATGGCGAATTCTTCGCCGCCCATTCGATAACAAAAATCGGTTTGGCGCATCATTTGTTGAAGGGCGTTGGCCAGTTTGATTAATACCTGATCGCCCATGTAATGGCCATACTGATCATTAATGGATTTGAAGCGATCGATATCGAACATAACCAGCGAAAAAGGCGTGTCATAACGGTTAAACAGTGAAAAAAGTTCTTGGACTTTTTGATAGTAGGCTTTTCTATTTTTCAATTGTGTTAATGGGTCGGTGATGCTTTGATAATTAAGTTTTTGGATGAGTTCATAGTTTTCACTGACATCCTGAGAGGTCAGAAGGAGTTGTTTCCCATTTGGCATGAGTGAAATCGATGATCGGACTCTGACCCAATGACCATCTTTATGGTGACAAAAACGTTCAAAGTTCTCATATCTGCCTTTCTCTAACACTTGTTGATGAACCATCATTAAGGCTTCTCTCTCACTTTCTTTTGTTAAATCTGCACAAGTGAGCGTTTTAAACTCTTCTTCAGTGTAACCAAGCAAGCGTGAATATTGAGGGTTAGTGTACGTAAATTTTGTATCTAGATTTGTTAAAGCAATGCCTTCTAATGAATTTTGCAGAATAGCTTCTAGCTCTTGTTTCTGTTCGGTAATTAGACGTTGAATGCGTTTTTGTTCACTGATGTCGCGTTGCGAGGAAAATAAATAGGATTTACCGTCCATCTCAATTCGACTGGTCGAAATTTGTACATCGATAATTTCGCCGTTTTTGCGTGTATGTTGCGTTTCAAAAACACCAGGGTTACGAATGAAATTAGCAATGACTTCGGGTATTTTTGAGTTGGGCAAGAATTTATCCCAAAGAGAAATGTGTTGGTGTGCCAATTCTTTTTTGGTGTAGCCTAAATTTTCGGCAAAGGATTGATTAAATAAAACCAAATTGCCGTTTGCATCGACCAAGTGAATTCCATCAGAAATATTTTCTAAAAGGTATTCAAACTTTTGACGTTCAGCTTTCAGGCTATTTTCATGGGCTTTTTGTTCTGATAAATCACGAGCTGAAGCATAGAAAAACGTTTGATTATCAATTTCAATTGTTTTGACACTGACATGAACAGGAAAGGTCGAACCATCTTTACGCTTGAATTTGCTTTCAAATTGGTAGGTTTGATCTTTGGATGTGATTAATTTATCCATGCGAGGCTGGGTGGGTTGCAAATCCCAATCGCTAATTGTTAATTTCTCTAGTTCTTCTCTTGAATAACCAATCATCTTCACAAAAGCATCGCTGACATTAACGATTCTGCCTTGATCGTCGACAACATGAAGTCCATCAGTCGCCGAATTAAGTAAAAGTTCATAGTGGTTTTTTTGACCGCGTAATTTAGTCGTCAAGGATTCTAGGCTTTGGTTTTGAGCAAGCAGTTTTTTGTGGATTTTATTGAGTTTCAAGTTTTGCAGCCATGCGATAAGGATAACTAAACTAAGCGGGATAAAAATGCTTAGAAAGCCTTTCCAATCTAGCTGAGTAGAGTAGTCGACCTGAAAATGTTTGCGTTGCATAGTTTGCAGGGTTGCATTTGGAATGGTTTCAATGGTCTTTTTTAGAATACTTTGTAGGATTGGCAAATCAGGGTGAACCGCCATGGCAATATTTTGTGTATAAGGAAGTTTCGCGCCAATGACAAGATTGACATAACCTTGTTCTCGAATGGTGTGACCAATGACGGCTAAGTTATCGATATAGCCATCGGCTTGCCCTTCGGCAACTAATTTCAGTCCTTCAACAGGTGTGTTGACGAAAAACAATTCTGAGTCTGGATAGGCATTCGAAATATAATCGTGTGATGCGTAGGATTTAACGACAGCAATGCGTTTGTGGTTTAACTGATCTAGTCTTCGAATTTCATGACCTTTCCGAGTCGCTACTACGCCTGGAAGCGTTAAGTAACCATCTGTAAAAAGAAACTTTTTTTCACGTTCGGTCGTAATAGTCATTGCTGAAAGCACATCGATTTTTCCGGCTGAAAATTCTTCGAGTGTTTCTGCCCAACTTTTTTCAGGGTCATACAAAAATTTTACGCCTAGGCGTTTTTCCAAATAGTGAATGAGTTCTCCCGAAACACCATCTAGTTTAGATTGCGAATTGACGAATTCAACAGGAAGCCAGTATGGGTCAATTCCTAGCTTGAGAACTGGGTTGGCATCCAACCAACGTCTTTCTTGTAGGCTTAAATGCAAATCATGGCGATCATAGTTATAAAGCGCGTGTTCAATATTTGGGGTTTTTTCTAGAAGTCCTTGGTTGGCAAGAAGTTTTTGAATGTATTCAAATCGTCCAGCATCTAAGGTACCAATAGGCGTTTGCTCTGGGTCAATCATCTTTTCGATGGTATGAGCTTCAAGTAACAGCTGGTTTAAAGTTTTACCGGCCGGTTGGTAAGTGTCTAGAATCCATTGTGCAACTTCTTCTTTATGGTTTAAGGCATATTCCCAACCTTTAAGGACTGCTGTGCGCATCGCCTGAAGCCGTTTGGGATGGTTTTGTTTTTCGGAGAGCGTTGTAAATAACATGTCACCGTAAAGGTCTATGCCATACTGAGCGGGGTTAATAACGTGTGTCTCGATACTTTTAGACTGGTAGTAATAACCTTCATTGGTCAGGTAGCCTGCATAGGCATCGATATCGTCTCTTAGAATCAAATTGGGATTGTTTTTGGGTTTGATACGAACTAGTTCTGCTTGAATATTAAAATGATTAAGCAATGCTAGGATGGATATCCCATCGGTATCTTTTTGATAAAAACCAATGCGTTTGTTTTCTAAGTCTCGCGCCGTACGAATATTGGAATCTTTAAGAGTGAATAGTACTTGGGGAGAGTTCTGGAAAATGGGTGCAACGATATAGATCGGGCTTTGATTTGCAAGATATTGCAACAAAACCGTATCGGCAATTCCATATTCGGCTTCGCCATCTAATACTTGTTGAATGTTGTTTTTAAATAAATCACGTGGTTTTAGAGTGACATCGAGTCCCTGTTCAGTAAAAAAACCTTTGTACAGCGCGGCGTAGTAACCGGCAAATTGAAATTGATGTTGCCATTTGAGCTGAATCGAGACTTTTTCTGTATGGGGTAATGAAGGGTTCGTTTGATCGTTTGCTTGGACGATTCCCGACAGACAGATGAAGAGAGAAATTAACGTTGTAGTGATAGTTCTGAAATAAGCGAGTTGGATATTGGACAAGGCTTTCAGCAAGATTCAATCACCAGATTTTGTAAACAAAAAATACATTTTTAAGAGTAAGCGAATACTTAGGAAATTATATGCCAATAAATCTCGTAGGTGTATTTTTATTGATTGGTTCTTTGTTTAGAGTCTGGTTTTTTAACTGAGTGTAAGCTTTTCCTACTGTGCTCGACTTCTATAGTTCTGAACTCTTTCTGTCACGGCATAATTTCAGAGTATTTATGAAATGCTGGAAAACCTTGCGGATCGATTTTACTGAGCTTTGGACTCACGTAGGTCGCGCACATGGGAATAGCAATTCCATATTGCTGAGCAGTTTGCAGGGCTTTGATATTGTCGTCAATTAGCATGGTTCTTGCAGGGTTGTAAGAGTGAATATGTTGAATCTCAGACCAAATGCGAATGTCTTCCTTAGGAATACCTATGTCATGTGCCGAGATCATAGTATCAAAGTAACGTCCGATAGCTGTCATTTCTAGTTTTAGAGCCAAACTATCTCGGTGAGCATTCGTCACCATGACGACATCTTTTCGATGGGCGCGTAATGCCGCTAGGAATTCTAAAACTTCTGGATGGACTTTGATTTGGTGTTTAAACTCTTTTTTAAGTTCGGCAATATTGATGCCTAACTTTTCTGTCCAAAAGTCCAAGCAATACCAGTTTAGCGTGCCTGAATGGGAATTAATCTCTTTATGAATTTTGGCTTTTGCTGAACGAATTGAAATATGTTTCTTATAAGCGTAAGCCTCGGGAAGGGCTTCCATCCAAAAATGGTAATCAAAATGGAGGTCAAGCAAAGTACCATCCATATCAAGCAAAACCGTGTCGATTTGGTTCCAGTCTAACTGAGCGTCCATTGGCAAGCCTTAATCCTTCGCGTATGATATTTTTTCAAAAGTGTGCTGAGTGTATCGAATTGAGGGGATATGAGTCAAAAATTACCGAGTATTTTGGCGGAAAAAATCGCGGCAAAGTCGAAAGTTTTTACCGTGCAGGCGCAACACATTGAGTTTTCAAACGGAACATCTGTGCATTATGAGCGCTTATTGGGTTCGGCGAATGGCGCGGTTTTGATTGTCCCCATCACAGAAAATGATGAATTTATGCTTATCCGTGAATACGGTGCAGGTGTTGGACGCTATGAGTTAGGGTTTCCAAAAGGCAAGATAGATCCTGGCGAAACTTGGAAAGAGGCAACGATTCGTGAAAGCCAAGAAGAAATTGGTTACCGGCCGGTAAACATTGAACTGTTAGAAAGTGTGAGTTTAGCCTCTGGGTACATGACTCACTTTACACATATTGTTTTGGCTAAAGGGTTAAGTCCTGCTTCCGCAGAAGGTGATGAACCAGAGCCGCTGGAAGTGCTTACGTGGCCAATAGATGACTGGCAAAATCTGATTGTCGAACCGGAGTTTTCAGAAGGGCGAGCCTATGCCGCGATTTTATTAGTTCTTAAACGTTTAGGAAAAATTTAATGCAAGAATCTATTCCTCATTCTCAATTACAGCTTTGGCTACCACAGGTTGCCCAGATTGCTTTACAGGCCGGTCGTTTGATTTCGCAAATGTATCGAGAGAATCAGCAGCAAGCATTTCTAGATGTTGAAAAGAAAAAAGACGGCACACCTGTGACCGAGGCCGACTTGCAAGCCGATCGCCTAATTTCTCAAGCACTCATGACTTTGACGCCAAACATCCCTTTGGTGACCGAAGAAAGTGTCGCTAAGGTGCCATTTGAACAACGCCAAAACTGGTCAACGTTTTGGTTGGTTGATCCTATGGATGGCACCAAAGAGTTTATTGAAGGCACTGGTGAGTTCAGTGTGAATATTGCACTTGTGGTTAATCACCGGCCGGTATTAGGCGTGGTGTATGGTCCAGAAGTGGGGCGCTTGTACTGTGCGATTGAAGGTGCGCAGTCCATTGCCACTGACGCCGATGTGTATCAATTGGATATAGACAATTTGGATATGTTGCGGTTTTTGCAGGCAGCTGAAATGATTCAAACAGCACCACTGAACCCCAAGCACCCAACTAAAGTGGCCGTTAGTCGCCGACACGGCGGGCGAACGGAATTGTTTATGTCTGAGTTAAATAAACCACAAACGGTAAAGATGGGGTCGGCTTTAAAGAGTTGTTTGGTAGCGGAGGGAAAAGCGCATGTGTATCCTCGTTTCGGTCCAACCTCTCTTTGGGATACCGCTGCGTCGCAAGTGATTGTAGAGCAAGCAGGAGGCGCAATTATTAACGCCGCAGGCCACGCTTTGGAATATGTGCAAACACCAAGCCTACTCAACCCGTTCTTTCTGGTTATTTGCGACCCTCAAGCGCAATGGCCGAAAATCCCGGAAATTATGTAAACGCTGAATAATTTTCCTACCGGCCGGTAGAAATGAATGTTGGTCGTTTATAAATAAAAAAAGCTTCAAACTACATCAGTCTTGAAGCTTTTTTAGTTTTAGAGCTTAGTTTTTGTAATAAGCTCTTTTAACTGTTTTTTGGCAAAATTCATCCAGAATAGCAGTTTTACAAATTTTGGAGGTTTGCCAAAAGTTCAATTTCTTTACTTGTTGGTGTCATAAGCCTCTCCAATTTTGTACTTAATAACTTTACCTCTGCAAAACTTTCGCTATGAAAGTTAATGATTAAGGTGTTAATTAGTGTTCAAAATTGGAATTGTTTATAACTTACAAGCCCCACCAGCACAACCATCGTCTTCTTGGTTGTCGTCCGCACCGTCTCTCGTGTTGTGATAATACAGTGTTTTTAGTCCCATTTTGTAAGCATAAAGCAAGTCTTGTAGAATCAGTTTGATTGGAACTTTATCTTCATTAAAGCGGGCAGGATCGTAATTCGTGTTGGACGAAATTGCTTGATCGACAAATTTCTGCATAATCCCAACCAATTGCAAATATCCCTGGTTATTCGGAATATGCCATAGCAATTCATAATCATCACGATGCTCTTTAAAGCCTGGAACCACTTGTTTCAGAATCCCGTCTTTTGATGCTTTAACCGATACATAACCGCGTGGAGGTTCAATTCCATTGGTTGAATTAGTGATTTGCGAAGACGTTTCACACGGCATTAATGCGGTTAATGTTGAATTACGAAGCCCGTGAGACTTAATTTCTTCTCGTAAAGTCTCCCAGTCTAAGTGCAGCGGTTCATTGCAAATCGTATCGACATCTTTCTTATAGGTATCAATCGGTAATACGCCTTGCGCATAAGTTGTCTCTGCAAAGTAATCGCAAGGTTTCGTTTCTTTTGCAAGGTTATTTGACGCTTTCAATAGATAGTATTGAATCGCTTCAAAAGTTCGGTGAACTAAACCATTAGCGGAGCCGTCAGAATATTTGGTTTGGTTTTTGGCCAAATAATACGCCAAATTGGTTACGCCCACACCCAACGTTCGACGTCCCATACTGGCGTGTTTGGCAGCAGGTACAGGGTAGTCTTGGTAATCCAATAGACTATCCAACGCTCGAACAATTAAATCGGATAGTTTTTCCAATTCATTTAGGTTTTCCAGTGCTCCCAAGTTGAAGGCGGAAAGCGTACAAAGTGCGATTTCACCATTAGGATCTTCCACGGAATTCAATGGCTTGGTCGGTAGAGCGATTTCCAGACATAGATTCGATTGATGAACTGGCGCGACTTTCGCATCAAACGGACTGTGTGTGTTGCAGTGATCAACGTTTTGAATGTAAATACGACCCGTTTGCGCACGCTCTTGTGCCACTTGAGTAAATAACTCAATCGCTTTAATTTGTTTCTTGCGAATATTCGGATCGGCTTCGTAAAGTACATAAAGGCGTTCAAACTCTTCTTGATCTGCAAAGAAAGCTTCATAAAGACCGGGGACATCCGATGGGCTGAACAGAGTGATCATGCCGCCTTGTAACATGCGTTGGTACATAAGCTTGTTGATTTGCACACCGTAGTCTAAATGGCGCGCGCGGTTTTCTTCAACCCCGCGGTTATTTTTCAGCACCACTAAAGATTCGACTTCTAAGTGCCAAATAGGGTAGAACAAGGTCGCGGCACCGCCACGAACACCACCTTGAGAACAGGACTTTACGGCAGTTTGGAAGTGTTTAATAAACGGAATCATACCCGTGTGGTAGGCTTCACCACCTCGGATTTCAGAGCCGAGCGCACGAATACGACCAACGTTCACACCAATCCCTGCGCGTTGTGACACATATTTCACAATCGATGATGACGTAGCATTAATGGAATCCAGTGAGTCACCACATTCAATTAACACACAAGAGCTGAACTGACGTGTTGGCGTACGCACCCCAGACATAATCGGTGTTGGTAAAGAAAGTTTAAACAGCGACGCAGCATCGTAGAAATCTTTCACATATTGCATACGAGCATCTTTTGGATAGTGACCAAATAGACACATCGGAATCAGCATATAAATAAACTGCGGGCTTTCGTAGATTTGCTTGGTGACACGGTTTTGCACCAAGTATTTCCCTTCAAGCTGTTTCACAGCCGCGTAACTGAAGTTCATGTCGCGGCTATGGTCCATATAGTCGTTCAGTTCTGTAAATTCGTCATCACTGTAATCGGCTAAAATCTGTTTGTCGTAAACACCTTTATCGGTCATTGTTTTGACGTGGTCTTGTAGGTGCGGCGGTTCAAAACGGCCAAACGCTTTTTTGCGCAAATGGAAAATGGCAAGGCGTGCGGCTAAGTGCTGATAGTCTGGTGCGGTTTCAGAGATCAAGTCGGCTGCTGACTTAATAATTGTCTCGTGAATGTCTGCAGTTTTAATGCCTTCGTAGAACTGAATGTGAGAGCGAAGTTCCACCTCTGACACGGATACATCTTCAAGGTCTTTTGCTGCCCAAGAAATAACTCGGTGGATTTTCTCAAGATCGATGGGTTCTTGACTGCCGTTGCGCTTGGTTACAAGTATGTTTGATTGGCTCATAATTTACCTGTGTATAAAAAATATCCGTGTGGAAAAGGCCGAATGATAAAAAATTAAAAATATCAGTCGCTTAGCGTCGTAAAACAAACTGGAAGCTAAGTTTAAACAGTAACTTCTGGTGTTTTACTACCTTGGAAATTACTAGATATAGTTTTCAATTGCTTTGAGTCCACAGAATATAGTGGAATTTCCAAACTCTTGCAACTAGGATTTTTTCACAGATTATTCACAGCCCAGAAAGGAAAAATTTGTGGAAATGGTCGCTAAGTCTTTTATTTCCAAGGAAAGCACCTTCGAAAAACCTGTGGATAACTTTGTTAATAGTTATTTTTTTGTGAGATAAAAATTTTTACTGAATTCTTAAAAAAAATTGTTGAAATCTCAATGGGTTTAGGGTTGATTTTGGCGTGAAATTTGAACAGCTGTAAACTGGTTGTAAAAAGAGTCTTACAGCTTCGAACTGTCTCAAACTACATGATTTGTCCGTTATGGCTTTTTCGGCCTGTTTAAAATGAGTGGATACATGATTTAACTACGCCCCAAATGACCATTTCACTATTTTCTGTTACAGGGATTGGAGGGTAATTTGGATTTTCTGGGGCTAAAAATGTCCCTTTATCATTCACGACAAGGCGTTTTACAGTGAGTTCACCATCGAGTGCTGCAATGACAATTTTGCCTGGCGTAGGATTTTCACTGCGATCAACAATCAAAATGTCACCTTCGTAAATGCCTATATCTTGCATAGAGTCGCCTTGAACACGAAGCAAAAAAGTAGCTTCTTTGTTGCGAACTAGCTTTTCATTTAAATCGAGATAGGTTTCGATGTAATCGTCTGCCGGAGAGGGAAAGCCTGCGACCACTTTATGAGAATAAAGCGGTAGCTGATAAGATTCATATTCTCCGTCGTTTGAAGGCTCTTCGATTTGCGGCACAATCAGTTGCAAGTGTTGCGAAAGTTTGCCGTCTTTCAAAGCACTCTTAAACGATTTTAGATAATGTTCGATGGTAGTAACTTGTGACTGAGGAATACGCATGACTTTTGTTGCTTCCCCAAACGCACCGCTTCCTTGTTTTCTACCGGCACCTTGGCGCTTGCCACCATGTTGTGGGTTTGTTTTTGTGTTGGATATCGAGGCTTTGCTGGTTTTATTGGTCATTGAATCCCGCCTATTCTTAATTTTGAAAATTGTAACAAAATTTATCGATGTATGATTTAATTTAAAAATAAATGTTACAAAAATCAAGTCTGATTGAAAGAAATGAGTAAAGGTGGTTTAGCAAGCTTGCTAACTATCTTTACCGGCCGGTATTTGGAGGGTGTGGTGGATAAAATTGCGTTAGTAGATGGAAATTCATTTTATGCTTCTTGTCAGATAGCGTTTGATCCCAGTTTGCAAAACCGGCCGGTGGTCGTTTTATCGAATAATGATGGGTGTGTGGTTGCAGCGAATGCTGAGGCGAAGTCTTTGAATCAATTACTGTTGAAAAAGCAACAAGGTAGTTTTGGTAAAGGTGGCTACTCTTCCGCTGTGCCTGAAAGTATGATGTTTCAGCCCTTCTTTAAGGTTCGTTCGGTATTGGAGGCGCATAACACAGCAGTTTTTAGTTCGAATTATGAGCTGTACGGTGATATGTCGAAACGGATGCATACGATTATTGGGCGCTTTGCCGATGAGCAGGAAATTTATTCCATTGATGAGTCATTTTTGCGACTCAAAACGCCTCTTGAGATGGATTGTCGGTTTTGGGGTGAGCAGCTCAAAAAAACGGTTCAACAGGAGATTGGGGTTCCGGTTGCTGTGGGAATTGCTATGAATAAGACCTTGGCAAAGCTGGCGAATCATTTGGCTAAAATGGAGACAGAGTTTGGCAATGTTTTTGAAATAGCCTCACCGAGTTCGCATGAGGTTCAGGTCTATTTTAAAAAGCTATCCATTGATAAGGTCTGGGGGTTAGGTAAGCGATTGTCGCACCATCTGCGTTCTCAAGGTTATGATACAGTTGCGAAATTTCAAAAAGCACCGGCCGGTGAGATTCGTAAACGATATGGGGTAATGGTGGAAAGAATCTTGCGAGAACTTAATGGAGAGGTCTGTTTTGATTTGCAAGAAACGCCGGAGCCAAAAAAGCAGATTATTGCATCCCGTTCGTTTGGTGGCGTTGTGTATGATTTACCTACCTTGGAGAGGGCGCTGATTTCCCATTTATCGCGTGCTCTGGAAAAGTTACGCGCTCAGCAGAGCCTTTGTCAGAATGTGTCGATTTTTATTCGCAATAATCGTTTTTCGCCAAACGAGCCGTTTATGAATCGGCAGAAAAGTCTTGTGCTGGTTGAACCGACCGATAATCTGATGTTTTTATCAAAATTGGTGAGAAAAATATTGGCGAGCTTATATCAAGAGCAAATCGCATGGCATAAAGCAGGTGTGGTTTTGAGTGCGATTGTTCCAAGACAGGGGTATCAACCTGATCTGTTTTTGCAAGAGAAATTTGTAAAGGATGAAGAGCAAGGGGCGTTGCAGGTGAGTCACGAGCAACAAGCTTTAATGACTGTGGTTGATCAACTGAACCGGCGCTTTGGAAGACATTCATTATTTGTGGCTTCGGCGGGTTCTAATAAACACAACGATTGGCAAATGTTGCGTAATTCGATGTCGCCACGTTATACCACTCAGTGGCATGAATTACCGATTGCTTATGCAAAGTAAAATAAAGAGTCGACTCAATACGCTGTCATCTTATCGTCAAATAAAGGGCTTATAGTCGCACAAGAAACGAAGGGAATCTGTTTGCTTCAGAAACATGGAGCTTCCTTTAAACTTGCTGGAGTGTGATGTGAAGAACTTGATTGAAAAACTGCTCAAAAAAATCGATAAATACGAACGTTTGGAGCAATCCAAGTCTCAGGTTGAGCTGCTACATAAAATTCGAGTGAACTCTCGAAAATTGGTCGCGTTGAGCCCGCCGGAAAGTTACAGTGCGCAAGTTTTGAAACGTTTGATTCAGTCGAGCAATGCGTTGCGTGACTTGGATGTTTTGCAGAACGAAACCCTTAAAGATTTACCGGAAAAATGGCAGAAAGAGCTAAGGCCGATTTATCAATATTTAGCTGAACGTCGTCACGAAATGGATGCGCAGTTTAAGTTGTTATTGCAGATGGAATTGCGAGATGAAATTCAAGGGTTGGTGGACGATTTTGACCAGCTACAGAAAAAGAGCAGTAGTTCCGCCGAGCGCCATAAACTTTCATTGTCGGAAATTGAAAGACGCTTAAAACTCCAGCTGAAAATCTTGCGAGCCGTGGATATTGAGGATAAGCAGGTTCATAAGGTGCGTTTAAAAATAAAACGACTGCGTTATCAGCTGGAGCATTTTTATGTGAACCAAGAGCAAGCATTGGAGTTAACGACCTATCTGCAAGATGAGTTGGGTAAATTTCAAGATTTGTGTCAAGGAATGAAATGGCTGAAGAAATACTTGGACTCGGATAAAACGCGATTAAAGTCTATTCAGGAATTGCTGCAAAGCCGTAAAGATAGCATTCTGCAATCAGTGCGCAAAACGTTGCACAAAGACTATCGAAGAGTTTCTTTACGTTAAGGCTGTGTCGTCTTTGAAAGTTTTTTGAAAGGTTACCGGCCGGTAAAGAATTGTAAGTTATACCGGCCGGTGCAAAATGATTAATCTGAGATTAAATTTGTGCAGTTCATAGCTTAAATGAATCAACCATTTTGTCTAGGGAGGCACTGGCTTGCGAGATATCGCGAATTTTTTGAACGGTGTTTTCAATATGTTGACCGTTTTGTGAGCTGATGGATTTGGCATCATTCACAGAGTGCGAAATATCTTGCGAAGCTTGGCTTTGCGCATGGCTTGCCTGAACAATTTCGCTGACAGAGCTTTCGAGATCGGTGACTTTGGTTTGAATGTCTTCTAGTGAAGTTTTTACCGAATCGACCAAGTCCACACCGGCTTGCACTTTTTCATTTGAGGTGGAAATTAGTTCTGAAATTTCCTTGGCTGCATCCGCAGATTTTCCAGCAAGCGTGCGAACTTCGCCAGCCACGACGGCAAAACCTCGACCTTGCTCACCTGCTCGAGCTGCTTCAACAGCGGCATTCAATGCCAAAAGGTTGGTTTGGAATGCAATTGAATCAATCAAATTGATAATGTCGTCAATTTGTGAAGAGGATTGTTTGATTTCATCCATTGCTACGACCATCTGTTGCATCACTTCAAGACCTGTCGATAAACTTTGGGCTTGTTGGCGCGTAATTTCATTTGCATGTTGCGTGCTTTGAGTTGTGGTTTGAATCATTTCTACGGTATTGGATACCGTAGAAATGGTAGCGTCCAAGGTTGATAATTGCTGACTTGAACCTTTTGCCATATGGTTGGAAATATCCATAACCGATGAAATTTCTTGTTCAATAATGTCTGATGCAGAAGCAACTTGGCGAATCAGATTTGAAAGGTTGCTCAAAGAAGCGTTCAAAGCATTTTGCACTTGAGCCAATTCACCTTCATAGTGTCCCTTCATCTGCGTAGATAAGTCACCTTGAGCCAAGCTTTCTGAAACATAGCTCATTTCTTGGATATAGGCTTGGAGTTTGTCGAGCGTGCTGTGAACCGAGTCTTTCAAGGTTGCCAATTCTCCTTGGAAATCTTGGTCGTTCAAACGATGACCAAATTCACCGTGTGCAACGGCTTCCATTAAAACTTCCATGCTGTGAATCGCAGTTTGCAGTTTTTGGGTGTTTTCGGCAGATTGTTTTTGTTGAGCGGCAATTTCTTGTTGTGCAATTTCTGCTTCTGTGACTTTTTCGTCCGCAATGCGTTTTTGTTCATCCAGCTCAGAAAGCTTAACTTCTAAATCCTGGTTGGCCAAAGCGGTAGCTTTGGTTGAGCGGCGAACTTGAATCATGAGAGTAATAACTAGCCCTAACATTAATAGTACAAGCGCAATCAGGGTGTTGGTGAGTGTCAGAATCAGTTCGTTTGTAGTTGTGTAAATATCGTTATAGGTTTGTTTTGATGCTTTAATGCTTTGTTCAATCGCGGATTGACTAATTTGATCAAGAATCTGGTTGACCTGTTGATGATATTCCAAAATTAAATTGACATGAGTTTCAAGAATGTTGAAATCGGCTTGACTGACATGTTGCTTAAGTTTATTGAGCGTTGAAAGGACTAGCAAAATGTCTTTCGGTTTAGTTTTGGTGTTACCAATTAAAAAAGACTGCATTTGCGTTTCAAGGTAATTGAAGAGCTGTTTCATCTGCATGGTTTTTTCGGCAATTTTGTATTCGCGAACCAATTCAGGGAAGTAGCTTTTCGAGTTGTTTAGCAGAGAGTTTACACGCGTGAATTCAATGACTTGGCTGTCTAGCATTTGTGTGTCTAAAGTTAATTGTTCAAGTTTTGTGTGAAGGGCCGTTTGCTGTTCTTCATCCAAGTAGCTTGGCATGTATTGCATGGCTTCAACTTGACGATTCAGTTGCACTAAATTCGATTGAACAAAGTCGTAGTGGCCAACACCTCCTTGACCGGCTTTATAGGCATTTTCAGCGGTTCGTAGGAAGAGGATCTCAATTTTAGAAAAACCGTTAATGTATTTGTCGTGGTGCACCGCATTAATGTTTGGTTTGACGAAGATAATTGTCAATACCGCTGCAATCACTAACGTAATCAAGCCAACAAGAATATTATTGAATGTATTTTTCATTGAATGATTACTCCGCTGGTGGGGCTAAAGGGGTCACATCCAGTTGACCGGATAGACTGGTTAAAAATTCTTTAATATACAAACGATCTTTGTCAGGGATTTGTCGACCTAATTGGTTGAGCCCCATGATATTGATGGCTTGATCGAGTGTTTGTGCACTGGCATCGTGAAAGTAGGGTGCAGTATGTTCAACATTGCGTAATGTTGGCACTTTAAATACATTGCGATGATTTTCATTTTGTGTGCGGTTGAATAAACCTCTATCAACGTTGCGTTCGTTATTTTGTTCATCGTAGTAGGATTTGAGTGCTCCGAATTTTTGCATCATGTTCGATCCGAAGTTCACTCCTTGATGGCAAGCGACACAACCGTAGCTTTGAAATAGCTCATACCCTCTTTTCTGGTTTGCGGTGATTGCATTGTCATCTCCCTTGAGATAAGCATCAAAAGGAGCTGGAGTAATTAGGCTACGTTCAAATTCGGCAATTGCATCGGTGACTGTAAACTTGGTAATGCCTTGTTCTTGATAAACTTCAGAAAACATTTTTTGGTAGCTGTTTACTTCTTGAAGGCGAGCTAAAACGTTTTCCCACTTAGCGCCCATTTCAATTGGGTTTTCTACCGGCCCCTCTGCCTGTTCGCGAAGGTGTTTAGCGCGACCATCCCAAAATTGTTTGAAGTTAAATCCGCTGTTTAGTGTTGTTGGAGCGTTGATCTCACCTTTTTGCGCATCAATCCCAATTGATACGGGCATATTGTCATCTCCACCAATGGCTAGAACATGACATGAAGCACAGGTCAGTTGGCCATTTCCTGATAGTCGAGTGTCATGATATAGGTGATTGCCTAAATTAACCTTGGCTTCATCTAGATTTAACTTAGAGGCATCCGGCAAAGGTTGGTTGTATTTTGTTCGAGATGTATTGTCGGCAAACGATAGTATTGTTGGTTCATCGGCAATATTGTTGTATTGGGTAAGTTGAGTATCACTATTTTGACAGGCGCTGAGCGTTAAAATAGTGATAAATAGTGCGGTGAGTCGAATCATGAATGAGCCTCTTCAAACGTATTATTGTTATGTGCTAAGTACCAGTCACTTTATTTCAAAGTATTTCCTGACTGATGACTATCAGTTTCTTCAAATTGAACAAAAGCAATTCAAAGGCCAACAGGCCCAGATGAAAAGTTTGCATAATCTTCTCAATTCGTGGCGCTGGGAGAGGTGATTTAAATCAAGCACTTGCTCATTTGTGGTAAAAACCTCTTTTTACCGAGTATTTGAATCTGAGCTAATAGAGGAAAGCTTCTTGAAGCAGGAGAGTTTATCTGGTGTAAGTGAGTTTACACTGGTTATTGTTTTTAGAGTGCCGAGTCTATAATTGCTTGGTTTGGCGAGTTCTGGATTGTGTCTAAAGCTGCGTTGCAAAGGTGTTATTTCTAATGTACTTCGAGTTTTAGAAGTTTTAGGTTGGATTTAGAATACTATATGTATCTATTGTATTTAGATATGTATAAGAAAAATATAGGTGCTAATGATTATTAAGCAATAAAATTGGTACGACCGAGTGGATTCGAACCACCGACCCCCACCATGTCAAGGTGGTGCTCTAACCAACTGAGCTACGGTCGTACAATATGCAAATAACTGAGTTATTTGTAGGAAATGGTACCAGAGGTCGGACTCGAACCGACACGCCATTGCTGGCAAGGGATTTTGAATCCCTCATGTCTACCAATTTCATCACTCTGGCAAAGTTGTGAAAACCATGACATTTTCACAGATATTAAAGTTTAACAACTTTAAGGAATAAAAAAGCTAAGCAAAATGCTTAGCTTTTAAATATGGCTCCCCAACCTGGACTCGAACCAGGGACATACGGATTAACAGTCCGGTGTTCTACCAACTGAACTATTGGGGAATAGTTTTTCTCTAAGTTGAGAAAGGTAAAGTCATAAATAAACTTTACCTGAAATATGGCTCCCCAACCTGGACTCGAACCAGGGACATACGGATTAACAGTCCGGTGTTCTACCAACTGAACTATTGGGGAAAAATAATTCAAAACATCTGTCTCAAATCATTGGTGCGTATTATATTGAGGCATATCTTCAATGCAAGTATTTTTTTGAAAAAGTTTGTGTTTATCAGTTTATGACTGTTTTGTCTGTTGTTCTAGAGGCTGAAGGACTTCATTTATCAAGAATCTTTGAGATTGGTTTAAAGAGGATCCAGAAAAACGTTTTACTTTTATGCTTATGCTAAACTCGTTGGATAGGGGGCTTTTTTCAAAGATTGAGTTATGTTTCTAACTAAGAATATTGGTTATGCAATTACAAAGCACACTGCAACAGCAGGTTAAGTCTGCATTGAAGGCTTTTCATAGCCAAAATTACGATTTAGCGGAGCAACGCTTTAAGGCTATTGAGAAAGAACATCCACATCTTGTCATATTGCCAATTTATTTAGCGCAAATTTCGTTGGTTCGAGGCAATGCCACAACATGGATTACTCCGCTAGAAGGTCTTCTGCAAACTAACCCCTATCTTACTGATGCTTATTTTGTTTTAGCACAGTGTTATCAAAAGGATAAGCAATTACTGAAAGCTAGTCAGCTTTATCATCAAGCACTGAGCTATTTGTCGTTATCCACTCTTGCAGATAAACCACAACTCGATCCTCAGTTTAATATGGCTGGAAGTAGTGAGTGGAATTTAGAAAAGGCAACGCAAACCCTTTGGCAAACCTTAGCCTTGTTGGCGAAAGCAAATATTCCAGCTTTTCCTACCTCAGGGACGCTACTGGGGTTAGAGAGAGAAGGGCAGTTGCTTCAGAATGATAAAGACCTTGATATTGGCCTTGACTGGTTGCTTATGGAACAAGCGATTTCAGAGCTTCGGCGACATGGTTGGAGAGAGGTTCAAGGTTCTTATGGTTTAATGAATCCGCGGTGTATGCAAAGCCCCAACGGTATTGTTGTTGATCTATGTGGCTTTGCGACTGAGGAGGCTACCGGTCAAACCGTGTCAGGTTTATGGATTAAAGAGGTTCCTTTTGAGTGGAATCGAATTACTTATTATCCAAAAATTGAACTTCAGCCCAAAAGTCTACCGGCCGGTGAGGTTTGGTACTTAAAAAATGCGCACGATTTTTTAACTGCGCTCTATGGTAAAGATTGGCAGACACCTGACCCCGATTTTGACACGATTATTTGTGCAAAAAACTTAAAAGATTTTTCGCCTTTAATGCAATGCTATGCCTATTCTAGATTGTATAAACATCTAGAACAAAATCGTCCTCACAAAGCGCAGAGGTTGATACAAGAAATCCTCAATCATCACCCACAAGACGGTTTAATGAATAAATTATCGGATCAGCTAAAAAACAATGATCAAAACCCAACTATTACTTCTATTAGAGTACTGGCAATGGGCTGTTTTGATTTGCTGCACGTAGGACACTTAAACTATTTAAATTTTGCAAAGCAACAAGGCGATGAATTAATTGTTGGACTTGCTTCGGATAATTTCTGTCAAGAGAGCAAAGGTCAACGCCCATATATTGATCAAAAGCAGCGACAAGCGCTCGTTAATTCTTTGAAAATGGTGGACGAAACGCATATTCTGCCAATGCCTATGGCGAATACTATAAAAGCCGGCGAATGGATGCAGCAGTTGGGTATTCAAAAAGTCATCTGTGGACAAGAGTGGCAAGGGTCTGAAAAATGGCAGGCGTTGCAAACCTCTTTGGCAGCTAAAGGTGTTGAGGTTATTTATGCGCCGCATACTCAAGGGATCTCCAGTACGCTGATCAAACAGCAGGCTATTAAACCATAGACCCTCTAACGCCTATTTAACGGACCCAAATCTCCAATAAGGTTGCCAAATAAATAAGTTATAAAAGGAGGCATAAAGCCTTATTTTTAAGCAATTTAACTTGTTAATGAAGCTTATGTTTCTTTATTTTGTAAAGTGACCGTAAACCTTGCACCGCCGTTAATATTTTCTGCCAAGATCTCGCCATGAAGCTTTGGTAGTGATCTCAATTTTTCTTGAGAAGGGAGAGGTAAATAAGTATCTAACCGAGATTAGAGAGAAATGTTTGCGATGTAGATTAATTTCTAAGTGCTTGAATTGATTGTACGATTCAGAGAGAATAGCCGGTTTTGTGATTCGAGCAGAGATAAGTGAAACGCCAAGATTTCTTTTTTGATTTACCTGAGAGTTTAATTGCTCAGCAACCGGCCAAGCAGCGTCGCGATAGCCGTTTGTTGGTCATGAACCCAGATGGAACAACGTCTGATCAGTCTTTTCCTAATATCTTAGACTATATTCAACCGAACGATTTATTGGTGTTCAATAACACGCGCGTTATTCCAGCGCGTTTGTTTGGCAAAAAAGCCAGCGGTGGAAAACTCGAGTTTTTGATTGAGCGTGTTTTGGATGATAAAACACTTTTAACGCATATTAAATCAAGTCGTTCACCAAAAGAAGGCGCTAGACTTACTGTCGAGAATAGCTTTGATGTTGAGGTGGTTGGACGTCAAGATGCGCTATATGTCGTGAAAGTGGTTGATAATGATTTAAGTGCTTTGGCTTTAGTTGAAAAATTTGGTCATATGCCATTGCCACCCTATATTGAACGCGATCAAGAAGGAAAAGACGATAGAGCGGAAGATAAGGAACGCTATCAAACTGTCTATAGTGAAAAACCGGGGGCGGTCGCTGCACCTACCGCTGGTTTGCACTTTGATGAAGCGCTATTAAAAGGGATTCAAGATAAGGGCGCTCAAATTGGTTTTGTGACCTTGCATGTTGGGGCTGGAACTTTTAAGCCTGTTCAGGTTGATGATATTAAAGAGCATGTAATGCACTCTGAATATTTAGAAGTGGATGAGAAGGTTATTGAGCAAATTCATCAGACTAAAGTGAAAGGTGGCCGTGTTTTTGCCATTGGCACGACTTCGGTTCGTTCTTTAGAGAGTGCTGCGAAATATTCACCGGCCGGTGAATTAAAACCGTATCGAGGTGAAACGGACATTTTCATTACACCTGGTTATGAGTTTCAAGTTGTGGATGTTTTGCAAACCAATTTTCACTTGCCGGAATCAACATTGATTATGTTAGTGTCCGCTCTCGCTGGTTACGAGAGAACTATGCATGCTTATAAACATGCAGTGGAGCAAGCGTACCGATTTTTTAGTTATGGAGATGCGATGCTGGTGTTTCCACAGGAACAGAAGAAATAATTATGGAATTTGAATTAGATAATACCGATGGTCGTGCACGTCGCGGACGTTTAAAATTTTCTCGTGGAATTGTGGAAACGCCTGCGTTTATGCCGGTTGGAACTTATGGTTCAGTGAAAGGAATGACGCCTGAAGAGATTGAAACCACCGGTGCGCAGATTATTCTGGGTAATACCTTTCATTTAGCGTTACGGCCTGGGACTGATATTATTGAAATGCATGGTGATTTGCATGATTTCACGCATTGGGAAGGGCCAATTTTGACCGATTCTGGTGGATTCCAGGTATTTAGTCTAGGAAAAATGCGCAAAATCAAAGAAGAGGGTGTAACGTTTAATAGCCCCGTGAATGGTGCCAAAATTTTTATGGGACCTGAAGAGTCAATGGAAGTTCAACGCAAGTTGGGTTCTGATATTGTGATGATTTTTGATGAATGTACGCCTTATCCTGCAAGTCATGAGGTGGCAAAAGAGTCAATGGAGCTTTCTTTGCGTTGGGCAAAGCGCTCAAAAGATGCACATGGAGATAATCCTTCAGCACTGTTTGGGATTGTGCAAGGTGGCATGTATGAAGATTTACGAGTGGTTTCGGCAGAAGGTCTGAAAGAGATTGGGTTTGATGGTTACGCGATTGGCGGTTTGTCGGTGGGTGAGCCAAAAGATGAAATGATGGCAACGTTGGATTACACGGAGCCTCATCTGCCAAAAGACAAGCCACGCTATCTGATGGGGGTAGGTAAGCCGGAGGATATCGTTGAAGCGGTTCGACGTGGTATTGATATGTTCGATTGCGTGATGCCAACTCGAAATGCCCGTAATGGCTTTTTGTTTACTCGCGAAGGTGTGGTGAAGATTCGTAATGCGAAACATAAAACGAGTCTTGAGCCTTTGGATAAAGGATGCTCGTGTTACACCTGCCAAAATTATTCGCGCGCGTATCTACACCATTTGGATAAGTGTAAAGAAATTCAAGGTGCACGATTGAATACCATTCATAATTTGACTTACTATCAGGATTTGATGAAAGGGCTGCGAGAGGCAATTAGTGAAAATCGACTGGATGCCTTCGTACAGGAGTTTTATGAAGGGATTGGTCAGCCTATACCGCCTTTGGATTGATAATTAACAAACCTGTGAAAACCTCTTCAATTAATTCATGGATTCGCTTTCAATTCAGTTGTTCACGAATTATTAGGAAAATTTATCAAGCTGTGCCAAAATACAGCGGTTAAAAATTTAGCGATATTGTTAGGAGAAAACTATGAGCTTTTTTATTAGTGATGCAATGGCAGAAGGAACGGCAGCGGCACAAGGAAGCGGCTGGGAAGGTCTCATCCCATTAGTACTACTTTTTGTGGTGTTTTATTTCTTGTTGATTCGTCCTCAACAAAAGAAAGTAAAAGAACATAAAGCATTAGTTGAAGCGATTAAAAAAGGTGATGAAGTCGCTACTTATGGTGGTCTTCTTGGAAAAATTCGTGATTTGAATGACAGTTTTTGTGATTTGGAAATCGCGGATAATGTCATTGTGAAAATCGAACGCTCTAATATTGCTCGCCTGTTACCTAAAGGTACTTTAAAAGGCGAATAAGTTGGAATTCACGAAGAAAGGGGCATTTGCCCCTTTTGTCTTTTACAGACCTAATTATTAGGCCTGAGTCACAGTCTCTTTGAGAGCTTGCTCTCATTGTTCTTGGAATTGAAAGTTTATGTTTCAAAACCCTCAAAAAGTCATTAGTAATCAATACCCAGCTTGGAAATATTTGCTATTGGTTGTGATAACTGTCGTAGGTTTACTTTATGCCATGCCGAATATTTTTGGTGATGACCCTGCAGTGCAAGTTTCTCCTGTAAAGTCTGTTCAATTTGATGAGACAACGGTTTCACAGGTGAACAGAGTTCTTGAAGATGCAGGTTTAGCTGTGAAATCCAGTGTTTTTGAAAACGGAAAGTTTCTGATTCGTTTTAAAAACACGGATGATCAACTAAAAGCTAAATCGTTGTTGAAAGAATCAATGGGGCGTACTGCCGTTGTTGCTTTAAACTTAGCACCAGCGACACCTGAATGGTTGAGTGCAATGGGCGGTCAGCCAATGTATCTTGGTTTGGATTTGCGTGGTGGGGTCCACTTTTTGATGGATGTTGATATGGATGCGGCCATTGCCAAAGGCTATGAACGTTCCATTGATGAAGTGAAATCGACATTGCGAGATGTGAAAATTCGCTACCGAAAAGTGGAGGTTGAGAATAATCAACTGGAAGCGACTTTTCGTTCGATTGACGATTTGACTGCAGCGCAAACTGCGCTGCAAGAAGCTTACGGTGAGCGTTATTCATTGACTGAAAACACCGAATCAGCCGCTCCGAAAATTGTCATGGTCATGACCGAAAAAGCGCAAGCGGAAACGAAAAAATATGCGTTGCAGCAAAATATCACAACACTTCGTAATCGTATTAATGAGTTAGGTGTTGCAGAACCGGTGATTCAGCAACAGGGTGACCGCCGTATTGTGGTGCAGTTACCAGGGGTTCAGGATACCGCTCGAGCAAAAGAGATTTTGGGTGCGACGGCAACGTTAGAATTCCGCTTAGTGGACGAAAAAGGCGATCCAGAACGTGCTGAGAAGTTAGGGTTTTCACCGAGTGGCTCACAGCTTTATCATTTTCGTGATGGACGACCAATTCTTTTAAAACGTCAAATTATTGTTTCCGGTGAAAGTGTCATTAATGCTCAGTCGAGTATTGATCCTCAGCAAGGCTCTCCGATGGTGAGCGTGAATTTGGATGGTGCAGGTGGTCGTAAAATGTTGGCGACCACCAAGGAAAACATCAACAAACGTATGGCGGTTCTGTTTATTGAGAACCGCGTGGAAACCGTTGAAGTTGATGGTAAGAAAATTAAAAAACGCATTAAGACACACGATGTTATCAATGCTGCGGTAATTCGAGGGCAGTTTGCAGATCGTTTCCAAATTACGGGGTTAGATTCTTCTCAAGAAGCACAAGATTTAGCGCTATTGCTTCGTGCCGGTGCGTTGGCAGCACCTATGGAAATTGTCGAGGAGCGTACTGTTGGGCCAAGTTTGGGTCAAGACAATATCAACCAAGGTTTTATGTCGGTGGTTGTCGGCTTTGTTTTGGTTCTGATTTTCATGGTTTGGCGTTATAAGATTTTCGGGTTGGTGGCAAATGTCGCTTTAACATTGAATTTGGTGATAATTTTTGCGGTGCTGTCAATGCTTCAAGCAACGTTGACCTTGCCTGGAATTGCAGGGATTGTCTTAACCGTTGGTATGGCCGTGGATGCCAATGTTTTGATATTTGAACGTATTCGTGAAGAACTGCGAAACGGTTCCATTCAAAATGCGATCTATTCTGGTTATGAAAAAGCCTTTGTGACGATTGCTGATGCTAACATCACCACATTATTAGCGGCCATTGTTCTGTTTAGTTTTGGAACCGGGCCGATTAAAGGATTTGCGATTACATTATCAATCGGAATTATCACTTCAATGTTTACCGCCATTTTAGGCACGCGCGCAATCATCAATTTGATGTATGGCAATAAGCGTGTTGAGAAGTTGTCAATCTAGGAGCGGTCATGGCACAAGAATATAAAACACCCAATATTAATTTTATGGGGCAGCGTTATTTAGCGTTGCTATTGTCTGCGGCTTTGATGTTGGCATCGCTTGCAGGGCTTTGGATGAAAGGGCTCAACTTCGGTATAGACTTTACCGGCGGAACCTTAATTGAAGTTTCTTATCAAGGTCCGGTGGAATTGCCGAAAATGCGCCAAGACCTAGCAAACGCAGGTTTTGGTGACGCAGTTGCACAACACTTTGGATCGGCAGAAGATGTACTGATTCGCATTGCGCCTCGTGAAGGTATGAACTCGGCCCAATTGAGTAATCAGGTGATGGATGCACTGCGTGCAACTGCTGATGAAACCATTGATTTACGCCGTGTTGAATTTGTCGGGCCTCAAGTGGGAGATGAGTTGACTGAAGATGGTGCGCTTGCCGTGCTTTATGCATTGTTTGGTGTATTGATTTATGTCGCACTTCGCTTTGAATGGCGTTTTTCTGTTGGTTCGGTAGCAGCTTTGATACACGATGTGGTTTTGACTCTTGGGGTATTTGCATGGACACAAATGCAGTTCGATTTAACCGTCGTTGCTGCGATCTTGGCAGTTATCGGTTATTCCTTGAACGATACCATTGTTGTGTTTGACCGAGTGCGTGAAAATTTCCGCACTATGCGAGAAGGCTCTCCAGTTGAAGTGACCAATACGGCTGTGAACCAAATGTTAGCGCGTACTATCGTGACCTCTTTGACAACATTGCTTGTGTTGTTGGCGCTGTTCTTCCTTGGTGGAGAGGTGATTCATGGCTTTGCAGCGGCATTATTGGTCGGTGTCATTGTGGGGACTTACTCTTCGACTTACATTGCAGCCGCAGTTGCCTTAGCATTAGGTGTTTCGAAAGAAGACCTAATGAAGGCACCAAAAGAAGAAGTCGACAAAGAAGCCGAAGAAGCCGAATTACAGCGTATCTTCTTAGAGCAAGAAGCGGCTCGTGAAGCCAGAGAGGCTGCGAAGAATTCATAATCCACGCTATGTTTGTTGTTGTGCGTGTTTGTTATAAAAAGAAAACCCTTTTTGGAGGCGTTCGTTAACTTCCTGCCTAGGTTACTCTTTAATTAGAGTTTTATATTTGTAACAAACACGCAGAGTTATTCAACTTTTGAATGAAAAGCTTTTGAATTAAAAGGCTTTGCATGTTTTTCTAAATACCTTCCTATCTTTACCGGCCGGTAAATATTGCATTTATGCACGCCATAAAATCTGTTAAACGTTGTAATCTCTTGGAATTGAGGCTTATAAGTTTATTTTTATAAATAAAACCTCCTGAACGTTGAAACCAAAGCTCTAGATTTGCTAGAGCTCGGTTTTGCGTTAAATTCCAACCACTTGTATAATACCGTCTTTACTTTTCCAGCCTCAAGGCGATTGCTTCATGTCTTTACATTTAGAAACCACAAAACGTCGCACTTTTGCGATTATTTCTCACCCGGACGCCGGTAAAACCACTGTGACGGAAAAACTGCTTTTATACGGTGGTGCGATTCAGATGGCCGGTGCGGTTAAGAGTCGTAAAACTGACCGAGGAGCGACGTCTGACTGGATGAAAATGGAGCAGGAACGTGGGATTTCGGTTGCTTCATCGGTGATGCAGTTCCCTTACAAGTCAGCCGTTATGAACCTGTTGGATACTCCAGGGCACGAGGATTTCTCTGAAGATACTTATCGTGTTCTGACTGCGGTGGATTCCGCTTTGATGGTTATTGATGTGGCCAAAGGGGTTGAGGATCGAACCATCAAATTGATGGAAGTCTGTCGCTTGCGTACCACGCCAATTCTGACCTTTATCAACAAGCTTGACCGCGAAGGGAAAGAGCCAATTGATTTGTTAGACGAAGTCGAAGATGTTCTCAATATTGCTTGTGCTCCTATGACGTGGCCAATTGGAATGGGGAAACGTTTCAAAGGGATTTACCACCTTTATAACGATACGGTTCGAATTTTTGCACAAGCAGATGGTCAAAGTGCTTCCGAAGGCGAATTGATTGAAGGATTAGATAATCCTCGTTTAGATGAGTTGTTGGGTCTGCAAGCGGAAGAGTTGCGTGATGAAGTTGAGCTGGTTCGAGGTGCAAGTCATGAGTTTGATTTAGAGTTGTTCTTAGCCGGTGAAATCACGCCAGTTTTCTTTGGTTCGGCGGTGAATAACTTTGGGTTGCAGGAGCTTTTGGATGGTTTTGAAAAGTATGCTCCAGCACCAAAAGGCCGTGAAACTGAAGATCGTTTTGTCGAAGCTGAAGAAGAAAAACTCAGTGGTTTTGTATTTAAGATTCAGGCAAATATGGATCCTAAACACCGTGACCGTGTGGCTTTTATGCGTATTGTTTCGGGGAAATACGAAGCCGGTATGTCAATGAAACATGTGCGCATTGGCAAGAATGTGAAGGTTTCTAAAGCGATTACTTTCTTGGCTAATCGTCGAGACCATGCTGAGGTGGCTTATCCAGGTGATATTATTGGTTTGCATAATCACGGAACCATCAAGATTGGTGATACCTTTTCTCAAGGGGAAGACTTGAAATTTACCGGAATTCCAAACTTTGCTCCGGAACTTTTCCGACGTGCTCAGCTCAAAGATCCGATGAAAATGAAGGCATTGCAAAAAGGTCTTCAGCAATTGTCGGAAGAAGGGGCGACGCAATTATTCCGGCCGGTAAATAATAATGATTTGATTCTGGGCGCGGTGGGTGTTCTTCAGTTTGAAGTGGTGGCTCAACGTTTGAAAGATGAATACAACGTGACTTGTATCTTTGAGCCGGTGAATGTGAATACCGCTCGTTGGGTGATTGGGTCAAAAGCCGAAATTGAGAAGTTCACTAAAAAGGTTACGGACAATGTCGCGTATGATGCAGCGGACCAGTTGGTCTATATTGCACCGACTCGTGTCAACTTGAGTTTGATTGAGGAGCGCTGGCCAGAGTTGCAGTTTGTGGCAACGCGTGAACACTGATTTGATTTAAGTGCAAAAACTCGAAAGCCTCGCTGGAATAGATTCCAACGAGGCTTTTTTCATTGTGTGACAGCTAAACTTTTCATTATGACTAATCTATGAATAATTCACCGGCCGGTAGATTTAATCATTTAAATCTCACTAATTAAAAAAGTCACTCTACGGTTGAGGCGTTTACCTTCTGCCGTGTTATTACTGGCAATTGGGCGTTCTTCACCATAGCCATAAGTAATGATTCGATCACGACTAATGCCATTGTCCATTAGATAGAATGCAACGGTTTTGGCTCGGTTTTCGGAGAGTTGTTGGTTGTATTGATGAGTGCCATCTGAGTCAGTGTGACCTTCGACATACACTCGAGTGTTTGGGTAACGGCTCAATGCATTTAGGACAGGTTGTAAGCGCTGAAGTTCATAAGGATCTAGCTGTGCTGAACCAGAATGAAAGTTAACGTCTTTTACTTGAACTCGAATAAATTCTTGCTCGCCTATTTCTACTGGGTGAACATCTGTATTTGGGTCATCTGCGGTTTCTCGATTGACTTCATCATAAATATGTCTTGCAGTAACACCAGAGATGGCACCGACTAAGATTTTTCCGCCAGTACTGTCCATTCCCATCGCGTTGGCTAATAAAGCGCCACCGATTGCAGCAACTCCTGTGACGACATTTTTTTCAGTCTCACGCTCATCTTTAGTCATTTGACGGTTTTGGCTACAACCTGAAAGTGCAATGGCACTGATTAATAATGAACCGAGTAATATTTTTGGTTGCGTCTTCATAGGCGTCTCCTTGGGGCTTATGCTTATAAAGTAAATTTAATGATTCCGCTTGTGGTATGCAATCTAAGCTGGAGTGATTTCATAAAGTTTCCATAATGAGTTTTAAGTCTTACAAAAGTACGACGGTAGCTAAACCTAGGAAAACGAAAAAACCAACCGAGTCGGTAACGGTTGTTAGCATGAGACCTGATGCCAGAGCAGGATCGATTTTCATTCGTTGTAAAATCAGCGGAATCATTGCGCCTGCAAAAGCTGCCGCGAGCAGGTTGATGAGAATAGCAGTTGAGAAAATCGCACTTAATTGCCAGTCATGGAAGATTGCAAATACCGCAGCACCAGTGAGTGTTGCCCAAATGAGCCCGTTGAGTAGTCCAACAGTGGTTTCTTTAATTAATAGCGAACGACTGTTACTTTTCGCGAGTTTTCCCGTCGCAAGGGCTCGAATGACTATTGTGGCGGTTTGTGTGCCGGCAATACCGCCCATACTGGCGATGATGGGCATCAAAATGGCAAGTGCGACGACTTTTTCAATGGCAGCGTCAAATAAACCAATGACCATTGAAGCGAAAATAGCGGTTAATAAATTAATCCCTAGCCAAAAGGTTCGTCGTTTAGCGGATTTTTGTGCGGGTGCAAAGATATCGTCATCTTCATCTAGACCGGCACTGGCCATTTGAGCGTGTTCTGCCTCATCGCGGATGATATCGACTACATCATCGATGGTAATTCGGCCAATTATTTGATTTTGGTCATTAACGACCGGTGCGGAAATCAAATCGTTTTTCTCGAATGTATGCGCAACTTCTTTGGCAGAAGTGTAGACATTAATACCTTGGATGTCGGTTTTAATCAGTTCCTCAACTAGAACGTCTTCATCATGAGTCAGTAAAGCGGTTAAGGACAGAGTTCCAATCAAGTGCTCTTCACGATCCCAAATAAAAAGCGAAGAGGTTGAGTGAGGTAAGTTTCCTCTTTGCCGTAAATAACGAAGTACAACACCTAAACTTAAATCTGCACGAACCGCAATAAAGTTCGAGCTCATAAGTCCGCCAGCAGTATCTTCATCATAGGCTAGCGCGACTTCAACTGCGGTTCGATTCTCTTCTGGAAGTGCTTCAATAAATTCCTGTTGGTCTTGATCAGGAAGTGCTTGAGCGATATCGACAATATCATCGGTTTCAAGTTCTTCGGTAATCTCGATAATTTCATGGGTTTCGAGTTTATCAAGGAGCTCTGAGCGAACAGAATCATTGGTATGTGTTAGGACTTCACCCTGTTTATCGGTATCGATCGAATCCCAGAGTAGTCCACGTTGAAGTGGAGGGGTCGCTTCTAAAAGTTCTGCAAGTTCTTCAGGAACTAGGTAGTTGGCAAGCTCTGAGGCTTTCTCAAACTGCTCATTTTGTAAGGCATTTAATAACTGTTCGGAGACAGCACCTTTATCAATGATTGAACTATTCTGACTCATACGGCGATTCCATTCACAATTTCATCAATAAGAGCTAATGGCGGGTTAAGCAAAGACTAAAATTCATTTTAGCATTAAGGTGGCGTGAGTAGCTGTTTTAGCTGGTATTTGACATAAAATTGTCAAATTTAATTGAGTAGATTGTTTGGTAGGGAATAAATGGCTAGATACAAAAACACCCCTGTTAAGGGGTGTTTTCCGAAAACCGATTTAGGCTGTCTAAGCTTATGCTTGTTCTACATTCATGCTTTTGACGCCACCAGATTTTTTATTGTGGCTACCTAGCTTTTCTTTGTACTTGATAATTTGACGATCTAATTTATCAACAAGCCCGTCAATTGACGCGTACATATCTTCACTTTCGTGTTGAGCAAATAAGTCAGAGCCTGATACATGTACCGTTGCTTCAGCTTTTTGAGCTTGTTTTTCAACAGTTAGAATCACATGAACATTTGTTACATGATCAAAATGACGTTCAAGTTTAGCAAGTTTTTCAGTGACTTTAGTACGGAGGGCATCGGTTACATCGATATGGTGACCAGTAATGTTGATTTGCATAGTATCGCTCCTTTAGTTTTTGGTTTTTATTGCGATCTGTCGATAAGGATTAAAGCGACTTGGGAGGCTTTAGCTTGTGTTCTTATCTTCTTCAATTTCAGTATACCACTGTCTTTTGGAATTCATAGCGTGTGAATTTCTTGCGACGATGGATAAGGAAAACGAATTCTGAACAAGAGCGTTATTTGAACATATTTTTGAAAACTTTTCTTGTTAAAAATCATCGGTTTGTTTGAAAACTCAAAAAGTTTATTGGGAAAGTGTGTTGTTAAAAAAAATTTAAAATTTTTTTACATTGTATTCAGCGATTATTATTTGAAATCGTCGCCTAAGTAAACGCGGCGAACATCTTGATGTTGCAGAATGGCCTCTGGCGGTCCCCAAGCTAGGATCGTCCCGGCATGAAGAATATAAGCTTTATCACAAACTCCTAGGGTTTCCCGAACGTTGTGGTCGGTAATTAAGACGCCGATATTTCGCTCTTTAAGATGTAGGATAATGGATTGAATATCTTTGACCGAGATTGGATCTACACCTGCGAAAGGTTCATCAAGTAGAATAAACTTAGGTTCCATGGCTAGAGCGCGTGCAATTTCGACACGACGTCTTTCACCACCAGATAGGGCTTGTCCAAATTGCTCAAGGATATGGCCAATTTGTAAATCATCAATGAGTTGCTCAAAAATGGCGTGTCTTCGGTCTCGTGTGAGTTCGGTACGCATTTCTAAGATGGCTTTAATATTATCTTGGACAGTGAGTTTTCGAAATACAGAGGCTTCTTGAGGAAGGTAGCCTAAACCAAGCTTAGCGCGTTCATGAATAGCTAGATGAGTGATTTCTTTGTCATCTAAATAAATTCTTCCGTGGTCATTGCTTACTAACCCAGTCATCATGTAAAAAGTTGTGGTTTTCCCTGCTCCGTTTGGGCCAAGTAAGCCAATGACTTGGCCGCTTTCAACATCAATGTCGACATTGGTCACAACGTGTCGTTTTTTGTAGCTTTTAGCAAGATTGCGTGCGTAAAAACGGGCCATTATTAGTTACTCTTTGAGCCGCTGTTGGTAGTTTGGTTCGGTTGCAAAATGACTTCAATTCGTTGTTTTTCAGAGCCTGATCCTTGCAGTGTTTGTAAGGTCATATCGTAAATTAAACTATTCCCTTTAATTTGATGTTTGTTTTCTTGTTGAACAGCCGCGTTACCGGTTAATTTAACGGTTTTTTTTGCGGCGTTATAAAAAATCTCATCTGCTTGACCATTAATCCATGCGTTTTCTTGGGCATTGAATTGCTTAAAGGTTGCCGGTTTGCCTGTGGCAAAGATGTTTTCGAGTTGATTGTCTGGGTGAGATATTTTGACTTTATTTCCAGTGAGTTTAAAGCTCCCTTGGGTAATTTGAACGTCACCTTGATATTCGCTGACTCCCAGTTTTTCATTGGAGACTAATTTGTTTGCGGTAATTTCAACCGGCTGTTGAGTATCGTTGGTATTGGCAAGGGTGCTGGATGACGAAAAGCAGAAAAATAGGCTGATGGCATAGAGTGAAAAAACGCTACGACGTAATTTGAGACTTGGGAATAAAAGTTGGATAGGCTTAATCACAATAATTTTACAATGAATCAATGAAATTTAAATTGAGCATCAATGCTAACGTTAATCGTTTTTTTTGCAAGTAAAAATCTTGATCAATTGTGATTGAAAGTGTCGCGAGTAGAAACTACCGGCCGGTAAAGCTTAAGGTTTGCTTTTTGTGATTTGTTCAGAGGGGGTGTAGATTGAATGAACAGCGTTTTGAAGTTCAAGGATTCCTGTTTCAGAGTTAAGTTGCATACCTGTTGCTGTTGTTGTGATTTCTGATTGCAGTATTTTTACCGCTAAGTCAGTCTGGGCTGAGCCATTATTTAAGTCTATATCAAGTTTTTGGGTGTTTATTTTTAGAGGTTGTGGCTGTTTTTGTTCAAGGGTAACGTCGCCAACAAGAGAGAGGAGTTGGGAGTCGATTAATATACCTTGGTCCGCATTGCCATAGCTGATTTGACTGTTGTGAAAATGGGTGACGGAAAGTTTAGTTAATTCAATGAGAGAGGATTTTTGCTCAGATTGTATATTGGTGGCATTGAGCAGAGTTTGTTTGCCTCCTGTTTGAATTGACCAAAGCGTTGTCTTTTCTGCTTTCCACTCCAACCCTTGTAAATTGGACTCTTGATTGTTTGTTTCTGAATCATTGTCTGTTGTGAGCCAAGTACTTGCCCATAGGGCAATACTCGCAAAGAGTAATGGTAATAAAATACCTTTGAATGAACGATTGGAGATAGACAGGTGCATAACGATGAATGCTATTTCAAAATTTCTATGAATTATAAATCACGTAGATAAAAATCCATATGCTGTTGCCATGTATCCTGTGATTTCATAATCATTTCACAGATTTCACGAACAACGCCATTGCCGCCTTTATGGGGTGATACATAATCGACTCGCGATTTTACCTCTTCTTCACCATCAGCAGGTGTAATGCTAAGACCCACACGCATTAAAATTGGTAAATCCAAAATATCATCGCCAATATAGGCGACTTCATCAGAAGAGATCGCTAGTTTGGCCATTAGTTTTTGAAAGCTTGGTAATTTGTCGGGAACTCCTTGATAGAGATGTGCAATTTTCAAGTCTTGTGCCCGTTTGGCAACTAATTCAGACTTTCGGCCAGTAATTATTGCCATATCTACACCACTTTTACGAAGCATTACCATCCCATGGCCATCACGAGTGTAAAAGGTCTTTTGCTCATTTCCATCGTTGCTGTAGTAAAGACGATTATCGGTTAATACGCCATCAACATCGAGGATTAATAACTTAATTTTTGATGCTTTTTGTATGAGTTTTTCCGAATAGACCATTGCCAAACCTTTTGCATGATTGAACCAGCGGTCAATTATTGCACACTTCTAAAATAGAGTAGAACCAAATAGCTGATGAAACCCACTGTTAAAATAAAACCTTTAGGGCGGTTGATTACAGCTTTACCAAACAGAGGCAAGGCAAGTAGAAGCATCGCAATCGTAAACCCGAGCATGATAGGGTAGTCGAATGGCATTACGTCGACATCAAGAACACTTGGCGCCAATAGTGCAGGAACAGCTAAAACGGCTAAAATATTGAATAAATTTGAGCCCACAATATTACCGATCATCAGGTCGGCTTCATTTTTTCGTGCTGCGGAAATAGCTGCTGCTAGTTCTGGTAAGCTGGTGCCAATTGCAATAATTGTCAAACCAATCACAACCTCTGGAACTTCAAAAAAATGAGCGATTTCAACCGCACCATTGACCATCATTTTTGCACTAATCATGAGCACAATTAGGCCGCCAATAAGATAAAAATAAGATTTTTGTAGGCTTAGCGCTTGAATTTCTTCGATTTCGTGTTCGGTTTCGGTTGCAATTGGGTCTGTTGGATCAATGCTTTTGTTGGCTTTAATCATCCAGTACATGGTGGCAAAGAGAAGAGTGACTAAAATTCCCCCATCTATTCGGGAGAGTTCGTTATCTAAAATTAAAAGGTAAACACCGAAGGAAATAGCAAGTAGAAGTGAAAGTTCGCGTTTGAGAATGGATGATTTAACGAGAATTGGAGTGATTAGTGCGGTGACGCCTAAGACCAAGCCGATATTGGCAATATTGGAACCTATGGCATTTCCAACGGCAAGTCCTGGGCTATTGTCGAGTGAGGCAAGGGCTGCGACTACGACTTCCGGCATTGAGGTTCCAAAACCAAGCACAACTACTCCTATGACTAAGGGTGATATGCTTAAATGTTTCGCGACACTGGCGGCACCGTCAATGAAGATATCTGAACTCCAGACGAGAAGTGCCAATCCGATTATAAGCAATAGACTGGGTAACAGTAGTGTGGTCATATTGATAAGTCTTTCAATAAAGTTTCATAAATTCGCGTGGATTATAACTTAAAGGGTTGGTATAAATAAAATTTATTAAACTTGGGTAAGTTCAAATGATGAAATGTCATGATCGATGTTCGCTATTAGTTTAGATTGTGCGTAAAATACGAGCTCCAAAAAATTTAATTCTTTTGACGTTTTCAAGAAATCTTTTAAGGGCTAGGGTAATTGCCCTTAGCGCTCATTTGGTTGGAAGCGTGTTAACGGTATTTTTATACATCTGGTTCAGGTCTTTATGTCAAAACCAATTTTTGAAAATTTAGTTGTGGGGACTGCCGGCTGGCAAACGCCTGAGGTTAGCCAAAGCTTTTACCCTGAAGATTTACCTTGCGAATGGCAACTGGATTATTACAGTAATTTCTCGAATTTAGTCGTGGTTCCGCAGAGTTTTTGGTTGTCCCAGTTATCACTTGAGGATGAGGGCGCGCAAGAGTCTCGAGAAGAGTTTGTTGATGCATTGCTTGATGAAAGTCAGGTGTTTTTGGTGTTGGATTGTACTGAAAGCTTGGATGTTTTCCAGAAGACCTATGCAAAATTATGCCAAATGCTAGACTCGTTTGCGGATGAGTTATCGATTGCCGGCGTTATTTTTAAGTTTGAACAGCGTTTGAGCGAACAAAGTTTTGCTGAAATATTGAGTGTGTTTGATGGCTTGTATAAAAACTACACAAATAGTTATCTTTCGCTTATTTTACCGGCCGGTATTGATTTGACTCTTTATCAAGATCAGTTGGAGAAAATGGGGTTAGATTACCTGCAAGAGTCTGAAAGTGTCTGTGTAGGAGATCCCCTGTTATGGATTAACGCGCTTTCAGCGGATGGGAAGCAGCAGGCACAGGTGTTGAAAACATTTGTAGAAAATCTACCGGCCGGTAAAGAAGGTGCACCGGTTGTGGTGGCAGGTTCAGAAAATCATAAAAGTATTCAAATGAGTGCTGTACAAAACGTGAAAGTCGTGTCTGAATTGATGGGGTATTAACCCATCGCTTACGCGAGTTTTTGCACAAAGAACTCCGAGGAATTAGGAACTAATATGTCCGAAGATAATGGCTATATTGAACTCAAAAATGTCCACTTTGCTCGTGGTGATCGAGAGATTTTTTCCGGAATTGATATGCAAATTCCAAAGGGAAAAATAACAGCCATTATGGGCCCGAGCGGAACAGGGAAAACGACCTTGTTGAAGTTGATTGCCGGCCAAATTCGTCCCGAGCAAGGTGAAATTGTTGTTGATGGGCAAAATGTTGGAAAGCTTTCTCGCAGAGCGCTATACCAAATGCGTCAGAAAATGGGAATGCTGTTTCAAAGCGGTGCTCTGCTCAATGATTTGAATGTTTTTGATAATGTGGCTTTTCCATTACGTGAACACACCGAGCTTCCAGAGTCGATGGTTTCTACGTTGGTTTTGATGAAGTTGCAGGCAGTTGGTTTGCAAGGAGCAAAAGATTTAATGCCTTCAGAACTTTCGGGAGGTATGGCACGACGAGTTGCTCTGGCTCGAGCCATTGCGATGGAGCCAGAAATGATTTTTTATGACGAGCCGTTTGTTGGGCAAGACCCGATTACGATGGGTGTGCTCATTGAGTTAATTAAAAAACTAAACCAGAGTTTGGGTTTGACAAGTGTTGTGGTTTCTCATGATGTGGACGAGGTTCTGTCGATTGCGGATTACGTATGCGTGATTTCGGGTGGAAAAATTATTGCGCAGGGAGATAAGCAACAAATTTTGGAGAGCGAAAATGCCTTTGTTCACCAATTTGTAAAAGGTTTGGCTGATGGTCCTGTGCCGTTTCATTATGGTGAAACCGACTATCAAGTAAGTCTTGCGTCCATGACAGTTTCCAATAGGGTCTAAATTGATGACAAACTTTCTCTCTTTTTTACAGAAACTCGGGCATTCAAGTCTGAATTACTTTGCTTCTGTTGGACGAAGTGCTTTATTTGTTTTATCCATTTTGCCAGCGATTCCTTATGTACTTCGTCGTTTTGATTTATGGGTAAAACAACTATATATTGCTGGCGTTTTATCGTTGCCGATTATTTTGACGGCCGGTCTATTTGTTGGAATGGTACTGAGCTTGCAAGGTTACAATGTTTTGGTGGATTACAACTCCGAAGAAGCTGTTGGAACTATGACCGCGCTCTCATTGCTTCGTGAGTTGGGGCCAGTGGTAGCAGCGTTGTTGTTTGCAGGTAGAGCTGGATCAGCTTTGACGGCTGAAATTGGCTTGATGCGCTCAACAGAACAAACATCCGCATTGGAAATGATGGCAGTTGACCCGATTCGTTACGTTTATGCACCACGTTTTTTTGCTGCGATTTTGGCGCTTCCTATGCTAGCGCTGCTATTTATAGCGATGGGGATTGCAGGTGGTTATCTGGTTGCTGTGGGTTGGTTAGGTGTTGATGAAGGTTCTTTTTGGGGACAGATGACTGCCTCGGTAGATTGGCGAGATGATGTTATGAACGGTGTGATTAAATCCGTTGCATTTGCAGTATTGATTGCCATTATTTCGCTTTATCAAGGCGTGAATGCAAGACCGACTTCAGAGGGTGTGAGCGGTGCGACTACTAGAACGGTTGTTCACTCATCTTTAGGGGTATTAGGATTAGATTTTGTTTTAACAGCTTTGATGTTTGATTAGGTTTTGTTTAGAAAAATCCTCTTCAGAAATATTGAAATGTAATCGTTTTGGGAGAAGGCATGAATCGCCAAAAGAAATTTGAAATCGGAGTGGGTGTTTTAGTTTTAATGACAATCGTCGCACTCTTTTTTATTGCATTGAAAGTCAGTAATTTTACGGCGCTTCAAGATCGGCCGACTTATCAAATTACGGCATTATTTGAGAATATTGGTGGTCTAAAAAAACGAGCGCCGGTGAAAATGAGCGGTGTTGTCATTGGACGCGTGTCGCACATTGTGATTGATCCGGTGACTTATAAAGCTAAAGTGTTTATGGAAATCGATCAAGAATTCGATAATCTTCCGCTTGATACCTCGGGTGCCATTTTGACATCGGGCTTACTGGGTGATCAATATATTGGTGTTACGCCAGGAGCCGATATGGAGTTCCTTCAGTCAGGCGACCAATTGGAATTTACTCAATCAGCGTTGGTGCTTGAAGAGTTGATTGGTCAGTTTTTAGTTAAAATGAGTGAAAGTTAAAGGGAAGAGGGTGAGAAGATGAAGCTAAGCTTTTCAAAGTTTTTATGGGTTTTGTGTGCTTTGATGGTGCCGTTTATGGCAAATGCTGTTGAACAAAAAAACATTTCGCAAGATAACCCAACTCTGCTTGTCACTGAACTGTCCGATTTTGTGGTCAAGACCTTAAACGACCACCGTTCGCAGTTTGAACAAGATAATCAACAAGTGGTTGATTTTGCTTATGCGAATGTGTTGCCTTATGTTGATACAGACCGTATGGCGCGTTATGCGCTTGGCAAAAATTGGCGTTCAGCGACTGAACAACAGCAAAAAGCGTTTACGAAAGCTTTTACTGAGAATTTAATCCGTTCGTATTCTCAAAGCTTCTTAAACTTGAAAATTGAGAGTGTAACTGTGAGCCCGGCGGTGATTGAAAAACCTGGTAGGGCTTCTGTGAGTTCGACTGTTGTTCAGCAAGAAGGTAAGCCGGCCGAAGTGCTTTATCGTGTTTATCAGGATAAGCAGAGTAAAAAATGGTTTTTGTATGATGTCGTCATTGAGAATGTCAGTATGTTGTTGAGTTATCGCAGCGTCTATAGCAATGCTGTGGCAACTCAAGGACTTGATGCGGTGATTAAAGAGCTGCAAGATAAAAACCAGCAAGTTTTGGCGAACTAAAGCGTTTTGCATATGTCACAAGATTCTTTGCAAAATGTATTGGTCATTCCAGCCGAAGCAACTCTGTTGGAACTTTCGGCTTGGTTAAAGAAAGAGCAGGTTTTGGTGAAAAACAGTAATGTGCTCGATTTTAGCCAAATGCGTAAAGGCGATAGCAGTATTTTAGCTCTAATGTTGTATTTACAAAGTCAGTTACCGGCCGGTCAAAAACTCCTTGCACGCCATTTTCCTGAGCAGCTAAAGACTCTGCTAGAGCTCTATGACCTCGAAAACACGTTTGAACTTGAATAGTTCATTCATTCTCTCATGTTTTACACACGAATCTAAGTTGGACCGATTTTTATGAAGGCAGTTGAATTTCAAGCCGTAGAGAAATATTACGACTCATTTCAGGCATTAAAAGGTGTTAGCTTTGATGTTGAAGAAGGTGAGTTCTTTGGTCTGTTAGGCCCAAACGGTGCAGGTAAATCGACGCTAATCAATTCGATGTCGGGTTTGGTTACTCCTTCGTCAGGTTCGATTTCTGTTTTAGGGAATGATGTGATTGCCGATTACAGAAAAACTCGCCGAGCATTGGGTTTGGTTCCGCAAGAGCTGATTGCTGATCCATTTTTTAATATTCGAGAGTTGCTTGAACTGCAGTCCGGCTATTTCGGAATTAAAGG
>Ga0193952_1000082_pt1 | contig 40702 bp, 25 predicted proteins | sample BB_3_MG_FD_140368 | JGI IMG/M metagenome (GOLD analysis project Ga0193952, IMG submission 140368) | Microbial mat bacterial communities from the Broadkill River, Lewes, Delaware, United States - BB_3_MG | ecosystem: Environmental > Aquatic > Freshwater > River > Microbial mats | place: USA... | reverse complement strand
GCTACATCTGGATGGATGTGGGGTGTAGACCTTAATGCTGATACTGACTTGGATTTACATTCATGGTGGGGTCAAGTAGATTATTTCTCTTATAGTTATGCTGCTTATGGTGATGCTAAAGTAATCGATAAAGGTTTATTTGATGCTATTCCAGATAATGATGTAAGAAAAGGACAGTTTTATACAGGAACTGGATACAATTATTTACAGCCACTTTATAAGTTTTACGATGAAAATAGAGTACCTTATGGAAATACTACTACAGTTTTCGCTGACTATGTATTTATGAGAATTGCTGAGATGTACTTATTACATGCTGAGACCGCTGCAAAATCTGGAGATGAAGGAAGCGCTCGTACCTCTTTAAAGGCTCTATTAAACCAAAGAATTGATGATGTTTCTTATGTTGACGGTTTATCTGGACAAGCTTTATTAGACGAGATTTATCTTCAAACAAGAATTGAACTTTGGGGTGAAGGTAAAAGCTACTTAGCAATGAAGAGAAACAAAGCTACAATTGTAAGAGGGGATAACCACCTATCATTTGTTGGTGTGCCGATCAGTTACGATGATGAAAGATTGACTTTTGAAATTCCTGAATCAGAGATTCAAAACAATCCTTTTATAAGCGATCAAAATTTATAATATTTTATAAATGATATTAAAAGGCTCAATTTTAAAATTGAGCCTTTTTTTATTATATGTACTAATTAAATCCTTATAAATGGTTAATTTATTTTAGCTACATTTGCAAAATGGAAAACGAAGTTTCAAAAATATTTGGTCTTAGAGCTGTTATAGAAGCAATTAATTCAGGAAAAACAATTAGTAAAGTGTACCTTCAAAAAGGGTTAAGCGGGCATTTGTTTTCAGAATTAAATACCCTTATTAAAAAAAACAATATTGCTACAAGTTATGTGCCAATTGAAAAATTAAATAGGTTTTCTAAAAACAATAACCATCAAGGTGTGGCTGCTCAAATTTCTCCAATAGATTTTATTGATTTGGATAGTTTAATTGCTACAACTTTAGAAAAAAATACCACTCCTCTTTTTTTATTACTAGATCAAATTTCTGATGTTCGTAACTTTGGAGCCATAATTAGAACTGCTGAATGTACAGGTGTTAATGGTATTATTATTCAGAAACAAGGAAATGCACCTATTAGTGCTGATACCATTAAAACATCTGCTGGAGCAGCTTTTAAAATGCCAATTTGCAAAGTTGACCATATAAAAGATGCTATTTTTCAACTACAAGCCGAAAACATTCAAATTGTTGCAGCTACAGAAAAAACAGATACTTTAATTTATACTGTTGATCTAAAATTACCAACTGCTATAATAATGGGGTCGGAAGATAGAGGAATAAATCCTTCAATTTTAAAAATTGCTGACCACAAAGCAAAACTACCATTATTGGGAGAAATTGAATCTTTAAATGTTTCTGTTGCCTGTGGCGCATTTTTATATGAAGCCACAAGACAGCGATTAGCATAAAGCCCTCTTTAAAACAAAAGTTGACCGACTTTTAAAATTAGTTAACCAACTATTAAAATAAGTTGCCCGACTATTTTTTTTGTTGCTCGACTTTTAAAAAAAAACGTACAACTTTTAACAGTAGTTGTAATCCTTTATATTTTTAATGTACACGATTTTTTAATCTTCCGAATAACGCTCCTCTTCGGGTGGATTAAAATTACCTTCTTCATCAAAAAGATTTTCAAATTCCTCGTTTTTAGAGAATTCGAATTGTTCAGGTTGTGGACCTAATTTTCTATATAGAAACGCAAAAATAAAACCAACCAAAAACCCAGCTAAATGTCCTTCCCATGAGATTCTTCCTTCAGTAGGAAAGATATACCAAACCATTCCGCCATATAAAAAAACAACAATTAAAGACAATGCTGTAAGTCTGTAGTATTTTCTAAAAGTTCCACTAAAAAAAATAAAACTCACTAATAAATAAACTACCCCACTTGCGCCAATATGATATGAAGGACGCGCAAATGACCAAGTTAATAAACCCGAAAAAATTAAACCATAAATAAGTACTTTAGTGGCTATTTTATTGTAAAAATAGTACAAGCTAACCATCATAACAAATAATGGAATTGAGTTATTAAATAAGTGTTTAGCACTACTATGAATAAATGGGGAAAAGAAGATTCCTTTTAAGCCACTTAATTTTTGAGGATAAATACCGAATTTATTAAAATTATATCCAAATTTAATTTCAATAAAATAAATAATCCAAAGTAAAAGAATTACAAAAGCAGGAAACCCAATTACTCGCCTACTATATTTAAAATTTTGATGTTCCATAAGTTATTTGAAATAACAAATATAAGTCCAAAATCTTCTAATCTGAAATATTGGCACTTAACCGTTTATTATTCTTAAAATATAAAACCTTGAACTCTTTAATCTTGTAATTTAACAATTCTCCAACTTTCAGACCATCAGACTTTGCAACTTTTTTACTTTCGACTTATAATTTGTATTTCATAATTAGTAATTCGTATTTTTACAGAATGAATGAACCTTTAGCTGAACGCATACGACCAAAAACTCTAGAAGACTATATTAGTCAACAACATTTAGTTGGTAAAAACGGTGCTCTTACGCAACATATAAAAAGAGGCATTATACCCTCATTAATTTTATGGGGACCTCCAGGTATAGGAAAAACAACCTTAGCAAATATTATTGCAGAAGAATCTAAACGGCCTTTTTACACGCTAAGTGCCATAAGTTCTGGCGTTAAAGATGTAAGAGATGTTATTGCCAAAGCAAAACAAAGCGGCGGATTGTTTACAGAAAAAAATCCTATTTTATTTATTGATGAAATACATAGATTTAGTAAATCTCAACAAGATTCTTTATTAGGTGCTGTAGAAAAAGGTTGGGTTACATTAATAGGTGCAACTACTGAAAATCCAAGTTTTGAAGTAATTCCTGCCCTTCTATCTCGTTGTCAAGTTTACATTTTAAATTCATTTAGTAAAACCGATTTAGAAGATTTATTAGAACGTGCTTTACATACTGATAAATTTATTTCAGAAAAAAATATAAAAATTAAAGAAACTGAGGCCTTATTAAGAGTTTCTGGTGGTGATGCAAGAAAGTTATTGAACATTTTTGAACTGGTAGTGAATTCTGAAGATGAACCTATTGTTATAACCAATGAGTTGGTGCTTTCTAAAATTCAGAAAAATACCGTAATGTACGATAAAACTGGTGAGCAACATTATGATATAATTTCGGCTTTTATAAAATCTATAAGAGGTAGTGATCCAAATGCGGCGGTATATTGGCTTGCTAGAATGATTGAAGGCGGAGAAGATGCCAAATTTATAGCCAGAAGATTATTAATTTTAGCAAGTGAAGATATTGGAAATGCCAATCCTACGGCGTTAATTTTGGCAAATAATACATTTCAAGCAGTTACAACTATTGGATTTCCTGAATCAAGAATTATACTAAGTCAGTGTGCTGTCTATTTAGCGAGTTCACCTAAAAGTAATGCTAGCTATGAAGCTATAGGAAAGGCTCAAACAATAGTTAAAGAAACAGGCGACTTATCTGTTCCATTACATCTAAGAAACGCTCCTACGAAGCTAATGAAAGAATTAGATTATGGTAAAGAATATAAGTATGCACATAACTATGAAAACAATTTTGCTGAACAAGAATTTTTACCAGACGAAATAAAAAATACCAAGTTATTTGAACCTGGGAAAAACCCAAGAGAAAATAGTCTTCGTGATTTTTTAAAGACTAGATGGGGAAAGAAGTATGGGTATTAGTTGTTGGCTGTTGGTTGATGGCTGTTAGAAAAGAATAAAAAAAATGTTAACCACTAGCCTATCCTACTTTCTCATCCCAAATTAGTTCCGAAAAGAAGAGAATTTGTTTAGGAACAAAATTAAATATTGATTTGGCCGTCATTTAACCTTTGATTTTTCAACTTTTCAACTTTCAAACTACATTACTTTCTTATACACTTTTTTACCGGTTGCTGTATCTATATATAAATCACCATTAGTGGTTATTTCAACTAATTGAGGTTGTTTAAATGCACGCCATTTTATAATGTAAATAGTGGGTTTAGAAGTTGAATAGATGGTTGCCAATTCAACATTCTCATCGCCTCCAATAACTATAAATTCATTGTCTTTTTTAGCAATACTACTTTTACCCCAAGCATCAAAAATATAAGTACCTTCTATTGAGCTTACTGTTAAAAGTTTATTCTCTATGGCTTCTATGCTATTTTTTGATACTTCCACTTCTTTCTTAATTGGAGTTTTAGTCCTTTCAATTTTCACCATATTCACTTCTTGAACTGTTTCGGAAATATCAACTTCAGATTTAACTTCTTCCTTTTTCTCAATATTTTCAGCGATTTTAGCTTCTAAACTATTTACTGGATTGTACTTGTAACCCAATGCATCAATATCTTCAAAGGCAGTTCTTATTGCTGTGTGATAAGCTTTCTTATAATCTTTTTCTTTAGATTTTGCTTCACTTGTAGAAAAAACAATTGTGTTATAACAGTCAACCAAATCAATATTTAATTTTGTGTTTAAAATTCCAGAACTGTTTCTAATAATAGCTTTTAATGCCATACAACCATTGTTTGCTAATTCTTCAGATAATTTATCTGTTGAAAAATACGTAGTAAACCCAGATCTTTCAAATAAAAATTTGGTTAAAGAATTTATTTGATAACTATCTTCACTTTTTTGAAATTCATATTGTTTAGGAACAATTACATATTTATAATTATTAATATTTTTTTGTGCAAAACCTAACGAGCCGCAAAAAATTAAAAAAAAAGCAACTAAAATTGATTTATTCATAAGGTGTTTTTTAAAGATATTTTTTTATTTCGCTTAACAAACTTACAGATTTAATGTTCTCTGAAACCGATTCTTTATTAAAGTTACAAAATATCACATCTAAACCAACATTTTTGGCACCCATAATATCGGCTTCCCAATTATCTCCAATCATAATAGATTCACTAGATACAGCATTTGCCTTGTTTAAAGCGTAGTTAAAAATTTGTGGGTTTGGCTTTTTAACACCTGCATCTTCTGAGGTTATAATTTGATTAAAATATTGATTTAAGTCGGAATTTTTCAACTTTTTTGATTGCACTTCATTAAAACCATTGGTTATAATATGCATTTGGTAATTTGGTTTTAAATAATTTAAAAGATCGTGAGTTCCTTCAAAAAGTTGATTGTTATTTGGTAAAAAGTCTATATAATCTATCGCCAAATTATCAATTAGACTACTAGAAGCCTCAAATTTAATTTTTGTAAAAGTATCTTTTAATCTTCCAACTCTTAAATCTTCTTTGGTAATTTTTTCATCTCTATACAATTTCCAATATTTTTGATTAATACCTCTATAATAATTTAGAAATTTTTGTAAATCAATGTTTACATTGTGTTTTTTGAAAATTGTGTTGAATGCTATGTCCGAATTTGTTTCAAAATCCCAAAGTGTGTGATCTAAATCGAAAAAGATGTGATTGATGTGTTTCATTTATTATATATTTGAACAAAGTAATTAAATTGAAATTTAAATTTAGCCATAAATCTATATCTTTTTTTCAAAAAAATGTTTTAATAATGTTTAGCGGGACAATTCTATCACAAACAATAGGATTTGTTGGTTCAATTTTAATTGCAAAAACATATGGTTCAGAAGCTTATGGGGTGTTTGGTGTTTTTTTAAGCATTTCAAGTATTCTAACAATTTTTAATACATTACAACTTGAAAATGGTATAATTACTTCAAAGAATTTTATTGACAGCAAAAACTTAATGAATTTATTGTTTATAATTTCATTTTTTTTGACTGTTCTGTTATTCATAACTTATAATCTTTTTATCAATTTATTGGATTATAAAAGTTCTAATTTAGCATTAATAAGTATTGCTATTTTAGCATCAATATTAATTTCTTTTAATAAAATTCAAGAATCATTTTTAGTTTATAGAAAAAAATTCAAAACTTTATCAACTGCTAAAGTTATTATAGTTATTTTCAATCTACTATTCCAGTTTTTACTTTTTTTTAAATTTAAATTAATGGGTTTAGTCTATGGAACAATTATTTCTAGCTTTTTTGTAGGCATCTATTATTTTCAAAAAAATAAAAAATATTTAGAGGTCAGTAATTTAAAATTGTTACAAAAAAATATTTTTCAACATAAATCTATACTAAAATTTATATTTCCTTCTGCACTTATTAATAGCTTAGCAATAAATTTACTTCCAATTTTAATAGTAACTTTTTTCACTTTAAAGGATTCAGGTGTGTATACATTAAGTATTAAAATTGTTGCTACACCATTGTTTTTAATTACTGCTTCAATATCTCAAGTTTATTATCAAAAGTCTGTTAAAGTATTTCAATATTCTAAAGAAAAATTGTATGATTTAACAAAAAAAATAGTCATTACGAATGTTGGATTAATGTTACTTATATTACTGGTAATTAATACTGTTGGGGTTTATTTATTAGAAATGTTTCTTACTAAAAACTGGGAGAATTTAAGATTATTTACTGGTATTTTATCTTTTCTAATTCTAGCTCGTTCTTCATTTAATCCAATAAGCAATATTATTATAATATTAGATAAAAACAAGATAAGTTTACTTTTTAATATATACTTATTGTGCATTAATTTACTAGCAATATATGTTGGTTTTTTAAATAATAATTTAATTTACACCTTAGTTATTTTATCTATATTTGGTGGTATTGGATATGTTTTATTATTAATTTACTTTTTAAGAATTTTAAAATCTTATAAAAAAACCCATGAAAAAAACATCTCTGCTTCATAAAATTGATTTTTTCCTTTTTGGCTTGATTATTAATTTCTTCTACCCAGAATATTACAGGCCTAAATATGAATATACTAGATATTATATTCTTTTCTTTCATTTTTTAATCCCTCAAAAGTTATTTAGATTAAATCCAAAAGTAAACTGGCCAGTTCATTTCACCTCAAAAATTATAAATCCACAAAATATTACAAAAGGTATATTATGCGATCCTGGAGATAACCCTGGTATTTATATTCAAGCAAATAATGGTATAATTATTGGCTCAAATGTTGGATTTGGAGCTGGAACAAAAATAATATCTTCAATACATTCACATAATAATCATTCTAATCATGATGAAGCATCTCCAATTGTTATTGGAAATAATGTTTTTATAGGTGCAAATAGTGTTATTTTACCCGAAGTTGAAATCGGAGACAATGTTATTATTGGAGCCGGAAGTATTGTAACAAAGAGTATTCTTTCAAATTCTATTGCATTAGGAAACCCTTGTAAAGTTATTAAAAAGAAGGAACCTTATGTTGAAGATTTTTCACAAATAATATTTAATAAAAAGTTACCAACTAATTTTAAATTTTATTAAAACGAAAACTTAATCTGTAATAAATTATAATATTCTAATTCACTGCCAAAACTCTTATAAAAATCCGCTACACCTTTAACCATTGAGCCTTCAAAATCTAAAGTTTTTGTTGAGTCTTCACTTTTTTTAATCATGTCATTTAAAATTAGAGTTGTTAGACCATTTTCTTTTCCAAAATCTGTGGTAACTGGCACTAAATTTATAATTCTTTTAGTATCAATTAAAAATAAAATACTCGCCTCTAATGTATCGGCTAAATAAATCCCTCTTATTTGAATGGCTTTATGTTGTAAATTCACGAGCTTTTTTATTCCTTTAATTTGATGACTCGTTACGACATAATTTTTGGGTACACTCAAATAAAAATCTAAAAATTCATTTGAAGAAATAGTTTTAATATTAACATTACAGCGGGTAATTGCTTTCTTTAAATCTCTTTTTCTGTTTTTATTAAATCCATTATAAATTTCAGAATAATCTTTATCTAAAGGCAAAATATAATTAACTCGTTTAGTTACATTTTTATGTTCAAATTTATTTTCAGAATTAAATTGAATTGTAACTTTCTTAAACTTTTTAGGAATCGCACGTATAAAATCTAAGACTAACTTTTCTGAGACATTTGTTGAGGAAAACACACCTAACTGTTGAGTCCAAGCTGGTGGATAAATATATTTAATAAAGTATTTTTGTCGCCAAGGAAGCGGCATTACAGCTTCATAATCGTTTAAGACTAGAGCATCCCAATTATCTGCAACAATATCTAAATACCAACTGTATGCATAAATTCGTGCATTTACAGATAGTTTTATACAAGTATCGTATTTAGTTATATCTAATTGATCTCTTTGTAAATAATAAATCATTTTCTAATCTATCACCATCTTTTTGTAAATGGTTTTCCAACCTTTCCAGTTACTATTTTCACTCAATGTTTCATTATGAAAAACACTAATAAAAGTACCATCAACTTTTTTTACTTCTTCTTTTAGTTCTAAAATTTTATTCAAACACTCTTCATTAGAAAGCTTCATATGTGTTTTCAACGATACATCCATAAGAGCAAAAGGAACTATTTTTAAAGGAGTTTGAATTTCAAAATCTAAATCAAAAAAATAAAAAGGAGTACAAGTACTTGCTCTAAAACCAACTGCTTTTGCATATCCCATTGTATAATCTTGCTGAATGTCAATATCTATTAGATTTTGATACGTTTCTGGGATAATTAATCGTAAATAATGTTGACGAGAAAAAGTAATGGGTGTATTTATAATATTTTCTAATCTTAATTTTTCTTTTTTAAGTTTTTCAAAATTCTTAGATGAAAAATACGATGGATGTAAACCTATTTTAGCATAATCTGCTACAGATTTTATTAACGATTTAAATTTATTATTGGCAAAAGAAATGTTTTTATCAAACGTAGTATAATCTCCTAATAAAAAGAAAAACAAGGTTGTAACTTTGTAATCTTTTTGAATTTTTAAAAGTTCAGAAAATGTATTGTAATGATCATCTCTAAAATTTAAATTTGTTAAAAAACGATGCCATAAATTTACAAATCTGAAATTAAAAATATCTAATAAATATCCTCCTAAAGATCTAACAACTCCCTTATGCTTAAAGGCAAAGGCTGTATCTACATCAATTGTTGAAATCAATTTAAAATCTCTTTTCTTATAATTATACGTTGGAAATTTTTCTTTTAAATGTTCTAAAAATTTATATGCCCAAATATCAACTAAAGGTTTTTCTAAAAAATTATTTTTATATGCTAAACTTTCTTCAACTGGAAATCGTTCGTGCATATCTTGTACATGAGGAAGGTATTCTTCGTACCTGCTAATAAGGTAAAAACTAGCTGCAAAAATATCAAAAGGTATACTAGATGCTTCTCCTGCTGGAAAAAAACAAGGAACAGTTTCCCAATTTGAAATACTTATATCAATATCATTAATACCCTGATCGAATAATAAATCGTGACTCCTAATAAAAAATTCTGAACCTAAAGGAGATTTAGAGTAGGTTATTTTTGGGCCATTATGCGCCACAAACTCATCTACTTTAGTTGAAAAAACAACTGGAATTTGTAAAATTCTTACAAAAAAATGCTTAAAAATATAATTTAACCTTGGTGTAACTTTATGTGTATAAACTAAGAGCATTATTTTGTTGTTGGTTGTTGATTAATAGCTACATTAAACTTTCATCGGCAAAGCTAAAATACGCATTTTCTGTTATAATTAAATGATCTAACACTTTAATATCTAACGTTTCTCCGGCTTTTATTAATTTAGTAGTTATTAATTTATCAGCATTGCTAGGTTGTAACTTACCAGAAGGGTGATTATGACATAAAATAATAGCTGTAGCGCAGAGTTCTATTGCTTTTTTAAATACTAATCTAACATCAACTAATGTACCTGTTAAACCTCCTTTACTTGATTGTTGTTTAGATAGCACCTTATTAGAATTGTTTAAAAAAATAATCCAAAATTCTTCGTGCTGTAACTCACCAATTATTGGTTGCATTATATTAAAAGCCATTTTACTACTTGTTATTTTAGGTAATTCTATAGCTTGTTCTAACCGTCGTCTCCTTCCTAATTCTAATGCAGTTATAATTGAAATTGCTTTTGCCTCTCCTATACCTTTAAATTTTTGTAAATCTAAAACTGAAAGTTTTCCTAATTTATTAATACTATTATCAATCGATCTTAGAATTTTTTTGGATAAGTCTACAGCGCTTTCACTTCTACTTCCAGAACCAATTAATATGGCTATTAATTCAGCATCTGAAAGTGCTGTTTTACCTTTTAATAATAGCTTTTCTCTAGGTCTATCATCTTCTGCCCAAGATTTTATAGAAAGTGATTTGTTTTCATAGTTCATAAGCAAGTTTTTTCAAATATAACTATTTTAAAACATACTTAAATAAAACAAAAAAAGAGAGCTGTAACCAGCAGCTCTCTTAAACTTAATTCAAATAATCTAAACTTTTATTGTTTAAATAAACTTACAAATTCTATTAATTTCTAAAATTCTTTATGAAATATTTTAACGTGACAAATAAACAAATACTTTTACGATGTAGAAAAACATTTCGACCAACAACATATTTTAAAGGTTAAATAAATGTAAGAAGCACATTTTAAATTTTTGAATTAAAAAAAGTATATTTCTACTAAATTTAATAATTTCATGTAAAAATTTAAAGATAAAAAATTAGCCAAAACTTATACTTTAATATAAGCTTTGGCTAATTAGACATAGTAAAATATTTTTTCTAAGATTTTCTATTACTGTATTATTTTATTTAGCAAACCATAATTTAGTAGCTTGTACATCAGGCCCTTGCTCTGAAACAGCTTGACTATAGTTAGGGTTAGATTGCGCTCCACTACCATAACGCATACGTTGTGGATAATCACCATCTAAGGTTCCTAATTCATAAATAATTGAATTTGAAACTCCTTGATACAATTCAGTTGGGTAACCCGTATCTCTAACTACAGCCCAAGCTTCAAAACCATCAGTATAGCTTACTAACCAACGTTGAGTCGCTATCTTCTCTAATTTTTCATCCATTGTACCTGCACTAATATCTGCAGCATCTTGAGAGCTAATATAAGTTTCAGCATCGCCATCAGAAATATCCCACAATTTCATTGCTTCTCTAATTCCGTTAGCAAATAATGTTTGAGCATCTCCAGAACCCATACCTCTAACCGCTGCTTCTGCTTGTAAAAAATAAGCTTCTGCGCTAGTTAAAATAATTTCTGGATATGCACCAACACCTTCACCTGTTTTTTGAGTTACTAATTCACCTGGTGCGCTAAACAAATCTAGCTTAACTAATGGTTTAATATCACCATTTAATCTTGTTGGTTGTCCAATATACTGACCAGCATCAACATTTAAAGTTGTAACATCACCAGAAGTACTAGCTGTATAAGAAGCTCCTGCATTGTCTAAAGATGTTAATAAGAAACTTAATCTCTCTTGATAATCTGCTCCTGTACCTTCAAATGTAAATTCTCCACCTTTTGCTGGTGAAGCATAGACAGCAAGTCTTGGATCTTGTGTGCTCTTTAATTGATTAATTAAAGTAGCTCCAACTGACCAGGATCCACCGCCCATAAAATTATGCCATACATCTCCATAGGCAGCACTTCCCCACTGACCAATAATCATATCCTTTTCCATTGTAACACTTCCAGAGGCGTCATCTAATAGAGGTGAGCTTAAAGCTGCATTAATAGCGCTCGATGCAAAATCATCTCCATTAGCACCTAATGCACGCATACCTATTCTTAATTTAAGTGTATTTGCTAGTTTTTTCCATTTTTGTAGATCTCCACCACAATACACATCATTTTCATCTACATCTGCAACACCAGTACCAGTTCTTTCTTTATCTCCAATAATAGTCATTGCTTGATCTAATTCTGAAATAATACCTTTATAAATATCTTTCTGAGAATCGTATTTAGGTGTTAAATTACCTTCAATACCTGCTTCACTATATGGAAGCATTCCAAACGTATCTGTATACATTTGATAGTATAGTGATTTCATTATTAAACCCATTGCATACATGTTCTCATTCTCAAACTCTCCACCAGTCATGGTTAAATCCATAAAAGATTTAACATTTCCAAAGTAACCAGCTAACCAATCCCAAGCGGCATCTGTATAACCTCCACTATAGTTATAGCCTAGACCATCATTCCACCAAGAAACATTGCTACCAAATGTAAAATGACCTGCATATCTATCTGAATGAATTAATTGCGCTCTCCAGTATGGGTAACGATCTGGTGCATATAATTTGTATTGTGCCTCTGTTACAAAGAATTTAGCACTTAAATCAGAAGATTCAAATCCCTGATTATTTGTGTTTATTTCGTCAAAGTCTCCAGTACAAGAGAAAGTGAAGAACATTAAAACACTATATATTGTTATTTTTATATTTCTCATTTTAAAAATTATTAAAATTTAACATTTAAACTTAAACCTAAACTACTTGTTGTTGGCAAGTTGTAGAACAATACTCCCTGTGCAAAGTTACTTGTAGAATAACTAGCTTCTGGATCAAAATTATCACTTTTCTTATATAAAAAGAATAAATTTCTTCCTGTTAAACTTAAAGATGCATTTTTAACGAATGTTTTCTCAAGAATAGTTCTTGGAAAATTGTAAGACAAACTTATTTCTCTTAATCGCACGTTTGTTTGTTCAATAATATATTCGGAAGCAATACCACTTACTGCACCCCAATAATCTTGTCCACTAATATTTGTGGTATTAGGAGTTAATGTACCGTCGTTATCCCAAACACCATCAACAGTTATTCCACCTTCTCTGTACTGTAATGTTTTTTTAGAAACACCTCTTGCATCTAAAGCAGCATCAGTACCAGAATACACTTCTCCACCAATTCTAAAGTCAACTAAAAAGTTTAAAGCGAAGTCTTTGTAGTTAAATGTATTGGTAAATCCACCTGTCATATCTGGTTGGTAATTTCCTAATTTAACTCTTTCATCACTGGCTTGTGGACGACCTGTTGCTGTTAATAACAATTGACCATCATCAGTAGTTTTCCATGTTTTACCATAAATATCTCCAAATCCCTCTCCTACTTGTGCTCTTACATCAATTATACCTCCATTTGTAGAACTAAATTGGAAAAAGTCTTGACCATCAATTAAACTAACTAATTTATTTTCGTTTTTAGATAAATTAAAGGTTACATCCCATTGGAAATTCTCAGTTTTAATTGGTGTACCTCCAACTAAAAATTCAAAACCTTTATTTGAAATTTCACCAACATTTTCTCTAAAATAACTATAACCAGTTGCTGGATCAACAGGAACGTCAAATATTAAATCTTTTGAAGTAATAGAATAATACGTAAAGTCTGCAAATAATCTATTTCCAAACGCTTTTATTTCAAAACCAACTTCAGTTGAAGTTACATCTTCTGGTTTTAAACTTTCGCTAAATTTAATATTTGGACGAGAAACAGTAGTATTTCCTAAATATCCATTTGAAGCTACATTAAATAAATTGATAATTTGTTGAGGATCGGTATCATTACCAACATTAGCATAACTTAAACGTAGTTTTGCTAAATTAATTTTTGAATCTTGTTGTAAATCAAACATTCTATCTAACAACATACTTAAACTTGCAGATTTATAGAAATAAGATCTATTTTCACTTGAAAGTGCAGATGACCAGTCATTTCTTCCTGTAACATCTAAATAAGCCATTCCTTTATATGCTAAAGAAGCTGATCCGTAAACAGAGTTAACTTTCTTTTCGATTAAATCTGACTGTCCTATACTCAATTTAGCTGGATCTGTATTACCTATAAAGTATTTTCCAGGAATTTTAAAATCAGACCCTGCAATTCTTGATGATCTAACCGTGGAATGTAATGCATTTGCACCAGCATTAACTGCTAAATTAAAATCATCATTAATATCTTTATTATACATTAATAATAAATCATAATTTGTTTCAGAACGATCACTTGCTGTATAATTTATTCTACCTGCTGGATAAAAATGATGCCCCACTGCACTATAGCTTTCAGTGTCATGAGAAACAACATCAGTACCAACTCTTACAAATGCTTTAAATGCATCTGAAAAATCGTATTGAGCTTTTGCAAAACCTGAAAAACGCTTTCTACTATCTTCGTTTTTATCTTGGTTAAGAATCCAGTATGGGTTTCCTCCACTATTTGTAGCAGAAATTACACCATATCCATTGTCAAGATTTTGATATGTTTTTAAATCATTGATATCAATATTTCTATTTAAACCATATACATAAGCCATTACACCTTCTGTACCTTGAGACGCTCTATTTTTTGCACCTTGTAAGAAGTAAGTAACTTTTGCATCTAAAGAAAATTTATCAGTTATTTTACTAAATCCTCTTAAATTGAAGTTGTTTCTATCAACATCAGAATTTGGTAAAATACTTTGAATTGCAGAGTTAGAATAAGAAAAACGCAATGAAGAGCTTTCTGTACTTTTACTAATTGCCAAAGTGTTAACTATATTAGATCCTGTTTCAAAGAAATTCTCAACATTATTAGGTTGTGCTACATAAGGTCTATTTTCACCATTGTAATACAATTGTTGTGAACCATCAAATTTTGGCCCCCAAGAACCATTTCCTTTTACTTCAGTTAAATCTACTCCAAAAACGCCATCTTTACCAGCACCATATTCATTTTGGTATTCAGGTAAAAATAATGGGTTTTGAAATGAAATATTTGTAGATAAAGAAATACCTAATCCACTTTGACTACTTCCTTTTTTAGTAGTAATTAAGATTACACCATTACTTGCTCTTGAACCATAGAGAGCTGCTGCATTAGGTCCTTTTAAAACTGACATAGATTCGATATCATCAGAGTTTATATCTGATATACCAGTACCTAAATCTGAACGGCTATACTCTGATGTGTTTGCACCATTAGCAGAACCAATTCCTGAGTTATCAATTGGCACCCCATCAACTACATACAAAGGTTGGTTATTCCCTGTAATTGAATTGTTACCTCTAATAACTACTCTTGTTCCCCCAGCAGGTCCAGATGCAGATTGTGTTATAACAACACCTGCTACTTTACCTGAAAGAGAATTTACAACATTTGATTCTTTAGCAAGAGAAACTGACGATCCATCAATTTCAGATACAGAATAACCTAATGATTTCTTTTCTCTGGTAATCCCTAATGCAGTTACTACAACTTCATTTAAAGATTCAGCACTTTGATCAAGGGCAACATCAATTACTGTTTTACCATCTACTGCAACTTCTTTTGTTGCATAACCTAAATAAGAAAATTGTAATACAGCGTCAGAGCTTTTAACGTCTATACTGTATTTACCATCAAAATCCGTAGAGACACCTACTGTTGTGCCTTTAATAACTACGTTAACACCTGGAAGAGCTGTTCCGTCCATGGCATCTGTAATAGTTCCTGTTACTGTTTGTGCTTGAATACTAGAAAAACCTAGTAAAAAAATCACAAAAAACAGTTTTAGTACTTTTTGTATCATTCAATATTTAATTTGAGTTAATAATGTTAAAGATAAAAAAAAAAATCTATCATAAGATAATTAATTTTACCTACGAATTTTTTTAAAGGTTAAATAAGCATATAAATCAAACTTTATGCTTTCAAGGAAAAAGCTATTCCAACCTTTTAAATTTAAAAAACAACTCTATCTTAAATTTTCATATAAATTGTTAATCAATACGATAAAATTTTTAAATTTAAGATTCTCAAACTCATTATTATAAAATAAAATTGAAGTGAGTAAATTATTTTAGAATAAAGCACTAATACTATAACTAAAAATTGATATACAAAAAAAGGCTATCTAAAAGTTTAACTTTTAAACAGCCTTTTAATATAAATTAAATTAATGTTTTTACATTAATTTATTATTGCTTTTTAGCCCACCATAAAGGTGTAAAGACAGCATCTGGTCCTTCTAAAAATTCAACAGCTTGTTGGTATCCTAATGGAACGTTATTTGCAATACCAGAAGGGTATTTTAAACGTTGAGGAAAAACTTTTACACTATTTTCCATATAATTACCTAAAGTCAAATTAGGAGAATCAGTTAATAAGTTTTCAATAGCTGGGTTTTCAAAGAAAGGTAATCCTAATCTTCTATGATCATTCCAAGTTTCTAATGGTAACCAAGGTGTTTGCGCAATAAATTTTTGTGTAATGATTTTAGTTAACAAATCATTTTTAACCGCTCCTCCTTGATAAATAGTATTTGATGGATATTTAAAATTGAAAGTTCCAGGAGTTCCAGTATAACCATCAACATAATCCATTTCTATAGTTGCTGGAGGTTCAGTAGTGTGATCCCAACTAACAGAAGTACCTACTCTATTATAATTTTGAGATGTAAGGTAATCTCCAATATATCCAGAAACATTATTATACGTAAAACTTTGTTCTATACCTGCTTCATAAGCAGATTTTCCACTCATTGGTACATTCCATCCTTTAACTGAAGCTTCAGCAATTAAGAAATAAGATTCCCAAGATCCAAAAAACACACGTTTCATAGAACTATTTCTATATTTACTAGCCAATCTTGGTAGTGTACCTTGATACCAGTAAAGTCTATTTTTAGAACCTTTCTCTCCCCAATCTCCAGTAGCTGGTGCATTCCAAGTAAATGCGGCATCTATTTCTTGAAGATCATTACCTGCATCATCCAATAAAAGCCTTTTTGTAGTTGTTGCGTTTGAAGCCCAAGAAGGGTATTTATTAAACTCTGGATTATCAAAATCTCCTGGAATTGGATACGCATCGTAAGCTCTAGGATCTATAGAATTATGAAGACCATCAAACCAAAAACCTGCTGAAGGATCATTTGTTAGTGTAGTAAAATGATCGTCATATTTTAACCCCATGTAATTTGCTGGTTTAATATGAGCATGTTTATCAGCAGATAACATAGCTTCAGATGTAACTCCACCTAGACCAATCATTAAATTATTAGATGTTGCGGATAAATATTGACTATTCCACTCTCTAGACATAACACCTGTTAAAGCATCCCATCCTCCTTTTTCTTGAACTGCAAAATTATCATCTAATGTAGCAACATATACTCCTCCACTTACAGCATCTTCAAATTCTGTTTTTGCTTTCGCTGGATCAACTTCAGAAATACGCATAGCAAAACGCATTCTTAAAGAGTTTGCATATTGTTTCCATTGTGTATAATCATATCCATAAGCTGGATCTCCATTTTTAAGATTATCTGGATTATTAACATCTAATTCTAAAGAATTTGATGCGTCTTTTAACTCATCAAGAATAAAGTAATAAACATCTTTAACGCTATTGTAATCTGGATTTACACCTTGAAAACCATCAATAGGCATTGGCCCAAAATTATCGGCCATTTCACTCATTAAATAAGCTCTCCAAATTCTAGCAATTTGCTTTAAATTGTTAGTGTATACTTTTGAATTTCCAGATTCTATTTGCTCATCAGCAACTCTAACTGCAGTGTTAATATCTTTTAACCATCTTGAAACATATGTGTAATATTGACTACTCCAATCTTCACTATAATAACCTTCAGATAATGACCCTATTCTATCCATACGTCCAGCGTCTTTCCAATATAATACAAATACTCTTTCAGCAATATTAGGATCTTGTTGCGCTCCAATAATTGAGTTATTTATAAAATATTCTACTTGTACTTGATCGACAGAAGCTGCGGTAGGATTTACGTTCATTTCCTCAAAATCAGAGCATGAAAATAAAGCACCTGCTACTATCGAAAGAAATCCTATTTTTTTTAACATTTTTTTCATATTAAATATATTTTAAATTATTAAAAACTTAATGATAAGTTTAAAAATACTGTACTTGATGTTGGTGAAGATAAGTTCTCAAAACCAACAGCATTTGTTGCCGTAGCATATACAGATTCAGGGTCAACACCATTTAAATGGCTACTTATTAACCAAACATTATTTGCTGAAATTCCTGCTTTTGCATTTTGGATTCCAGTATTTTTCAACCACTTAGATGGTAAAGCGTAATTTAAACTAATATTTCTTAGTCTTACGTTAGAAGCATCGTACATATTAGCTTCTGTAATTCCTAAGTTTCCAGATCTTGTAGATAGTGTGTTCCAATATATTTGAGGAGAAACTTCTACAGTATTTGCAACATAACCTCCGCTACCATCACTAACTACACCTTCAACAACAAAATCTTCTCTTGAGCCGTTTACAACTGTAACAGCCGCGTTACCAGATTGTTGAAGCGCTCTATTTGTTCCTGAGTATATTTCACCACCTAAACGTGCATCAATTAAAAAACTAAATGATAAATTTTTATATCTAAGTGTATTTGAATACCCTATTAAAGCATCTGGTTGTTGGTTTCCTAACTTAAACTTTTCACTTGTAGCTAAAGGAAGTCCATTTCCATCTACAATTATAGCACCAAAATTAGGATTAGCTACATCTTCTACTCTTTGGTATTTTGTTCCCCAAATCTCTCCATACGCTCCACCTGCAGTTGCAAAAACATTTAAGTTATCAAATCCTCCTAAACCGTATTGATTAACATCATCTGTAAGTTCTTTAATTGAATTTTCATTTTTAGAATAGTTTAAGCTCATTTCCCAAGAGAAACCATCTGGATTGTCAAGAATTGTACCATTCAACATTAATTCGAAACCTTTATTTTGAATATCTCCAGCATTTACTATTTCACTAGTATAACCACTTAAAGGGTCTAAAGGAAGTTGTATTAATTGATTTGTTGCATTGGATTTATACCAAGAAAAATCTACTGCTAAACGATTACTAAAGAAACGACCGTCAAGACCAAATTCCATAGATTTAATTAACTCACTTTTTACATCTGGATTATATTTTACATTACCAGTTGTTGCAGTAGTATTTCCGTTTGGATCTTTACCGATTGAATAACTATTATACAATCTATAAGGATCCAAATCGTTACCAACCTCTGCATAAGATGCTCTAACTTTTCCAAAGTTTAACCATTCTGGCAAATCTCCTCCTTGTTTTTTTAACATTTCTGTTAACACTACTGAAGTACTAACTGAAGGATAAAAGAAAGAACGATTTTCTTCACTTAATGTAGAAGACCAGTCGTTACGTCCTGTAATATCTAAATATAAATATCCATCGTAGTTAATTTGCATAGAACCATAAAGTGAATTCATTTTACGCTCACTAAAACTTTGATTAACAGTTGGTTTATCTTTACCATTATTTAAAGAAAATAAATTTGGAACCTCAAGTTCACCAGAACTTGATCTTAAACCACTAGCAGTTTGAGACATTAAGTTACCTCCTAAGGTTAATGAACCTCCAAATTTTCCAAAAATATTATCTTTTTGAGCTATAAACAATGCACTATAATTTTTTTCAGAAAAGGTGTTTTTACCTAAACTATAACGTCCTGTATTAGAAAGTGGGCTTCCAGCATATAATTTAGATTCTGTACTTGTAGTATATAAATCGGCTCCTGCCTTAATTTCACCTCGTAACCAATCAGTAAATTCATACTTTAAATTTCCATTTAGTAAGAAACGATCTCTTGCATCTGTACTTAAATTATTTTTAGCTCCCCAGTATGGGTTTAAAGAATTTGATGGCACATACCATATCATATTACCAAACTCATCACTTCCAGCTGTAAAATCTGCAACATTTACTGAACGTGGTAACATGTACATTGTTCCAAAACCATTTGAAATATTAGATCCATTTAAAGGACGGTTATCTGCTTGTGAATTAATATATTGCACTTTAACATCTGTTGTCCATTTATTATCTTTACCAAATTTAGAAACTGCTCTTGTTAATAAATTAACTCTCTCTAATTTTGCTCCAGGTATCTTACTATCATCGTTTAAATAAGTTGCAGAAGAAAATAAAGAAGTTCCATCACTTACTTGTTGTTGAAACGAAAGTGTATGTGTTTGGTTAAAACCTGTTTTGAAATAAGTATCTAAGTTATCATAGGCTTGTAATGATACTTGTTCACCATTCCAATTAGTAACTTGCTGACCCTCAATTTTTGGTCCCCAACTTGAACCAGACACTTCATTGTATAAGCTATTTTCTCCTTGCCCATATACACTTTGTATTTCTGGTGTTGAACCAATTTTTTCAAACCCTAGGGTTGTAGAATAAGATATTCCTAAACCATCTTTAGCTTTACCACTTTTTGTAGTAATTAAAATAACTCCATTTCCTGCACGTGAACCATATAAAGCAGCAGCAGATGCTCCTTTTAGCACAGACATACTTTCAATGTTTTCTGGGTTTAAATCTCCCAAACCATTACCCATATCTTGTGATGGATTCCAGTAATCGTTATTTGCTGCCCCTGTAAAGTTATCCATTGGTACACCATCTACAACAATCAAAGGCTGGTTATCTCCTGTTAAAGAGTTGTTACCTCTAAGAATAATTTTTGAAGAACTTGCAGGTCCATTGCTAGATCTTACAATTTGAACTCCAGAAACTTTCCCTGAAATAGAGTTTGCTAAGTTACTTTCTCTAGATTGAACTAAAGATTCACCATCAACTTCCTGCACAGCATAACCTAACGATTTTTTTTCTCTTTTAATACCTAAAGCTGTTACAACAACTTCATCCAGAGATTCTGCACTTTGCACCAAAGCAACATTAATTATGCTTTTCCCATTTACTGCAATTTCTTGGTTAGCATAGCCTAAAAATGAAAATTGTAATACTGCTGCATCACTTTTTACATCAATACTATAATTACCATCAAAATCCGTCGAGACACCAGTAGTTGTGCCTTTAATAATTACATTAACGCCTGGTAATGGAGTTCCATCAACGGCGTCAGTAATAGTTCCTGTTACCGTTTGCGCTTGAATACTAGAATAAGCCAGTAAACAAAAAACTAAAAACAGTTTTAGTACTTTTTGTATCATTTATTATATAAATTTGAGTTAATAATGAATAAAATTAAAAAAAAAGTATTCTTTAAAGTCTTTAATTTCGACCAATTACACCAATTCAAAGCTGAATGATATTTATAATTAAATAATAAAAAATTAACAGGTTAAAAATTACTTAAATTATTTCTGCAATTGGTTGCGCCTTAGATTTACAACGTTTGAGATGTAGTTAACAATTGTTTTTTTTTAAGAAAACTAAGCAATAATAATTTTTAACACCTAAATTTAGGAGGTTAGTTAACCTAAATTTCAATAAAAGATAACATTTTATTATTGTTATTTAGTTATTTATTGTATTAGAGATTGTTGTCAATAATTCACCATTATCACCATTAAACTGCCAAAACATAATTCCGCCTAACTTATTATTTTTTATGAAATCAATTTTAACTTTTAACGATTTCGGACTCTCGTAAGTTAAGAACAAAGAATCTTTACTTCGCCATATATAGGGTACATTTGCTTTACTATCCCAATATGAAACAAATTTAGTATTGCTTAAACTATCTGCTATTGTTTTATAACCGTAACTTCCTCTTTTACCAATTGAATTCTGGTACAAACCATTATTTTCTGGTGTAACTCCTTTCCACCATCTGCCATAAAATGGCACTCCTAATACCAATTTTTCAAATGGAATACCTGCATTAACATGCTCTTCAACAGCTTTAGAAACACTTGCTCCACCCTCATTATCAAATTCGGATATATATAGATTTGCATGATGTCCGGCCCTATTAGATCCTCCTGTAAAAAAATCATACGTCATGATATTTATAAAATCTAGGTACTGATGAGCCTCTTTCATATTTGTATGATCTAAATATTGTTGATTAGCTCCTGTTGCAATGGTTAATAAATATTGACTATTCTTATTTGAAATTACATCCAGTTTTCCTCTAATTAACTTTAAAATTGCTGTAAAATTCTCATTATCTTCAGGTCTAAACTTATTATTATCTCCTTTTTGCCCCGGGTATTCCCAATCTAAATCAATACCGTCTATATTATGTTTTAACATAAAATCAACAGCGCTTTGGGCAAATATTTCTCTAGACTTTTCTGTAAAAACCGCATCAGAAAAATTTTTAGACCAACTCCAGCCTCCAACAGATATAAGAATTTTTAAATCTTTATTAACTTGTTTTAATTGGTTCAACTTTTTTAAATTTTCTCCATCAGTTTCATACCCTTCTACAACTTTACCATCTTTTATATTGGCAAATGCATAATTAATATGTGTTATTTGATTTGCCTTTTCGTTATTATCTCCCCAATTATTATTTCCTCCCATAACATATGCAACAACCCTTTTACTTTTGGGTAAAATCTCATTCGCTTTTGAGCTATTAACCTCTCTATTTTTACAAGATATTAAACATAATATTGTAAAAATTAACACCATATTTATTCTATTCATATCTAAGTTATTTAATAATTTAAAGCTAATAATTTACCATGTTCTTTATAAACTTTCAAAATCAACTCCCCAAATAAGGTATTTGCCCAAGCAAACCAATCTCGAGAATAATCTTGCGGATTGTCTTTATTAAAACTTTCATGCATAAAACCTGTATTAGCATGTGTAGCTTTTAACATTTTTAAACATTTAATAATTTCTTTCTCATCGGAACTTGTCATTGCCCTTAAAATAATCCCCATTGGCCATATTTTACTTTTTCCTGTATGCGGACTTGCTTGTCCTTCTGCATATTTTCCTTTTAAGAAATATGGATTATTATCGCTTAATAAAAACTTTCGGGTATTTTGGTATAATTTATCTGTTGTTTTGTGAACTCCTAAATAAGCTAAAGACATTAATGAAGGAACATTAGCATCGTCCATAAATAATTTATTCCCAAAACCATCTACTTCATACGCATATATTTTCCCAAAATTTAAATGTTCAGAAACTGCATATTTTTGAATTGCTTCGTTTACTTCTAAAGCTAGTTTTTCACATTCTTTAGCAAACTTTTTTTCTTGAAGAATTTCAAAATAAATTACAGACAATTGTTTTAAAGAAAGTACCGCAAAAATATTTGAAGGAATTAAAAAAGGGTATAATGTTGAATCATCTGAAGGTCGGAACATAGAGCAAATTAATCCATTTGGTTTAATTGGTCTTCCAGTTCCTTCAAAAGGAGGAGAATCTATTACAGACGTTGTTTCTCTACTAAAAACATAGTCTGATTTATTATTTTTTCGTTGTTCTATTTTAAATGTTTTTACAATTAAACGCATTGCTTTGTCCCAATCTTCGTCGAAAATAGATTCGTCCTTGGTAATTTGATAGTATTCATTTGCCAAACGAATTACATAACACAACGAATCTATTTCCCATTTTCGTTCGTGGATTCCAGGTAACATTTGAGTTATATCTGACTTCCATTTCGATATTTTGGTAGTATCTTTATAAAAAGCATTTGCATACGAATCTAACAATATACATTTTACTTGCCTATTAATTAAACCTTTAATTAACTGTTTTAATTTTTCATCTTTTGAAATTAACGGCATATACGGCCAAACTTGTGCCGTAGAATCTCGTAACCACATAGCGTCAATATCTCCAGTAATTATAAAAGTGTCTGGTTTTCCATCAATAATTTCGAAATCTATGGTTGTATCTAATGTATTTGGAAAGCAGTTTTCAAACATCCAAGCCAACTCTTTATCTTGTATTACAGCTTTTACTTTTTTTATAGTGTCTTCAACAGCACTACTCGTGAAATTTCTTTCTGAAATAATTGGTCGTTTACTACTAAACTTGTCTTGCTCAAAAGCTAATAAATTTTGTGGTAAAATCATTGTTCCTGCTGCAATTAAAGAGCTATTTGCAATAAACTTTCTACGCTTCATAATTATGGAATTAATTGATTTTTATTTCAACAAATACAGGCAAATGATCTGATGGATATTTACAGTCTTTAGAATCGCTTAACACAGCATATTTTTCAACAGAAATATTGTTTTTACTTGTAAAAATATAATCTATTCTAGCAGTTACTGGCATATTAAATTTAAAACCATTAAATGTACCTGTTGAGCCAAAAGGTTCTAATTTACTCACTTTTTTCGAATCGTTTAATTCTTTAGAAAGTTGTTGAATTGGAGCAGTTTCGGGTGTTAAATTAAAATCTCCAAGTACTAAAACAGGAAGATTATTTGTGTTCAATTCAGTTATTTTTTGAAGTATTAATTCAGCACTTTTAAGTCTAGCTTGGTTTCCAATATGGTCAAAATGGGTATTAAAAACATAAAATTGCTGTTTGGTTGCAATAGTTTCAAATAAACCATAAGTGCAAATTCGTTCCATTGAAGCATCCCAACCTACAGATACCTCTGTTGGTGTTTCACTCAACCAGAAGGTATTATTTTCAATTACTTTAAACTTGTTTGAATTGTAAAAAATCGCGCTATATTCGCCTTTCGTCTTACCATCATCTCTACCAACACCAATATAACTATAATCAACAAAGACACTGTCTAAATATGTTACTTGATGCTTCAACCCTTCTTGAATTCCAAAAATATCAACTTCATTAAAAGCAATTTGATGGCTTAAAAACTCTTTTCTAAAGGACCATTGATTTTCACCATCATTCACGTTGTCGTATCGTATGTTATATGTCATTATATTCAAATTTTCCATTTCTGAAGAACAAGAAACTAATGCGACTAATACTAGTAAATAGCTGATTTTTTTCATGGGTATTAATTTGTTGGAGTAAATTTTATTGCTTGTCCGCCACCAGCTGCTAATTTTAAACTTAGAACTGTTTTTGAATCAACTTCTTCTGAATAAATTTCAATTGCTTGTGGATTTGTTTTCCAATCAGCTTCCACTCCATCGGCATAAATTTCAGCATAATATGTTTTATCAGCATCTAAAAATGATAACTCAATTTCTAGGGTTCTTTTACCTTCATCTGTACAACTTCCTAAAAACCAATTCTCACTATTTTTTTCTTTTCTAACAATCGTTATATAGTCTCCAATTTTACCATTTAACACTTTTGAAATTTCCCAATCAACCCCAAAATCTTTAATAAACTTAAACGCTGGCTGATTTTCATAATTTTCAATTAAATCAGATGCCATTTGCATAGGACTGTACAAAATTACAAACAAACTTAATTGCTTAGCTAAAGTGGTATTTACTCTAGATGTTCCATCGTCTAAATCATTCCATTTCACCCTATTTTTGGCATTTTTAAATAAAATATCAAAAGTTCCTGGTGTATAATCAAATGGTCCAGCTAAACCTCTTGTAAAAGGTACTATAGTATAATGTTCAGGTGGATTTCCAGAACTCCAAGCGTTCCATTCCATTCCTCTTGCGCCTTCACGTGTCATCATATTTGGGTAGGTTCTTCTAATTCCTGTTGGTTTTATAGGTTCGTGCGCATTCACCATAATTTGGTATTTTGCAGCAACTTCCACTACTTTTCTATAGTGATTTACCATAAACTGACCATGATGAAATTGTCCTGCTGTTTTAATTCCTCCAGCATAACCTGTTTTAACAGCATTTACACCCAAATTATGATACATAGAAAATGTTTTATCCAAATTTTCTTCAAAATAAGCTGCATCACCTCCCGTTTCTATATGACCAATAAAATTAATGTTTTTCGTTTTTGCATAGTCTGCAATTTCTTTTAAATTGAAATCTGAATATGGCGTTACAAAATCAAAAGCTTTTTGTTGTCCCCAATTTTCCCAGCCAGTATTCCAACCTTCAACTAAAACACCAGAAATATTATGATTAGCAGCAAAATCTATATACTTTTTAGTGTCAGTTGTAGTTGCTCCGTGTCGTTCACCTAAAGTCCAAGTATGCGTTCCTAAATGCATTCCCCACCAAATCCCAACATATTTCATTGGTTGAATCCAAGAAGTTTCATCTATTTTATTAGGCTCATTTAAATTTAAAATTAAATCTGACTCTACCAAATCCACAGCTTTATCTGCAATTAAAATAGTGCGCCAAGGAGAAACCATTGGTGCATTAGCTTTTACTTTTATACCATCTGGCCAAGGCACTAAATTAGCTTTAAAAGAAAAATCTTTCTCATTATTTTTAAGTAACGTCATATCTGCATAATCAGTTAAATTTGCTTCATGAATACTTACAAAAACTTGATTATCAAACTGAAATGTTACAGGCGTGTTTGCATTTTCAATTGTATTTAAAGGCACATTTTGGTATAATTGCTCGTAAGAATCAAAGTTTGCAGGGGTAAACCAAGCATCAGAATCTTTAGAAAAGTTAAATTCTGTCAACTCTTCGGTAATTAAAATAGTATCTAAATTTGCCTGTTTTGGAATTTCATATCTAAAACCTACACCATCATTATATACTTTAAAAATTATATTCATTTTTCTAAACGGTGCCACTTTCTGTTGAAGAAAAACTTTTAATTGATTGTAATTATCAATAATAACGCTATTCTCACCCCAAACTTGAGTCCATTTTGAATTTGCGCTTGTAATTTCAAAATCATTTACTGAGAAATTACCATTTATATGTTTTACATTTTTTAATAAATACCCCAAAGTTGATGGTGTAATTAATAGAGAATCTTTGTAATTTACAGTATATTTTACATTTCCGTTTTTAACGTGTAGCTTTACTTCTATTTTATTATTTGGTGAAGCAACTTCTAAAACACTCTCTTTAGAACAACTTAATAACAAGGTTAAAATTAACCCGATAAAAATGAGATTTCTCATTTTAAAAATTTTAATTAATTAGTATTTCATCTGTAAAAATCCAAGACGGCAATCCTGCTGCATGATGCCAGTATGGAGCTTCATTCATATTTTCCGCTACAATTTTTATATACCTCGCATTCACTCTAGAAAATTCTAAATTGAAGTATTTTATATCGTTTATCTTACTTGTTTTAGATAAAGGGGCATCATTTTTCACTTTACCAAGCTTTATAAATTTTTGATTGTCATTTGAAAAATAATAAGTAACACTTTTAGGAAAAAACACAATATGGTTACTAACTTGTAAAAATGCTGTTGAAATAGAACTTACAGTTGTAACAGTATCTAAATCGATAATTGCTTCTAAATGATTACCTTCAAAACCTAACCAATTTGCATAAAAATTACTTCCTCCTAAAGCGCCATCGGTTAGCGTTTGCGGATCTTCATTTGCATACTTCTTTGGTTTTGTCAACAAGGTTACTTTTTTTCCAATGGCTTTATTTGGCTGCGTTGCAACTTCTAGAGATTTTTTATAACCTTTAAAATATTCTTCAACCGTAAAACCCATTTCGTTCATTAAGGTTATACCATTTTTCTTACAGGTTAAATAAAAATTTACCAGCTTTTCATTTACATAAGGATTTATCAATTTTGTTCCATCTTCTCCTAAAATAACTAATTTAAAATCATCTGAAATTCCTTTCTTACAGGCTTCTAAAATTGCATAGTCAACACTAATTCTTGCGCATTGAATACGCTCTAAAACTTCTGGAGAATTAGCAACTTTTTCTGCTTCATTAAAAAAACCTTCATATTGTTTTAGTAATTCAGGATTTAAAAATGATTCAAATGCTTGTGAAGGATCTCCATATAAAAACAGGAAATAATCACTATCCTCTTGTATTTTTTTATGAATTAAATCGATATATTTTTTTACATAAATACCAGCTTCTTTATAATAACCTTCTGTAAATTCGGTAATTAATTCTTCAATGTTTAATTCTGGATTCCATAATAATTTTGCAGTAACATATGAGCGTAATTCAAACAACTCACTTGGATTATGACTGTGTTGCTCAAAAACCCAAGTTGCATTATTTTTACTAAAAAGTTGAATATTTGGCTGTAAAGTATGTAAGTTAGGAAATGGTGCTAAAAAATTGGTAAACTGTGTGGTATAATCCCAAATTCTAATATTTTCGGTAACTTCTTTCCAGCCTTTTAAATCTTCTGTAAAATCACTGCAATTATCAACAATTGCTGCACTTCTGTCACATTCAATAGAACATAATGTAATTAAAACATTGCTTAACGGCTTTGTTTTTGATGGCTTGCGTGTGTACTGATATGCTAATGTTGAAATTGTTTTATCTGGAAAATCTGCTGCAATTTTATTTACAAACTGAATCATTGTACCACTAGGACTTCCTTCTATTGCATCAATTTCCGCACAGTTTTCGCAAGTACAATATTGCGTATTATCGTTACTACTAACAGAAATTACACTTGCTTCAGGATATTGTTTAAACAATGAAGCTACAGAATCCTTTACAATTTCATACACTTTATTGTTTGTTAAACACAATTGTGTAGGCAATCTTTTTGAACCTATTAATGCATAATACTCCGGATTGGTTTTGTAAAAAACTTCCTCAGGAATAAATTTATTAAATGTATGCACTCTTGCTGAAGGAACGTAATATGGAAAAGCTTCAGAAGTTACTTTATGCTTAGCCGCAAATTCAGGATTTTCATAAAATAATTTAGAATGTACCGTTCTTGTAGTAATACTTGGTGTGTAAGAATAATTGATGTTATTGTTAATAAGGATATTTTTTGAAGTTGGAATTTCTTCAACAGTTGGTGCATACCATTTACAATCTAAATAGTTTTCTAGAAACTCGTAAACTGCATTTTGAATTGCTAAATCAGAACCTCCAGATATAAACAAATTATCATTCTCTACTTTAATTAAAATTTCATCTGCAATTAATGATTCTTTTGAAAAATTACCAACATAAATTTTTTTTAATTCCGAATTTTGAGAACTTTCTTCTACAATTGAAATGTTTGTATTACTAATCTTATCAATATAAGTTTTTAATACTTCCGCAGCTTTATATTGACTTTCATTTGCTTCACCATTAAAAACAATTTCATAATTAGAAATGCCATTAGTTACCAATTGTAACTCTTTTTTATTGTTACAGGAATTTAAAAAAAATACACTAAAAACAATTAAGAAAGTAATTACCTTGAAAATTCTCATATTAATTTATTTAAAATTATTCTTCATAAGTAACATAAGCAGCAACCAGCCAATGATTTAATTTATTGCCATCTGCTTCAGTACCATCTATGGCAATTTTAACAGTATGTTTCCCTGGCTTTAAATAACTTAAATCAATTTCAAAAGGTTCTACAGAAGAACCAGGACACCAATTAGACCTTGACAAATCTGAAGATGCAATACGTTCTTCAATTTCTTTTACTTGATACGATCTTGTCTTATAATCTATATACGAAGCCGAATCTTTCTTTATCCAAACACCAGATGTAGGGTTAAATCGTCTAAAAGATGCGCAATCATCTCTCCAAGGAATAGTATCTAAAACCAATTTATTATTTACAAAAACACTGTTTTTTATTTTTATAAATTCATCGCCACCACTATGTCCACCGTGACCTGTAGTGGTATAATATAATTTAGCGTTTTTAGCGTTTTTAGGCAATACAAAAGTTTGCTCTAACGGAGTTCTTGCAAAAAAATCTGGAATTCCTTGTCCGTTTACATACGGAATGGTATTTACCAAAGTTTGCACTTTTTGAGTTGTTCTTGAACGGTTAGAATAGTTTAGTTCCAAATCAACTTCATAACCTTCGGCTGTCCAGCTATCAATCCAAACTCCCACATAAAAAGTATTTGTCACCAAGCTTTTTAACTGAGAAATATCTTGTTCCCAAACCACTTCTTTTTCCCAAGATGGGATATAAACAGGTCTTCTATATTTCACCTTATTGTCGCTATAATGTCCAACACCAAAAGGTGTCATAAAACGTAATAATTCTACAACTGGCTTGTATGTTTCGGTTGCTTTTACTCCTTTAAATTTATTATCTACAGTAGAAGCATTAGGAAATTCTTTTCCGTCTTTTGCTATATTAATAATAGACAGTTCATCTAAATCTTTAACCACAAAACAAGAGCCCGACTTGTCCCAACGATCTCCATTTGAACGCACTGTTAATTTAATTTTTACATCTGTTCCTTTTTTAAAATTTGGAACAGTTACTTTTTTGTAGATAATTCTACCATCAACCAAACGGGCTACTTCAGCGTCTTCACCAACTTCTCCTCCAAAATTTAAAGGTTGCTTATTAAAAATAGTATAGTTTATACTTTGTTGAGCATTTACTGATAAAAAAGCAGTAAACAAAAGTGTTATAAATAGGGTATTTAATTTCATTTTAATCGTTCTATTTTATTTTAAAATAATTTTTAGGTTGTTTCCGTTTAACAAATCGTCATGATTTATAAAGTATCCGCGATGTTTTTTACCATTCAATAAAACTTGTTTTATATATCCGTTAGCATCTGTCTCTTTTTCAATAACTAACTCCTTTTTCTTATAATATTTCGAGTCAAGTTGAATCGTAATTTTATCAAATAATGGTTTTGTAATGCTGTATTTTGGTTCTCCTGGTGCAATTGGATAAATACCCATCATAGCATATACAACCCAAGCCGACATCGTTCCTGTATCATCATTTCCTGGAATACCATCTGGTGCGTTTGTAAAATGTTTTTTAACCAATTGTTCTACTAATTTCTGGCTTCTCCATTCTTCACCTTTTACATAATTAAATAAAAACGGATAGGCAATATCTGGCTCGTTTGCCATATCAAACTGATTTTCATCAAAAATCTTTTGTAATTGATTTGTAAAACCTTTATTTCCTCCCATTAATTTTTTAAGTCCCAAAATATCATGTGGAATCATAAATGCGTACTGCCAAGCATTTCCTTCAATAAACCCAACATTTTCGCTAAAATTAGCACCATCATTTGGATCAAAAGGTTCGTACCAATTACCATTATTTAATCTTGGTCTTAACAATTTCAAATTTTTATCAAACAATTTTCTGTAAGAAATTGAACGATTATAGAATCGTTTATAATCATCTTTTTTACCTAATTCTTTTGCCAATAAAGCTATGGAATAGTCCGCCGCATTATATTCTTCGGTTGTTGAAACCGAACCTCCGTTATCTGTAGTCAAATATCCTTTCTCTATATAATCTTTCAGTCCTGGACGCAACGGATTTTCATCAATTTGATCTGCACTTTTTAACATTGCTTTGTACGCCTTTTGCACATCAAAATCTTGAATTCCCTTTAAATAGGTATCTGTAATAACAATACTTGCTGGATCACCAACCATTGTAAATGTTTCTGTAGAATTTAATTCCCATTTTGGTAACCATCCGTTTTCATCGTACATATCTAACATGCTTTTAATCATATCTGATTGTTGCTGTGGATACACAAGTGACATTAATTGATGTACATTTCTGTAGGTATCCCATAACGAAAAAACGGTATAACGGGTTCCTTCAGTTTTTCCAATTCTACCAGTTTTAATTTCAGGGTATTCACCGTTAAAATCGTTCAATGTATTTGGGTGAATTAAAGTATGATACAAGGCCGTATAAAAAACAGTTTTATCATCTTTTGAACCACCTTCAACTTTAATTCTAGAAAGTAATTTATTCCACTCATTATAAGTTTCTTTATAAACATCGTTAAAAGTTCTGTTTGAAGTTTCACGTTCTAAATTTTCACGCGCATTTTCAATACTAACATAACTCACTCCAATTTTAACTTCAACAGTTTCAATTTTATCAAATTTGTAACTAAAATACGTTCCAATACTATCACCAACTACCATTTTTGTGGAAGCATCCATCATTCTGGTTTTTCCATTATATCCCATCCATTGTGCTTCTACTCCTTTATAAGTTGCTGGTTTTTTCCACACACCAAAATTATCGGCAGGTTTTGAAAATTTAGCTACAAAATAAACTGGATACGCAGCTTCTGGACTGTTATAACAAAATGAACCTACAGAACGCATTCCTTCAATTTCTGTTGAAGAAACTACTTGCACCATTGCACCTTGCTCGTTGGTTAAACCCAAGCCTAAATTCAGTAAAATATTTGATTCTCCTTTTGGAAAAGTAAACTTACTTACGCCTACCCTTTTTGAAGTAGTAAATTCAGCCTTCACGTTGTATTTATCAATCTCTGTACTGTAATATCCTGCTTTTGCAACCTCATTAGAATAGGTTGAACCATATTTTAAATGATTGGTCTCTACAGCACCAGTTGTTGGCATTACTAATAGTACACCTAATTCTGGACATCCAACTCCGCTTAAATTTACCTGACTAAACCCTGTTAAAAAAGTATTTTCATGCACATACGGATTGGACAACCAACGGCTGTCTTTTTCCAATGGTAAATTTTGTGGACCTGCAACATTAAACGGACTTATACTTGCCATTCCTCTTGGTGCAATTGGTCCTGGAAATGTTGCTCCATAATTGGAGGTTCCTATAATTGGATTAACATAATCTACTGGTTCCTGAGCGAAAGAAACCGAACTTACTAGAAATAAAATAGCACAAAAAATAGAGCTTAACTTCATATTTAAAAATTTATTCAAAAACATTTTTATTTTATTAATTAATTGCTTCAACTTTTAAGGTCCAAGCATATTTTGAAGGTAAATTATCCCTTAATTCCTTTGGGATTAAAACTTTAAACCCTTCCTTTAATTTTACCCACTTTAATCGTTTTTTTGAACCTAACATTGTTATTTTAGTTCCTTTTTTAGGATTGATAGAGTTCACAATTATTTCTGATGGAATATGGTTTTCTGTTTCTTGAGCCAAATAAAATAAAAAAACATTTCCATCTTTATTTTGGGTCATACAAATATTATTTTCTTTAAATGGTGCAATTGGTTTTGTATTGTATATGGCACTACTATTCACTTTCATCCAATCTCCATATTCTTCTAATAATTCATAAGCTCCCTGTTGCCATTCACCTTCTGGACTTGGAGCTATATTAAGTAATAAATTACCCCCTTTTGCCACAACATCAATTAACATATGAATACCTTCTCGACCACTCATATATTTAGCGTCTGGTGTGTAAGACCAACCTCCTCCTGAAATAATACAAGATTCCCAAGGGTAAGGCAATGTTTTTTCAGGAACTCTATTTTCTGGCGTTAAATAGTTTTGATTTTTACCATGAACAGCTCTATCAACCACAATTAAACCTGGTTGTTTTTCACGAGCCTTCACAACCAATTCATCCATTTTTATGTCTTGGTTTACCATTCTGTGCTTTAAATAAGCCTGATTATCATTATTTAAAGTCTTTGTAAACCAATCAATAATTTCTGTTTTTGAAGCTTTTGAGACCCAACCACCGTCTAACCATAAAATATCTACTTTTCCATAATCGGTCATTAATTCCATAATTTGATTATGAGTGAAATCGACAAACTTTTGCCACTTTTCAGGATTTTCTTCTGGCGAATAATTTACATTTCTATCCATTGGTGGATACTTTGGATCCCAATAATGTTCTGAGTTCCAATCTGGTTTTGAAAAATAAGCTCCAGTCCAAAGTCCTTCATTTCTAAACGATTTAAAAATTTCTTTTGTAATATTTGATTTTGGATGTGAAGAAAATGGTGTTTCTGAATCGGTAACCTTATAATCTGTATATTTTGAATCGAACATTGAAAAACCATCATGATGCTTAGTAGTAAAAACAACATATTTCATTCCTGCATTTTTAGCTGCTACCGCCCATTTATCTGGATCAAATTTCACAGGATTAAAGGTGTTCTTTAAACCTTCATATTCTTTTTTATAAGCAAAATAATCATCTGGAGTTGCTCCTTTGGTTCTTTCACACCAACCGTACTCTTCTGGAGATAAAGACCAAGATTCTACAATTCCCCACTGACTATAGGTTCCCCAATGCATTAATAATCCAAACTTTTTACCCTGCCATTCATCTAATTTTTCCAATACCAAAGGGTCGGTTTCTGGCACATAACGTTCATCTTCATAAACACCTTGTGAAAATGAGTTTATAGAAAAAAATAAAGCGAAAACAAAAACTAATTTTTTCATTTATGTGAAATTATTTTTTAGAAGTACTTAATGAATAAGGAACGCTTTCAGAATTACTTCCCCAGTTTTTATTAGGTGTATTTCCCATCTTAAACTGTAAAGTTCCTCCTTTTTGAATGTCATCAAATTTTAAATAAGTATTAGTATACTCTGCATTATTTAAACTAGCAGATTCTATATAAAAATTACTTTCTGAATTATTTTTTGAATTAATTTCGAAGGTGTTTCCATTTTCTAAATATAACGTAGCTTTTTTAAACAACGGACTTCCAATTACATATTCATCAACACCAGGAGTAACTGGATAAAAACCTAAAGAACTAAACACATACCAAGCAGATGTTTGTCCGTTATCTTCGTCGCCACAATAACCATCTGGAGTTGCCGAATACAATTTTGTTAAAACATCTCTTACTTTTTCTTGTGCTTTGTATGGCTGATTTGCATAATTATACAAGTAAATCATGTGTTGAATTGGTTGATTTCCGTGTGCATAATTACCCATATTAGCAATTTGCATTTCTCTAATTTCGTGAATGGTAAAACCATAATACGAAGCATCAAAAGTTGGTGGCATTTCAAAAACTTCGTCTAATTTTGAAGCAAATTTTTCTTTTCCGCCCATTAAATCTATCAAGCCATCTATATCATGAAAAACCGACCAAGTATAATGCAAACTATTTCCTTCTGTAAAAGCATCTCCCCATTTTAAAGGATTAAATGGACTTTGAAAACTGCCATCTTCGTTTTTACCTCGCATCCAGTTGGTTTCTGGATCAAATAAGTTTTTATAATTTAAAGATTGTTTAAAATATTTTTCGGCAATCTCAGTTTTTCCTAATTTTTCAGCCATTTTAGCAATGGTAAAATCTGCGTATGCATATTCTAAAGTTCTGGCGGCATTTTCGTTAATTCCAACGTTATAAGGCACATACCCTAAATTATTATAAAACTCTAATCCTGCTCTACCAACTGAATTTACAGGTCTTCCATCTGCAACTGTTGCATTTTTAAGCATTGCTTCTAACAGAATTTCTACATCCATATCTTTAACTCCTTTTAAAAAGGCATCAGAAATAATTGGTGCAGAGTTTGAACCAATCATACAATCTCTATGACCAGGACTTGCCCATTCTGGCAGCCATCCAGATTCTTTATAAGTATTAGCTAAACCTTGCATTATTTTACCGTTTAACTCTGGATACATCATATTAAAAAATGGAAAAACAGCTCTAAACGTATCCCAAAAACCATTATCTGTAAACATATAACCTGGTAAAACCTCTCCGTTATACGGACTGTAATGCACTACTTCATTATTAGCGTTAAACTCGTAAAACTTTCTCGGAAATAACAACACTCGGTACAAACTAGAATAAAAAGTTCTAATATTATCTATGTTGTCATCTTCAATTTGAATTCTGCTTAACTCAGTCTCCCAAGCTTGTTTTGCTTTTTCTTTGGTTTGCTTAAAAGTATCAGCTCCAATTTCTCTAGTTAAATTTAATTGAGCTTGTGCAGAACTTATAAATGAGGATGCCACTTTTACATGAACTTGTTCTCCCTTTTTTGTTTTAAACCCTATAATTGCACCCACATGTTCTCCTTCGCTGTTAGTAGAATTTTCTAATAAATTCCAGCCATCATTCCAAGTATGATTTACTTCAAAATCTTTATCGAATTCTGCCACAAAATAGTTGTGAAAATTTTCTGGAACACCACCGCTATTGTTTCTACAATAACCTATTATTTTGCGTTCTTCAGGAATAATTTTAACCATAGAACCTTTAAAAAAGGCATCTAACATAATATAAGATTCTTCCGATTCTGGAAATGTAAATTTAAAATGAGCCGCTCTTTCTGTTGGAGAAACCTCAGCAGTAATATCATAATCAGCTAAATAGACAGAGTAATGATATGGTTTTACGGTTTCTGCTTTATGAGAAAACCACGATGCGCGTTCGTCTTCTTGAAATTTTAAATCGCCTGTTGTTGGCATTAGTGAAAATGCGGCGTAATCATTTATCCAAGGACTTGGTTGATGTGTCTGTTTTATTCCTCTTATTTTATATTCATCATATTTATAAGTCCAACCATCTCCCATTTTTGAAGTCATTGGAGTCCAGAAATTCATTCCCCAAGGCGTTGCAATTGCTGGATAGGTATTTCCGTTAGACAAACTAAATTCAGAGTCTGTTCCCATTAATGGATTCACATAATCAACTAAATTCTTCTGACTTTTAATCTCTGTAACACGCTCATTTTCTGCAGTATTACAAGATAAAATAATTAAACTTAAAAGAAATATTATACTGTATTTTTTCATGTTTTTAATTTATTAAAATTTCATCAACAAATAACCAAGCACTTCCTCCTTTAGGGTGCTCTTCTAAACAAGTTGCCTTTACTTTAACAAAACGTGTATTTTGTTTGTTAAATCTAACAACAAAATCTTTTAATTCTGAGGCTGCATTGGCTTTAAAAGCTCTTTCAATTTTCCCTATGGAATTAAATTGTTTTCCATCGTTTGAAATGGAAACTTCAATTGCTGTTGGAAAAAAGATTGAAGGCCCCTGATTTTCTAGAGTACCAACAATAACTTCAGAAATTTCTGTTTCAGTATCTAAATCAATAACAACTTCCATATCTTTTCCTAACCAACCTTGCCATTGTTTATTGTGGTAATTTTTAGTGGCGCGTAATGTATTTACCATATTAAACTCACCAGCTCCTTGATATCTTTTATCTGAAGGCTCTAAATATTTAACTTTTTGAGCTACAGCTTTATGAAATTTGATAGTGTCTATTAATGTTTTACCAACAGGTTTATTATCTTTAAACAATGAAGCTTTTATAATTGTTGTTTTATTTAACTCAATAGGTGCAGTATATTTTATTGCGTTTTCGTTCATTTCATCAGCATCTAAAACATATCTAATCTCAGGGTTTGGAAACTCATTTTGCAATGTTATACTCGCAGTTTTATTTTCTAGATTTACAGTAGCATCTGCAGTTACCAAATAAGCACTTTTTGCATAATTGATATCTAAATAATCGTAACGTTTAAACATTGAAAATATTCTTGAAGAAAAATCTTCCCAATTTCGTGATTCTTTTGGAGACCAAAGTGCTTCAGAAAGCGCAGCTAATCTAGGAAAAATCATATATTCTGAGTGTGCTTCCGTTTGAATTTGTTCCGCCCAAAGATTTGCCTGTCCTCCTAAAATATGTTTTGTTTCAGTTTCAGTTAAATCTTCAACAATAGGATCAAATTGATATACTTTACTTAATGGTGTATATCCACCCCAAGCTAAAGGCTCTTCATTTTGAGGTCCTTGATAATGATCGAAATAACAATGAGAACCTGGAGTCATAATTACATCATGTCCTTGTTTTGCAGCTTCTATTCCACCTTTTACACCTCTCCAACTCATAACGGTTGCATCTGGTGCTAAACCACCTTCTAAAATCTCATCCCATCCAATTAACTTTTTACCTTTTGAATTAATGAATTTCTCCATTCTTTTTATAAAGTAACTTTGTAATTCTTCAACATTTTTAAGTCCTTCAGTTTTCATTCTCTTTTGACAATGTATGCATATTTTCCAATTGGTTTTTGTAGCTTCATCACCACCAATATGAATGTATTTTGAAGGAAAAATATCCATAACTTCTAACAATACATTTTCCAAAAATTCAAAAGTATTTTCTTTACCTGCACAGTAAATATCCGTTATTGGCCAAAGTCCACCTGAAGGCACACCAATTGGTTTTTCTAAACAAGATAATTCTGGATACGATGCAATAGCAGACGAAACGTGTGCTGGCATTTCAATTTCTGGAATAATTTCTATGCTTTTAGAAGCAGCATAGGCAACCAAGTCTTTTAACTCTTCTTGGGTGTAAAAACCACCATAAGTACCTTTTTCTTCTGGTGAAGTTTCATACCTACCATCCCAATGTTTGTCTTCTTGATCAACTCTCCAAGCTCCAATTTCAGTTAATTTTGGATATTTTTTAATTTCAATTCTCCAACCTTGATCGTCTATTAAGTGCAAGTGTAACACGTTCATTTTATGCATTGCCAAGCGGTCAATAACGCTTTTTAAATATTCAATTTTAAAAAAATGACGCGATACATCTATCATTAAACCTCTGTATTGAAAGCGAGGTTCATCTTTAATTGTAACGGTTGGAATTACCCAATCTTGATTTGCTACCAATGTTGGACTTTCTATTGCTACTGGCAACAACTGTCTAACAGTTTCTAAACCATATAAAAAACCTGCGTTTTCACTTGCAGTAATTGTTATTGCAGTAGTTGATACAGAAAGTGTATACGCCTCTTTTGCAAGTTCTGAATTTGTATTAAATTGAATAAAATTAGTATTTGGAGCTTGCGCCACAATTTGGAGACTAAAGCCCGCAGCTGTGTTCATTCTATTACTAAATTCTTTAGAAATTGCTTCTTGAAAAGCATTAGAAGCAACAATTTGTGTTTTTTTTGAAAACTTAAATACACCTTCCTGCAACTTTAATTCAACAGGTTTTGGTATAATTTGAATAGCACTCTCTGTAAAAACTTTTGGCTTTGTACACGAAGTAATAATTACAATTATGGCTAATACTAGAAATTTATTAATTAGTTTCATTTTAAATTCTTTTATACTTTTTATTTTTTTAATTATCCCAAGACATCTTAAATTGTGCATCTTCCATTCTATTTCCTTTATCTTCATCATAAACCGCATAATTAAATCCAGAACGCAAACTATAACCTGCATGTTCTCCATTTTTATTTACAGCAATAAATCCAACTTGTAAATACTCCATATCTCTATGGTTCTTATGTTTCTTGTAAATACGCTCTACAATTTCTTTACAAGCTTCAAAAGGTGATTTTCCTTGTCGCATTAACTCCACAACCATGGCACTTCCAGCAGTTCTAATTACTGCTTCACCCAAACCTGTTGCTGCTGCTGCGCCGACTTCATTGTCTAAAAATAATCCTGCACCAATAATTGGAGAATCTCCTACTCTACCATGCATTTTCCAGGCTGCTCCACTAGTTGTACAAGCTCCAGAAATATTACCATCATTATCTACAACTAACATTGAAATTGTATCGTGGTTTTCAATATTTATTACAGGCTTGTATTTAGACTCTTCTATCCATTTTTTCCAATCTTTTTCTGCTTCTGCTGTTAACAAATTTTCTTCAGTAAAACCTTCTGAAAGTGCAAATTGAAGTGCACCTTGTCCAGATAACATTACGTGAGGCGTATTTTGAAGTACTTTTTTTGCAACTGAAATTGGGTGTTTAATTCCTTGTAAAAAAGAAACTGAACCGCAATCGCTATTGTGATCCATAATACAAGCATCTAATGTTACTTTACCTTCTCTGTCTGGAAAACCGCCGTAGCCAACACTTCTTACTTTTGGATCGGCTTCTGGAATTTTCATTCCAGTTTCAATAGCATCTAAAACTGGTTTTCCATTTTTTAAATCTTTCCAGGTTGCTTCATTTGCAGGTAATCCGTGATTCCAAGTGGAAATAATTACTGGTTTTTTCTGATTTTTTTGCACTACCTTTTCAGCAGTTGCATCTTCTTTTTCAGTAAGTTCTTTACAACTTAAAACAGTACTAATTCCAATGGTTCCTAGAGCGGCTTTTTTAATAAAATCTCTTCTTTGCGACATAAACGTGGTTTTAATTGTATATTTCTGAACTTGATGCCATAGTATTTTTTACATTCTTATTTGGAAGATTTCCCATTGTAAAAATCAATGTTCCTCCATTCATTATTTCTGAATGTTTGATATAATTTCGTTCAATTACTTCACCATTTAATTCAATGGTTTGAATGTATTTATTTTGTGGACTGTTATTTTTAGTTTTAACAGTAAACTTATTTCCGCTTTCTAAATTTAACGTTGCAGCATCAACAATTGGCGAACCAAAAGCGTAAACACCTTGTGCTGGATTAACAGGATAAAAACCTAAAGCACTAAATACATACCAAGACGACATTTGTCCGCAATCTTCGTTTCCACAATGTCCGTTTGGTTCATTTTTATATTGAGTTTCTAAAATTTCACGTACCAATTCTTGTGTTTTCCAAGGTTTTTCAATGTAATTGTATAAATAGGCTACATGATGGCTTGGTTCATTTCCGTGTGCATATTGCCCAATCATTCCTGTACTAAAAATTGGTAATTTATCTTCTGGAAGTGGATTTAGCGAAAACATAGTATCTAACTTTTTCTCTAACAATTCTTTTCCTCCAATAATAGCTGTCAATCCTTCAACATTGTGTTGTACAGACCAAAAGTATTGCCAGGCATTGCTTTCGCAAAAGTATGGGGTGTATGCTTTAGGAATGAATTCTTTTATAAACTTACCATTTTTTAATTTTGGACGCATAAATGTACTTTGACTATCGTAAACATTTCGCCAATTTTCAGAACGTTTTAAAAACTGATTATAAGCTTCTGTTTTACCCAAAGCTTTTGCAAATTGTGCAATACACCAATCATCGTAAGCATATTCTAATGTTTTGGAAACCGACCAATTTTCATGATGTTCATCAACAGGAACATAACCTAGCTCCATATATTCATTTATTTGTCTAGAATTATCAGTAGCACTTGCAACGCAAGCTTCAATAGCTAGTTCAACATCAAAATTTTTAATTCCTTTAAAATAGGCATCTACAATCACCGGAACAGCATGGTAACCAATCATCATATTGGTTT
>Ga0193952_1000081_pt1 | contig 40885 bp, 52 predicted proteins | sample BB_3_MG_FD_140368 | JGI IMG/M metagenome (GOLD analysis project Ga0193952, IMG submission 140368) | Microbial mat bacterial communities from the Broadkill River, Lewes, Delaware, United States - BB_3_MG | ecosystem: Environmental > Aquatic > Freshwater > River > Microbial mats | place: USA... | reverse complement strand
GGCTTAAGTTACCATCATAATCAAATACAACTGTATGACCAGCACCTGCACTAATATCATTCTCTTGATAAACAATAGAATTTTTGCTGTTTCCTGAAACTGCAGCCCAACTTGATTTAGAAGCGTTTTGAATTAACCCCTCTCTCATCCATTTTTTTCTAACTAAGTCAGAATTGTAATCTACAACACCTGTTGCCATGTTTTATCCTTTTAATAAACATCATTTTCATAACTTTTTTCTTGCTCTGCTGCACTAGCTCTAACTTCTGAGCTACCACCTGCACCGTTAAAATCTGGTTCTTTTTCACCAGGTTTACTACCAGCAACAACTTTTGGGATTGATAAATAATTATCAACCTCTACTAAATATTCTTCAAATGTTACTTCACCATTAGATAACTTCTCAGTAATTCGAAAAGGGACATCTTTTTTGATAGTATCAAATGTTATAGGAGTCTCTCTGTTTGCATTAAAGTCCGAAAGTAATACTTCACGTTTAGCCATCTCACTAGCCATCTCAGCTTTTGATAATATTTCTTTATTTTTTTGTTTATGCTCTTGGTCTAGCTTATCTAATCTAGCTTTCCATGCGTCCGGGTCTTCAAACTTTAGTGTATCAAGTTCCTCTTGAGTCTTAGCATCAATTATAAGAGGTGTTGTCTCTTTCTCAGCCTTCATTCGTGCAAGTTCTTGTTGACCTTTAGTATACGCTGCTTGCGTATCTCTGAATCTCTTCTGTGTCTTTTCTAATTCTACTTGCAAAGTCTCAAGAGTTACCTCAGGAGTAGCGGTAGCATCAGAATTATTTTGTTCTGTTGGAATACCATATTCATCCATAATTTAGTCCTTATAATTATTAAATGATATTTTAAATCATTTAATATATTATAACCAAAGTTTTATTAAACTAATATTAAACAGAATAACCTTTTTTCTTTACTCTACTAGTTGTATTTTTTTGTGGTTGTTGGTTACTATTGTTATTTCCATGCATTGCCATACCTAAACCTATAGCCATATACTTCAAACTATCTATATTATTACTAACCTGATCATGTTGAGGTATCTTAAGATAAACACCTATCATCTTATCGAACTTCCATCTATATGTTTGTATAGCAGTAATTAATCTCTCACATCTTTCATCTATCAAACAATTATTAATAAAATACCTAAGTGCTTGTATGTAATCCTCATGACTATGTCTCTTCAATAATACAGCAGGTACACCAAGACGTCTAAACATATCTATCCTTGTAACACCTGTACTAAAGTCTCTAACATTAGCATCATGTGGTAAGTATACTACTGTGATATTAAAACCAGAACGTCTCATAATATCTACATAAAACTCTAAACCTTCACCACTATTTTCATATTCAAATACTACCCTAGGTTTACTATTTGGTGGTTTTTGTACAAATGTAAGCACTGTTGTATCATTAACACCTAAATCATATGAAACTGATGTTGGATAATCTTTAAAAGCTAAATCTTTCTGTACTCTTCCCTCTTCAAATAATCGTTTATATTCTTGTCTTAATATAGTACCCTCTACTGATTGCTCAAATGCTTCTTCTGGTGTTGCGGGATATTCACGTTTAATATCTTCACCTAATTCTATTGACTTAGCAGCATACCACCATTTCTGTTGTTGTGTAAGTATTATATCTAGTTCTTTCTCTATCTTATCAAAATACTCTTGTATACTATCTGGTATCACTACTTCCATATTCATAGCACAGTCATTATCATAAACCCAACTAAGGAATATCGCCTGAAAATCTAGTGGAGTTAATGGTAGATTAGATAATGCTTTAGCATAAGCTATAAACCACATCTCAGCAAATAATCCCTCTTTACCCTCAGCTGTAGACTCAATAGTAATATGATTAGATACTGATACTGCCTGGAATGCTCCAGTCTTAAGTTCTTTAGCTTTCTCTGGATATTTCTTAGCTATCTTCCCTAACTCTGAAACATGTAATCTTTGTAGTGTATCCCCTCTAAAGTTACCTATCTTAAGAATTGAACCATTACTAAATGACATACCTTTACTATTGTTTGTTATTAGTGTAATCCCTAAAAGTGCTTTAATATCTGGGTCAAATTCATCCCACATTAATAATGCTCTTCTTGCAAGCTTCTCAGCCTCATCCTGCCCAATAGATTGAATACCAGCTTCAATACCATCATCAAATAAACAATCATCTAGTTCAGATGCTAGATAGTATGTACTAATTCCTTGCTGCCGCGACTTAAGAATAATCTTACGATTATGTTTAAACTTATATGTAAGTTTAGTCTGAGCATCATTAAGCTTCATAGTAACAACTCTACCATCCTTATTCTTAATCTTATACAGATTATTAAGTCTCCAAGCCTTATTACTAAGTTTTGTTTTTACGAATTCTTCCTGCTCTGGTGTTAAATTTTTAGTCTGCATATTTACTCATTATATTATTAATTTGTATCTGAATTTGTGGAGTCTCATTCTCAGGTTTCTTATCACTTATACTCTGCTCTAATTTATCAACTATAGATACTATATCTTTAAACTCCTTAACCTCCCCATACTCTGCATCATTATCCATCCATCTTAAACATTCTGCCATCGCTTTAGTTTTAAACGAATTTATATCATCACGTAATTTATCCACTTCACTATTAGTATTTGAATCTGGCTCAATACCTAATGGTTCTGTAATAGTTTGTATGTCTGTTACTATTGTTTTAGACTCTTCAACTAATGTAGTTGGTTCTGTAATAGTTTGTATGTCTGTTACTATAGTTTCTTCTGCTTCAACCTCTGGTAGGTTCTCTTTCTCCCATTTAGTGTAACCTTTTAAATCTTTTGTACTAATATTATACTTCTCACATAGTTCTAGTATGGTAATATCTGTCGTTTGATATTCGATTTGGTATGATAGGAGTAATGTGTTTGAAAGTGCCATTTGAATTCCTTGTTTTCTCTTATTATATCTTGATTTATATTAGAGTTTGCTTAAGGGGGATTCTTTGTAAATTAATTGAATTGTGATGTATTATCTAAAATTTTATTAGATTCTATGGGATGTGATTAAATTGTGATGAATGTTTGAAAACTGTATAATAAATTTTATTAGATTCTATGAGATGTAATTGAGTTGTGATGAATGTTTGAAAACTGTACCCGTAAATTTGAGCAACCATTGTTAAAAGAATAAAAAGAGGATTGTCTATAGGGGGGTATTGAATATCATTATCAAGTAACAAAAATATTATTATTTAAGCTACTTTTAATATAAATTATGCTATTTATAAGCAAATAATAATGATTATCACCATAAAGTTTTAAATTTATATATTATTTAAGCTACTTTTAATATAAATTATGTTATTTAAAGACACTTGATATTAATTATCATTATTATTTGTATATAATATATTAAAATAACCCCATACTCGCGAAATATGGGCTTTTAAAATTTATTAATATAATAATAAGCCTAAATATATAAAAGCCCATATATCTCAAGTATGAGCCATTTAGGATATATTATATAAATTTTTATATATATAATTTATATATTTTTATATAATATTAATATATATATAATTAATATTACTTTTTAATATAACTTTAATATAAAGTATGATATAATTATAATATATAAAAAGAGAGATATATATAAAGTTTATATATTTTTGTGTTATTTAAAAATTATAATTAATCGAAAAATTTAATATAAATTTAATAATAAGTATGTTATAATTATAATATATTTAAAAAGAATATTATATTAAATTTTATTATTAAGTGAATATTAAAAATTTGAATTAGTTCGAAAATTTAATATAAATTTAATAGAAAGTATGATATAATTATAATATAAATAAAGGAAACAAATGTTAGAGTTAATAACTAATAGTAAACAAGTACTATTAAATAAATTACAAGAAGTAGAGATTTTTATCAATACTTGTGATAGTATAGAAGTGTCTAGAAATGGACTAGAAATTACAGTACAATGTACTAAAGTATTCTTTGGAGGAATGTAAGATGTTATATAATGAAGAAAGAGAACTAATGAAAAAGTATGGTTATACTATTAATGATGAATGTTTTGGTGATAATGATGATTATAGAAACCTTTTTGATTTATATATTGGAAGTAAAGAGCATAATGAATTAGTAGAGAAATATATTGCTCCAGTGAAACATCAAGAGTTTATTAGAGACTTAACTAAACATTGTCAAAAGAATACTGAAGTCTATAATAAAATAGTGGAATTGGCTAGAGTTCTGAGCGGAGAAACGTCTGGTGAAAAATTTGAGAATCAATTTGACTTACTATTTGATAGTTTGATAGAAGTAATAAATAAGGGAGAATAATTATGAAAAAGGTAGAACTATTTGATAAAGTGAATAAAAGTGTACTAGAAGTATTGAATAATAATAAAGTTGATAAATCAGTACAAGCCGAACTATTAGAAGTATTAAGACAACATTTAGAACCAAAAGGTAGTGGAGGGAATAGTCTTCATCCACCTATGGAAATTGATGGAGTGATGAACTATTATTGCAGATGGCACCAAAAGTATTACCCAGAAGAGTTTATGGTTATGAGTAAAGGAAAATCAAAAGGGTATTGTAAAGCTGCAATTAGTAAGTGGAATAAAACTAATAGTGAAATTAAAAAATTAGAGAGTGAAGCTGTTAAACTAATGAGTAGTGGAAATTTTGACAAAGCCCAAGAAGTTGCACTTGCTAGTAGAACATTAAAAGATAATTTTAACAAACCAGAATTCTATTCACAAAAAGAAGATTGGGAAGTATTCAATAAAAATAATAAAAAAGAGGTAGAGAAAGATGACATTTAGAGAAAATATAATACTGCCTGGTACAACAATACCACTCACTACTAGTTTTAGTATTACAGATATTGAGATGCATGCTACTAGAATTATTAGAAGTAAAATGTATACGATAACTATTGTATTGGAGGATGATGAATTACTAAGTGATGTACAAACTAAAGTTAGTGGTATAAGTGAGTTGAGCGATGATATGTTTCAAACATTCGCTGAGATAGATTTAGAAGATGCTGAGGAGCAAGAAGATGAATAAATATGAAAAATATGTACAAGATGTGAGAAATATTATTGAAGGTAGCACTATTAAGACTAATAATTATAAAGAACTAGAAGCTAGTGGATTATTAGATAGTATTAAAGTTGATAATAGAGTTAGATGGATTATAGTTGCATTAAATAAATTAGAAGAACAAGAACTAAAGATTGAAGCTGGTGATAATAGATTAAAGCAACAAATTCTTATACCTAAAATCAATTATTTTCTTGGTAAACTTGAAACTATTGGATACTATGATATTGATGTATCAGATGAAAATTTTGAGAAGCTTAATAGAGATATTGAGAAGTTACTATTAGAATGTGAAAATGAGATGGATGCTGGTACTATGCTTATAGATATGTTGGAACGAATGGGATGTAGTATGGATTCTGATAACTAATTGTGGCTTAATGGATTTTGATAACTATTATTAATTAGTGAAATATATCAAATATCATTAAATATATCAAATATATCAAAATATATAAATAACATCAGATATATCGAAAAAACAAAAAGTAATTATCAATATTTGCGAGTTTAGAAAACTTGATATCGCGATATTTGATATATCTGATGATTTTTGATGATTTTTTGAGTAGAACAGTAACACATTTTGACAAATTTTAAAATTCTTTTTTGGAGTATTTTACACAACTGTATCTCAAATGATATTAGGTATCAAAATAAATATATCAAATATCACAAATATATCAAATATCGCGGATATATTAAATATATAAATTAAAATAAAAACTAATTTATATATTTAATATAATTTTAATATATATTAAGATATAATAACGAATATCAATGAAAGGACAAATACAATGAACTATAACGAATTTAAACAGCAAATAAAACAAAACAACAAAATGCAAAACTATTATCAACTATTAATACACTTTACTAAGGAGATACTACTGGACATCTCACTACGGAATCAAAATAGAGTCGCTATAGACTTAGGATTAACCAGTGTAAAATTTAGTCACCTACTTCCACTACTTAAAGAGGTATTAGAGGCGGAACTATTATTAGTAGAAGCATCCCAGATGGATAATTTAGTACAGGTAGAGCCTCTTGGTAATGCTAAACTATCTCAACTAGTTATTAAATCTAGAGATGAGGAAGTGAGTAGTACACCAGGAGCTAAAGCATTACATAAAGATTTAGTAGATAATCATCTTGGTGGGAGTATAGAATAATGAACACTTTAGTTAATATAGCGACTCTAAGTACAACACATAAGATAGTTACTAAAGATGATAAGAAGGTATTATCTGAATTATATCTTAAGAGTGGGTGGAAGAAGAGTAAAGCTACGATGACTCTTGAGGATATAATAGAGTCGGAACATTTGATGGTTATTAGAACTGATAATGTCTCGGTAATAGATTTTGATGATGATGGTGCATTTAACCAAGCACTAGAGTTTAACGATAGTTTAGCGCCTGAATATCAGTGTGGATTGATAATAAAGAGTATGCGGCACGGTGGTCACTTTTACTACTTAAGCAACGATACTGTACAACTACCTGATGGGCACACTAAACAACAAGTATTAGATATATTAGTTGGTAGTGGTCACAATGTTATAGCACCTAGTAAGGGTGATGCTGGTAAGATGGTATTGCATCGTGGTACACTAACTAAGTATAATAGTGTGATAAATACATTCGTTAGTTTATTGGTACTGCAACATATACCACAAGAGATGAGAACTATATCTCTAAGAGATGGTGAGCGGTATAGTGATGATGCAGCAGATTTTATTAAGGCATATCTTAGTAACCTCATAAGTCAAGAGCAGTTCCATGAGTTTTATGGTGTGCAAAATCCGATACCTGAGGGTGGTAGTAATGAGGCTTACTTGTCACTAAGTACTAGGCTTGCTTCTGATGAGACTATAAACATTGATGATTACTTAGCGGTAATGGAAAAATTTAATAAAGAGCATCAGAGGAAGACTGAAAGTGCGCTTAGGTTAGAGATAACTGATAGGATGGTAAAGAACACTAATGGTTTGTGGAGGTATGACAAGAATAAACTTACTCATACATTTACTACTATCCATAGAAGATATAAGACTAAGATAAGTGCATATTTTAATATAGCTGATGGGAGTTATCTGATACATTACTTGGATGGTAAGGGTGTTACTGAGGTGCATACACTTAAGAATGTTAGCAGTTATATAGAGATAATGGAGAAGATATCTCAACATAAGAAAGATGTGCTTAGGAGGAAGACAGCAGATGTTACACCAGTAGAAATTATAAACGACTATAAAATACCTGCGGGTTATGACTTTAAAAGTAACTGTTATAACAAAGCATTTATAAATAGTAACTTGACTGCATTTACAGGTACAAAACCTAGTGACTATACTGAGCCTACTAGATTGTTAGACTTGATGAGATATATGTGGGGTGAGGAGTTTGACTATTTGTTAAGCACTACTAAGCATAGATATAGTACATTTCAGTTTAGTCCGGTGGTTACATTTTTAAAGGGTACTGAAGGTAGTGGTAAGGATTTAACTGTAGCATTGTTAACTGCTGGGTTTAGTTCACACCCTCAGAATCTTAACTATCAGTTACTTAAAGATAAGCATAGTAATTGGCAGACTGAAGAGAATGCAGTATTTAGTGAGATAGGTTCATGGAAGTCTATGGAACGAGCTGATTTACTAACAGAACTAAAGACTATATCTGGTAGTAATGGTAATGTTACATTTAGAGATATGCAGAAGACAGCAACAGTGGTACCCACATTAATAAAGATATGGATAACTGCGAACGAGTGGGTTAAGTTACATACAGACCCCTTAACACAAAGACGGGTGCATGTTGTTTATATGCCTCACCCACTAGAGGTAGAGTCTGGAGGTAATTATAGTTCGGCTGAGCTTACAAGTATTATTAGTAATAAGAATATATTAGATTTTTATTATTGGTTAGGTAATGTTTATCATAACCCAACATTTACTGTAGACCATTATAAGAATGCTATAAGTAGGCAAAAGTCAGAAGCTTATGATTTATATCTTGAGAGTACTCAAAGTAAATCAGACTTAGCATCTACATTATTATGGGAGCAGAACTATGATGGGTTTGTTAAAATATTAGAAGCATTTAGTTTGAATATGGAAGATTTTGACTTTAAATATAATAAAGCAAAAAACTTAGTTATTAGTGTGACCTCATTGAAAAATGCATTCGCTAGAAACTCTGGTAACGACTCTATTAATAAAACAATAGATAGAATAGCATCTGAAAAAGATGGTAACAAAAGACTAAAATTTAATAAGAATATTGTTGAGAAATATATAACAATATATGAGGCACCTGAGGGATTAGACTTAGGTATTGAATCAATTGAAGGAGTAGAAGAATGATTAAATTTTTATTAGGAACAGTATTATTTTTAACAATAGTGTACTTAGCAGTACCATTAGTATTTATAGGTTTAGGAGTATTAAATGGGTAATAAAAAGAGACATCCGATGGACAATGGTAGAAACAAATATAGTACAGGTACTAAGAAACCTATAAAAAGAGACCAACCTCACAAAATGACACTTGAAGAGGAGCTTAAAATGAAGAAGTTGCAAGAGCAGTTTATTAAAGAAAATGGAGTAACATATTATGGACAATCTACAGAAGTTATACAAGAAGATAAAAAGTAAGCGGCAAGACTATATCCTGATTATTAGACAATTAAGAAAATTCCCAACAGATAAGAAACTGTTGCGGAAAAAGTCACAACTTACTGGTGAGTTATTAAGTATGAAAATAGAAAGGAGAAAATATGAATAATCCACATGCTGAAGCATTAAGAACAATTGCACGAAGAGTAGAGCGAGATATGCTAGCTAAAGATTATGACAATCGTAAACTAGTTAAGACAATAGATTACAAAGATGGTATTATTGAGAGTCTCACAATGAAAGTAGTGGACTTACAAAATGAATTATCGTATGAGATTAGTAATAGGAATATATTAGAAGAGAAACTAAGTAAATTTAAAGAATATATGTAGGTATATATCTGTGCTCCCTTTCGTTAATAGCGAAGAAAGGATACACCTACGGTAGAATTAATATTTTTATTTAGTCCCTGACATTATAAACACCTCCCCAAGGTGCTTATAAGGCGTCATACAGGATAGTGTGGAGCATAGTTATATATCTATAAGGAGGTACAGATTGAGATTAAAAGGTAATTATGAAAATGATTATGGTAGATGAGCCTACTTTGTTGATTAGTATTAAGTAGATGAAAACAATAAAAAAAAAAAAGGAAACTAATATGGAAAAGTTATACACCACTATAGCTAGAGAAGAAGTTACAAAAGAAGTTATGGAACATTATAAGAATTTAGATATTCATAGTGTTCCAGAATATATGGTTAAATTAGTATCACATAAGATAAAAATAAATGATGTTAGTAATATAACAACAAATAATGTTATAGCTGAGCAAACCAAAATCTATGGTAAATGTAGAGATTTTAAGATTGGTTTAGATGTTGAAAGAAACGTTTGTAAAACTTGTTGGACATATAAAAATGGAGAAACATTATATTATAATGTTAGTAGAAGTGTATTTATACCAAAATTTGAATTACCACAAGTGATTACAAAATTAACTAAACAAAAAGTAATTCAAAAGATTGCCAAAGCTTTAGATAGAGAGACATATAATATATCATTAGATTGTAAAGTAATGCAACTATATAAAGATAGAAAAATTACTTGGGATGATGTTCTTAAATCTCACAATTCTAGTTGTGGTATTTAGTTATGAAACAAAAATACTTTACAGTTCCATTAGCTATATGTTGGTGGACTATACCTTTATTTATACCATTAGAAAATGATTCTTTAGGTGGTTTTATTATATTTGGTTTAATGTTAAGTGTTGGTGCTTTATCAGATTTAGATAACAAGGAGAAATAATGTTAGATATTAAATATACTACTGGTTTTGCTGGTAGTGGAAAGTCTAAATCTTTACTAGATTTATTAGATACTTTAAGAGTTGATAATACAATAGTATTAGCACCAACACATAAAGCACTTGATAGATTAAGAAAAGAACTTAAGCAAGATTTTGAGCTGAGAACTATACATAGTATCTTAGGTTGGATACCTACTATTAATGAAGATGCTAGTCATGTTAATCATGTAGATGCAACTTGTAAGCTTGATAAACCTATGGAGTATTACAAGCATATCATTATTGATGAAGCTGGTATGATGAACGAAGATATGTTATATGAGATGATAGAGAAGATTGAAGTTGCAAACCCAGAAGCACAGTTACATCTGTTTCTAGATCCATACCAACTTCTACCTGTTAAGGGTTATCAGATTCAGATTGACCCTGATAGCACTACTGAACTAAACACTCAGTATAGAGCAGAGAGTCCTGATATAGTTAGAACATTTATGAAGTTTGTTGATTTCTTAAGGGGTACTAATACTGAAGATTTAAAAATTGAAGAGTCAGACAATATTATATTCGCTGAGAACATTAAAAATTTTAAAGAGGGTGATAAAGTCTTAGGATTTACTAATAATTGTGTTGGTAACTATAATAAACTTATCGCAGCTCACTTAGGTATTAAAGGTTATGAAGGTCAAGAAGTTCAACTAGGTAATGAAGTTGATACAATAATAGTAGATAAGTTTATAGAGCCTACAATTCAAGAACTACTTGAAGGTTTTAAGAATGGTACTCTTAAGCTTCAGAATAGTAATATTAATAGTATGTATTTAGAAGCATCATTACAAGCATTGATTGATAATAAAACTATTGAATTTATACTATCTGGTAATACAACTTATTGTGTTATTGCTGGTGTTGATAGAGCATATAAAGCAAGAAATGATGCTAAAGATAAAGCAGTACAAAATAAAAAGATGTTTAAACATGTGTATGCACTAAATAGAGCATTTACTATGGATTATATATTTGCATCAACAGTGCATAAAAGTCAAGGGCAAGAATGGAATACTGTATTTGTTGCACAAACAGATATTAAGAAAGCAATCAAACCTAATTATTATATGACTTATGCTAGATTGATGTATGTTGCCCTTTCGAGAGCTAAAAATAAAATTTATATTATTTAATTCGTTTAATATTCGTTTAAGATTATTTCGATATAATATATTTATCAAAACAAAATGATAGACGACTTGAAGAAGGTCGTTAAACTATTAATTAAATTCGAGGCACCACCTCACTTAAAGGATAAATAATGGCAAGTAAAAAAGAGACTCACCAACTAGTAGTAGCGGCAATCGCAGCAGTATGTAAAGCAAACAAATTAAATGAAAAAGTAACAGCAGAATTAAATGAAGTTCTTGATGTACATTTAGCACCAAAAGCTGGTGGAGCAACTGTAAATATTGATGAAGTAACTAAAAAAGATAAAGATGGTAAAATTGTTGAAATTCAATGTTCTGTATCTGGTAAATTCTTACCTGCAACACCTGAGTACTTCTATGAAGAGAAAGTTGAAGGTAAAGGTATCAATGGTCTTAAAAGATTATCAAGACAAGCTGAAGCTGTTAGAAAACAATTTATCAAAGTTAATACTGCATCTGAAAAAGCTATCATGGCTGATGTTATTAGCAAGAAAATTACACCTGAAGCTGGTCAAGAGTTGTTAACTAAATTAGCTGCTGCAAAACCAGACTTCTCTAAAGTTGGTATTATTGTACCTAAACCTGCAGAAGAAGATGTTAAGTAAGATTATTCTTACTTAACTTATTAATCTATAATATATGGCGAAGTCATCCTAGTGATGTTAAAGACGAACGATGTTGCTTTGGTATATTATAGATTTTTAAATGTTAATATTATATTAGTATTTAAAAGTCTATAATCCGATAGACTGGATGGAATTTAGCACTCCATTTTATTAAGTAATAAATCTAATTAACTTTAGATTTATTTTAGCATATAGTGGATTTTCCTTTATAATTAAGTGGTGTTATTTATTTTGCCACTATATGTTAAAATAAGTCTATAATCCTGTAGGCAGTTGAAATTAAACAAATTAAAAAAGATAAAGAAAGAGTATAACATGGCAAAAAGAAAAGGTACAACAGTTAAGACAAAAGTAGGTGATTTAAAATATGTATTTATTACAGGTGAAGGTAAAAATAATGCAATGCCTGGTGAAGAACCAAGAATGCAATATACATCAACATTAGTATGTGAAAAAGATGGTGAAATTCATAAACATTTTTTAGAACAAATTACTAAAGAGTGGGAAGATTACAAAAAATTTGTTGGTGCAAAAGGTTTACCAAAAACTAATGGTATTAAAGATGAAATGAAAAATTGTGAGTCTGGTGAAATTGACCCAGAAACAGAAGAGATTAAGAAAGTACCAACTGGTAATGTTCTTATCACATTCAAAACTAATACAAAATGGGCTGATGGTAATGCACAAATTATTAAAGTGTTTGATAAATCTGGTAAAGACTTAACAAATATTATCCAAAAAGCTTCTTGGGCAATTGGTGAAGGTTCTAGAGGAATTATTCATGGAACTGCACAAGGAAATGATACTGGTGGTACTCAAAAAGTAACATTATATTTAAAAGCTGTTCAATTAGCATCTTTAGTTAAATATGAGGGTGATACTGTTGATACAGAAGAGATTGAGGGTGATGATTTAGACTTAGATTCTGAAGATGCTGTTGCAGGTATTGCAGATAATGAAGATAATGCCCCACAACTATAATTATAAGAGAGTTTAACACTCTCTTATTTTTTATAGTTTAATTGTGACACAACTAAATTGTAAAGGAAAATTATGACAGAACGAATTAAAGTTGATTATAAAGTAGTAGATTCTTTTGATGAGCTACCAGATTTTGACTTCTCTAAAATTATAAATTCAGATATTGAAACTGATGGTTTATATTTATATACTAGATTGATACAATTATTTCAACCAGAAACTTCACCACTTGTATGGATTATTGATATGGATATTATTGATAGAACATTAGATGAGATTAAAGCCTACTTAAAACCTATGTGGACACTTTGGCAAGGTTGTACATACGATTTTGGTACATTAAACATGACAACTGATAGATTTGATGATACACTACTATTAGCTAGAACTGCTTACCCTGAGTGGAAAGAATTCAAACTAAACAAAATAGTAGAGAAGTTAGGGCTTGGTTGGTTATATGAAGGTTTAGATAAAGCTGCGATGCAAAAAGCAGGTTTTGTTAGAGGTGCTTATTTATCACATGACCAACTACAATATGCTAGTGCAGATGTTGTTGCTTTATGGTATATATGGCAAAATAAAAAGATTCAAGCAACTAGAGAAAAGTTATGTTATAAAGTTGATATACTTAGTATAAAACATAGTATTCAATACCAACAAAATAGACTAGTTGTTCATCAACATTCAGTAATGAAAGAGCTTGATAAATTAGTTGATGATATTAAAAAGAATGAGGAGATACTAGGTACTCTGAATCCTAATAGCCCTAAGCAAGTTAAAGAGTTTTTAGGTACTGATAGCTCAGCTAAAGAAGTTTTAATTAAAATTATTACTGAGCAAGGACCACAAGCAGAAATGGCTAAAGCTGTATACGACCAACGACGATTGCTAAAGAGAAGAACATTCTTACATAGTTATAATCATCCAAGTTGTGTTACAAGATTTAACCCTGCTGGTGCTGCAACTGGTAGATTCACTAGTACAGGTAAAGATTTACCAACTGGTATCAATGCTCAGCAGATTACTAGAGATTTACAATATATCTTTAATAGTGATACTGAAGATACAGTTGTTGTTCATGCAGATTATAGTACAGCAGAACTTAGAGCTGGTTGTAGTATTATGCGAGATGCTCAGATGTATGAAGAGTTAAAAGCAGGTATTGATTTACATAAAATTGCTACAACTTTAGCTATGGGTGGTAAACCTGAAGATGTTAGTAAAGCAGATAGACAGAAAGGTAAAGCTATTAGTTTTGGTTTTATTTTTGGTATGTCAGCAGCATCATTTGTTGAATATGCTTATATGGGTTATGGTGTTATATTTACATTAGAAGAAGCTACTAAGATTAAAAAAGCATATCAGAAACGATATCCTCAGATTGCTAAGTATGCACAAGCTAGATGGAATGATTATAAAACTGTACCAGTACAGACTCCATTAAATAGGCGAAATCAAGCTAGACTTGGTACAGATGCTATTAACTATGCAACACAAGGTTGTATTGGAGAAACTACTAAATTAGCTATTCATTATTTAGTTAGTGATTATCCTGAGGCTTTAAACTATATTTATAATGTAGTTCATGATGCTGTATATCTTAGAGTTCCTAAAGGTACTGAAGAAGAATGGTCTCATAGATTAGTTGATGCTATGAAGAAGGGTTGGGTTGAAATGTGTAAACGACCTATGTTGTTCTATAAAGATATACCAATGCCTGTAGAGGTAGAGTATAACGATTATAGTTCTGGCGAAGCTAAGTATGTTTGTAGAGAGGTATAAGTTATGATACAAGCTTATTTTATTGGTGGACCACTAGATTTAACCACTAAGACTTTAGAGAGAAATCATCCAACATATAAAGCTTTATTACCAATAGAGAATCTATGTGTTAATGTACAACAAAAAAGACCTGGTGATTTTGTATCAACTACTGTAGTTGAATATACAAGAATTAAAACAATAAACATAGTTGATAGACATTTAGAAATTTCTATTTATGCTATAATAAAACCATAGAAGGAGATTAGTATGAGTAAATTTGATAAAGCAATGATAGAAACTGCTAAGATATGGGCACAACAATCTTATTGTGTTAAGAAACAAGTGGGGGCTGTATTAGCTAGTGATGATGGAAGAATCATCGCTACTGGTTATAATGGTACAGTTAGTGGACAACCTAATGTTTGTGAGATTGAAGTTGCAAATCCAAATTATGGTAAACGAATAACTCAAGATACTTGTATACCAAAAATACTTAAGACTTCTGACTTTACAGTACATGCTGAGCAGAATGTTTTAGCTTTCTGTGCTAAAGATGGTATATCAACTGATGGTGCAACTATGTATATAACACTTAGCCCTTGTGCTACATGTGCTAAGTTTATGGTACAAGCAGGTATAAAAAGAGTAGTCTACTTAGAAAAGTATAAAGATTTATCAGGTGTGAAATTTCTAGGAGACTGTGGTGTAGAAGTACAACAATATAAAGGAGAAGAGAAATGAAGAAGTTAAAATTAATAATACTATGTGTAGCATTAGTAGCTGTATTAACAGGTTGTCAGTCTGATGCAGATATAGCATCTAAAAATCTATCAACTAAAGCTGATATGTTTGAACTAGAAAGACGTATAGTTTTTTATAATGGTATCAATGGTGAGTATATACTAACAATACAAGGTAGATGCTCTATTACTGATAATGTTAGACAACTAAAAGTAACTTGTAAAACTAAAGAAGGTTTTAAAAAACATTTCTTAGGTTTATCTGATAATGTTACTTATTTTGCAGAGCAATTAAAAGATATTGATGTTAGTGTTTATCACTATAAAGTAATATTTAAACCTCAAACTATTATAAAAGATTGGGACTTTAAAGGTAGTACAACAGATATACCAAAATTGGATAAGGATTAATTATGAGTTTAGATTTAGAACAAAATGACGTAGATTTAGATGGTATTGAAGATGAAATAGTTGATATAGATTTAGATATTGATTGTAAACCAATGCCAGCTAAGAATGATAAGATAGCTTTAGTTGATGCTGATACTATTGCATACAATGCTTGTCTTGGTACTGAGGTAGCTGGTGAAGTTATGGCTGAAGATTTTCATACACCTGAAGAGTGGCAAGCATTAAAATTAGATAAGCAATTTATTGAAGAAGATATGATTCAATGGACTTGTGATATGACTAATGCAATGGAAAAAGCTGATGCTAAAATCCAAAGAATATTAGATAAAACTGGTTGTCAAAAAGTTGAATTACATTTCTCTGGTGGTAGAGAAAACTTTAGATATAAAGTAGACTCTCAATATAAAGCAAATAGAACACAAAGAACACCTGCTGGTTTATCAGAGTTAAAACAATTATTGGCTGATAAATATAATGGTACAATACATACTGGTTGGGAAGCTGATGATATAGTTGTTTATCTAAAAACTAAATATCCTGATATGTATACATTATGTGCTATTGATAAAGATGTTTTAAATACTATTGCAGGTAAACATTTCAATTACTATGAGAGAGCACAAAGTACTACAAGACATGGTGTTGAACTTAAAGAGATTAATATGAAGTGGGTAGAGATTGATGCATACACTAGTTTAACTTGGAGATTTGTACAAACTCTTACAGGTGATAAAACTGATGGTATTATTGGTCTATCTGGTATTGGTCCTGCTAAAGCACAGAAAGCTCTACTTAATTGTATGAGCCAGAAACAACTTTGGCAAGCTGTGGTAAAAGAATACCTTAAAAAAGGTAGAACTGAAGAGGAAGCTCTTAAGAATCTAAATTTAGTTGATATGAGATTATTACATCAAGTTGGTGACGATTTAGTAATTAAACTTAGAACTCTTGAAGAGATGAATAGGGGGTGACTAGGGAAGAGTTAAGAGCTATGGGATTCTCTGAGGCGGTAATTAATGACCAACTTGGAGAACCTGAATTAAAATATGATAGAGCAGAAACAGCTCATATATGGAAGTTCTGTTCTAATAAAAAGACACTAACAGTTGCTCAAGATAAAGAGTTAAAAGAAAGAATGGAAGAGTATGCATCAAATGGTGATTATGCTCTACCTAAATTAAAATATAAAATTATTGAAGGATAATAAAATGGAAAACATAATAAAATTCCAAACAGATAGAGATTTAGATAAAAAAGCTTATGATGCATTAAATGAACATACAAATATTTTTGCAGAATTATTAGAAAGTATTGGTCTTGATGTACCAAAAGAAAATAGAACTAAATTAAAAATAGCTTTAGCTGATTTTGTTAAACAACTAAGTAAGAAAGATATTGCACATACGGTATTTAGTGGTTTTAATAAAACACCAAAAGATGAGCAAGCAGATGCTTATTGTGATGTTATTACATTTAGTGTTGGTGCATTACTTAAATTAGGTTATGACCCTATTAAAGCTATTGAACAATGTGGATTAGAAATTAATTCAAGAAGAGGCTCAATGGTTGATGGTAAATTTGAAAAAGATTTAAGTGATGAAGCAAAAGCTTTATGGATTAAAGCTGATTATACAGTTGCAAGGTTGAACTAATGAGTTTAACACACGAATATAAAAAATTAGTTGATACTATATTAACTGATGGAATTAAACAAGATTGTAGAAATGGTAGTCAATTGATTATACCACATTATGCTTTTACATTAGATATGCAAAACCATGATAATCATATCCTTAAACTTAGAAAAATGTATTATACTGGTGTTGCTGGTGAATTCGAAACATTAGTATCAGATGAACCTCTAACTAATGTTAATCAATTCGAAGCTAATGGTTGTAATTATTGGTCTAAGTGGGCTGGTACAGATGGTGAGCTAAATCTTGATTATGCTAATATGTTAAAACCTCAACTAACAAAATTAGTTGAAAGTATTAAAGCTGATGAAAATTCTAGACGGCATGTTATAGAGCTTTGGAACCATGAAAATATAGAGAATTTAAGTTTACCTTGTTGTTGGCATGGATTAACATTTAGTGTGATAGATGGTACATTACATTTAAAATGGACTCAAAGAAGTGTAGATACTATGATTGGTCTACCTGCTGATATTTACTTAGCTTATAAGTTTATGGAATTAGTTGCGACTGAATGTAGTTTAGTTATTGGTACTTGTATGTTTAGTTTATCTAATGTTCATATTTATAGTGAACATATTGATAATGCTAGACTATTATTAGAGCGAAGTGAATCAGATTATGGTAAACCATTAACATTTGAATTAAAGGGGTAAGATATGAAGATAGCTCTAGTTGGTAGTGCTGGTGCAGGTAAAGATTATTTAGCAGATTTTTTAGTATCTACTTATGGTTTTACTAAAATTGCTTGGGCTGATAGTTTAAAAAATTATTGTAATACAATTTATCCTAATCTTGGTTTTTATAATAATCATGAGAATAAAGATAAAATAGTACCTGAGACTTGGAACATAAAACATGAAACACCTAGAGATATTTGGCAACGAATATCTAGAGAAAAATCTAAAACTGATGATAGATTTTTTCATAAGTTAACTTTAGTGAATATTAATAATATAATTTTAAATAATGATAATATTATTGTTACTGATACAAGAAATGATTGGGAATATGAAGATTTAGTACAAGATGGTTTTATAGTAATATATGTAACAAGACCTAACATTCCTATATTTCAGGGTTATGATGAACGTATTAAAAAGTTTGTAGATAAAATAGACCTTAAGTATATAAATACTGGCCCAGGTGAAGAATTTTTACACTTTTTAGAGAATAATGGTATACTTTCTAAGTAGGTAATTGCGTGGCCTAAGAAATATGGACTTTTTAAATTTTTGATAATAGTTTATGTTGTCTAAGAGATAAACGTCCATATAGTCTAGTTATGATGATATATGGACGTTTATCAATATTATATGATTTTATATGAGATATTTGATGTATTAATAACTATAAAAATTATTAATAAGATTTTAATAAATATTGTGATATAATTGTATCACAAAGGAGATTTAATGGAAGATGAAGTTGTAACTATACAAAAGTATGTTACTGAGAAGTTAGAAGCAGGTATGGAAAGTAATAAAATGATTGACATACTTCAAGTATCAGCAAGTATGTTAAGTGCTTATAAGAAATCTTATAATCCTAGCTTATCTGTAGCTTGTAATGTTTATAAATATGATGGTACAGTTCTGCATCCTTTTGCAGAAAAAAGTTTAAAATTAGAGATTGGAGAATAGATGGTAGTAGATACAGAACAGGGTTATATAGAAACAAATAAAGTGGTAAAACATTATACTTGGGATAAGCTTAAAGAGCTAACAGTTAAGTGGTCTTATGATAGAGGTATTCTTACTAATGGTAAAGCTGTTACACAATGTTTAAAACTAGTGAGTGAAAAAGGTGAATTAGATAAATCTATTGCTACTGATAAAGACTTCAGAGATGATATTGGTGATATGCTAGTAGTTATTTGTAATCTATCTCAATTAGTAGGTTTCAAAGATTTAGCTGAACATTGGTCGGAAGACTTAAGAGATAGAGATAGTAACATATTATTACTTGGTAGTGACTTAGGTAAACTATGTGATATGATTATTAAGGGTCAAGATAAAGAAATTATTGGTGAACAGTTAAGTATTCTTATTGTACATCTTGCAAGTCTTTGTGAATATTATGGAACTACAATGGAAGATTGTTGGTCTATTGCTTATCACGATATTAAAGATAGAAAAGGGTTCTTAAACACTGAAGGTACTTTTATTAAATCAACTGATGATAATTATGAACAATTATTAATGGAGTTTAAAAATGCAAAATAAACAACTACTTACTTTAGATATTGAGACATCTGGACTAATCATTTACAATCATGGTATTATTAGTTTATCTTATATTATTGATGATATAGATGGTAAAGAATTAACTAGAGGTACTTTAGAGATGAATCCACTTACATATAGTAAAAAAGTAAGTGAAAAAGCTTTAGAGATTAATGGTTATACTCTAGAACAAATAAAAACACTACCAGATGCTAAAGAGCAATGTTTAGCTTTTATTAAAGTTTTAAACGAATTTAGTAATGGTGAGAAGTATAAACTTGTTGCATATAATGGCGATTTCGACACTAGTTTTATTAAGTATTGGATGGATAAATTAGTACCTAGTACATATTGGAAAACTATTGATTATAAACATCTTGACCCATTTGCTATAGTTAAATATTTAGTGTGGTTTAGTGAGATTAAAACAGTTGATGGTAAAGAAAGTTTAGAGTCTATTGCTAAACATTTTAAAATTCCTCATAACCCACATGATTCAATGAGTGATGCAGAAGTAGCGAGAACATTACACTATAAATTAAGTACTAGGATATTATAATGGATTTTATTAAACAATATAAAGGTACAGATTTAGAGAAAATAACTAAATCTAATCATAAAGAGGATGAATACTTAGTTGGTACTAAGTATGATGGTAATTATATTCAGATACATAAGTTTGGTAATATAGTAAGATTCTTCACTTCTGGTGGTAAAGAGTTTAGATTATTAGATATTGGTGCGGAATTAGTAAGACTTAATCCTAATACAGATTTTATTATTGAAACAGAATTCATTGGTAATACTAATGGTAAGCTTGGTAGTAGGGGGCGATGTAGTACTGGTACTTGGAGAGCAAATTTCACTAAAAGTATACCTAGTAATGCTTTTAGTACTAAGTTTAAATGCTTTGATATTCTATACCTAAGTAAAAATCTAACTGAAATATATAGTAGAGAACCTGAAGATAATTTTGATATTAGATATAAAGATTATCTACCTCAGTTAGATTTAGGTACTAATGTAGATTTAGTTGATTTTCAGTATATAACTCTTGAAGATGCTAAAAGATTATCGCAAGATTTATGTAGTAAAGGTTGGGAAGGTGTATTTGCATTCCATCCAACACATATCCATAAAGATAAGGGTAGAAGTCAATTAGCTATTAAGATTAAAGAGAAACCAACTGCTGATTTATTATGTTATGATGTTAAATATAGTGATATTAATCCAAAAGATATTGGTAGTTTACTATTAAGAGATATTGAAGGTAGAGAAGTTGCAGCTGGTGGTTTAGAACATCATCTAAAAGCTAAAGATCCATCATATTTTATTGGTAAGTTTATAGAGATTAATTATGAGTCTATGGGTGTTAATACTTATGTACAACCTAGTTTTAAAAGAATAAGAGAGGATAAAGATGACTGGTAAGAAAATAGTATATAACCCAGATTCATTAGAAACTCTTAATGATAGATGTACTATTAGTGGTAATCCTGATGGTATGATAAATTTTACAAGATGTAAATATGAATGGGCAACAAGACTTTGGGATCAAATGGAAGCAAATACATGGTTTCCTAAAGAAGTACAAATGACTCAAGATGCAAAAGATTATAAATATTTACTTCCAGAAGAAAAGAGAATGTATGATTTAGTTTTAAGTCAGTTAATTTTTATGGATAGTTTACAAGTAAATAATCTTATGGATAATATAAATCCATATATTACTGCTCCTGAGATTAATGCTATTTTAGCTAGACAATCTTATGAAGAAGCAAACCATAGTAAATCATATGCTGTTATGGTAGAATCAATTTCTGATAATACAGATGAGATATATAATATGTGGAAAGTGGATGCTGTTTTACAGATGAAAAATAATTATATTGCTGAAACATATGAGAATTTAACTGGTGATATTACTGATAGAAAAATTGTACTTGCAATGTTTGCAAATCAAATATTAGAAGGTATTTATTTCTATGCTGGTTTTGCTGCGATATATGCTTTGGGTAAAAGTGGTAAGATGCAAGGTTCAGCTCAAATGATTAAATTCATTCAAAGAGATGAAGTAACACATTTACTATTGTTTCAAAATTTAATTAATAGTACAAGAAGAGAACGACCGGAGTTGTTTGATTCAGAACTTGAAGTAGAAGTTAGAAGTATGTTTAGAGAAGCTGTTAAGTTAGAATCAGTTTGGGGTTCTTATATTACACAAGGTAAGATTTTAGGATTTACTGATTCTATTATTAGACAATATATTCAATACTTAGCAGATAGAAGACTTGAAGCAGTGGGTTATAAACCTGAATATAATGTTAAACATCCAATTCCTTGGGTTGATGGATACTCTAGTTTTAATGACCAAAGAACTAATTTCTTTGAAGGTAATGTTGTAAACTATTCTAAGGGTAGTTTAGATTTTGATGAGTTTTAGGAGAAATAATGATAGAATTAAAAGATTGTAAAGATGGTGCTATTATAGAAATACAATATAGAGGTAGAGCAGAGAGAGGTGATAATACTATTGTTAGAATTAATGGTAGTAGAATATCTTATTATAATACAAAGAGAGTTGAGGTAATAGAATAATGATAAAATTAGAATTTAATGAACTAGAAATAAAACCTGATGATTTATTTAAACCAGAGATGTATGAACCAAATAGTTTAAATCTAGTAAATGATGGTATAGCTTTCCACTTAGTATCAGTACTAGGTAATATGGTACAAGCTATACCATTACAAAATGTTGATATTTTTAAACAAAAGATTGATGACTCAACTAAATGTGCTAGAGAATCTTATGCTCAAGATGTTGATAGAAAACTAAAATATATTACTGAACAATTAAATAAGTTAGAAGATAAACCCTCAAATGATACATTTGGTTTAGATGCTATCACAAAGCTTGTAGCAGTATCACAAAAACCAGAGATGTTAAAGGAGTCTTAGATGACTGAAAGTGCTTATCAAAGTAAAATTATAAAAGCTATAGATAAGATTAAAGGTAAAGCTATTAATGGTGTCTATACTAAAGCTGGAGAAGCAGACTTACAATGTGGTTATCCTATTAATGGGATACTTAGATATCTTGCAGTAGAAGTTAAGACTGAAGCTAACTATAATAAAATGATGAAACATTTACTAATTGGTAATGATGGTAAAATCACTATATTAGACAAATCAAAATTAAGAGATGGTGAAGTATTACAAATACATAAACTTAATAATGTTATAGATATGGGTGGTTTAGCTTTATTAGCTTGGAACTTTCAACAAGTAAAACAATATGTAGAGGAACAAACAAAATGAAACCTTTCCTACATCAAATAGAAAAAGCTGAAGCTTGTTGGAATATTCTAAAAGTTAAAGGTTATGTATATTTGGCTGGTAAACCTAGGAGTGGTAAAACACTCACCAGTTTACTTATAGCTGAGAAGAGTACTAAGATTAAATCTATTTTGATTTTAACTAAAAAGAATGCTATACCTGGTTGGAATAAATTTATTGATGATGTAGAGCTTGGTTTACAACATGAGTATTATGTTACTAATTATGAGCAAGCACATAAGTTAAATAAAGATGATTATGATTTAGTTATTATTGATGAGAGTCATAACTTAGGTACACTTGCCAAACCTTCACAAAGAATTAAAACAATTAGAACTTTATGTTGGAACTTACCACATATTCATTTATCTGGTACTGCAATAGTAGAGTCACCAAATGGTATATACCATCAAATGTGTATTAGTAAGTATAAACCATTTAGACATAAGAACTTTTATGATTTTCATAGAGAGTTTGGTAAACCTTACTATATAAAAGCTGCTGGTAGAGAAATACAACAATATGATAAAGCTAATTTAGAGAAGCTTATGCCTATTATAGATTCATTTACAGTTTATATGACACAAGAAGATGCTGGTATTGATAGTAATGTACAAGCAGTAGATAAGGTTCATTATGTTGAGTTAGATGATATAACTAAAAGTTTATATAATACTCTAGTTCAAGATAACATAGTTGATGTTTGGCTTGGTTCATTAGGTATTAATCGATTAATATCATTACCTAGTTTAAAACTAGTTTGTGACACTACTATGAAGTTAAGAACTACATTACATATGTTAGAGTCTGGTGTTGTTAAGATAGATGATTATTATATAGAGTTAGGAAATTTGGAGAAAATTAATTATGTCAAAAAAACATTCGGAGATACTAAAGGTGTTGGTATTATGTGCCATTTTGTCGGTGAGCGTAAACTATTGGAGAGGCACTTCAAGAATGCTAGTATCTATAGTTCGTCTTCACATGCGGAGGGTGTCGATTTATCGCATCTTGAATCTTTCGTTATTATGTCCTCAGACTATAGTGGAAGTAAATTTATACAAAGAAGAGATAGAGTAGTAAATGTAAACGGTAGTAAATCTACTACTGTACATCATATACTTGTAAAGAATGGAATATCTGAACAAGTATATAAAAAGGTGAGTAAGAAGGAAGACTTCAATAACTCAACATATGAAGGTAAAGCTATTTAATAGCTTTCCTTAATTCATAAAATTCTCTAGGTGTTACAATTTTACCAGATTTAGACTTAGTATACATCTTTTCCATTATCGCTTCAATCTTCTTATAATGCTCAGAGTCTTTACTAAAATTTTTACTTTTAGTATATTGTGTTCCTATTTCTATAAGTTCTTGAATATCAGCATAAACTAGCCATTCTAAATCATCAGTTTGTTTTCTAATTTCAGCTGGGGGTAACTTCTTAAAACTACCAGCATTAGCATCTTGTGGTGCAGCTACTGAAGCTCCTAAGATTCCAGTAAGTCCAGCAACTTTAACACCATCATCTAATACAAACTTACCTGGATACTTAGCCATCATCTTTTTAAAAAATTCTTTAGCTCCTGGTGTAGTATCTTCAGTTATTAATATTTTCTTATCTGGAAATTCTTTAATAACATCATCTATAAATTTAGTACCTAAACCTTGCTTCATTGTTTTAATAGGTAACATATCTACACCAATATGAGTTTCATCAACTTGAAATACTGAAGCTTTATCACCTTTAGTACCTAAATCATATTCTCTACCCATCGGACTATCAATAGAACCTCTACCACCACCAGCTGCAGCATTCATCTCATCAACATTTTTATAACCACCACTATTTAACATAGTATCTAGTTCATTAATAAGTTTCTGCACTGTTCCAGGTTTACCATTTGCTTTATCTAATTCTTTAGTTAATTTGTTAATAATCAAAGTATTATACTTTTGACTTTTATTTAAGAATGGATAAGTTAATATATCAGTTGTAGCTGATTTTAATAACTTTGTGGTTCCCATAACTACACCACCAATAGTAGAATCAAATCCAGAAGTTGCTTCTTTCCACCAAGTAGTACTATCGCTACTAATTTTAGCTTTAAGTAATCTATCTAGTTTTTTCAATGCGACTAAGTTTTTAAAACCTTCATCACCAAAAATATCTTTTGTTAATTTTCTACTAGCTTCAGAATCTAAAGCTTTAGTTAAACCTTGACTAAGTAATTTATCATCTAATTGTAAACCTTGTAGTCCTGTTTCACTAGTTAATTTAGATAAATCTAAACCAAATAATTTACTAACATAAAGCTTTTTAGCTTGTTTAACACTCTCTGGACTATCTAATAAAGTTTCATACTTTTTAAATTTCTGTAAAGCTACATCAACATTTTCACTCATTAATTCTTTTTCAAACTCTTTAATAGTACCAATTTCATTCTCTTTAATTACACTACCAGATAAATCAGTCTTCTGACCTTTATTAACACCAGTTAAATCATAACCAAATGTTTCAAATGTTTGTTTAGATGACTCTCTAGCATCCGCTAATGCTTGTCTTGCTTGTGGTGAACTCATAGACTCAATTTGCTTATCTAAGATTTCATTAACATCAAGTAAGTGTTTTCTCTCAAGTTTATTACCTGTACTAATTGCACCACCTTTAACAAACATCTTATTATTAATAGCTTGTTTAGCAGCTACTAAATCTGATAATTCTAGTGGTTTATTAAGCATCTCAGATTCTGTTTTTGCTATATCTCTTAGTTTAGACCTTAATTCTGATTCATATCTAGTTTTAGTAGCTGCCTCAGTTTTAGATAATTTACTTGGAAATTGTTTAATTCTATTTTTTAAAGTAGTAGCCTCTTCATCTAACTGCTTAATAAACATAGTACCCTCTTCTTTATTCTTAAATAAAGTTCTACTAATAAAATTTTTAACAGTAGTATCAGCATTAGGTAAAGCTTCATCAACTCTCTGCATAAACTGTTTTTGAGCATTTTTACTTAATCCAATATTTTCAGCTTGTTCATTATAAGCATCCCATTTTTGCTTACTAATTTGAGCAAATTCATCATATTTTTTACTCATATCATGTTGGAACATTTTACTAATCTCAGTAGATGTTACAGGACCTTCAGCAATATTAGATAGTGCTTTACTCATAGTATCATATTCTAAATCTTTATAATTCTCTCTAATATTAGTTAATTTAACATCTAAAAAACTATTACCTGTTTTAACTATTTTATCATCTTGCCATACTGCTTTAGGTATTGGTATATTATTCTCCTTAGCAAACTTAACTGCATCTAACATATCTTCTGCAAACTTTGGATCTTTTTTAGCATATTGAGTTAAAGCTTTAGCTTCTTTAAATGCAAGACCAGTAGCCATCTTATAACCACCATAACCAGCTGCTGATGCAATACCAAATGTTGCTAATTTACCAAAAGCAATAGGTAAATCTGGCATAGCTCCCTCAGGTTGTACACTACCAACTTCATTACCAGTTAATGGGTCTATATAAGGTTCTGAAAAACCTAGTTCATTAGCTTCTTTTTGTGCTTTCTCAGCTAAAGCTTTTGATTGCTCTTCTAAATCTTTTTGTATATAATAACTTTCTGGTAAGTCTTGATTACGAACACTACTTAAGTTCATTCCTAGCATCCCACCAGATTCACTACCTGTTGACTGTAGAGTTGATGGTTGTAAAGATTCTCTTTGAACTATAGGTTGCTCTTGTTGAATAGGTTGCTCTTGTTGAGTAGGTTGTTCATTACCTAACATAAATAAACCTTCAAGTGTTTCGGCTTTTGTTTTACCTGCTGCAGCTTGTTCATGTATATAAGCATTTGCAGTTTCATCACCTTGTTCATATATTGACATAAGAGTATCTTCTTTAGACATACTCTCTGACATTTTAACTATTTCTTCATTAAACATTTATTATCCTTGTAATCTTGGTGTTGCATTAGATGGGTTGCCAGACTGACCACCAACCTGACCTTGTAATTGCCCTTGTTGCATTGCTTGTTGTTGTTGAGGGTTTAACATCATTGAAGTATTATTCAAAATTGCAAACATCTCTTCACTACCTTTAACTTTAGTATTTCTAATACTTAGTCCAGCCATCTTAAAGAACCCCGCAGGATTCACTTGTGATAATAATCCACCAACTGTACCATTTAAAGTATTATCAATCAGAGCTTGTGCTTGTTCATCATCATCATTGTATGAACTAGCTGTAATCTCAATATCAATATTACTAAAAGCTATATTAGTAGCTGGGCTTGTTGCTGGAGCCATAAGAATAGCACCATCCTCATCAGTCTTAACTTCACCATTTGCTGGGTCTAATACTTCTTCCATTGGTGTATATAATTGAGGCATACCATCTGGTCCATAAGTATAACCATCCCAAATTTGTTGTGGTTGATTTAACTCTAACCATCTATTACCAGCATATTCATCTGATACTCTAATAACTTGATGTGCTGTATAATATTGTTTAACTAAGTTTGCAATATCCCAACCTAAAAGTTTATAAAAGTTTTCAAATCTACTAGATACATATCTTAATGACATAGCTGCCTGATTTTGTTGTAGCTGTACTTTTCTACCACTATCTGATGCATAAGCCATACCTAAGAAACTATCGTTGATACCTAACACTCGTTGTACTCTATCTAAAGCTTTATCAATAATAGTATATTGGTCAATAATATCTTTAGTTAAATTCTCAAATTTAATACCAGATAAGTAATTAACTTTAATCACACTATTTACTCTATTAATTTGCTCTGTAAACTCTTCAACATTATCTACTGAATTTGATTCATATAATACTTTCTCTGTATTAACCATTAGTTGTATCTTAATTAAAGCTTGATTAATAGAATGTTGTGTATTCAGAATCTCCCTAAAGATTCCATAATATTCTGCTTTATTTGAAGTATGTAATTTCTCTACTCTATAAGGAAACTTAACTTCTTTATAAGTAAGTTCTTTCTTAAATAATATCTCATCACCACTCCAATGAATCATCCAAGTTTTACCATCATCATCTTTAATAGCTGTTTGTACTATTAAATAATTATCAAACACTTTATAATAGCCACTAAATTCATTATTATAAATAGTTGCAAATTCAGCTTCTTGGATATCTAAGTGATTACTATAACTATCTAGTTTATCAACTTTCTTTTGTCCATATAATCTAACAGCTTCATCTTGTGATACCCACTTAAATCTATGTAAGAACCTAGCATCACTATAATCATCTTCAGTACTCATTGGGTCTAGTACTATCTCTTCTGATGGAACATGATTAATTTTAACTTTATATAAGTGTCTACCAAACTCATCTGTTTCTTCTTGCTCTTGAGCATCAATATAAGCAACCATAAGTCCACTAAGCATACCATCAAGTTTAATCTTATCACCCTCAGCAGTCATACCATTATCTCTAAAAATATAATCAATAGTATCATTTACTAAAGTGGCTTTAGTAATATCGCTTTGTTGTACTGGTTGTATATTAATAGTATTAATAATAGTAGAGTAATAACCAGTTAGCATTCTACTATATAATTTAATAATATTAAATGTTTCTGGTGGTTGTCCACGATTCTCTAGGGTAACTAATTGGTCTGATGTATATTGTCTATTATGATACAAATTTAAAATTTCCAAAGCCTCCATTCTAGAATCTACAAAAGTTTCATAACCTATTTTAAATGTATCTTTTAATGTTTCTATATCTATTTTCATTTACTTACTCCTAATTCCATAAACTATTAAATGTATCTTTAGTCCATTTTGTTGCTCTATCAATTATTCCAGGTTCATCTTCTTTAAACTTTGGAAAGTTATTTAAAGATTTTTCACTTTTCTTAATACTTATTGGCTCATTATAATCTATTTTTAATGACCCAATATCTCTAAGTCTTTTAACTGTATTAGCTTCTTTACCAATAGCAGTAGATTTAACTGAATTAATTAATGAATCTTTAGTTGCTGAAACAAATTCACTAAATGCTTTCTTAAATACTTCTAAGTTAGCACCTTCACCACCAGTAACAACTTTCATTAATCTTGCAAATTCAGCATCAGCTACTGCTGTACCTGAAGTATCCTTAAGATAAGCTGCAAAGTATTTACCCATTCTAGTATTAACAGAAGTTTCTCTTAATAAAGCTTTCATATCTTTTGGGTCTATAGATGCATTACCTTCAGCATCAGTTTTAGTATATTTAGCAACTAAGTTTAAATATTTGCCTGTATCATCATAAGTTCGCTTCCATTCTGTTGGACTTAATGTTTGTATATATTTATTATTTAATTCAATACCATCTTTTAATGTACTTAATATTTGACCTTGTTTAGCCCAATCACCTGTTGGAGATGTAAATAAACTTTTATCTACTCCTTGCTCTACATTAATTTGTTTTAATAAATCATCATTACTAATAGAATCATAATTACCAGTATCTAAAGCATAAGTAAAAGGATTAGCTTGTTCAGCAACTTTTGTACCTGTTCTAATATCTTTCTCTTTGCTTGTCATCATAGTTGATTCCATACTTTTAATTAAAGTACTAACTGTGCTATACTCTTCACTATCTGGATTTAAACCAGTTAATGCAGTTTTTAACCCAGCTAAATATTGAGCATTTTGCATATCAGCTGTTGGTGTTAATCTTTTAGTTATAGCACTATTTAATGTTTCATTAATACTTTGTAAGTTTTGACTTAATAGTTTACCTTTACGAGTGTTCTTATTTAACATAGCATCTAAGTCATTAATATCACCAATAGTTGGTTTACCTTGAGCATCTTTCATTAAGAACATACCACTATTTAGTTCACGTTTTAAATCTTCTGGTATAATAATATTACCATTCTCATCTTTAAAATCTTTTACTAAAGTATTAAAAGCAGTACTTCCAATTTCATCTTCAAGTAATGATAAATCTTTTGGGTCGCTCCAGTTTACTGGTGATACACTATATATACCTTTAGCTTGTAACCGTTCAGCAAAATGAGGATTCTCTAGAATACCATCTTGTAGCACATTAGCATCACCAGTCTCAACAAAATTTTGAGTCATATTTTGTATTGTATTACCCATTGTTTGGTTCTTAATTAAGTGTAATTGAGCTTGTTGTTGCTGAATTAAATTTTGAGTTTGTTGTTGTTGAAGGTCAGCTTGAGTACCTTGTTGTACTTCAAATCCACCACCCTCTTGTAACTTAATACCACCAGTTTCTGGGTCAATAATATATCCAGCATTTTGTAATGCTTTATTACTTTCATCCTCTCGTACCTGAGCAGCATATTCAGCATTATTTTGAAATATTCCTTTTTCTCTTACAACCATTATAAATCTCCCAATAGTTTACTATAGTTTACACCAATATATTTGGTACCTTTAAATCTAACTCTATATTTCTTTTTAACTTCTTGTGCAATAACACCATAATCATAACCATATAATCCTAACTTATTAGCTTTCTTATTCCAAGTCCAAACATAGAAATTAATACCACTAATATTACCTATTAGTTTAATATTTTTCTTTAATCTTCTATCACTAGCTGCTATAGCTGAACTACCCACACCACCTAAAGTACTCATAGTATTCATTCTAGCTTGATTTTGCATATTACCATATGCTGTTTGTACACTATTTAAACTATTAGCACCTGACATTTGTGTGTTTGCACCTGCTGAGCTTGCAGCTTGATTAACACTTAACATTTGTGTACCTTGTCCTAAACCTAAACCTAAGAAATTCATTTGATTTTGAGCTTTTATTTCTTCAGCAGATGATCTTATACCAGCTCTATTTTGAGCAGAAGAAGTAGCCATATTAGTCATTGCTGCAGCTTCAATACCACTACCAGAAATACCACGTTGTGCAAATTCTGCTTGTAGCGCTGTCTCTTGTGCTTGAGTACTAGATGCTTCATCTTGTAACTGTGCTACTACTTGCTTATTAGCAGTATCTATATCACTATAGTAAGCAGCTAATTGCTCTTGTATAGGTCCATATATACTTTGCCATTCATTATATTGCTCTCTTTGAAAAGCTATACTTTCTTTAGATATAGCTAAACTAGCGTTTCTAGCAGCATCAGCAGATTTTTGAGCTGCACTTTCTCTTCGCTCTTGTCCTGAATAATCAGTAAGTCCTAAACCATCAGTAATACCACCCATCAAGCCTTTATTAAATCTAGAAAAGTTTAACTCTCTATTAAACTTTAGTTCTCGTTTTGGTAACGTATTTAATTCGTCAATTAAATTCATTTTTATCTCTCCGTTTCTATAAAAATTTGTTTTGCACCTAATCGTTTATGTAAATTTTCAGTATTATTATATGTTGAGGCTTTAGAATGTACTTTTAAACCAACAGACTCTGCTCGTTTAATTACTTCAGTCATTAATATATAACAAGCTCTTGTTTTTCTAAACTTAGGCTTTACATATGTTACTTCACATCTATATACTGGATTAAGTATACCAGCAAAAGTATCAACATAACACATAGTAAAACCAATAATCTTATTATTTTGCTTTACTACATGAATATCTATACCTTTAGCATACCAACCTAACACTAGTTTATGAAATGTTGCCTTAGGACCTAGTGTCATTGTTTTATATACTTCTTTAGTGAAGTTATAAAACATCTTAACAATAATCTGATAATCTTCAATGTTTGCTTTTTCTATATTCATATTATATTATATCTAATTTAATATTAAATTAATATTAAACCCTATTTCGTAATAAACCTAATAACTCATTAAGCTTATTATTAATTAATATTTGATTAGCTACTATTTGTTCTGCTTCAGTCTGCACATAAGTAGTAGAAGGTATAACTTCTATTATTTTATTATTACTTATTGTTTCTACTTCACCTCTATAACCTGATAAAGTATCTACTTGAGTAACTAAAGTTTTTAAAAACCTTCGTAGACTTATTTCATCATTAAGATTATTTGGTACTTTTATAATACTATTATTAATCATCTAAGCAACCTTATAAGATATTTCAAATAGTTTACCAGTACCAGATACTTCAAACTCTAGTGAAAATCCTGCTTGTGATACTCTACCCAAACTAATATCTACAGTATTTATTTCTTCTTCATTAATAATTGTAGTATCTACTAATATCTCATCAATATAAACTTTAACTATCAGTTCACCAATAACTCTAGCTTTTATAGTACTATAGTTTTTATTAAATGTTAATCCACCATCAGTAAGTAATCCAGTTTTATAAGTAAAAGTTAAATCAGTAGTACCTTTTAATAGCTCAAATAAAGCCCCATTATTATGAATATATAAAGTATCATCAAATGAAGCTATATAATCACCTTGTACTTCAAACTCTTTAAAGATAGGATTATATCGCATATCTAAACATAATAAAGTTGTAGGTGTACTAAGATAATAAACATCTTCAAATACTAATGAACTTTCAATAACTAAATCTAAATTACCAAGTTTATCTTGTGATATTACTTGTATAGCTGTACCATTAGATGAACATATACCATCTTGTGAAGCCCAAACTAAAATATTCTGTATAAAATTTATAGAACTATGAGCTATACAACCTTGGTCAGAACTTAACAAATATTTAACAAATGTACTACTATCTGTACCTGTAATAATATAAGTTTTATATTTAGTAAATACAAGTATACCCTCTGGTAATACACCTATACCTGTAATATCAGCATCGAAATCTATAGTTTGTAAAGGACTCCAAGCATTAGGAAAACCCGCTGCACTAAACCATAACTTATCACCAACAGCACCAAAGAAACTTGCATAAGCTTCAACTAAATATTTTAAATTATCTGGTGCTTCATAACTATTATAAGTATCTAATACTGAGCCATCAATATCTAAATCAGCTATACTGTCAGTATAGAACACACTAACATTATCTAACTGAATAACTAAAGTCATAGTAGTTATATCACCACCAATTCTATATAATCTTATATGAGTAACCTGAGGGTCATCAGATAATATAATTTGTGTTCTTAAAGCCTCATTTGTAGCTTCTATCTCATCAGAATAAGTACTAGGTTTAGATTCTGTACCGTCTACCTCATTATAATAAGTATAACAATATTGATATGTACCTATATGGGGTCCTACTCCATCAGTAACAGTTACTGGTATATTTGTTGGTCCAACTATACCTAATCTATTTTCAGTTGTACCATCAAATTTTTTAGGATATGTATTTTCTTCGGTGTAATATAATTTTTCTTGATATTCTAAATAATACCTTTTACTGTTAGAACTTATAAAAGTATCTTTAAATTTATAGAAATATTTATTAATACTAATAGATAAATCTAATGGACTCTTAATTGGTTCAAGTATACCTCTAGTTGTTTCTATATTCTTAAAAATAACACCCTCAGTTGGTTGTATAAATTGTGGAGCAAGTCTATTTGACTTACCACCACTAAATTGTGCTAATTGCATTTTATGCTCCTGTTCTTTTATCCCATCTATAGGCTCTATCCATTCTATCATCAATATGTATAAATGTATTATAAATACCAATACCTAAACTAGTTGGAAATATATTATCTATATAATCATAAACTTCTTGTAAAGGTACATCAATTTGACCATCAGCAGCATGTGTTAATCCATCCTCTGCTAATCTTAAATGTGTAGAATTTTTTACACCACCAACTTTTTTATTATGTCTAACACATCTACAACCACTAGTTATATTAACTGAAGTGTTAAATTTACTTCTAACCATCTGCCATATTAATGTAACTGTGGGAGAGATACTATCTAACCCACAACCACATTTACAAGCAAACTCTTTTTGTTTAAAATTTGTTGTCATACTATACCTTTTCTAATTTACTTAATATTTTATCAATACCATTTTCAACTTTATCAAATTTTTCATCTATATGCTTTTCCATTTGCTTGAACATCTCTTTACTTACAAACTCAGCTCTTACTTGTTCCATTGATGGTGCATTTCCTAGTCTTGTTTTATGTTCAGTAATTGTTTCATTAATACCATCTAGTTTTTCAAATAACTTAGAGTGTAGTAATTCATCTGCTTCATGATGCCTAATTGATGATTTTCTAACTTCATCAATATCTTTAATATGTTGTGCTTTTAGATCACTTATGTCTTTATTATTTTGTTCAGTTTTGTTTCTAACTGTTACAATAGATGCTACATATGTACCTATACCAGTAACTAATGTAAATATAGAACAAGTAATAGCTAACCAGTTATCCATTAGTCAATAACACATAAAGCTTTACATTCAGCTCTATCTGCTCCTAGCTCAAAAGTCTCATTACAGTGTTTAATACAGTTAACTTTGCTAACTGTATGCAAGGTTTTTTGTGCTATTGCATCTCTTTTTTCTTTATAAACATCTATTTTATCTTGCGTTGATGAACAACCAACTAATGCAAATATACAACATATTAATATTAACTTTTTCATATTACCAACCTTCCAGCAGATATAACTACTGATTTCATTTGTTTTAAACTATTCTTACCATCCCAATAAGCTGCTCCACCATACTTAACTACTTTATCATAATATTGATAAGCTATTGCCCTAGCAATTGGTTTTATAAAACAATTCTTACTATCAGCTTCTCTTAACATATTATTTAAGAATACTCTATCTGCTATATCTTTATCTTCTAATGTTTTACCTAAGGTATACATTTCATCATGTATAGCACAAGGTATAGTAAAATCAAATAAAATAAAACTATCTGGGACTAGATAAGTACTCCAACCAGAGCCACAACCATTCTTAGGGATAGACTTATTTAAAAGTCTATCCTCTACTTCTTTACTAGGTATATAAAATTCAACCATCTTATACTCCTGTCTTAATAGAGCCAACAGCACTCATACTAGCTTCTAGCGCCTCAGCTACTGTTTCTAATTGTACATCACTAACTGTATTGTTTGCATTCTTCCACTTTATAATAGTCTTGTATATAGTTGTATATGTGGCTGTGATGTCTGCACCAGCACTAACCGCTTGGTTATATTTGAAATTCGCTACAGCTAATACAGAACTCATATAATTAATACTTTGATTATTAGCATCAAATGGTACTGTGTTCACATCTACAACTAATGAACCAAGAGCAAGGTCTTTATTTATTTTAACCTCTTTCTCTAGCTCATCAGTTTCCATTTTAGCTTCTTTAACTGTATCAACTATATACTTACCATCTACTTCTTTATAATAAGTAGCATACCAAAATATACCACCAACATCAGTATTTTTAAATATTTTTGTTTCTTCTGTTTTCCTATCAAACAACTCAAGAGAAACGAACCCCTCATGCTGTTTATTAGCTGAACTCAGTGTCCCATCTATGTTTAATTTCCCATACATTAGTTTTTACCTCCAAATATAATTACTTCTACTTCCTTTAGGTTTAGCAACCCTGAAGTGTGTGAGAACCCTGTATTTACTGCTACTTTTTGTGGTGTTTTATAATTCAATACACACTGATATAAATGGTCTCCAGTATTAGTATTATTATTTATCGCTGCATACGCTCCAACATATTTATTAGTACTCATATCTTCTGTAAAGTATATCTCAAACCTACCAGTAGCTATTCTTACAACATCAATAACATTAAAACTACTTCTAATAGTAGGTGGTGTTGTTGTACCATCAAAGCTAACCCATGCTGTACAAGCATTTTTACCTACAAACTTACCTTTAGTTTCTATATCACCACTAGCTGTCAAATTATCCATCATATTGACTGGAATAGCTTTCTCATTTACCATCTCGTATTGAGGTGTTTCAGACACTACCATATATGGGTATCTTGATATGAATGATACTGGTGTAGCTAGTGGTGTATCAAGTGTTGCTTCTTTTTTGAATACTGATACGTTATCGAAATTTGTAGTGTATCCCACTGCAGTAGTTACTAACGATATAAAAGTAGTAGTTGTAGTAGCGGTAAAGACTCCTGAAACATCTTTAGTTTCAGCTGTATTTGTAGCTGTAAACTCTAGAACATTTGAATAATCACCACCTTCCGTACCTATAAATAGTTGACATTGCCCGCTAGTTGTGCCTTTTAATCTCGCTATATAACAATATGTTTCTCCAATAATAGTTGCGATGCCCTGAACTGCATAACCATTTACCGTTGTAGCTGTAACTTGTAGCCCACCACTAGCTTGAGTAATTGAACTGTTATTAGTACTCCACCCACTTACATCTGTATCAAAAGTACCATTAACAACTAACTCTCCCCCAACAGTCTCATAATGCTTACCACTCTCAACATCAAACACTAGTCTATTATCATCAGCACTCTCTTTATCATATAATCCTACTGAATAGCCATCATAAGCTTTCAATGCTCCAGTCCCATATTCTCTAGCTAGATACTTCTTACCATCACTTACACCAGTTAAATCAAATGATTGTACACCTGATACCGCTTCACTTGTCTTATTAAATGAACCATCTAAGTTCTTACCATCTGTGTAGATATACCCTCCATCTGTAACTAATAAGTTATTATCATCTGTAACGAATGGGAATATGATATCCTCTGTTCCATTAACTCTATTATCTGCAGTGATTGTTTTTTCTATATCAACAGTATTTAACTCTATAACCTTAGTGTTCCCTCTTTGATAATCTATTCTATTCCAATCACCAGTCGTAGAGTAATTCTTATCAGTTAATAATGATGTGTTTCTATTTATATCAAACTCTTCTATTGTGATTTTTGAACCATTATCTGTGAGCTTCTTATATTCACTATTACCAAAGAAGTAATCTACATATACACCACCTAATTGGTTTACAATAGTGTTTCCACCTATAAATGTAAATGCAGTACTTGTAGGAGATGTGCTATCCCAAAAATCAACAATATCTAAAGCTCCGTAAGTACTATAAACACTATGTAATTGAAGATATTTAGAATTATCACCATAATATATTGGTCCTATAGTTGTACTATCTAACCTCTTAGTTTCTTGATAATCAACTTTAAAAGGTCTATCTGCATTAACTATACTATCGCTACCTAATCTATAAGCCATACCCATTTTAGTTATTGGATTCCATGCTACTACTTGTAGATTACCATTAACTAGAGATGCTATGATGTGTGTGTATACTTCTATATGAAGAACATATTTTTCATTTAATGTATTGACAGTTACATCAGTTCCTATAGTAATACCAGTAGTAGAAACATCTGTAATTCTATTAACATTAGTTTCTTCTGCTCCATTTGTATTAGTATGTAGGTAACTATCTATACCTATTAATGAGTCTGTATTTTGATGACTATCAGTTGCATCTCTGTTCTTGATATCAAACTTACCAGCATATTTATTTACTGGTAGAGCTAATACAATAGGTGTTGTTAAATCTTGAGCAATACCAGCATCATTTCTAAATACTTCATTACCATACCCACCACTTCTATCTAACCAATAACCACTACCATTAAATGCTACTGTAAAGTCAATAAAACCTACACCTAAGTCCAATGGATTACTTACACCAGTACCTATATATAAATATGTTAAACTACCTTTAGTAGGTATTATATTGTCTATAGCAACCGTACCTGTACATATACTACAAGCTATTGTACTTAAAGAACTACCAAAATCTAACCCATCTTCAGTATTATTAACTCTAGGATATTTACCAGCTTGACCTTGGTAACTATTTGGTGTATCTAGTAATTCTGTAAATTTACTAGTTGTTGTTAAGTCATAACTTGCACTACTAGCTAAATTTGAAGACCAATTATTCAATGTAATACCAGTCCCATTACACTGAATAGTAAAGTAAATATCCAAAGGTTGTGATGGTATACCATTCTTACCAACTGTTAATAACTTATTAGTATGTATTGTTTCTGTTGATCCATTATTACTATCAACTGTAACACTTCGCTCATAAATTAAACTATCATCAGAGAGTTTTCTACCTCTAACTGTAATTAATCTAGCTTGATTTGTACCTATAGCAAATTCCATATCAGTTTTATAGTTAAAACTAGCATTTAATTTTAATAATTGATTATTTGTAACATCATCTAATGTCATAACATCTGTATCAGTAGAAGGTACTAAAGTATCCCAATCTAAAGTTTGTTCAGATGTAGTTAATACTAATGGTGTAGAACTTCCAAATTCTGCTTGTGCTGTTGCTAAATTGGCAATATTTTGTTGATTAGCATCTATTTGAATTTGTTGGTCATCATCAATTTGTTGTATTTTAGCACTACTATATGTTTTATCTAGAGCTATATCACTATCGTCAATAATATTACCCTCTACTACTTCTTGTAGCTTCTCTGCTAAAGTTAGGGTTTCATCATAAGGCATTTCAGCAGTATTAATTTTTGTTATACTTACTGATTTACCACCTCTTTGTTGTGTAACAGTACCTACTCCAAAAAGTATATCTTCTTTACCTATGAGGTTTTTTTCTATTTCTATCATTATTGAAATCCTCCATTATAAGTTGTTCTACCTTTAGATGCAGTGAACTCTGATACTGCACCAGCTTTGGCCGTACTAAGTTTTTCGGTATACTCTTTTAAGTTATCTGCTCCTATAACTCGGTTTTGCTCATCCCTATCGTCTTTTAATGCAGTACCAACAATCCAATGAACTAATATATCATCCCAAATATCATCTAGAATTATCTCATTTTCTAAATCATCTATTGTATATTTATCTGGATTCTTAACATAATATATTTTCATAGTACCATTATTAACTATATCATTTGGTAAGTCTTGTAAAGTCTCTCCATAATATGTTATATCATATACTGTATCAATAGCTGTAATAATACCATAAGGTGAACTTATTACATTTGTTACTAATTTTTCTGGTCTTGGATATACTTTAAATACTCCTCTATCTGATTTATCATATATAATATGTTTAATCTTACTAGATGTGTCTAAATCCCAATCTATATTAAGATTATCTAAATCAGCATGAGTTTTAAAAGTTATACTTTTACTTTCAAAATCAACCCTAGTAATTTTAATAGCTAAATCAGATATATCATATTTTTGTTGACCTTCAACTAATAGTACATAAGTCTCAGCTTTTAATAATTCTGTATTATATACAATATTTCTAATACCATTATTTAATAAACTTAAAAGTCTTGCATTAGACCAACTTTTACCATCTGGGTCAGCTAACTTATATCTAGCATCTGTGAATATTTCACTTATTTTACTATGTCTAGCCATCTTTTATCCTTTTAATTACTTAAACAAAAAGTCATAAGATTATTCTTATGACTTTTTTATTAAACAATTAGTTTGTATATTCACCAGTAGTTTTTTCGTACTCAACATACTCAATTAATACTGTAATATTACCAGCTGCAATTGCACTTGCACCAACTTTAATTGTAACATCTGAAGGTACTAAATTTACATAAACACCTCCACTTACTTCAGCTGTAGCATCTGCTGCAAGCTCATCATAAGCTGTAGTAGAACCAACTAAAATATCAATTGTACCTGAAGTAGTAACTGCTTCATTCTCAATAACTCTAACTGAAGTAATAAGTGATTTACCAGGTAATTCACCAACAATTGAACCATCTGCTGCTAAGTCAGCAGCAGCTAGAGTAGCAACCATTAAAGTCACTCCTCTTTTTTGATTATTAATTCCAACTCTTTTTAAATCTTTAGCTGCCATCTTCTATCCTTAAATTTCAATATCTAAAGCAATAACACCATAATCGATATCAGCAACTTTAGCTTGTTTATAATCTGAGTTTTCTGCTTTTAAGTTACATTTTGCAACATCCATCCAAAACTCAACTGCTGATTCTGATTTTTTACCAAAATCTGTTTCTTCATATTTATAATCTGGTGATTTACCATTAGCTAACATTAATCCACCAGCACCTAAGATAAGAGCTCTTGATTTTAATGTACTAGCATAATCAAAACCTTCTTGACCAGTCCATGCATTATTAGTAACATCATATTGTCTCATACCTGATAATTCAATATCTGAAGAATCTAATCCCCATGATGCACCTGCATCAGTTTCACCCATAAATGAAGCTTCTTCTTGAATAAGTAATCTACCAATTTTACCAATAATACCAGTAAATGCTCTATTGTTATTACCTCTAACATCACCATTATAAACTAATGATTGGTAACCAGTAGAATTTTTTAACTTTCCTGCTAAAAATGCATCAACTTTTAAAATCCAAATAGGTTCACCATTAGCCATCATAAAAGGTTCTGGTGGTCTTCTTGTTCCACCTGTATTAAATCCAACACCTGTTCTAAGTGTAGTCTCAATATCAGTTAAAACACCAATATCAAAAGTAGTAGAATCTATAATATGAGTTGCAGCTTGTCCAAGGTTACCTTGAGCAGCATCAAATAATGCTTGATCTTTGAATCTTGTATATAAATCTGCAAGTCCACTTCTAGAGTGACTATGAGAGTTAATACTTAAATCTCCAATATTTACACCATCAAATTTATCACCATTATCAACAACTAATCTATAGTCAGTAACTGTTAATTTATCACTAAATTTTTTCTTTTGCTCACCTTTACCTTGAGCTGTAGTTTTACCTTTAATAGCTCTTTGGCTTAAGTTACCATCATAATCAAATACAACTGTATGACCAGCACCTGCACTAATATCATTCTCTTGATAAACAATAGAATTTTTGCTGTTTCCTGAAACTGCAGCCCAACTTGATTTAGAAG
>Ga0193952_1000080_pt1 | contig 41410 bp, 46 predicted proteins | sample BB_3_MG_FD_140368 | JGI IMG/M metagenome (GOLD analysis project Ga0193952, IMG submission 140368) | Microbial mat bacterial communities from the Broadkill River, Lewes, Delaware, United States - BB_3_MG | ecosystem: Environmental > Aquatic > Freshwater > River > Microbial mats | place: USA... | reverse complement strand
TTTATTTAATGCTGCCCAATTAAATGCTAGCAGTTCGAAAACAAAAAATAACAACAATAGCCAAGCAAAAGAAAACATGCCCGCCCAGATGCTTATTTTCTGGTACAACCAGGCAGATGAAAACACAAGGAAGTCCTTTAAAGAACTTATTAATAATCAGTGATTATTAAATCAAAACACATTAATTAAATTAAAAGTTAATTTACCAAACTCTTGGAGAGTACCGAAATGAAAAAGCTGATTCTGGCTTCCGCTATTGCCGCTCTTGCAGCTAACTCTGCTACAGCAGCGACTATTTATGAAGATAAAGGCCTAACTTTCAAAATGAAAGGTGATTGGCAGATCCAGTTACGCGACGATTACAAAAAAGCAAACAGTGCAGACGTCGAATTTGATGACCTTGAACTCAAAAACACTGTTATCTATGATCTAGGAAATGACCTTAAAGCATTCGGCCAATTGGATTTCGGCTTTAAAGATGCTGCTGATAAAGGTCAAACAGGTTCAGATCTAGAAGAAGCTTATATCGGCCTTCAAATGCACAACGTAAAAGTTAAGGTTGGTAAAATGGACCTTGCTGGCGATGAGTTCGGTGTGGAAGGCGCATACGAAACTACACTTGAAGAAGATATGTTTGATGCAGACTCTTCCGTGTCTGGAGATGGCCGATCTTCAGGAGATGATGTAATCCGTGTAGAAGCTGATTTTGATATCGCTAACGTTGTTTTTTCTCATGAAATAGAATCTGAAGGCAACAGCTCTGCAAACGGCGAAGCAACAGACTTTTTTGTTGGCGGTGACTTTGGTCCCGTTGCTCTCGGTGCAGCTTACCAAACCTACCAAGCGACTCCAACATCTGATGACGAAAACACATGGGGCCTAAGTGCAGAGTTTGATGCTGGTATTGCCACTATCGGTGCTGATTACAGTTCTACTGATGATAAAAACACTAATCAAGACACTTCTGTAGCTAACCTTGTTGCTACATTTAAAGCAACAGACACAACTAAGGTTGCACTTGGTTATGTAAATCTGGATTCTGATGACAATACCAAAGATGCCGATACTTGGTACGCGAATGTAAGCTACAAATTCCCATCACAGAAAAATGTTAAGCTTTTTGCAGAAGTCAGCTCTACCAATTACGACAATGCTGCAAAAGATGCAACTGTTGAAACCGACGTTTTAGCTGGTATGCAGATCAAGTTCTAAGACTGTTTAACCACCGGTTTACCTCCCCCCTTCAGGTAGACCGGTGCAGCAGAACTTAAGGCCCGAGTATTCGGGCTTTTTTATTTTTTGCCTACCCTCTTTGTATATTCAATCTAACTCGTCATAAGCATTGCCATCACCATGAGAGACAGAGACAATAAGCGCTTATTCATGGAAGGCGACAACCGGCATGTCATCTGCGGCTCCTAAAGACACATCTTGGCTCTCTTCAGCTAAAGTTTATCTTCACCCTCGCGCTATTACTCTTTTACTGCTTGGCTTCTCGTCCGGCTTGCCACTTCTTTTAGTTTTTGGAACACTTTCTTTTTGGCTTAGAGAAGCCGGCGTCGAACGAAGTTTAATCACCTATTTTTCTTGGGTAGGTCTAGCCTATGGATTTAAATGGTTATGGGCCCCACTTGTTGATCGCCTGCCTATCCCTTACTTAGCTAAAAAATTAGGGCGGCGGAGAAGCTGGCTTTTGCTCGCCCAACTATCGCTGTTTTTAGGCCTACTTGGATTAGCATTTTCAGATCCTATCAACAATCTCTATTTAATGGCGCTACTCGCAATCCTTGTTGCCATCAGCTCCGCTACACAAGATATTGTTATCGATGCCTATAGAATTGAATCCGCTGAAGAAACGCTGCAAGCAGCGATGGCTGCAACCTACATGGCAGGTTACCGCATCGCGATGATAACAGCAGGCGCTGGGGCGTTGGCTGTAGCTGCGTGGGCTAGCCCTATAGCAGATATTTACACCCCCTCAGCTTGGCAAACAGCTTACATCGTAATGGCCTGCTTAATGTTAGTTGGTATTATCACTACCTTAGTTATTTCTGAACCCACAACGATTGAGCTAGATGAAGAAACGATAAAACAACAAAATAAAATTATCGCATTCAGCGAAAAATATGCTCATCTCCCCCCTCTTTTCTCACGCTTTTTAGGCTGGGCATATGTTGCAATCGCTTGCCCATTCATCGACTTTATTCAGCGCTATGGTAAACAAGCTATTATCATCCTCGCTCTTATTGGAACTTACCGAATTTCAGACGTAATTCTTGGCATTATTGCTAATGTTTTCTATGTCGATATGGGATTTTCAAAAACAGAGATAGCCCAGATAATTAAAGTTTATGGGGTTATTATGACCATCGTTGGGGCAGGATTAGGCGGTATTTTGGTAAACCGCTTTGGCGTAATCCGTATTTTGTTTATCGGTGCTCTTCTTGTCTCCATCACTAATCTACTGTTCGCTTGGTTAGCCACATTAGGGCATGACACCACAGCGCTGACGATCGTTATTTCACTGGATAACTTAAGCGGGGGAATCGCGACAGCAGCCTTTATCGCTTATCTTTCGAGTTTGACGAACATACAATACTCAGCCACCCAATACGCTTTATTCAGCTCAATCATGCTTCTTTTTCCAAAGTTTCTAGGCGGCTTCTCAGGCGGGTTTGTTGATAGCTACAACTACGAACTGTTTTTTATAGGGGTGGCGTTGCTCGGGTTACCCGTTTTATTTCTGATTGTTTTAGCAGCTAGAAATGAAAAATCACATTCGCACAAAAACAAACACGAATGATAATAAATATCATTTACATCAATTAAAAAAACATTTACTCTGTCTCTTCACTCAAAACTGAAGGGACTTAATGATGACTTATATGATTGATGCTTGGTTCGAGCGCAACAATCCTTATCTTAGAGTTATTCACCGCAATACTGGTGTGCCTATCGTGAACTGGCAGGGTGATGCGTTGAGTAGAAGGTTACAAAATGGCTCTATTTGTGTAGAAGACTTCAAGGAGAGCCCATCACAGGAACTCGTGAAGGAATTATTTCTATTAGACTGCCTAGAACAGGAGTAACGGAGTGGCTCTACCACTCCGTTTATATTAAATATTTAATCGCGAAAGTTATTAAACTGCAACGGCAACTCTAAATCAGCTTCTCTTAGAAACGCCATCACGGTCTGGAGGTCATCCCTCTTTTTACCCGTGACGCGGACTTGTTCACCTTGAACTTGAGCTTGAACTTTCAGCTTCGCATCTTTAATCATTTTTACAATTTTCTTAGCCAAAGGCTGATCTAGACCTTGGCGAAGAATCACTTCCTGGCGCGCTCTCATATTTGCCATCTCAGGATCTTTAATCTCGAGACATCGGACATCAATTTTACGACCAATCATTTTAGTCCGTAGCACATCAAGCAATTGCTGCAGCTGAAACTCGACCTCAGCATGCATAATGACTGAACCATCACTATGTTCAAATCGTGCATCTACACCTTTAAAATCATAACGCATCTGTATTTCACGGTTAGACTGATCTACCGCATTAGAAACTTCATGCATATCCAATTCAGAAACAATATCAAACGATGGCATTTATACACTCCTATATTTTTTCTGATTCTAGCTGACCTCAGATACCTTTTCACGTCACAATAGAGGACGGAGGAAAAAATCATGATACAGCGATGGCATATTCTTGGTGCAGGTTCGATTGGGTGCTTATGGGCGTGCAACTTAGTTAGTATGGGCTACCCCGTTACACTGCTTCTTCGTAACCCAGCAAAATTAGATATCTTCAATTCTACGGGTGCTATTACCCTCGCGGAAAAGCGTTATAGCGTGTCTGCTGAACTTACTGATACCTCTACCGAGATTGATCAGCTACTTATCACCACCAAATCAACGGATACAATCACAGCGCTGCAGAGCATCAAAGAGCGTTTATCCAAAAACGTAAAAGTGATCGTTTTACAAAATGGCTTAGGAAGCCAGCAATGGGTTAAAGATCAACTTCCCGACGCTGAGATCGCATGGGCATCTACAACAGATGGTGTATGGACTAAAACGCCATTTAACCTTGTGCACGCAGGAAAAGGAATAACACGCATTGGCTCACCAATAACTAGGTATGCTTGGGTAGCCGCTTTAGAAAAGGGCTTTTTGAAAGTAGAACAAGATGACGACATAGCGGCAACCCTCTGGCGCAAACTTGCCATTAACTGTGCTATCAACCCGTTAACCGCTGTATACCAGTGTAAGAACGGTGAGCTTATAAACAATCCAGACTATCTTGCTACGATGGTCGCAATCTGCAAAGAAGTAGAGCTTGTTGCTGAATCAGAAGGGATTGAGCTTTTTGATGGCCCATTAATAGAGCAGGCTTGCCATGTCGCCGAACTCACAGCCGAAAACTATTCATCCATGATGCAAGATATCCAGCATCAGCGTATTACTGAAATATCTCATATTACAGGCTACCTTTGTGAGCGAGCCAAACAGCACGGATTGCATACCCCCACCAACAACACTTACCTGAGAAAAATAAAAAAATTGCATGAGAATATCAAAACTTCTGCGTATTAAATAACTCCTTTCATGAATATACGATCGTTACTTGATATATATCAAAATCAACTAATACAGGAGGCGCATAATTATCAGTACCAACTAACAATATTTAGATAGGAACGCCTATGAACCAGGAGCTACAGACCCCCGATACCCCAACAAACGAGCAAGCGGTTAATGCTGAAACGAACCATTGCCCATCGGTGCTGCTGGATCAGGAAATGACCGATATTTTCGAAGCCAGCGACTACCCGTACGACACAAAGATTTCACGCAGCGAATATGAAAAAAAGAAGAAAGAGCTGCAAATAGAACTGCTTAAAATGCAGAACTGGGTACGCGAAACAGGGCAACGCGTCGTCATTATATTTGAAGGACGTGACGCTGCCGGCAAAGGCGGCACCATCAAACGCATGATGGAACATCTAAACCCTCGTGGCGCTCGGGTCGTTGCTTTAGAAAAACCGACCGAACAAGAAAAAGGGCAGTGGTATTTCCAACGCTATATAAGCCATCTACCGACCGCTGGTGAAATAGTGCTGTTTGACCGCTCATGGTACAACCGAGCAGGTGTAGAGAAAGTAATGAACTTCTGCTCGCCGGCTGAATATCTTGAATTTATGCGCCAAACACCTGATTTAGAGCGCATGCTTGCTCGCAGTGGTATAAAGCTTTTTAAATTTTGGTTCTCAGTAAGCAGAGATGAACAATTCAGACGCTTTCAAGCAAGACGTGTTGATCCACTAAAGCAATGGAAACTATCTCCTATAGATCTAGCCTCTTTAGATAAATGGGATGCTTACACTGAAGCGAAAGAATCAATGTTCTTCTATACCGATACCGCCGACGCTCCATGGACTGTCATTAAGTCTGACGATAAAAAACGAGCACGTATCAATGCGATGAGACACTTCTTAAGCAGAATGCCTTATCCAAATAAAAACCCGGACATTGAACTACAGCCAGACTCGCTTATCGTAAGCAATGCACAAGATTCACATATCGAACGCCATCCCACACATAAGTAAGGACTGAGGATAAACATCATGACAATGAAACAAACTGAACATGCTAAAAATGTTGTAGAGTCCTTCAAGACCAAACTACCGGACGCGATGAATAATGATATCGGACAGGCTCACTTCGACGAACTCGCCTTAATGATTGAATCAGCCATCAGCGCGGCGGTGCTCACTGAGATGGAAAAAGCCGCCGATAAAATTGATGATCTGGCACACAGTATTCGTCATTTCGCCGAGCATTTTGATAACTAAGGCATCTCATCTTGGGCAGGTTTTACCTGCCCTTCTTGCCATATTCTTTGAACCATTTATGCTAGCTTGACTCATATACCCAGCATCTATTGTTCAAGGTAGCCCCCCATGCCCGATCGTCTGAATCAAATCTATACTCGCTCTGGAGACAAAGGAACCACAGCGCTAGCAAATGGCACACGCGTTTCCAAAACCGCACATCGTATTGAGGTTTTAGGCACCGTTGACGAACTTAATAGCTGTATTGGAGTTATGATTGCTAGCCTTGAGCGCACACAAGAACTAATACCGATATTTACCACCGTACAGCACCAGCTTTTCGATCTGGGTGGTGAGATAGCGATTGCCGATAAAAGCTATACAGTTATCGAGCAATCAGAGATAGAATACCTAGAAGGTAATATTGACCGGCTTAATCAACAACTCCCTCCACTAAAAGAGTTTATTTTACCCGGAGGGCCCATGGCAGCCTGTCATACTCATTTAGCACGTAGTATCTGCCGACGTGCTGAGAGACATATCACAACACTATTACTAGATAAAAATGAATTCGTTAATCCGCACTCGGCGGCATACCTGAATCGCTTATCTGATCTACTTTTTGTGGCAAGTAGAATAATAGTGTTGAGGCAGGGCGGCAAAGAAGTTCTCTGGCAACCCAGAGATCACCGTTAAACGATAAACCGCCTTTAAGGAAATTAATTTATGAGATTTATTATTGCTGTCAGCCTTTTACTTACCGCGCAATTAGCGATGGCTAATTGCTCTACAGAGCAAACACTATGTGAAACGAAATGCTCCGTTATGTATCTCACAGATGATGCCGCTGAGCTGGGTTGTAAATCCAAATGTGTGGCTAAACGAGCCCTATGTTCGACAGAATCAGGTGCTGAAACAGCGGTAGAAACAGGTGAAGACGTTATTGACTCTGGGGTCGAAGTAACCAAGGAAGCGTGGCAGGACACTAAATCCTTTGTAAAAGGCTTAACCGAATAAGCATCAATAAAGCACTACCGCTTGGCCTTGCTATCAGCATACCTCAAGGCCAAGCGCGTTTGCGTTGAAAACTGATTAAATATATTAAAATCATTGTCAGATACAGGACCGGCACCTGCTACTCGATCCGCATATAGCATACCAATGACACGCTTCCCCATTACCAAAGGTATTAAGACAAATCCCTGACAAGCGACTGTAGTAACAAAGTCAGGCGGTAGTCGAGCGCTCCAACCATCTTCGTTTAAATCATTTACCAGTAGAGTCACTTGCTTTTCAAGCACTCTAAAAAATAGATCATCAGCTTTACCATTTTGACTGCGTTCAAAATACGCTTGAAGAGGTTCAATCCCTTCACCCTCTATCATTTTTACTGAGAGATGTTTCTTTTGTTTATTCAACAAACACAACATACTACGATCAAAATTTGCACACTTCCTAATCGCTTCCACGGTCAGCTTAAAGACATCATGAATATTACCATCCGACGCAATTAATTCTGTTAACTGATTCAAATAATCTAACTGGTTTTGACTATCAGATAGGTTTTCAGACTGACTTGTTGTCGCCTCTCCCCCTCCGTTTTCCAGTTCGTCTTGTTCTGCTTCGCTATGCGCTAGAAAAGAAAGCTGTCTCACCATGTCATCTTTGGCAACATTCCCAGATTCCGTAAATTCGGGGATTAAAGATCGCGCTTTCAAACCATATGTTCTGCTTACTTTTGCCACTTGACGAAAACATTGGATCGTAACCTCCCCGACATCATCGAAAGGGATTAAGCCAACATTGGAAATTGCATCCACAAGCTGATCATAAGGCTGATCATTTTTTAAGTCTTGTCCATACACTTGCTGCACAAGGCCATTACTCAATGAAGGCAGACAAGAAAGGAGGTCACTTCGCTCATCTAACTGCCCCATATCGACTTGACTCATGGTACTTAATATTTGCTTAGGGTAGCCCCAACCTGCCGCCATCTCGCGGCCTAACTCACTAAAGCTAATCCCTAACACCTCAGCTTGAAGTAACGACCATTTTTTATCGCTACTTTCTTTTAACCGAAGCAACTTTCGATACTGCTCAGGCAAAGTACAGGCAACCATAATCTCGCCTAACCCGAACAACAAAGCCCCCATATACGCTTCTTCAGGATCAATATTTTGCTTACTTCTCAGTGCTATCTCTTTAGCAATATTGGCACTTAAAAACTGCCGCATCATCATGCCAGGAACATCTAAATCGGGATATTCATCATGAAAGCTTTCAATTAACTTTAACGTAAGGCAGATGTTCTTAATGTGGTTAAACCCCATTAAAACAACTGCACGGGAAACCACATTGACATTGCCCTGGCCGCGCTTATAAGCCGACGAATTAGCTAGTTTAAGTAAACGAGCGGACAAACTCGCATCTTTCATAATCGCCATGGCCAAAGCCATAGCGTCACTTTCTTCAGACGCGCTAATTTGCTGAATGCGGTTAATTGTTGCACTAAAGACAGGAAGGTCTCCCAAGCGATCAAGACTGCGGTGAATATTCTTTAGTGTTTCGGTGTACTTCATAGGCACCCTTTACTAGCGCGTTATAGAAAAGTTTTACAATTACTACTTAACAACTGCGGCCAGTATTGTTCAGCATTATAGTCAAACCTTAGTTGAGTCATGTGAGAATAGTCCACTTTTATTCTGCTCCAATGCTCAGGCTTAACCCCCAGAAACTCGCCTAACAAACATCGAATAACACCACCATGGGTGACTACGAGCACTTTTTTTTCTACTCTTTCTAGCAATAGGCTTTTCGCGCGATCAATACGTTCAACAAAGCTTTCTAGAGATTCACCATTTGGCGGAGGATAAGACACAGGGTCCTTCCAAAATAGATCGGCTTTTTCTGCTTCATTCTGATAGACATCTTCAAATCGTTGACCGTCCCAATCACCAAAATCAAACTCCTGCAGCTCATCCAATACAAGCAACTCGAGGTCATATTTCTGAGCGACCCATAGACCTGTTTTCAAGCAGCGACTTAAAGGAGAACAAACAACAAGATCCCAACCAAGATTGCGCTCTAAAGCAGCCTCACTTTCCATTTGCCCCTCTAAGGAAAGCTCCGTATCAGTCCTGCCTAAATACACACCTGTTAGGTTCGGTTTTCCATGACGAAGAAGATCAAACTGCTTAGATTGAAGCACTATACTTTACTCGATATTACTTAATTTACTGACTCACACCTGCATCAGAAAACGTGGCCATATTGCGGTGCAACTCACATGCTAACTGTAAAACGCTAACTGAAACCGCAGCCCCACTGCCTTCTCCTAAGCGCATGCCTAGATCAAGAAGAGGCTTCACGTTCAACAGCTCTATCATATAACGATGAAATGGTTCAGAAGAGTGGTGACCGAAAAACATCCATTTAATGACATCTTGATTGATCTGTATCGCAAGATACGCAGCAACTGTACTTATAAACCCATCAACAACAATAGTTATACCTTTTTCAGCCGCACAGAGATAACTAGCAACCATTGCTGCAATTTCAAAACCGCCCAAGCAACGCAGTATCGCTAATGGTGACGTAAGGCTATTAGAATGCAGATTGATAGCCTGATCAATCACTCTAGCTTTATGCTTAACGCCCTCGCTAGCCACACCGGTTCCAGGCCCCGCGACTTTTTCTCCGGGCAGTTGCAACAAAGCGGCCATAATAGCCGAAGCAGAGGTTGTGTTCGCAATCCCCATCTCTCCCGCTATAAACAGATCAGCACCTTTTATCTCCGCCCTTTTAACCGCCTCACAGCCGACCTTAAACGCCTGTTCCAACTGTTGCGCACTCATCGCCTCTTCTACTGAAAAATCCAAACTTCCCGGTGCGATAACCGCATCGATAACATTTGGATGCTCTAAAGCAGTAACGGTGCCCAAGTTAATAACTTCAAAGTGAGCATTAAAATGCTTGGCTAACACCGTTATAGCAGCACCACCTGAAGCAAAATTAAGAATCATCTGCCGGGTAACTTCTTGAGGAAAAGCAGAAACATTCTGCTGAGCAATGCCATGATCGGCTGCAAACACAGCTATATGAACATTGTCGCACGCTGGACATTCAAGGCCCTGCATACCCGCCAACCTAACAACAGCATCCTCCAACTCACCAAGCGAGCCAGGCGGCTTTGTAAGCTGGCCTTGACGAAGCAATGCTCGCTCAGAAGCAGCAACATCTATGTCAGCAATTTCACGATTCTCCCACTCGATCATGCTCATTGCTTACCCACCCTTAATCTCAATCGCTATACCCGCAACACTTAAACTTACTCGCTCAACAATGGCGGCTAAATCTTGATGCAAACGCCCTGTATTATCTTGAAACTGTCGACTTAACTCGCCCATAGGTACTATTCCCCAACCAACCTCATTCGATACGAGAATGAGCTGACCGTCAAAATTGTTAACAACCTCAACCAGATGCTTCATCTCTGCTTGCATCAACGTTAGGTCTTTTAAAAGTAGGTTCGTCAACCAAAGTGTTAAGCAATCCACCAAAACGGTATAGCCTTTTCCACTTAAATCAGAAAGCAATGCTGGCAATTCAAGTGCTTCTTCTCTCAACTCCCATTCTTCTGGACGATCCGCTTTATGCAACGCAATTCGAGCTTCCATCTCCACATCGCCAGCATCAGCTGTCGCGATATACATAACAGGCAACGCTGTATCTATCGCCCGCTGCTGCGCGAGCTTACTTTTACCAGAACGGGCCCCACCTAAAATTAACTGACGCACAAAAAACACCACCAAAAACTATCGAGATCAAAAAACATATCAATTATCCATTTATTAAGATGTATTTTTAATACATAATAAAAACAGAAGATATAACAGTATACCACTTGTAAACCCAACGGAGATTAAGATGATCCAACTTCAGGAACGGCGAGAACCATCCAGTTTCTCTCTTTTCAATTTAGGGTTTAGACCTTTTTTTCTGGCAGGGGCAACTAGTGCCGTTATTCTCATCGCAGTCTGGCTTGTGATGTACCGCCAAGGCTATCAACCCAACTATTACAACATTGGGGTATATTGGCACGCACATGAGATGATTTTTGGGTTTAGTATGGCAATTATTGCAGGCTTCCTGCTAACGGCTGTTCGGACTTGGACCAATGTACAGACCCCTTTCGGCTGGTCGCTTGGTATTATTTTTCTCGTTTGGCTTATCGCCCGCATCTTCCCTTTAATCAGTGCTGTGCCTGATACGTTGATAGCTATCACCGATCTATTATTTATTCCTCTCGTTGCGCTTGGAATAGGCTTACCCATTGTCCGTTCTAAAAACTATAGAAATCTCTTATTCCTTCCTTTACTAACAGCCTTTTTTATCGCCAATCTGTTAATGCATCTCGAACTACTAGGCGTAACAGAAGGCACGGCTAACTTAGGAATCCAACTAGGTTTAAGTTTAGTCATTATGGTAATTACAATCATTGGAGGGCGTGTTATCCCCTTCTTTACGGAGAAGGGTGTATCAGGGGTCAGCTGTAAGAGATTTTCTTTAGTAGAAAAGCTAATCATCCCAACTACCGCGCTCTGGGTCATCAGCAGCTTAACAGGTTACACTCCAGCGATTGCATTGATCAGCGGGATAACAGGGATCATGAGTCTCATCCGGATTGCTGGATGGTTTGACACTCGGATTTTCAAAGTCCCCCTTGTCTGGATACTGCAACTGAGCTATGCCTTTATCACTGTCGGCTTCTTTTTATACGCTTTAAGCTTATATGATCTTGTATCCCAATCCGTTGCTTACCATGCATTTGCTGCAGGCGGGATTGGCGGATTAACGCTCGGCATGATGGCCCGTGTATCACTAGGACACACCGGCCGAAAGTTAGCTACCGGCCCGATGATGGTCAGCGCATTTGTACTTATGCTTTTAGCCGCGTTAATAAGAGTGTGTATCGATCTTCTTCCCTTTGCTTACCTAACCTCTTTACACATATCAGGTGCCTTATGGTGCATAGCTTGGATACTGTTTATTATCAAATATACACCCATCCTTATTAAGCCTCGCGTTGATGGTATTTATGGATAAAAACAAAAAGGCCTCTAATCAGAGGCCTTTTTTTAAAAACAAGATCAACACTATGCATTCAGATCGACAACAACACGGCCTTTAACTTGGCCGTTGGTAATCTTCTCCGCATAATCAGGCACATCTGAAAGTGCTATAATTTGAGCAATATCCCCTAACGCATTTTCAGGAAGTTGAGTTAACAGACGCTGCCACGCAACTTGACGACGCTCTGTTGGGCACATAACAGAATCGACCCCCTGCAAACGTACATTACGTAAAATAAAAGGCATCACCGTTGATGGCAATTTAAAACTTGCCGCCAGCCCACAGGCCGTAACAACACCGTTATAATCGGCTTCTGCTAAAATTCGGGCCAAAATAGTATCACCTGCTGTATCTACCGCACCTGCCCATTTTTGCTTCTCTAGCGGCCTTGCTGGCTCTGCCATCTCTGCTCGATTAAGGATCTCTGAGGCACCCAATGCTCGAAGATAACTTTCAGTTTCCGGTCTACCTGTAATAGCAGACACCTGATAACCAAGCCCTGCGAGAATAGCAACTGCGACACTACCAACCCCTCCTGCCGCGCCACTAACCACAACAGGCCCACTTTCAGGTGTTACCCCTCCCTCTTCAAGAGCCATTACACAGAGCATGGCGGTAAGGCCCGCAGTACCAATTTGCATCGTACGGATCGGCTCCATTCCTTCAGGTAGCGGCACTAACCAATCAGCCTTTAGACGCGCATATTGAGCGTAGCCTCCCCAGAAATTTTCGCCAACTCCCCAGCCAGTAAGCACGACCTTATCGCCAGCTGAATAACGGTCATCGGCGCTCTCTTCAACGGTTCCGACCATATCGATACCCGGAACCATCGGGAATTTCCGAATAATTTTCCCTTTACCTGTTACAGCCAAACCATCCTTATAATTCAAAGACGAATAATCGACTTTTACTAAAACATTTTCGTCCGGTAAATCGGTTAAAGCCAACTCTTCAACGGCAGCTGTAGTCTTACCTTCATCTTGATTTAGAACCAGTGCTTTAAACATGCCCATATTGGTTGTCGCTCGCATAAAGTTAATTTGTCATACAAATATAAAATACTATAATTAATTTTGCAAACTGCTATGATCATTACAGTCCCTACCGTTAGAATAGGACAGGAAATAGATAACCGTTAGTCAACCAATGGAGCACAACGTGAGCTTAGCGCTTGGACCGGTCAATAAATCTAGCTTATCGAAGCAAGTAGCCGATCAACTTCAAGAAGCAATCTTAGATGGATCGCTAAAAGCTGATGATCGCTTGCCCACCGAAGATGAACTAGCTAAACGCTTTCAGGTTTCACGCCCAACTATTCGTGAAGCACTCAAAAGACTAGCGGCTAAAAACCTCATTCGATCTCGACGCGGCCCAACAGGTGGCACTTTTGTCAATCATTTAGGAACAAGCGAACTGAGTGATCACTTAACTACTGCATCAACGCTGTATGTGAGTATGAACCAGATATCACTTCCTGAAGTAAGCAGTACGCGCCTTGAAATGGAAAGCCTCTGCTGCCAACTCGCTTGCGACCACCGCACTGATGCTGACCTAGAAAAAATGGAGTTTGAACTAGGGCAACAGCTTGATAACCGTATCAGCCCTGAAGACTTCTGCGCCGCTGATGTTCGCTTTCATCGCGCTATCGCCGAAGCCAGCCATAACCGCATGCTCAGTTTTGTTATGTATACGCTTATTGAAGCACTTCAGCCCGTTGCCAATATGATCGCTTACCGCTTTAGAGAACGTGAAATCATTACAGGGCAACACAAACGATTGCTAGGGGCGATCCGGGAACAAAATAAAACGTTAGCCTGCGCCATCATTGCAGAACAGATCACGTATTTAGATCAACTTCATGAAGAAGCCCAAGAGAGCCACCAACAAAAGCAAACTTGAAGCCCCCTCGACCAATCTCTAATACCTTTGATCTAAAACACAAAGCAAACTAATCGAATTATAGGCAGTAAGGTCCAATTACTTTATCCTATTCGACTTAGCCCAAAAGGGTTATAGATCATCTATTGCATTATCAGCATTTAAGGAGTTTTCGTGGAGAATATTTGGTTAATCAGCATTATAGCGTTAATTGTGGGTGCTGCTATTGGCTTTCTAATGGGCCGTTCTGGAGGCAATTCTAATCGCCAAGCCGAGCTTGCAGAACAACTAGAAAGCGCCAAAACAGAACTAGAAGGCTACAAAGCGGAAGTTAATGAGCACTTCGAAAAGACCGCATCTTTAGTGAACAATCTTACCAATAGCTATAAAGATGTTCATGAACACTTAGCCACTGGCGCACAAGGACTTTGCACCCCAGGCTCAATTGACTTAGCGCTTGAGCCTGCAATGCATGCAAAACTAGAAAACCAAGAGAGTAATAACAACGCTTCTGATATACCAACCTCTGATCCAGTCGATGATACTCCTGAGCCGCCAAGAGATTACGCACCAAAAAATCCAGAGGACGAAGGCACCCTCTCCGAAACATTTGGCTTAAAGGAAGAAGAAACGACTGAAGAGACCAAAGCAGACGAGTTAACTAACCCTACCGCCCATGAAGCAATAACAGACGACAAAAAATAGGCTCAGCTGATTGCTCAAATAAACTTCTGAATAAGTAACCCTATGCAGGGTTACTTATTTCAACGAAATGATGTTTCACATCAAACTCTTGCTCAAGACATTCCCCTAAAGCCTGAACACCATAGCGTTCCGTGGCATGATGGCCCGCAGCAAAATAGTGAATTCCCGCTTCTCTCGCTGTATGCACTGTAGACTCTGATATTTCGCCAGATATGTAAGCATCCGCACCTAATGCTATCGCTTTATCAATATATCCTTGCGCTCCACCAGTACACCAAGCAACATTTTGAATAACATGATCGCCACCCGCTATCAGCAACGGTTTTCTTCCCAGTGCGCTATCGATACGTTGCGCTAATTCATCAGCCGTTATGCTTTCACTAAAGCACCCGAAGTTACCAACACTCCGCGGATTGTCCAATTCAAGCCCTGATGTAATTCTGATGCCCAATTTATCAGCCAACTGAGCATTATTACCGAGACTAGGGTGAGCATCTAAAGGCAAGTGATAAGCAAGAAGACTAATATCGTTCTCCAAGAGTGCTTTTATACGACGTTTTTTAATCTTCGTTATACAGCTATCCTCTCCTCTCCAGAAAAAGCCATGGTGCACTAAAAGCACATCCGCTTTCATCTCCACAGCTTTATCAATGAGCGCCTGTGAGGCCGTCACCCCTGATACAATGGTGCTTACATCAGCCCCTCCTTCTACCTGCAGCCCATTAGGGCAATAATCTTTGAACATTTCAGGCTGCAACATCTCATTGATATACGTTACAAGATCGGTAAGTTTTACTGACATTATTCGCTTATCCATTCACAAAACATTAATTCACCGTATAATTCTATGCTTGTTTACGGGTAAATAACTATAAAACACATGCGCAGATTTAACTTTCTTTTTTGGCCTGTCCTCTCAGGGATACTTGTTGCAGTATTATTATTGCAGTTTTTCCCTAATTTATTGGCAACCAACACAGATGCTATCGACTTCAGGGAAGCCAACCGCCCTCTAGGTGGTGCTAGTGCCCTAGGACCCGTTTCATATGCTGATGCCGTGGAAGTTGCCTCGCCAGCAGTAGTGAATATCTATACCCAAACGGTTGTAAAACAGAAAGTACATCCGCTTTTTAATGATCCTTTTTTTCGAAACTTTTTTGATGCAGACAGCATCCCTCAACAAGAACGAATTCAATCCAGCTTAGGATCTGGCGTTATTATGAGCCCGCAAGGCTACATAGTAACCAATAATCACGTGATCACAGGTGCCGATAGCATCGTAGTCGCGTTGAAAGATGGCAGAGAAGCCATTGCCGAAGTGATTGGAACCGATCCAGAAACCGACCTCGCCGTCCTGAAAATATCCATGAGCAATCTTCCTAGCATTGCTTTAAGCCAATCAGATGATAGTCGTGTAGGGGATGTTGTATTAGCCATCGGCAACCCTTTTGGCGTTGGCCAAACGGTGACCATGGGTATTATTAGTGCCACAGGAAGGCACAGTTTAGGTATTAATACCTACGAAGATTTTATTCAAACGGATGCGGCTATCAATCCAGGAAATTCTGGTGGTGCTCTCATCGATGCCTATGGCAACCTCATTGGCATTAATACCGCGATCTTTTCAAAATCTGGAGGCTCCCAAGGTATCGGCTTTGCGATCCCATCAAACCTCACCAGACAGGTTATGTTGGATTTAACTAAACACGGTCGGGTCATACGCGGCTGGCTTGGTATCGAGATTCAAGAACTAACACCCAGTCTCGCAGAGTCATTTGGGCTTGAGAAAATGCAAGGACTGATTATTGCGGGCGTCTTCCGTGATGGCCCTGCTCACCTGGCAGGTCTTCAGCCTGGAGATGTCATGCTTTCTATAAACGACCGCCCCATTATGAATGGCCGAAAGTCGATGACTGAAATAGCACGATACAGGCCAAATCAAAGCATCCAAGTAAAAGTATTAAGACAAGGTGAAGAGCTCAGTTTTAGCGCGACGATCGGCGAACGCCCACGCACTGAAAACTAGAACTGAAAACTAGACACCCCAAATAAGCGCAACAATTCTAAAACATAAAAAAAGCAGGCCCATGGCCTGCTTTTTTATGTTATCTGCGCTGCTTATTTCTTAATTCTGTATTCTGCGGAACGCGCATGAGCTGTTAGGCTTTCACCTCGTGCCAGCACCGAAGCAACTTTGCCCATCTCCGACGCCCCCTCTTCCGAGAACATAATCAGTGAAGAACGTTTCTGGAAATCATATACACCGAGTGGAGAGGAGAAACGCGCTGTACCTGATGTAGGCAGAACATGATTAGGCCCTGCGCAGTAATCACCTAACGCCTCCGCTGTATAGCGCCCCATAAAAATTGCGCCTGCATGGCGTATCTTTGGAAGCAAACTTTCAGGGTCTTCTACCGATAATTCCAAATGCTCAGGCGCAATACGATTAGAAACTTCAATGGCTTCATCAATGTCTTCGACTTTAATCAAAGCCGCACGTAAACGAAGCGAAGTTTCAATAATCTCTCTACGCTCCATCGTAGGAAGCAGCTTATTAATACTCTTTTCAACCGCATCAATAAAATTGGCATCAGGGGTTACTAATATGGGCTGTGCATCCTCATCGTGTTCAGCTTGAGAAAATAGATCCATAGCCACCCAATCAGGATCGGTTTTGCCATCACACACAACCAATATCTCAGAAGGGCCGGCAATCATATCGATGCCCACTGCACCAAAAACAGCCCGCTTAGCCGTCGCAACAAAAATATTACCTGGACCAACTATCTTATCAACCTTTGGAATCGTCTCGGTTCCGTAAGCGAGTGCAGCAACAGCTTGCGCCCCTCCAACACAAAAAACACGATCAACACCGGCCAAACAAGCGGCAGCCAAAACAAGTTCATTCACTACACCACCCGGCGTAGGAACGACCATGATGATCTCTTCAACACCAGCTACCTTTGCAGGCATTGCGTTCATTAGAACAGATGATGGATATGCCGCTTTGCCCCCAGGAACATATAAGCCAACACGATCCATTGGGGTTACTTTTTGCCCCAACATCGTTCCATCATCTTCAGTATATTGCCAAGACTCACCTTTTTGACGCTCATGATAAGAGCGCACTCTTTGTGCAGCCGTTTCAAGCGCATTACGCTGAGCTTCTGGTAAACCATCCAACGCTATTTGTAAGCGCTCAGCGCTCATTTCCAGCTGCTCTATAGACTCTACAGATGTTCCATCGAAGCGATTAGTATATTCAACAACCGCCGAATCACCTTCGGTACGCACTCGCTGCAGAATTTCATTTACTATCTGGTTAACCTTTTCATCAGAAACGGCTTCCCAAGCTAAAAGAGTGTCCATCTGCTGATTAAAATCAGCTTGAGTAGAGCAAAGTCTCTTCAATGAAAGCGCATTCATTAAGAAACCTCCGCATCACGTCGATTGATTGCATCAGCCAACTTATCAAGAATCGGTTGGATCTGGCGATGTTTCATCTTCATCGAGGGCTGACCCACCACAAGACGAGAGCTTATATCAGCAATCTCTTCCATTGGTTCTAAACCGTTAGCACGCAGCGTGTTGCCCGTATCAACGATATCGACGATACGATCAGCTAAGCCCATCAAGGGAGCAAGCTCCATCGCACCATAGAGTTTTATGATATCAACTTGGCAACCCTGTTTAGCAAAGTAATCACGAGTGACATTAACGAACTTACTCGCGACTTTCATGCGACCTTCAACAGGTTGCGCATTTTTGGGGCCTGCAACCATAAGCTTGCACTTAGATATTCTTAAATCTAGTGGCTCGTACAGACCCGCTGCTCCGTGCTCAAGTAATACATCTTTGCCAGCAATGCCCATATCTGCACCACCATACTCTACATAGGTAGGAACATCCGTGGCACGAATGACAACCAACTTAATATTGTCATGGTTAGTATCAAATATGAGCTTGCGGCTGCTATGAATATCCTCCGCAGGAACAATATCTGCTTCCGCCAATAACGGCAGTGTTTCTTTGAGGATACGTCCTTTGGACAATGCAATTGTAAGTTGCTGCTTCATAGCTTTATCTATACCTATACTTAACCTGGTATACGCTTAATACGCGCACCCAATAACTGTAATTTTTCTTCAATACACTCATAGCCACGATCAATATGATAGATACGATCAATGACCGTATCACCATCAGCCACAAGCGCTGCAATAACAAGACTTGCTGAAGCTCTTAGGTCTGTCGCCATCACAGGCGCGGCCTGCAATCGTTCAACACCTTCCACAACCGCAGTATTGGCATCAATATTAATTTTCGCGCCCATGCGAATCATCTCTTGCATATGCATGAAACGATTTTCAAAGATGGTTTCTTTCAAAATGCTGACACCTTCAGAAACAGCATTCATTGCCGAAAACTGGGCTTGCATATCAGTTGGAAATGCAGGGTAAGGTGCCGTGGTGATGTTGATCGCTTTCGGACGCTGCCCTTTCATATCCAGCTCAATCCAATCATCACCTGTAGTGATATGTGCACCCGCTTCTTCAAGCTTCTGCAATACCGCATCAAGAATTCTAGGATTAGTATTTTTAACTTTGATCTTACCGCGCGTTGCTGCAACAGCCGTTAGGTATGTACCGGTCTCAATACGATCAGCAACAACCGGGAATTTACACCCATGTAACTTCTCAACACCATTGACCGTGATCGTATCCGTGCCATGACCGGAGATATCAGCTCCCATAGCGATCAAGCACTCAGCTAAATCAACAACCTCAGGCTCACGAGCAGCATTTTCAATGATACTCTGACCCTCAGCTAATGTAGCCGCCATAAGAATATTTTCTGTGCCTGTCACCGTTACGGTATCGAAAAAGATCCGAGCACCTTTCAAGCGGCCATTACTTTTCGCCCGAATATAACCAGCTTCTACAACAACATCCGCGCCCATCGCACGAAGACCCTGGATATGTAGATCAACAGGTCGAGATCCTATTGCGCAACCACCTGGCAGGGAAACTTCCGCTTCACCAAAATGAGCAACCATTGGCCCCAACACAAGAATCGATGCTCGCATTGTTTTCACAAGCTCATAAGGTGCAACGAGTTGTTTAATTGTACTCGCATCAATTTCGACGTTGAGCTTTTCATCAACAACCAGCTCAACCCCCATACGACGTAACAGCTCGAGCATTGTCGTGATATCGTGAAGATGCGGCAGGTTACAAACAGTCACTGGTTCTGATGCTAACAATGTAGCAGCCAGTATAGGTAGCGCCGAGTTCTTCGCTCCAGAGATACGTACTTCACCTCTGAGCGGCTCGCCACCCGTAATCATTAATTTATCCATGGTATGTCCAGTCGAGGATTTAGTTCTGTGACGCTTGCCACTGCTCAGGCGTATAGGTCTTGATCGTTAACGCATGAATAGTACCGTTTGCAATATATTCGTTCAGGCAAGCATATACTAGCTGCTGACTTTTTACTGGGCGTAGACCTTCAAATATTTCACCTACTACCACTACTTGAAAATCACAGCCTTCACCTGCTGTTGTAACTGTGCAGTTCTCTAGTTGAGTTTCAAGAATCTGCTTAACCTGTTCAGCCTGCATTCAGAGCTCCTGATCGAATACTACAGATAGAATTTGAGGCGGAAATGATACCGGATAACAACAAAAAAGGCGATGCCAAGCACCGCCTTAATCCAATTCAAACCTAATGAAATTAGCTAAATTGTTTTTGCAATCCAACCAATTCGGCAATTCCTACCATCTCTTCTGGAAGATTAGTGGCACAAAGTTCACATTTCGTATTTGCAACATAACGCAAACAGCAGAACCAGAATGACAAAGCAGAGCTATCCACAGAGGTAATCGCCGAAAAATCCACCTCAACAACACCTGAACTCTTACCTAATAGCAGCTCTAGCTGTTTACGTGTTTGCATAATGACTGGGAATTTCAACTCCCCTTCAAGACCAATCAACTGTTCACTGATTTGTCGAACCGTTGCCATTATGCTTTACCCTTTCCCGGATCGACCTTCTCTTTCCAAGTAGAGATAACCTTAGCCACATCACCGTTGCTTCTTTGCATTAGATCAGCAAACTGATTTTTAAAACTCAGACGAATATTAATACTTCCATCAAGAATAGCATTCACCAGTTTCCAGCCATCGTCACTTTTCTTCATATAATAAACTAGAGAAAATTTAGTGCCATCAGCAGCAAACACGTCAACGGTAATTACCTGCTTTTTCTCATCTGGGCTTTTCTTACGGGGTGGCACCATTGCATAATTTTCAATTTTAAAACCAACTAAAGCTTTAGCATAGGTTTTAAGCAGAGTGGTTTTAAATACGGCAGAAAACTCCACTCGCTGCTCTTTCGATGCTTTGCGATAGTATTTACCCATAACGCGTTTAGCAATGTAATCAAAATCAACCACAGGCGAGAGCACTGTATCAATTTCAGAAATCAGCTGATCTTCAGCCCCTTCCTGCACCAGCTCGTCTTTTTCTAAAAGTGCCAGCACCCCTTGGGTCGCGCCTTCAATAACGCCACCAGCCTCGTCCCATGTTTCCGCGTTTACATTCACACTCAGCACGGCCAGCGCGAAAACCAAACAAAGATGTTTAAATCGACCTAAAAAATCAAACAACATAAGACCTACTCGCTCACCTCGTTAAATAGGAATTTGCCAATTAGCTCTTCCAGTACTAGGGCAGACTGCGTATCTTCAATATAATCACCATTCTGAAGATACTCCTCCTCCGCCCCCACGGTAATACCAATATACTGCTCACCTAAAAGGCCCGCAGTAAGAATAGAAGCTGAACTATCAGTCGACAAGAAATCCACATCAGAATGAATATTCATAGCAACCCGTGCGACCAATTCATCTCGATCCAGAACCACCTCGGTTACCTCTCCGATAGCGACACCAGACATGGTAACTTTGGCTCTTGGGGTTAACCCACCAATATTTTCAAATCTAGCATAAACGGTATAAGCACCTTCGGTGTTAGACACATTTAAACCACTAACGTTCAACGCGAGACCCACCAAAGCGAGAATCCCTGCCAAAATAAAGGCACCTACGCTGATCTCCAAGATCCGCATACGCATATTAAAGTTCTCCAAACATTACAGCAGTAAGAATAAAATCCAGGCCAAGCACCGCTAAGGATGAATAGACCACTGTTTTAGTTGTTGCCTGACTAATTCCTTCCGAGGTTGGAATACAATCATAACCTTGAAACACTGCAATCCAAGTCACAACAAAACCAAATACGACAGCCTTAATCAGGCCATTCAATACATCATCATAAAAGTTGACCGAATTCTGCATATTGGCCCAAAAAGAACCATCATATATACCTAACCAATCAATACTTACAATAGAACCGCCATAGACCCCTACAATTGCAAAGATCGCGGACAATATTGGTAAACAGATAAATCCAGCCCAAAAGCGCGGTGCTATAATCCGTCTTAAAGGATCAACGCCAATCATCTCTAAGCTAGACAATTGTTCCGTGGCCTTCATAAGCCCTATTTCAGCAGTCAAGGCTGAACCTGCCCGTCCTGCAAATAGCAATGCAGTTACAACCGGAGCTAACTCTCTAACTAGGCTTAATGCCACCATCTGGCCTACCGCCTGCTCAGAACCGTAATCAACTAGAATAGTGTAGCCTTGTAAGCCAAGCACCATACCTATGAATAAACCTGAAACGACAATAATAATCAGCGATAAAACACCGATAAAATAGATCTGCTTCACAAACAAAGGAAACATGACCAATGGCTGGGGTTTGGCCACCAAGGATTGATATAAAATCATCCCTGCTCGCCCAAATGCTGCTAGTTTATCCAACCCCTTACGGCCGAGTAATGCAAGCTGATCCATTATCTATTCCCCTTTAACAGATCGTCTTCATAATCATTTGCTGGAAAATGAAATGGCACAGGACCATCAGGCAATCCCTGTATAAACTGCTTAACTTGTTCAGATTCAACACGACTCAACTCTTCTGGTGTACCTGAAGCGATAACCTTCGAATCCGCGATAATATAGATGTAATCAGCGATCCCAAGTGTTTCTTGAATATCATGTGAAACAATAATACTGGTATGGCCCAACGAATGATTCAAACGACGAATAAGGTTTACTAACACACCCATTGCGATAGGGTCCTGTCCAGTAAACGGTTCATCATACATAACGATATCTGGATCCAACGCTATAGCGCGTGCCAAAGCGACACGCCTGGCCATACCCCCAGACAACTCGCTTGGCATTAAATCATGTGCTCCACGCAGCCCCACTGCATGCAGCTTCATCAATACCACATCACGAATCATATCTTCCGATAGATCCGTATGAACTCGAATTGGAAAAGCTACATTTTCAAAAACGCTTATATCCGTGAATAGCGCACCACTTTGAAAAAGCATCCCCATTCGCTCACGAACATTGAATAGATCACTACGGCTCAGTGCCGGAATATTTTTAGAATCAACAAAAATAGAACCCGAGTCAGGTTTAAGTTGCCCCCCTATCAATTTAAGAAGGGTTGTTTTACCTGTACCTGAAGGGCCCATAATGGCTGTAATCTTCCCTCGTGGTATTTTTATATCGACCTCATTGTAAATAGGTCTATCACCTCGAGAAAAACTTAGCTTCTGTATATCGATGACAACATCATCAAACTGGGTCATAAGATTCCGTAATATGTCTAGAACAGATAAATTCCATTACTACTGTTCAGTCTGCGTTAACACCCTTCACTATAAAGGGGCGGCAACTATACCATTTCGATATAAAAACAGGAATATTTTCAGCTACCTCCTTCGTACTGATTCAAACCGACATAGCATTCTGTTTTAATACCCTTCTTATTTTTTACTGGAACCAACTAGATCTATGTTATATCCAATTTTGGCACTTATTGTAGGACTCATTCTTTTGGTCTGGAGTGCAGATAGATTTGTTTTAGGCGCAGCAGCCACAGCCAAAAACTTTGGTATGTCTCCAATGCTAATAGGCCTAACCATTGTATCTTTCGGTACATCTGCGCCTGAAATTTTAGTTTCTTTAATGGCGTCGACCTCTGGGGCTGGTGATTTAGCAATTGGTAATGCCTTAGGGTCAAATATTGCAAACATTGCACTCGTGCTCGGTATAACAGCATTAATCGCCCCCCTCCCAGTGAAATCAGGCGTTCTAAAAAAAGAACTTCCTCTGCTTTTAGGGGTAACTTTACTTGCAGGCATACTTCTATTTGATCTTCATTTAGGTATTATTGACGGCATCATACTTTTGATCGCGTTAGCGGTATGCCTCTATCTATTTAGCCATTTTCAAAAAAACGCGACACAAGACACCCTAAGTGATGATGAAGATGAAATCCCAACGATGGCTAACCGCTCAGCCATTTTCTGGCTTATCACCGGCCTGATCATCCTTGCGATTAGTTCTCGCATGCTGGTTTGGGGAGCAAGCGAAATCGCGTTTTCTCTTGGGGTAAGCAAGCTAGTCGTTGGTTTAACCATTGTAGCTATTGGCACTAGTCTTCCTGAGCTCGCCGCATCTATTGCCAGTGCGCTCAAAAACCATCACGACATTGCTATAGGTAATGTCGTAGGCTCCAACATTTTCAATCTAGTTGCCGTCATGGCCATACCAGGTTTAGTCTCGCCAATCGGGATGGATGCGATCGTCCTTCAACGTGACTATATTGCTATGCTTGGCTTAACTTTTGCCTTACTTGCCTTTGCGCTATGGCAGAAGCCCCCTTCAATTAATCGTTTTGAAGGCAGCATTCTAACCTGCGCCTATGCAGGTTATCTCGTACTGCTATACACTATGACCGTGTCACAATAGAAGTTGATTATTACGATGAGCAAACCTGATTTCCTTACTTCAGCACAGCGCACTATTTCATTGGAAGCCTCGGCTGTTTCTGACTTACTCAATCATTTAGATCAGCACTTCGTTGATGCTTGCCAACTTATGCTCAACTGCTCAGGCAGAGTCATCGTCACCGGCATGGGAAAATCAGGGCATATAGGAAAAAAAATCGCGGCAACACTGGCTAGCACCGGCACCCCCTCCTTCTTCGTCCACCCGGGTGAAGCAAGTCACGGTGACTTAGGAATGATTACACCTAATGATGTGGTCATCGCGCTATCCAATTCAGGAGAGACTGCTGAGGTAGTTACCATCATCCCGCTACTTAAGAGGATGAACGCTCCCTTTATAAGTATCACGGCCAACCCAAACTCATCACTCTCTAAAGCAGCGGCAGCCAATTTACATATCGGTGTTGAAAAAGAAGCCTGTCCTCTTGGCTTAGCACCCACGTCAAGTACCACAACACAACTGGTATTAGGCGATGCACTAGCCATCGCACTACTAGAAGCACGCGGTTTTAGCGCTGAAGATTTTGCCTTTTCTCATCCAGGGGGCAGCCTTGGGCGACGTTTACTTCTAAAAGTAAACGACATAATGCATTCAGGCTCAGCGATACCTATGGTAAAAAATGGCACCCCGCTAAAGGATGCCCTTATAGAAGTAACCCAAAAACGCTTGGGCATGACCGCAGTTATAGACAACAATAATGTTCTTCAAGGTATCTTTACTGATGGTGATTTACGAAGAGCACTGGATAACAACGTAGATCTCCAAAACACATTGATTGAAAACGTGATGACTCCCAACGGAACTACTGTCACTGCCGAAATGCTAGCCGCTGAATGCTTATTGATCATGGAGTCCAAAAAAATAAACGCCCTCATCGTTACCGATGAAACCAATCAACCGATTGGTGCTCTAAATATGCACGATCTTCTCAAGGCAGGTGTCATCTAATGAGCCATAAAACCGAAGGCCACCCAAATCTTTCCAAGATCACTCTTGCTGTATTTGACGTTGATGGAATATTAACCAACGGCCAACTGCTTTTCTTAGCCAATGGCCAAGAAGTTAAGCAATTCAGCACATTAGATGGATTAGGCATAAAACTACTTATGCAGGCAGGTATCGATACAGCGATTATTACGGGCCGAAGCTCTCCTCAAGTTGAGCTTCGCAGCAAATCGCTAGGTATAAACCATCTTAAACAGGGACGCGAAGATAAGCTTACCGCTCTACAGGAAATTTGGCAGATGACTCAACATAGTGCCGATACAACTGCCTACATTGGAGATGACTACCCAGATCTTTCAGCCATTAAAGCCTGTGCATTTGGCGCATCCGTTCCAAACGGACACCCTTTTGTAAAACAACATGCTGATTGGTGTACCACAAACGCCGGAGGCGAAGGCGCTGCTAGAGAGTTTTGTGAATTAATTCTCGAAGGACAGGGAAAACTAGAGCAACTACAAAGCACTTACCTATAAATGTTTGAGCTAACAAATAAAATACGCATCTGGATGACCGCTTTAATTTTGATCCCTGTACTGCTGTATTGGGGCTTTGCGTCTTCGCCCAACGAAAGCAGAGAACAAAATAACGGCCTTTCCGATACGATGGACTATTTTGTGGATAAAGCCGTTATCAAAGAATGGGATAACAATGGATACCCGCAACAAAAGTTAGTAACTACTAGGCTAGAGCACGATCCAACGACTAAGCAAAGCCAGCTAGATAAACCCAAAAGCCTTATTTATCGCGATAATAATTCGAGGGTTCAAATAACCTCAGATTCGGGAATAGTCCTTGACGACAACAGCAGGACAGACCTTGAAAGCAATGTCATAGTTAATGATAATTCTGACCCCAAATCTGCTACAGTGCTTAAAACAGATCAGCTTTCCGTTTTCCCAAAAGAAGATTATGCCGAAACTGATCAACCAGTAACGATAGAATCACAACTGACTAGGATGGAAGGTGTTGGCATGGACATCCAATTTAATGACCGCACCTTAAATTTACACTCCAGGGTAGAAGGGACCCATACAAATGACTAATAAGCTTATTAAAGTCATCTTTGTTATATGCTGCATACATGCAAACAATATTTACGCACTTCCTGACGATCAAGATCAGCCCATTTATATTACGGCTGACTCCGCTAGTATTAATGATGCTACGGGAATCACCACGTATAAAGGTAACGTCATTATTAAACAAGGCTCCCTCCTTATTGAAGGGGCCCATGTTGATATGTACCGTGGAGATGAGGGCGTTGAAAAACTGATTACGAAAGGCTCCCCAGCTCACTTTCGCCAACTACCTAATAAAGGCGACCCGTATAGCGATGCTTGGGGAAAACACATGGTATACCAAGTTGACGATCAGAAGCTGACGATCACCAAAGAAGCAAAAGTAATCCAAGCACAAGATACCTTCACCGGTGAAAAAATCATTTATGATTTGGACAAGTCAATTGTCGATGCTTTCGGCAGCCAGTCAGGCAGCCAAGAGAAGTCAAAAGGACGAGTAAACATGGTTATCCAACCCAAAAAGAACAACAAGGCCAACTAAACTCATGAGCTTATTGGAAGCCCGCAATCTAGCTAAGCGCTATAAAGGGCGCGAAGTAGTTAAAGATGTCTCTTTGCAAATAAACAGCGGTGAGATAGTAGGTCTTTTGGGCCCCAACGGAGCAGGTAAAACAACCTGTTTCTACATGATTGTAGGCCTTGTTCAAGCAGATAACGGACGGGTCAAAATCAAAGGCGAGGATATAACCGCACTACCAATGCATGGGCGAGCAAGGCAAGGTATCGGCTACCTTCCTCAAGAAGCCTCTATCTTTCGCAAACTCTCCGTCAAAGACAATTTGCTTGCGATATTAGAAAACCGAAAAGACTTAAGCAAGCAGCAAGCTCTAGCTAAAATGGAAGAGTTATTAGAAGAGTTCCATATCACGCATATACGAGATAGCATGGGCATGAGTTTATCTGGCGGAGAGAGGCGGCGTGTAGAGATTGCAAGAGCACTGGCTACTGAGCCCGAATTTGTTTTGTTAGACGAGCCTTTCGCAGGTGTAGACCCCATATCGGTGAATGACATAAAACAAACAATTCGTCACTTACAGTCTAGAGGGATAGGTATTTTAATCACCGACCATAATGTAAGAGAAACCCTAGATATTTGTGAGAGCGCCTATATCGTCAGCGAAGGAACCATCCTTGCTAACGGCACGCCAGCAACGATAATGGCCAATGAAGCGGTCAGAAACGCTTATCTTGGCGACCAATTTACACTTTAAGCTTATACTGAGTCATAATGAATAAAGTAGTTTCAGGAGTGTGGCCCCTAGTATTATGAAACAAGCGCTTCATCTAAAAATTGGGCAGCAGCTCACTATGACCCCCCAGCTTCAGCAAGCCATCCGCTTACTGCAGCTTTCAACACTTGACCTGCAGCAAGAGATTCAGGAAGCACTTGAAAGCAACCCAATGCTGGATGTTTCTGAAGACGAGCACTCACAATCCACTTCTGAAGAACAAGGTAGCAACAGTCAAGCGCCGGAAACAGCTAGCAGCGCAGAAGCAACAACGGAAACAACCAGCGCAGCATCAGACACAGATTTTGACGACAACCCTCTTCCCGAAGATAGCTGGAATGAGAAAATACCCGATGAATTATCAACCGATAGCAGCTGGGAAGATACTTATCAGTCCTCTGGTCCTAGCTTAAACAAAGAAGACCTAGACTCTTTTGAATCCAATGACACGGCAGAAGAAACCCTACAAGACCATTTGCATTGGCAGCTAAATTTAACACCAATGAGCGATATAGACCGTCTCATTGCAACCAATATTATTGATGGCATCAACCCTGATGGTTACTTAACCATTACTCTCGATGAGATCTTCGAACACTTCCAGGCACAAACAGAAGAACAATTTGAAGAGATCGAACTAGACGAGATAGAAGCCGTTTTGCATCGTATCCAGCAATTTGATCCTGCGGGTATTGCTTGCCGAGATTTAAGTGAGTGCTTGAGCATACAGTTACAACAATTGCCTAGCGACACCGCCTGGAAAAAAGAGGCACTGAAAGTTGTACAACAGCATATCAAACTACTTGGCACACATGATTACCGCCAATTGATGAGAAAAACTCGCCTAAAGGAACCACAATTACAACAGGTCATTGAGCTGATACAGAGCCTCAACCCTAAACCTGGCGCTTCAATTAGCAGCAGTACAGCTGAATATGTTATCCCCGATGTCATCGTAACTAAACAAAACGGGGCATGGACGGTTAATCTAAACCCGGAAGTATCACCTAAACTTAGAATCAACTCTGGTTACGCAGGACTTGTAAAGCGAGCAGACAATAGCTCAGACAACACCTATCTAAAAAACCACCTTCAAGAAGCCCGCTGGTTCATTAAAAGCTTACAGAGCAGAAACGAAACGCTTTTGAAAGTTTCTAATGAAATAGTTAAACGCCAAGCAGGCTTTCTTGACCATGGTGAAGAAGGTATGAAGCCAATGGTCTTGCACGATATTGCCGAAGCTGTAGATATGCACGAATCGACTATTTCTCGAGTTACCACTCAAAAGTTCATGCATACCCATCGAGGTATATTCGAATTAAAATACTTTTTCTCCAGTCACGTGAGCACCGCTACTGGAGGCGCTGCTTCGTCAACCGCAATTCGAGCGCTTATCAAGAAAATGGTCGCTGCTGAAAATACAGCTAAACCCCTCAGCGATAATAAAATTGCACAATTCCTCGACGAACAAGGTTTCAAAGTAGCCCGACGCACAATTGCTAAATATCGCGAAGCGATTGGCATTCCACCTTCAAATGAACGAAAGCGTCTGGTTTAATAAAAAGAAAACAGAGTGACAACAAATGTCACACTAATTAGGAGAGACCTATGCAGATCAACATTACTGGACATCATGTAGAATTGACTGAATCAATGAATGATTACGTTCTCTCAAAGATGCAGAAAATTGAACGTCATTTTGATAATATTACCAATGTCCAAGTTACGCTGAGTGTAGAAAAACAGCGCCAAAAAGCAGAGGCCGAAATGCACCTCTCAGGAGCTCAGATATTTGCAACTCACGAACACGAAGATATGTATGCTGCTATTGACGGACTAACAGATAAGTTAGATCGCCAAGTTATCAAACATAAAGAAAAGATCAAAAATCATAAATAACTGGTCATATATCCCAACCTATTATGCTGCTTCATGAACTATTAACCCCCTCAAGCACCTTGTGCGGTCTTGAGGGAGGTAGTAAAAAAAGAGTTTTAGAAAATGCTGCTGAGGTCATATCTGAGCAACACCCAGACATGAGCAGCTCTTGTATTTTCAACGGCCTTCACGCACGCGAAAAACTAGGCAGCACTGGCATTGGTGATGGTATAGCTATCCCTCATTGCCGACTCGCTGATTGCTCTGAGGCGCATGGCTACTTAGTAAAGCTTTGCACGCCTATCGATTTCGATTCTATTGACAGCAAACCTGTTGATCTCTTATTCGTTTTAATCGTACCTGAAGACTCAACCTCCGAGCATTTGCAAACACTAGCCTCTATTGCTGAGCTTTTTAGTCAAGAACAAGTTAGAGAAACTCTCAGGCAAACAACAGATAGCAACACGCTCTACGAAACGGTTTGCAAACTAAGCGCATAGGATAAGTAAGATGAAGCTTGTAGTGATAAGCGGACGCTCAGGGTCAGGTAAAAGTACTGCACTACAAGCATTAGAAGATATTGGTTTCTATTGCATCGACAACTTACCTGCCCTACTCCTCCCAGATTTAGTACAGCAAATGAGTAGCGAGCCAAGCCATCCAGATCAAATTGCAGTAAGCATCGACGCTCGTAACTTACTCAGCAATCTGTCCAAATTTCCTGATATTTTACAACAACTTCGCCAAGACCACTGGGCTGAGTACGAAGTTATTTTCCTGGATTCTTCTGAAGCAACACTTTTGAAGCGCTATAGCTCAACGAGGCGTAAGCACCCACTATCCGATGAACATAAAAACCTGCAGCAATCGATTCAATCCGAATCCGATCTACTCGAACCCATTGCTAGCTTAGCGGATATTCGTATCGATACAACACGACTATCTCTTTATGAACTTCGTGATACCGTAAAACTGCGCGTTGCAAAACGTAAAGAACAAACCCTGTCGGTTCAATTTGAATCTTTTGGCTTCAAACACGGCGTGCCTCTTGATGTGGATTTTGTCTACGACGTAAGAGCCCTACCCAATCCGCATTGGATTCCAGAATTAAGAAAATACACAGGCAGAGAGAAACCAGTACAAGATTTTCTCCATAGCGCTCCAGAAGTTAAAGAGATGATCGAAGATATACAAAATTTTTTAGAAAGATGGCTTCCTCGCTTCGCAGAAAATAACCGCAGTTACATCACTATTGGGATAGGCTGCACAGGCGGACAACATCGCTCGGTTTACATTAGCGAGCAATTGGCTTCTCATTTTTCTCAAGATATGGATAATATCCATGTCCGTCATCGAGAGCTGAATTAAAATTATGCAGCAGAAAGAACTCCTCATTATTAATAAGCTCGGCTTACATGCACGTGCAGCAGCTAAGCTTATTAGTGTCACTTCGCGCTTTTCTTCTGATATCACATTAGTAAAAGAGAGCAGAGAAGTTGACGGCAAAAGCATTATGTCCGTTATGATGCTAGCAGCAAGCAAAGGAACTACGCTTAATGTCATTACCAATGGTAGTGATGAAAGCGCAGCACTAGAAGCAATAGAGATACTTATTAACAATCGTTTTGATGAAGATGAGTAATAAACGCTCAACTCAGGCCGTTTAATTATCTAACACCTTAACATTCCGTTATAATTGCTCCATAGTCTATTAACTCTTCTCCTTTTCAGTAGAAGATCGAGTAAAGCCCAGAAGCGATCATACCTATGGCTGTTAAAGAAACTAAATCACATCTTGATAAGCTTAATGATGCTTTAGACAGTGGTGAGTTTCGCCAAATCCGCTTCACGCTGAATTACACATTGCGCCCTACAGAAGTGGCGCGCTTAATCGAAAAATCACCTCCTAAAGAACGACAAATACTCTGGAATCTTGTTTCCCAAGAACTTGAAGCTGAAGTACTACAGCACCTAGGAGATGACATTCAAGCTGACATTCTCAGCAGAATGAATTCAGAAGAAGTGCTTGCATTAACTGAGTCTCTCGACTCAGATGATATGGTCGATGTTCTTCAGCAGCTACCCAATCGGGTGATGAAAGAAACACTCCGCATCATGGACAAGCAGAATCGACGTCGTGTCGAGAAGCTGCTGTCCTACCCTGAAGATACTGCCGGCGGATTGATGAACACGGATACCACGACAATCCGCCCGGATATTACTGTCGAAACAACACTCCGCTATATCAGACGTCATGATGAAATTCCTGAGATGACTGACAGTCTTATCGTTGTCAGTCGTAAGGATTCATATATTGGTTTACTGCCATTAACAAAGCTACTTGTCTCAGATCTCTCTATTACGATCAGAGAGATTATGAATACCGATATAGAGCCCATTAACGCTGACATGCCAGACGATCAAGTTGCCGCTTTATTTGAAGAACACGATCTCGTGTCAGCGCCTGTTGTAGATGAGAAAGGTAAGTTAGTTGGCCGTATCACTATCGATGATGTTGTTGATGTTATCAGAGAGGATGCAGATCACTCCCTAATGAGTATGGCTGGCCTCGATGAAGATGAAGATACTTTTGCCCCTGTTATGAAAACTACCCGGCGCAGAGCGGTTTGGCTTGGCATCAACTTACTCACCGCCTTTATTGCTTCCGCTGTTATCGGAATTTTCGAAGAAACAATCGATAAAGTAGTCGCTCTAGCCGTTCTAATGCCCATTGTTGCTTCAATGGGAGGTATCGCAGGCTCTCAAACATTAACCCTCGTCATACGTGGGCAAGCATTAGGGCATGTAGAAAGATCGAATGCTGGCTGGTTATTAAATAGAGAGATGATTGTTGGCGCGATTAATGGGCTTCTTTGGGCAGCAGTCATTGCCGTGGTAGCAACCATCTGGTTCCAAGACAGTAATATTGGCATAATAATAGCCTTAGCAATCGTTATAAACTTAGTGGCTGGCGCTATTGCTGGCACATTATTACCTATCGGCTTAAAATCTATGGGTATTGATCCCGCTCTAGCAGGCAGTGTTCTGCTAACCACCATAACCGATGTGGTCGGCTTCTTTGCCTTTTTAGGCCTAGCCACCATTTTTTACGCCTGAGACTACCATGAGCGAAAGCGAAAATTTCGAAAACTCTCATCTACATGAGCAAGATGACGAGCTCCTAAGCAAAACCGAATTAAAACGCCAGATGCACGCGTTACAAGATTTAGGGCTTCGCTTAACAAAACTAAACAAAGATCAACTAGCCAAGCTAGAGCTTAGTGATAGGCTTCATTCGGCTATAGAAGAGTTCCACCGCATAAAGTCCAATGGCGCGCAAAAAAGACATCTCCAATACGTTGGCAAGATAATTCGGACAGAAGATAGTGACAAGATTGAACATGATCTCGGTCTGTACGAAGCCGGGCAACAAGCCCACACTCAGACCTTCCATAAGCTTGAGCGCTGGAGAGATCGCTTAATCAATGAAGGTAATAGCGCCCTACAAGAATATATCCAAGAGCACAGCAACGCCGACGTTCAACACTTAAGGCAGCTTATTCGCAATGCGCAAAAAGAGCTAAAACTGAATAAACCGCCTGCGTCATCTAGGAAACTCTTTAAATACCTACGGGAAATCGCCGGCGCTTAAAAGCCAGCTTTATTGCGGTGCTGCATGATCGGCATAGCCTGACGCCGATTATGCACTTCAGCTAGATCTATTTCGGCCAAAACTAAACCCGCCCCCGACTGAGTTTTAATAGCAAGCACCTCCCCCCAAGGATCTACTACCATACTATTTCCCCAACTCGTTCTTGTTTCTGAGTGTTGACCACCCTGATTTGCCGCAAGAATATAACATTGGTTTTCGATTGCTCTAGCTCGCAGAAGCACCTCCCAATGTGCCTGCCCTGTAAGATAAGTAAAGGCAGAAGGCACAACAATAATTTGAGCACCCAAAGCCCTCAGTTTTTGATATTGCTCAGGAAACCTCAAGTCATAACAAATAGACAAACCGATAACGCCAAAAGGCGAGTCAACAATCTGAAGCTGACTCCCTGGTTCAAAAAGATCTGACTCGCGATAACTGCTTTGCCGATCAGCCAAATCTACATCGAAAAGATGGATCTTATCATACCGACTAACCAGCTCCCCTTTATCATCGAAGACCAAGCAACTTGCTGTAACTTTATCAATAGACCTTAAAAATAACGGCACACTTCCAGCGATAATCCACAGAACAAACTCTTTAGCAAGAGCAGAAAGTGCATTATGAATAAAAGAGCTTCTTGCTTCAGACTTTGCCAGATCAATTAATTTCGCAGAATCGAACAGGGCAAAATTTTCGGGTAAGACTAAAATTTTTGCAGACTGTTTAGCAGCCTGACTTGCCAGATCTCTAACACAACGCATGTTAAGATCGAGATCGGCTCCAGAAAGCATTTGAGCCACTGCAACTTTTGTTACCATCACCTAAATACCTAACGGAAAGCGGTCACCTAGAGTATTCACTTCTTTTTACTCTCATCAATATCAATCACTGGATCACCCCAGTCACCTGACAGATGATATTTCACTGTTGTGAATTTGGCTAAAGGGTCGCCAATCAGCTTATCAAAAAGAAAAACAGCACCCGCCACTTGTGGCGCACCCAGCAACACACTGACCAGAGGAATACTCCCTGTTACAGGAAGCGCGACTTCAATATCTTTATCTACAGTCTCATTAACCAAATCTAGCTGCCCCTGCATCGCCATATTTGCCGAAGGGCCGGTCATCACGAAAGGTTCAGTTGTACGAGCGATACCCTTTAAGATCGAATAACTAGCTTTCATCTCATCGAAAGCCACACCACTCTCCACTAGATCAGTAAAATCTAAACGCAACCGCCTTCCCAGAGATTGTAGATTTAAAATACCGAATACCCTCAGAATATTTCCCGACTTACCTACATCCAAAATCCGACCATCTTTTGCTGTGAACTGCAGCTCACCATCAGCCTGACCCAGCTCAAACTCCCAAGGCGCTTTATTCCAAGACAGCTGCAGATACGCCTCCAGACTTTTGGTTTCAATCGATTCAGAGATTCCCCAAGCATCTAAGACCTTTTTAAAGTCTTGCCCTTTTAATTTCACCGTTAAATCTGAGATCTGTTCTGCACCAGATGACCAACGAAGCTCGCCATTCACTTTCGCCCCATGCATATCCGCCGTGATATCGCTGACTCTTGCTCCATTCTCAGTTCGTCTAAGCTGAAAACGCCACTCACCTAAAGCTTTTTGATTTATATTCAGGCTATCAATACTAACGTTGAGACTAGGAATATCTTCGGGTTTAATCTCCACAGAGCGTTTATTCCCACCCTCCTTTTCCGCTTCTTCAGAATCCGACTCAAGGACTAATCGCTTCAAATTAACACGATAGGGCTGAGAAGCATCATCTGGCAACCATAGGCGGCCAGACAGATCATCACTATCAACATTAAGCATCCAACCCAATGGTTCTGGCTTTAATTCCACCATTAGATCAGTCAATTTATAATCCGATGCTTCAAAAACACCGAGAGACAGCGCAACCTTTTCAAGCGCGCTATTACGTGGATTACTTGGACCTGCCGACGCTGCTTGGCTATTGTTACTAGCTGTTAAACCCGCACCCATCAAAAACTGATCCAACTCTTTGTAATTCAACCGCTCCAGATGCCCGTCAACCCAAATCCCTTTTGCAGCCGGTATTTCAGGTTTCTTCCCCCCTAAGCTAAAACGGGCTCGCTCAACCTGATCGCTTTTGTTCACCATAACACCACGCAGCTGATTACCCATATTCAACCGAATAACACTGCGCTCATCGTTATAACGAGTACCTAAATCGCTTACAACTGTCAGCGATGATTTATCAGCACTCCGTTTCCCTATAGGGGCCGGGGCAGACACTTCGACACCTTTCAAATCACTTGTAATCACTAATTTATTGCATGATTTATTAGGGCAAAGATCTACCCTTGCATGATAACTCAAGGTACCTTTCATGATTGATAATAGATCAAGCTCCAACCAACGCTTTAAGTACTCTGTCGCCACTTTGCTTTTAATAGAGATCTGCGTTTTCTTCTTCTCTGTTTTAATATTTGCAACTAGAGATTGATCAAACAACGAAGCCGTTAATTTCGGAGCAGAAAGACCCGATTTAGAGTCATACCGTATAAGGCCTTTAATATTTGTAAAATTAATTCTTTCTTTCTCGGAATTAAAGCCGCCTTCAAAAAGCTCGGTTTGAACCAGAACGCTTGGAGATTGCTTGCCCGCAAGGGGTAGATCAAGCTCAAGCTGGGTAGTGACATTACCGCTCATCGCCCATTCATCTAAATCACTGCCAACTTCTTGCCGAAGATCACTTTCAATAAATAACCGTTGGATATCTTCAGCCTTACCGGCAACAGAACCTGCTACTAATAAATTCTCACCTGAAGAGGGTAGATGAACCCAAGCATGATCAATAGAAGAGTCATAAATCCCTCCCTTACTTGCCTCAGCAATCAGCTCACCATTGCGAAAATATACAAACGTGTTCGCTCCTTTAATCCCTGGCCAGCCAGGTTGGTAATTAAAGGTTGCATCGCTAATATCGAAAAACAACTGGACCGAAGGCAATTGATAGTCAGATAAACGCGAGCGGGTCACTCCATTCAGAACAAAACCAGCACGATTAATATGCCCCGCTTTAATCGCTTCTACTAACCATTCATAGGTCGCTTCACCTACCTCTTCAGGGGGGATGTAGTACTTTGCCTGAAGCCCATCACTTGATTGAAGGCCTATTTGCAGATTCAGCAGCGGCTGCTTATCCTTAGAAAACGGCAGATAAACACTAAATCGGCCTGAAGCCGATAAGTCGCTGTTTTTCAACTTTAACAGCTGCGAAGCAACAACAACGCCCTCATCCTCAAACCGCCAACCAACAATCCCTTCTGCGTAAGGATAGGTCCAACGGTAATCGAATAACGTAGGATACTTCATTGCAAAGTCATTACTGACTAAATGGATCTTCCCACTATCTTTCGTTGCTTCAAGCAAGCCATTAATACCTTTAAGCTCAGGCACATCATCCCAAGCATTAATGCCGACATTTAAGAGATCCCCATTAAGTTGAAACTCTTCTAATTCAGCATCCTTAGACCAATCTAGCGTAACATTCTCTACCACACCTTCTGGCGATAAAGCGGTCAAAATATCTGTTATTTCAGAGGGGATAAAAGGCTGTTCCAATAGCCAGTTTGTAATAGAACTTAGCTCTATTTTGTCAATCATGAGCTTACGCGGCTTAACCTGTCCTGCCTGTCGCTCTAGATCCAAGCTAACCTTTGGAAGGTCAATTTTACTTTTTGCAGCATCAATGTAGAGATCAGTCAATTGAAGCTGATAACCTTTATCCCTACGAATTAACGCAGTATGAAGATCGAACCGCTCTAAAGCATACTCTTGATATTGAAAATGCTGTACATCAGTTTTACCTGTCAGATAAGTGAGCCTTCCACGATAAAACTGCCCCCATACCTCTTGATTAGCTTTCAAGCTTCTCACTTGAATGCTGGCTAAGCCTAACCAAGGATTCAGTAACCCTTGATCCAAGCCATCAACCTCCAAATAAAAATCAACAGGATTACGAGAAGGACTTCCCTCTACCTCTGCGACAAACCTAATCGAGGCATTGTTATCCCCCGCTTCAAGATCAGCATCAACCTTGAGCTGGTGTAACAGGCCATCATGCTGAAGTCGCAACTGGATAGGAGAAACAGAAACCTCTTCGCCTTTCTCCGAACTAAGTACAATCTTAGTGTCATCCAAACGAATAGAACGCTGCTGAAGTAAAAATGTGAGAAAATTCGATGTTTCGCTCTTTGCCGAAGGCCTATCTTCGATATCCGGCATATCACTTTGGCTTTGCACTCTCTGAGCAAGGTCATAGCGCACAGTAAGATCAGCAAGGTCTAACTGGGAAAAAACAGGTGAAAATTCTGCCAAAGACTCACTAGGGTCAAGCTTAATCGTTGCATCCATCAGCGCCAAAGATAGCCCTGGTTGATCTGAAACACGGTCGATAGACAGGCCTTTCAATTCAACAACAGGCTGCCAACCATCCCAACTACCATTAATTGAGACTAAATGAACTTTAGCCTGCAGCTGCGAAGAAAGAACCTCTTCAATATTTTGTCGATAGTGGCCTAAATCATCAACTACAAGCTTAACGACAAGCGATAGTCCCGCCACAAGCGCGAAAACAATGGCCAGAAACCAATATAAAAACCATAAAAACGAGTGCGCATGCCGCTTCACAAAACTTCCCTTTACCTTAAAACGACATCGAAGCTTTCAGCGTTATACATAGGCTCAACCTGAAAACGGATGGTTTTACCAATAAACGTCTCCAACTCTGCCACATGATTTGAGGCATCATCCAGTACGTAATCGACGACAGGTTGAGCCGCTAACACCAAATAGCTATCGGTATCATAAGCTCGATGCTGCCTCAAAATTTCACGAAATATTTCATAACAGACTGTTTCAGGGGTTTTTATTGAGCCACGTCCCTGACATTCATTACAGACATCACACAGAACTTGCTCTAGGCTTTCTCTTGTTCTTTTCCTTGTCATCTCGACCAAGCCAAGATCAGAAACACCTGTTAATTTGCATTTAGCGTGATCACGCTCTAGCACTCGTTCCAACGTCCTTAACACTTGGCGCTGATGATCTGAATCCTCCATATCGATAAAATCGATAATAATAATCCCGCCCAAATTTCTAAGACGCAATTGACGCCCAATGGCTGTCGCCGCTTCTAGGTTCGTCTTAAAGATTGTCTCTTCAAGATTACGATGCCCTACGAATGCACCCGTATTAATATCAACGGTCGTCATCGCTTCCGTCTGATCAAAAATCAGATAACCACCGGATTTGAGTTCGACTTTTCTCCCTAATGCTTTCTGAATCTCTTCTTCAACATTAAAAAGGTCAAAAATAGGACGCTCACCTGGATAGTATTCTAGGGTATCGGTCGCTTCCGGCACCAACGCTTTTACGAACTCTTGCGCCTTTTGGAAAGTCTCACGTGAATCTATTCTGATCTTTTCAAGTCCAGAATGCGCCATATCACGTAAAGCACGCATATTAAGGGGTAGATCTTCATAAATAACACTAGGTGCTTTAGCTGAAGATATTTTATCTTTAATTGAAGCCCACAACCTACGTAAGAACTGTATATCAGCTGCTAGCTCTGCCTCCGCAGCACCTTCAGCAACGGTTCTAAGTATAAAGCCAGCCGGTTCACCATCATCATTCGCCGAAAGCTTTTGAATAATGCCCCGCAACCGATCTCTCTCTTCTACATCTTCTATTCGTTGCGATACACCAACATGCTGGTTTCCTGGCATACAAACAAGATAGCGCGAGGGCAAAGAAAGATGCGTAGTTAGACGCGCGCCTTTAGTACCAATTGGATCTTTGGTAACTTGGACCAACAATGACTGGCCTTCGCGCAATACTTGAGCAATAGACGTATTATTCTTTTCTTCATGCGTCGCGCTTTGAGGTAACACCTCTTCAACATGAATAAATGCTGCTCTTTCTAAACCTATATCGACGAAAGCAGCCTGCATGCCAGGCAAAACCCTAACCACCTTCCCTTGATAGATATTGCCAACGATACCTCTACGGTGCACGCGTTCGACATACACTTCTTGAGGCATACCATTTTCAATAACAGCAACCCGAGTTTCCATTGGTGTAAAGTTGATTAAAATCTCTTCGCCCATGATTTATCCTTGAATCTCTTCTTGTTGCCAGATACTTACACCTATTACTTGTAAAAGCTCAGCGGTTTCAGCTAAAGGCAATCCCACTACAGCGGAGTAACTACCTTCTATACGATCAACAAAAACTGCACCAAACCCCTGAATCCCATACGAACCCGCTTTATCTAACGGTTCCCCAGTATTCCAATAAGTATCACATTCTTCCATAGACAGCGTTCGAAACGTAACATTAGTTTCGACCACTACACTTAAAGTTTGTTCATCACTCACTATAGCTACCGAGGTAATGACCTGATGAGTCTTGCCCGATAAGCTCATCAATATATCAATCGCATCCGCTTTGTTTTGCGGTTTACCAATAATATTACCATCTAAAACAACGGTGGTATCAGCCCCAAGAACAGCCGTATCCAATGAACAGTCACTAAATGCAGCCTGCGCTTTTTCGATGGCCAAACGTTTCACATAGGCCTTGGCAGTTTCCCCAGGTCTAACTGCCTCACAAATATCAGCAGCCTTCACACTAAACTGAACGCCAATCTGATTTAACAGCTCTTTTCTTCGAGGGGAAGCTGATGCTAGCACTAATTCCATGAGTACGTTCCACTCCTAACGAATACGAAATAACCGACGAATACCGCGCAAGACAACAAACAACCAAGGCCAAAGCAAGGCACTTATCAAACAAGGAAGGAGAAATATAAGGTTATCGCCGGTATAACCTGTAAAGGATTGCATCCAGTGGAACAAAAGCTGGTTAATCCCAACAAGCACCATCACCATCAATGCTTGCTGTATAACCGGAAACATTCTCAGCCGCTGATGCAATAACAGTGTAAGAAACGCGATAATAGTTAAAGAAAGCGCATTCAAACCCAGAACACTTCCCTTAATAACATCCAAGAAAAGACCTAAAAAGAAGGCAGTACCCATGCCGACACGATGCGGTAAAGCCATAACCCAATAGATCAGGATCATCGCGACCCATTCAGGTCTTGCCCATTCTATTAGATAAGGGAGAGGCATTTGGCTTAACATCAAGCCGACTAAAAAAGTCCCTAGAATGATAAATCCACCGCCTCCTGCTGGAGCTGGTGAGCCAGGATTCACTCTGATACCTCATTCGGTATTACAGCTTCATGCAGTTCTGCAGGCATATCGACTAACAGAAGATGCCTAGATTTATTCAGCAAGGCTGTTGGCATAACTCTCACCCGAGCAAACTGTCGCCCAGGATCTCTTAGGACATCAGACACTATTGCAACAGGATAGCCTCTAGGGAATCGTCCGCCTAAACCCGAAGTAATAACAAGATCCCCTTTTACGATATCCGCAGTATCAGGCACATGATCCAACTCTAGCTCTCCAAGCTCACCTTTTCCTAATGCGATCGTTCTAAATCCATTACGATTAATCTCAACAGGTAACGCATGGCGGGCATCGGTAATAAGCATCACTCGACTTGTATAGTGAGACATTTCGGTCACCTGCCCCATCACACCACCGGCATCTAGAATCGGCTGCCCTAGTGTAACCAGATTTTCACTTCCCTTATTGATTATCACCTGATGCTGAAAAGGATCTGGGTTTACACCAATAAGCTCAACAAGGCGAACCTCCTCATCAACCCGCTCTGCACCACTTAAAAGAGAGCGTAAGCGCTCATTTTCCAGCCACAATGCTGCATTCTGCTGCACCTTTCTTTCAAGCTGCAACGCCTCAGCTTTAAGTTTGGCGTTCTCTTTTAATAGTAAACTTCTATCTACAACTACATCAGATACTTCGCCGGCAACACGACTCGGGACATCGACAATCCACTGCAACGGAGTCAGCAACAACGAAAGATAGGCACGACTTTCTTGAACTTTCGCGGAATAAAGATCAGCCGCCATTAAAGCAAATGCGATAAAGATAAGAATAAAGAAG